>Ga0209321_10003389_pt1 | contig 10665 bp, 12 predicted proteins | sample Rifsed16ft4_FD_184012 | JGI IMG/M metagenome (GOLD analysis project Ga0209321, IMG submission 184012) | Soil microbial communities from Rifle, Colorado, USA - sediment 16ft 4 - CSP-I_5_4 (version 2) | ecosystem: Environmental > Terrestrial > Deep subsurface > Rock core/Sediment | place: Rifle... | reverse complement strand
CCAAGGAGAGTGGGACGAGAAGGATTGCCATAGATAGCAAGGGTAAGTTATGGTTTACAGAATACAATGTCGGGAAGATAGGAAGTTTCGACCCTAAAACAAATCAAATGAAGGAGTATCCAACGAGTTCCGAATCGTCTGGTCCCTATGCGATATGGGTCGACATGCACGATAACGTATGGTTCAGCATGACAAGGTCTTTCAAGGTTGGAAAATTCGATCAATCTACGCAGAGCATGCAGGAATACGAGCTCCCTACTCCGAGAACAGTCATCAGGTTCATCTATGCAGACAATGAAGGGAGAGTCTGGTTCCCCAACAACAGCAACAACAAGATTGGCGTAATTGTACCTAACACAATAAAGGCTGAAGAGCAAAAGGCACCACAAGCGGAGAACCAAGATAAAATGCCTGCAGATGTGCCAAAAATCGGCATCGAGAAGCCTGAATCACAGAAGGAAATCCCTCAGGAGCAGAAGGTAGGCCCAGAAGGTCAGATCATAGGTCTGCCCATAATGGGTATGGCTGCTACCATAGGCGCCATAGTTGCCATTTTAGCATATTTGCAATACCGCAAAAAGCCTGCTTCGTAAGACATCCATATCTACTGTTCGAGTGTTACCTTTCTTCGTAACAGAACTGTTGAGAGAAACATCAGTGCCATCACAACCGCTATCATCAGGCCTATTACCAGCAGCATTGGCGATTGTGGGCCTTGCCCGAAGACTATGGGGAACGGGCCTATGAAGATGATTCCTCCAAATGAACCTTCTACGTTGCTCTGCTGGGCGCTACCCGCTATAACCAGTAGCATCCCGACAACAAGGATTAGAAAGCCAAGTGCAAAAAGTGTCATGCCCCATTTCTGAACTAAACTTCCATTTTCCTTCATGTCAGAGCTTCACCAACAACGGCATCACGAAATTCACCAACATTATTATGAGCAGTAATGTAATGGCGACGAATATCCATCTTTTGTCGGTGCCCCATACAATCGGTATTGGTCCTATCAGCACTGCGCCCCCTCCCTGAACCCTCCCTTCCCCTCTCTGCTTGGAAAGCATGAGGAAGAAGGCGACTATTATGACTATTATACCTGCAAAAACCAGTAGGACTCCTAGCTGAACTAGCTCGTTAGCCATTTCTAATTACAATATTTTTGCAGATGCTTAAGAACGCTTACCCCTCCTCAGGAAGTATAGTGCAACTCCGCATAGAATTATTGCAGGTGTTATTATCAGCAACAGATTCGTTAATGAAACTAATTGTATGTTATTCTGAGGAGGCTGCACTTCCGAAAGATTTGGCGATTCTTTTGATGGAGGATTGTTTTGCGATCTTATGGGTGGTTTTGGTATAGGTTCTTTTGAAAGATAAGTAAGGTTCAGGACAAAGATTGCAGAGCTAACTATTGAGCCGTCTGTAACCGAAATGGTAAGACTGTAATTTCCCTGCTGTGCAGATTTGAATGGGCTTAAAACTAAAAGGGATTCTAAAACTGCTCCCTGCTTGGAGATTTTACCTGCTTTGAACGAAGACGTGATGTTCTCCAACTTCCCAGTTATGCTCTGTGCGTTCATCAACCCAAGGCTGAGTTCCTTTTTCTGAGGGTTTTCCGAGTATACAGCAATGCCAACGCTGACGTTTTCGCCATTGGACTGCACTGTCTTGCTGCTCAGGGATACTCCAAACCAAGGCTTTATCGATGTGTCAACCTTTCCTATCTTGCCTGTAACGCTTCCTGCAAACCACGCATTGCCAGATCCATCGAGAGCCATGTGCAGTATTGAGTTAAGACCCTTAGGAACTATGTATTCTACCATAGCCTCTGATTCTGGGGAGAACTTTGCGATCTTGCCTCCCGCATGCTCGTTGAACCATATGTTTGACTGCTTGTCGATCAAAATCCAGTACGGAAGCGAAATGGGAGAACCAGTAGCCTGAGATGTAGAGTATTCTTTCATAGACTTTGATAGAGGGTCGAACTTTATGATTTTGTTAGAACCGTGGCTGGATACCCATATGCCGCTTTGATCTGCGGCTATGCCAAGAGGCGAATATACCGTTGCAGGGAATTCGAATGTGTTAAAGGTTAGGGTTTCGGGATCTAACCTTACCAACTTCCTTGCAAACGTTTCTGTTATCCAGATTTTTCCATTTTTGTCTATAGCCAGCCCTGCAGGCCCCGAATTGCTCGTTGGCAGTGTATATTCAACTATTCCTTTTGAAGTGCCTGCGGAAAGTTCTTTTGTGGTTAACTTGGCAATTTTATTTTCGTACAATTCTGTAAGCCAGAGGTTCCCAGATTTGTCCATAATCAATTGAACGATGCCTGAATACTGTGTTGGTATGATGTACTGCTGAAATGTCTCGTTATTTGGAGAGAACCTCCATACAGAATTACTTTCAGCCTCTCCAAACCATATCTGCCCTTTATCGATAACAATGCTCCAAACCTGCAGAGATATTTTCGAGATTGGTATTCTGAACTCTTTCAGAGTGTTGTTGCCGGGGAAGAGCACGGCCAGCTTGCTTGCATTCCACTCAACGAACCAGATGTTGTCCTTGTCGTCAGCAGCTATCGCAACGGGTGCCGACTTAGAATCGGGGAGAGTATATTCGACTACATAAGGCGATGTTCTTGTTGGAATGATCTGATTGGATTTGTTCTGAACCTCAACGTTTCTTATCTGCTCTTGGGGTTTTGGGATTTCTATTCTTGCGGGCTCCTTGATAACGATCGGATTGCCTTTCACAGTTATCCTCCCTACAAGTTCTGGGTTAAATTTTGAATAAAATGAAAACTCCCCGCTTTCCTTGAATTTCACGCTGAAGGTGCTGTTGAAAGGGAGACTTATCACTCCAGAATCGAATAATTTGCCAGAATTAGGATCGCCGGGGCCGTTTCCGCTGGTTACGGTGAAAGGTTCTACAACGTGAATAATCCAAGTTATGTTCGCCCTCGGCCTCACGATGATTTCAAGAGGATCGTAATTCGTCCTGCTGAATATGTGGATGTAGCAGAATTCAATTTGGCATTCAACTTTAGAGACCTGCGCTGAAGAATAATGCATTATGGGTGATAGCAGAAGAGCAGTGATTGCAATGAATACAAGTCTACTTTTCAACTATCAGCTTCCCTTTATGGTTAGGATGGCCTGTCCCGCAGAACACGTTGCAGAAGTATTGGAATTCGCCCGCCTGATTAGCAATAAATTTGACATCAACCGTCTCGCCCGGCGGCAAGAATGCGTTTACTCTATACTCCTCAATTGCAAAGCCATGCGGAACATCAATACTCTTTAAGTGTAAAATTACTGTCTGACCTTCCTTCACCCGAATTTCAGAAGGCGTGTAATTCCATTGCCTAGATGTCACATTAATCGCAACTGCATTAGTATCTTCTGGAGTTGGTCTTTGAGCTGCGAACAAAACTGCAATTGAAATTGCTGTGATAACAACTGCAACCGCAAGAAAAGCCAATGAACGGTTCATTAAAGCACCTAAATGTTATGAATTAGTCCCGCTCCGTATATGAAAAGGTATCCCAAAGCGATGCCCATCGCTATGGTAATGTTGTTCTTCCCTGAAACTGCTGCAGGAATGAGTTTAGTGATCGTGTAGATTGCTGCACCAGCACCCATGGCGAAAAGGTACGAGCTTACTATCCCTGGTATTCCAAATGCACCCAATAACGCTCCCAAGACGCCCGGTAGTGAGGCTATGGCACCAGCAAAAATTACATTAGACAGTTTACTCTGCTTGGTGAAAAACGAGCCTATGACGAAACCCTCTGCTGCTTTGTGCAGAGCAAATGAGAGCCCCTGCATTATTGTGGCTAAATCCTGCGAAAAACCAGTAGTCCTTATGTCGTATCCTACGACTATGCCTTCGGCAATGCTGTGAAAGCTTACCCCTAGCGCTATTATGTATACCAGAAAAGTTGGGACTGAAACATCGCTGGAGGCTCTAGCGTCTAATGCAAATAGGGCAAATATGCCAACAATGAAACTGCCAATGAAAATTACTTGAGTGATGGAAACTCTTGAGGCTAGGTTGAGCCCGAGCCCAGACGCATTTGAAACTAGATCAAAGAACAACGCAAAGGAAATTCCCGATGCCATGCTTGCACCAAACCTGCTGAATCTGTCTCCGATTTTTTTGGCTATTAACAACGCTATGAGCAGACCTATGTAAGCTGGTATGACTGCAGATGCAAAAACTACTGCAGGGGCAGTAAGAGGATCTACATTCAAACTATATCTTATCTTTAAACATGAATGATAAGGTTATCGCATCAGGCTCTAAAGATATTATCACCATCTCTCTATGTAATAGGGATGCAGAAGAGCGCCCTAGCAAAGGCACTTTCGCCTTCTTCAGTTGCGGTAATCGGAGCGACTGCTAGCAAAGAGAAACTGGGGTACTCTCTGCTGTCTAACATCATAAATGGAGGGTACGGGGGAAGATTATACGCAGTAAACCCACATTACAAAGAGGTTCTTGGAGTCAATTGCTATCCAAGCATTCTCGATGTTCCTGAAGCCGTCGACCTTGCAGTCATAATAGTTCCCAGTGCTACTGTAGTGCAGGTGGTTGAAGAATGCTCGAAGAAAGGCGTTGCTGGTGCTGTAATAATTTCTGCCGGGTTCAAGGAAATAGGCAATCAAGGAGCTCTCTTAGAGAAAGATGTCGTTAAAGCTGCAAAAGGAATGAGAATAATAGGACCAAACTGCCTGGGCATCATAGACACAAACGATGAAGTTTCTCTAAACGCGACATTCGCAAAGGCCATGCCGAGAAGGGGAAACATTGGCTTCGTGTCGCAGAGCGGTGCCCTTGGCGCTGCAATACTGGATTATGCACAGGGAAGGAGCATCGGTTTCTCAAAATTCATCAGCATGGGCAACAAGGCCGATGCAACAGAGAGTGATCTGTTAGAGGTTCTTGCAGATGACCCTCGAACAGACGTGATATTGCTGTACGTTGAGGATTTGGTTGACGGGAGGAAATTCATGAAGGTTTCCAGCATCATAGCCGAAAAGAAACCTGTCCTTGTCATGAAATCTGGGAGGACGCCTGCAGGTGCGAGGGCCGCACTGTCACATACCGGGGCCCTTGCAGGAAGTGAAGATGCTTACGATGCAATCTTTGCACAGTCTGGGGCGTTAAGGGTGGAAACTATGGAGGAATTATTCCGGCTTGCAGCAGCCTTCTCGAGCCAGCCTGTACCTAAAGGCAACAAAGTGGCCATAATAACCAATTCAGGAGGTCCGGGAATTCTTGCTGCAGATGCAAGCGAGCGCTACGGCCTTATACTCCCTCAACTCGAACAGAAGACTGTTGACGAGCTAAAAAGAAAACTCTCTCCAAATGCCAGTTTGAACAATCCCATCGATCTTGTTGCAGATGCACAGGAAGAGCGTTACGAGGATGCACTTTCCGCCATCATGAGAGATAGAAATGTTGATGCTTTGATCTGCCTTCTCACTCCTCAACTTCAGACCAATGTCGAAGGGATTGCCCGAACTATAGTCAGGACGACTAAAGGATGGAAGAAGCCCGTCCTTGCCTGTTTTATCGGATATTTCGATGTTACTGGAGGTAGGAAGATACTTGATGAAAACGGGATACCTAATTATGAGTTTCCCGAAGATGCTGCAAGGACTCTGGCGGCAGTCTATGAATACGAAAGGTTCAGGGAGAGGCCAAGGAAGCCTGCAAGAAGGTTTGCAGTCAACGCCAAAGAAGCAAGAAAAGTCATTGAGGAGGTGAGAAAGGAAGGGCGGAAATACGTCCCCGAAATTGAGGCACTACAGATTCTCGACGCCTACGGATTCTCACTGCCAAAATACGGCTTGGCAAAGAATCCGGAAGAAGCAAGACGCGTCGCAAGAAAAATTGGCTATCCCGTTGTACTGAAGATAGCATCTCCGGACATTATTCACAAATTTGATGCAGGAGGGGTAGAATTGAACCTTAAGAATGCAAAAGAACTGACCAAAGCGTATTCAAAAATCATGCGTAGGGTGAAAGAACGGAATCCGAAGGCAGAGATTTCTGGTGTAAACGTCGAGGAGATGGTTTCAAACGGGAAGGAAACTATACTTGGCATGAAGAGGGATCCCAAATTCGGTCCTTTACTAATGTTTGGCTTGGGAGGCATCTACGTTGAAGTGATGAAGGATGTCACGTTCAGAGTTGCACCGATTGCCGAGGATGAAGCGGAAAAGATGGTTATGTCGATAAAAGCCCATAAACTGCTTGAAGGTGTTAGAGGGGAGAAACCCTCAGATGTAAAGAGCCTTGTTAATGCAATTCAGAGGCTGTCGCAGATGGTAATCGACATGCCAGAAATACAGGAAATCGATATTAATCCTTTGGTAGTATTTACAGCAGGAAAGGGTTGCAAAGCGCTGGATGCCAGAATATCTCTGCAATGATCCCACTTTGGTGAAACTTGGTTGAAACTTTTCAAGAGTAAGGATGAGATGAAAGCAAGAGAAGAGGCTGAGCCTTTAGGCGGCCACAAAATGTACGGTTCCAAGCTGAGAGACTTCATACTTGGGGTTCAGGACGGCCTTGTAAATGTCCTCGGCCTTTTACTTGGCGTTGCAACAGCAACTATGAGCACTAAGACAGTTCTGATTGCGGGTCTTGCGGCGACATTTGCAGAGTCCCTTGCCATGGGTGCAGTGGCTTACACTTCAACTAAGGCTTACAGAGATTTCTACCACAGCGAGCTCGAGCGCGAAAGGATGCACATAGAGCAGATTCCTGACCATGAGAGGGAAGAGATACACGAAATGTTCGCCCAGAAGGGCTTTAAGGGAGAAGAGCTCGAAAGCATAGTTCAGAAGATAACTTCCAACAAGGAAGTGTGGCTGCAGATTATGATGGCTGAAGAGCTGAAGCTAGTCCCGCAGGACAGAGACGGCCCTTCAAGATCCGCATTGATCGTTGGCTTTTCGTCTCTTTTAGGCTCTATAATACCCCTGGTACCGTATTTCTTTGTTGCCGTGGAAACTGCAGTTTGGCTGTCTTTTGGCGTTTCAGGAATTTCTCTGTTTGCCATAGGAGCCTACAAGGCTAAACTTACAATCGGCAGTCCGTGGAAGAGCGGTATTGAAATGTTCCTTATAGGATCAGCAGCTGCTGTGGCTGGGTACTTGATTGGACTGGTCCTTGGCACTTCACTCCAATAAAGGACACTTAGGTTAGGGACACACCAAATCCATAAATTCAGCGCCTAATATTGACACGGTATGGTTACCAAATTTACCCTTGGTGCTGAGACCATGAAAACCGATGTTCAACCTAAGATCAGCCTGTCAGACAAAGACCGTGAAGGAGTCGTTCAAATTCTCAGTACCTTCCTTGCTGATGAATATGTTCTATATACGAAGACTAGAAATTATCACTGGAATATTGTTGGCCCTCAATTTAATGACCTACACAAGTTCTTTGAAGAGCAGTATGAGCGTCTTAATGAAATTGTAGATGATGTTGCAGAACGCATAAGGACGCTTGGGGGGAAATCGATTGCTACACTGGCAGAATTTATGCGGTATTCTAGGCTCAAGGAGCATCCTGGGCTGTATCCAGACGCTCGTCCAATGATATCAAACCTACTGAGCGATCATGAGGCAATAATACGTAGTCTACGGACAGACCTTGAGACATGCTACAAGAGATACCACGATGTTGGAACCAACAACTTTCTAACAGATTTGCTGGAAAAACATGAAAAGATGGCATGGATGTTAAGATCGTTCTTGGAAGGGAAACCGATTTGACGACCAAACCCTCCTTTAATACGATAAGGTCTGGCATTGTATATACGGATGACCCGTGTCCCTAACCTAACAGTAGCCACGGTAGGGAAACCGTAATATGCCGTTTATCCATCAGTCGCTATGTCCCCCCAGACTTAACAGAATCCAATAAAGAGAAAGTTATCTACCATTTGTACATTACCAGAGGCGGTGGAGAGATGTGATAGACATAGAGGTTAGAGAATTTAAGAAGCACGATCTTAGAGGGGGCATTGTGATCGATGGTTTTCCCAACATAGGCTTGGTCGGTGCCATATTCTCATCGTATTTGGTTGCTGCCAAAGGGCTAGATCAGATAGCATGTTTGGACTCGGAGAAATTTCCTCCTGTTTCGATGATATTTGATGGTAAGCCAAAGTTTCCTGCAAGAATCTATGCCGGTACAGATCCAAAAATTGCGGTCTTTGTTGCTGAATTTACTCCTCCACCTGCACTTGACAGGCCTCTTGCAACAAGAATGCTCAAATGGGCTCGTGAACAAGAGGCATCAATGATAATCACATCTGTAACCCTGCCATTCCTTGAAGAGGAAGAGATGAAGACTGATTCTCCAGTCCTTGGTGTCGCGAGCACACAAAGAGCAAGAGATATGCTTGCCAAGGCAGGTATTAAGACGTTTGACATTGGAATGATAACGGGCGCTCCCGCAGTCCTTCTCAACGAAGGAAGATGGAATGATTTTGACGTTATAGCTCTACTCGTAAAGGCTCACCCATTGGTGCCAGATCACAGAGCAGCGGCAAAACTAATAGAAACTATGAGCAGGTTAATTCCTAACATGAAGATCGATGTAGGACCTCTCTACGAGGAGGCTACCAAGATAGAGGACAGATTAAAGTCTATTAGGGCTCAAGCACTGCGCGCAGAAGGAGGTCCAACTGAAGATGTTTACAAGTAAATCAGGCAGGTCTGTTGCTACCGAACTTTCTCTTTATTTCGGTGCCGCAGACATCGCACCTTTTCGGAACATCCCTTGAGAAGGATTTCCCGCAGCCGCTGCAGTATACTACCCACTTCACCGTCTTGGCAATTCCCTGAGTCATGATGGAGGAGAACTTCAAGCCCAGATGGCTTGCAACGTTTTGTATTGAATAGTCGTCTGAAACCACTGTTACCTCCCTCCCTCCAGCCTGCAGGAATACGGCGAGAGCCAGCAGGGAAGTATCAGCGTTAGACAGTTTCGTGTCTGCACTTTTATTAGCAGCTTCTTGTACCTTGTTGAAAGATTCCTTGTCCGCATCAACGATCTTGAGCCTGCCAGACTCCATCAGTGCAGAAACCTTGACGCCGAGGCCTCTACCTTTTGAAACCTCGCCCAAGATTTGAGGGCTTGTATAACATAATACTGCGGAGGAGAAAGGGAGCCCCGCATAAAATGCTGTGGAATCCAACACTATTACTGGATCTTGGTCTGTCTGCAAAACCTCACCCTCGAAGCTTAGTATCCGAGTCTCTTGAGCTGCCTGAGAGACGAGCTCGCAAACCTTATGAAAAAGGCATCTTTGCTGTATTTTGAAATCACGATCTTGTTTCCCGCTCGGAACGGGAAATCGAGCTGCCCGTCCATAAGCACACTAGAATTGTCAGTAGACTCTATAGTTATCTGGCTTGGAGGCAGAATAATAGAGGGCATTCGTGAAATCGGTGCTACAGGAGTCAGCATCATCGCTTCCATATTCTCATGAATCACGCTTGAACCAAATGAGAGTGTATGCCCAGTTGAACCTGTGGGCGTAGAAACAATAACCCCGTCCATCCTTTGCGATATTGGAGTCTCTTGATCAACTGCTATCTTGTAGGTTGGTGCCCTGAGCTTTGTAAGTCTATCGATGTAAATTTCGTTCAGGGCAGGAGGCAAAACTTTTCTTTTGACCTTGGCGACTATCCTCATTCTCTTGTCTAGTGTGTATTTACCTTTGGCAATACTTTCAATTGCTTTCTCCGCATTTTGAGGCGGCACTTCTGCCAGAAGGCCTCTGCCTCCCATGTTGATGCCAAAAACGGGTATGCTATTTGTAGTGTTTCTAACAGTCTTTAAGATTGTCCCATCGCCTCCGACTACGACGGCAATGTCGATCTTGGCTTTTGAAAAAGAGGCAAAACTATCAAGCGATTCAAAGTTAGAACTTGCCAATGGCTTTAGAAGATAAGGTTCTATCTTGCACCTCTTTAAAATTCCTGAAACCTTCAGTGCAATCTCGTCTATCTTTTCGTCGCTGCCCTTTGAAACTACGCATGCAGTTCTAACCCGCTTTGCTATCTGTTTACTTTGCAAAAACGGGAACATCGACAAATAATCATTATATAGCCTTGTTGCTCGTTCGCCTAAATTAAGGGATAATGTTTGAGCAGACCAACAGACCTTGGCAGCGTCAAGGAAGGTTCGTACATTCTGATTGATGGAGAGCCGTGCAGAATAGTAGAATATGACAAGTCAAAGCCCGGGAAGCATGGTTCTGCAAAGGCTAGGGTCGTGGGAATCGGTCTGTTCGATAACGTCAAGAGGACTATGGTCTCTCCAGTAGCTTCAAACATAGAAGTTCCGATGATCGAAAAGAGGAGCGGTCAAGTGATTTCGCTTGCACCAAATAATGTGCAGATCATGGATTTGCAGACATTCGCGATATTCGATGTCCCCATGCCTCCTGAAGAGGAGATAAAGTCGAAACTTGCTGCTGGCATGGAAATAGAATACTGGGAGGGCATGGGCAAGAAGAAGATCATGAGGACGAAGGGCGGCTAAAAGGACGATTTCTTATCGGATACGTTATCAAATTCCTTTGCCAGTTCTTGTACTAACTGCTTCTGCTTTGGGGTCAGCTTTCCAGGG
>Ga0209321_10003387_pt1 | contig 10667 bp, 11 predicted proteins | sample Rifsed16ft4_FD_184012 | JGI IMG/M metagenome (GOLD analysis project Ga0209321, IMG submission 184012) | Soil microbial communities from Rifle, Colorado, USA - sediment 16ft 4 - CSP-I_5_4 (version 2) | ecosystem: Environmental > Terrestrial > Deep subsurface > Rock core/Sediment | place: Rifle... | reverse complement strand
CCCGCCGATGGGTCAGGTCACCGGTGGCCCCGAAGATGACGATGCAGGCTGGTTGCGGGATCTGCTCGAGGCGCAGCCCCGCACGCAGGGGATTGGGGGTTTCGCCGGGGACGCGCCGCCGGGCCGTCCTGCGGTTCGTGGCTGGCGGGGCGGCCGTACCCGCTCGCCGCGCCACGAGCTGTCGGGTCATGCGAGCTTGACCGCGTGGCCCCCGAACTGCTCTCGCAGGGCCGCCACGACCCTGGCCCCGAAGCTCTCCTGTTGGCGCGAGCGGAAGCGTGCCAGGAGCGAGAGGGTGATGACCGGCGCGGGCACGTCGAGCGCCATCGCCTCCTCGACCGTCCAGCGGCCCTCGCCCGAGTCGGCCACCCAGCCCTCGATCTCGCCGAGGTCGCTGCCGTGGCGCTCGAAGGCGAGGCCCATCAGCTCGAGGAGCCAGGAGCGGATGACGGTGCCGTGGCCCCACGCCTTGGCGATCGACTCCAGGTCGATGCTGTACTCCGACGCGTGGAGGATCTCGAACCCTTCCGCGTACGCCTGCAGGAGCCCGTACTCGATGCCGTTGTGGACCATCTTCACGTAGTGACCCGACCCGGGTGCCCCGCAGTGGACGAATCCGCCCGCCGGAGCGAGTGTCTCGAAGACGGGGCGCAGCGGCTCGACCGCCTCGGGATCGCCGCCCACCATGATCCCGAAGCCGTTCTTGAGGCCCCAGATCCCGCCCGACACGCCGCAGTCGACGAAGTGCAGCCCGCGCTGGGCGAGCGCCGCGTGGCGACGCTTGGAATCGTGGAAGTTGGCGTTCCCCCCGTCGACGACCGCGTCGCCCGCCGAAAGCACCGCTGCGAGCTCCTCGATCATCGTCTCGGTCGGCTCACCGGCGGGGAGCATGGAGATGACGACCCGCGGCTGGGGCAGCATGTCGCGAAGCTCTTCCAGTGAGTACGCGCCATCGATGCCCTCGCCAGCCATCTCCCTCGTCCGTTCCGGCGTCCGGTTGAAGGCGACGACGCGATGGCCGCCGAGGTGCAGTCGGCGGGCCATGTTGCTGCCCATCCGACCCAGTCCGATGATCCCGACGTCCACGGTCGTGCTTCTCCTTCCCATCAGGCCGATTCGCCCGGTCAGCGAGCCTGCCCTGGCGCCCTGCCGGACGACGCCGCTCCCAGCGCACGGGTGAGCGTCGATCCGAGGGCGGCCAGGCCCTCGTCCGGATCGTCGCCGAGGTGGATGCGCAGCACGGGCAGGCCATGGGCCTCGAGGGCCGCGAGGTCGCCGTCCGCCTGCGCGTCGATGAGCGTGCCGAAGGTGTAGCCCTCGCCGGGGACGGGCAGGTCCGCGGGGTGGCCGGCTACGAGCTGGAGGAACCAGCCGGTCCGCGGTCCGCCCTTGTGGAGCTGGCCGGTCGAATGCAGGTAGCGCGGCCCGTAGCCGACGGTGGTGGCCCGTTTCGTGGCATCGCGGAGGGCGAGGCGGATCCGTCCCAACGCCGCGTCACGCTGAGCCGACGGCCCCACGAAGGCGGTGACTGCGAGGTAGCCCCGCTCCGGGACGCGCCCCAGATGGGCGGCCAGGCGGTCGGGGAGGGACGGATCGCCGACGGCCAGTCCTTCCTCGCGCGGCGGTCGCTCGTGCAGCACGCGCTCGGTGTTGCGCTTCGACTCGGTGACGTCGGGCTCATCGAAGGGGTTGACCGCGAGGACCGCGCCCGCCACCGCGGTGGCGAACTCCCAGCGGAAGAACTCCCCGCCGATGGCGGCGTGATCGGGCAGCCCGATCGTGACCACGGGGTGGCCCGCCTCCGCCAGGCGCGACAGCCGGCGGTCCGATCCCTTCGCGGCGGCGACCTCCGTCGCGCCGCGGGCGGCGGCCCCGTCCTCCAGCCCGATCGCGACGAAGAGTCGGTCGGCGTCGTAAGCCTCGGGCCCGCCCAGTGCCTCCCCATCGACCGGTACGATGCCGGTGCCTCCTTTGCCCGTGCTCTCGGCTACGAGCTGCTCGATCCACGGCCCCAGGGCGGCGATGCCGGGGTCCAGGACGAGGGTCAGCTTGTCGATCCCCGCGCGCGCCAGGCTGCCCATGAGCAGTCCGAGGGCGAGCCCCGGGTTTCGGTCGGCCACCGGCGCGCGGCAGCGGCCGGCCATCCCCACCGCAGATGCCAGGATCGCGCGCAGGTCGAGGCCAAGGAGGGCCCCCGGGACAAGCCCGACATAGGAAAGTGCGCCATAGCGGCCGCCCACGTCCGGCGGGTTGAGGAACACCTCGCGGAATCGCTCGGAGTAGGGGATCCGCTCGAGGCTCTCCCCTGGGTCGGTGATGGCCGCGAAGTGATCGGCGACCCAGCGCTCGGGGCCCGGGTGGGCGGCTTCGACCACGCGCTCGACGGGGCCGCCATAGGCGGGCGCGAGGGCGGTCTCGACACGCTCGAGGAAGTAGGCCAGGAAGGCGAGCGTCTCGGCCGTGGTGCCCGACTTGGTGGCGATGAGATAGAGCGTCTCTGCAGGCGGGTGGTCACGTTCGACCGCCGCCACTGCGGCCGGGTCGGTCGAGTCGAGCACCGTGAGCGGCATGCCGCCCTCGGCCGGCCCGAAGGTGTGGGCCAGGAGCGCCGGCGCCAGGGAGCTGCCGCCCATGCCCGCGAGGACCGCTCCCCGGAACACCTCCCGGTTGGCTGCGGCGAACGCTTCGAGCTCCTCGATGGTGTCGTCGAAGGCTTCCGGGGCACCGAGCCAGCCGAGGCGTGCGCCGATGGCCTCCCCGACCTCCTCGTCGGACGACCACAAAGAGCCATCGCGTTCCCAGATCCGCTCGACCCAGCGGTACCGTTGTGCGTCGCGTACGGCGTCATCCAGGAGGGCGGCGATGCGGGCCGGCGGCTTACCCAGGAACGCGATCGCCGCGTCGTCGGCGGCCCACGAACGGCCGCCGCCGATCTCGCTGCGCGAGGTCATGCGCGAGCGCCCATCTCCGCGTCCTCGATCGCCTCGACCTTGGCGATCCGTCGGCGGTGCCGCTCCTCGCCGCGGTAGCGCGCAGACAGGAAGGTGGTGGCCAGTTCGAGGGCGAGCGCCGGGCCGACGACCCGCGCCCCCAGGCACAGCACGTTCATGTCGTCGTGCTGCACGCCCTGGCGGGCCGAATACGTGTCGTGGGCGAGACCGGCACGGATGCCGCGCAGCTTGTTGGCCGCGATGGCGGCACCCACACCGCTGCCGCACACGACGATGGCCCGCTCGACCCGCCCGCTCCGCACGGCCGTGCCGGCCAGGCGCGCGAAATCCGGGTAGTCGTCGTTCGGATCGCTCCCGTCACCGCCCAGGTCGACGACCTCGTGCCCCGCCTCGACCAGGCGGGGGGCCAGTTCATCCTTGAGGGCGGCGCCCCCGTGGTCGGCTGCCAGGGCCACGCGCATCGTCTGGATTAGACCTCCCCGTCGTCGGCGCCCGAGGACCGCGTCCTATGATAGTCGCGCGTGATGGCCGACCCTCGTCCGAGCCGAGCCGGTCGCCGAGCCCGCTGGCGCCTCGTCTTCCTGGGAGACCTCGCCGTCGACGTCGTGTTGCGGCCGGATGCCCCGCTGGCCCTGGGGACGGACGTCCCTGGCCGGGTCGAGTTCCGGGCCGGCGGGTCGGCCGCGAACGCGGCTCGCTGGGCTGCGCGGCTGGGGGCGCGTGCCACGTTCATCGGGGCGGTCGGGCACGACGCCTGGGCACGCAGCCTCGCCGCGTCGCTGAGGGCCGATCGCGTGACCGCACGGCTGGCCCGCGCGCCGGGCCCGAGCGCACGTATCGGTGTCGTCGTCGCACCTGGCGGCGAGCGCTCGTTCGTGGCCGACCGGGGAGCTGCCGACCAGCTCGCGCCGGAGTGGCTGCGCCCGGCCTGGTTCGCCGCCGATCTGATCCATCTGCCGGCCTACTCCCTGCTCTCCGATGCACTCCTGCCCGCCTCGCTGCGGGCGGTCGAACTCGCACGAGCCGGCGGGGCACTCGTCTCGATCGACCTTGCGTCGCGCGGTCCGCTCCTCAGCCACGGCCGTCGCGAGGTGATCCGGCGGATCGGGCGGGTGGCCCCGGACGTTCTGCTCGGCAACGAATTCGAGGTGAGCGTGCTGGCTGCGGCCCGCGGCCCGCAAGCGCTCCTCGAGATGGCGCCGATCGTGTGCGTGAAACGGGGCGCGGAAGGGTGCGCGCTCTGGGCACGGCCGGGTGGCAGGGGCGCCGAACCGGTGAGCCTCGAGGTCCTTGGGTCGAGGGTATCGACGGCGGACACGACGGGAGCGGGCGACGCGTTCGACGCCGGCTTCCTCCTCGCCTGGCTGGACGCTCGGGCCGCCGGGGTGGCACTGCCCGCCGCCCTCCGCCGCGCGGCCCTAGCGGGCAATCGGGCGGCGGCGCGACACCTGCTCTCCGCGCGGCGGGAGCTGGTCCCCTAAGCCGCCCTCGACAGACGCGTCCGGACGGTCGGCGGCAGCTTGAGCTCGAGCAGCGCGATCACCGCTCTCAGCGTCAGACGATCGCCGACCGGGAGGTACAACCACTGGCCGTCGTGCAGCCGGGGCGTCTCGGCCAGCAGTCTGCCGACTCGTGGCTCCAGCTCGAGGGCCCGAGCCGCTTCGCCCTCGGTCCGACCGAGGACGACGAGCACCACGAAGCTCCCGTCCTGTGGTGTGAGGGTGGCCATGGGCCGGCCGGCGCGTCGGACGACGAATTCCCAGCCGTAACGCGCTCCGCCCCACCGGTAGTCGCCTCGCGCGCCGGCGTCGAGCAGCCAGCATGGCTCCCCCCATCAGGCCGGCAAGTGCCGAAGGGCACAGGCCCGTGAGCTGGCCCGGCAGGTCCAGCCCGCGGTCGGGGCCGGGGGATCGATTGGGTACCCTTTGGGTGTGTCCAGCTCGTCCCGGTCGCAGTCCGCGCGTGCCCCTGGTGGCGCTGCGCTGGCGGTCCGGGGCGAGGTGTCGGCGGCTCTCGAGGCCGGCAGGGCCATCGTGGCCTTCGAATCGACGCTCATCACCCACGGGCTCCCCCGGCCGCGGAACCTGGAGGTTGCCCGCGCTGCCGAGTGGGCCGTCACCAGCGTGGGCGCACTTCCGGCCACGGTGGCGATCCGGGACGGCTGTCTCATCGTCGGGCTGACTGACAGCGAGCTGGGTGAACTGGCCGACGCCCCGGCCGGGAAGGCCTCTCGCCACAACCTGGCTGCTGCGCTCGAGGCCGGCGGCTGGTGGGGGACGACCGTCTCGGCCACCATGATCGCCGCCCACGCGGCCGGCATCCGCGTCTTCGCGACGGGCGGCATCGGCGGCGTGCATCGCGGCGCGGATCGGTCTCTGGACATCTCCGCGGACCTCGCCGAGCTGGCGCGCACTCCGGTCGCCGTCGTCTGCTCCGGACCCAAGGCCATCCTCGACGCGGCGGCGACGATCGAGTACCTGGAGACGCAGGGAGTCCCGGTGATCGGCCTCGCGACCGCGGAGCTGCCCGGGTTCTGGAGCCGCTCGAGCGGCGTGGCGGTGCCCATCACCGCGCGGGACGAGCGCGAGGCGGCCGCGATCGTCGCGCGCCATTGGAGCCTCGGCCTCGGCAGCGGCGCGGTGATCGCGGTCCCGATCCTGGAGGCCGACGCCCTCGACCACGACGAGTCGGAGGCCGCCGTCGCGCAGGCGCTCGCCGAGGCGCAGGGGGACGAGGGGGCCGGCGCTGCGCGAACCGGACCGGCGGCGACCCCGTGGATGCTCGCCCGCGTGGCCGAGCTGACCGAGGGGCGCTCGCTGCGCGCCAACGCAGCCCTGGTCGTCCGCAACGCCGAGGTGGCGGCACGCCTGTCGCAGGCCCTGGCCGGCCTCGCCGCGCCACCGAGCCGAGCCGCCCGATGAACCACGTCGACACCGGCGCGTCCGCCGCGCCCGACGATGCTGGCGGGCGTTTCCCGGCGATCGAGACGACCGCGCTTCGGCGCGTGTACTCGGCCAAACCCCGTCCCATCGTGGCGCTCGACGGTGTGGACCTCGTCGTCCAGCCCGGCGAGCTGTTCGGTCTGCTCGGGCCGAACGGGGCGGGCAAGACCACGCTCATCAAGATCCTCACAACCCTGCTCCTCCCGACGTCGGGGAGCGCCCGAGTCTTCGGCTTCGACGTCGTCACCGAGACCAAGCAGATCCGCCGGATCATGAACATGGTCGCCGGCGGCGAGCAGTCCGGGTACGGACTGCTCAAGGCGCGCGAGCAGCTCTGGATGTTCAGCCAGTTCTACGGGCTGACGTCTCGGGAAGGCTGGCGGCGCGTCGACGAGCTGGTCGAGGCGATCGGCTTCAGCGAACAGGCGGAGCAGAAGGTCTCGACCCTGTCGACCGGCCAGCGGCAGAAGATGAACCTGGCCCGGGGCTTCCTCAACGACCCGTGGGTCCTCTTCCTGGACGAGCCGACGCTCGGCCTCGACGTGGGCGCGGCACGCGTGGTCAGGTCGCTCATTCGCGAGTGGCAGGCGGCGGTGCCCGGGCGGACGATCCTGCTGACGACGCACTACATGGCCGAGGCGGACGAGCTGTGCGAGCGCGTGGCGATCGTCGATCGCGGCCGCATCCTCGCGATCGGGTCGCCGGCCGAACTCAAGCGCCGGGTCCAGAAGGAGTCGATCTTCCGGCTCGAGCTCGAGCATTTCGCGGCGGGCCCGCGCGCCCTCGCCGACCTGCCGGGCGTGCTCAAGGCGGTCGGCGCGAGCGCGGCCGATACGAGCTCCGGTGACGGCGCAGGCCGCGACGCGGTGGGCATCACGCTGGTGCTGGCGGAGGACGCCGCGCTGACCGGGGTCGTCCAGGCGGTCACGAGCATGGGCGCCGAGATCACGGCCCTTCAGAAGTCCGAGCCCACCCTGGAGGACGTCTTCGTGGAGCTCGTCGGACAGGGCTTCGCCGAGGTCGAGGCGGGCGACGGCCCGTCATGAGTGCCGCCTCGTGGGCCGTCGGGCGTCACGGTCGCTCGAGCCAGGGTCCCCGCGAGGCAGCCACCTGGGACCGCGGCCAGATCATCGCCACCGAGCTCCGCGCCATCCGCGGCCGTTCCTACCCGCGCATCGCGGGGATGTTCCGGGAACCCTCGTGGATCCTGTTCGAGATCCTCCTGCCGTTCCTGACCACCTCGGCCTTCGTGTTCGTGTATCGCGCGCTCCAGGCGCCGCCGCAGTACGTCGGCTTCGTCGTCCTCGGCGGGGTGATGATCGCCTTCTGGCTGAACGTCGTCTGGCTCATGGCCGGCCAGCTCTACTGGGAGAAGGACCAGGGCAACCTCGAACTCTACTTCGCCGCGCCCATGGACATGATGAGCGTGCTCTTCGGGATGGCCATCGGCGGCCTGATCATGAGCTCGACCCGGGCCGCCGTGGTGCTGGTCGTGGCGACTGTCCTCTACGACGTCGTCTTCCGCGTGGAGCAGTGGCTCCTCCTCGGTGGCGTGTTCCTGCTGACGCTCTTCGCCCTGTACGGGCTCGGGATGGTCCTGGCGAGCCTGTTCCTGCTCTGGGGTCGGGAGGTCTGGCACCTCAACCAGCTCCTCCAGGAGCCCGTGTACTTCGTCTCGGGGGTCAACTTCCCGGTGAACCGCCTCGGCCTGCTCGGCGCGCTGGCGATTGCCACGCTGCCGCTCGCGGTGGGCCTCGACGCGATGCGCCAGCTGGCGTTCGCGGGGCAGGCCGCGGAGACGGCCTTCCTGCCGCCCGAGGCGGAGGCCGGCCTGATCCTCGTGATGGTGGCCGTCTTCCTCGTGCTCGCCCGCGCCATGCTCCGGCTCATGGAGCGGCTCGCCCGGCGGGAGGGTCGGTTGACGGTGCGCGGCCGATGAGCGCGTCGCCGGACGTCGACCGATAAGCGCCAGGATCGCGCCGGCAGGCGCCGGGACCGCGCCGGTCGCGGTGGCGGGACGCTTCGCACCGCTCCCCCTGGCCGCGCATTGGCGGGCCTTCGCGACCGCCGCTCGGCTGGGCTGGCTGATGGAGGCGAACTGGACGGATCCGTTCCTCTTCTTCGTCTACTCGGTGGCCAAGCCGCTCGCCGCGACCCTGATCCTCGTCTTCATGGTCCTCGTCATCGGGGGAGCCTCGAGCGCCGAGTTCCGTGCGTTCGTCGTCGTCGGCAGTGCGCTGTGGTCGTTCGTGGTGGCCGGTATCGCCGGGCTGGCCTGGTCGATCCTCGACGATCGGGAGCGCTACCGGATGCTCAAGTACCTGTACGTCAGCTCGAGCGCCTTCGCCGTCGTGCTCGTCGGGCGGGGAGCGGCACGAGTGGCGATCGGGGCGATGGGCGCGGTCATCACCCTCGCGGTCGGGGTTGTGTTCATGGGCGTCCCGCTCGATCCAGCGCGCATCGACTGGCCGCTCCTCGTCGCGACGATGGCGCTCGGGCTCGTCGCGATCCTCGCCCTCGGGGTCCTGCTCGCCTCGGTCATCCTCCAGACGCGCCAGGAGTCATGGTCCTATCCCGAGGCGGTGGCCGGCGCCCTGTTCCTCATCGTAGGCGCGGTCTTCCCCCTCGCGGTCCTGCCGCCCGTCGTCCAGGCGATCGGCCTGGCGATGCCGTTGACGTGGTGGCTCGCGGGCGTCCGCCAGGCGCTCTTCCCGGGAAGCATCTCGTCCGTCGGGGGGCCCGGCTCGCTGTTCGCCCAGCTGAGCGGGCACGCAGCGCCTCTCCCGTGGGAGATCCTTGGCGCGTTGCTGGCCACGGGAGCGGTGGTTACACTCATTTCCGGCGTGGCGTTCCGGGCCGCCCAGCGACGGGTCAAGCAGAAGGGACTCATCGACCTGACCACCGGCTCCTGAACGACAGCAAGGAGGTACCGACCATGAAGGCCCTTCGACTCGTCGCGGTCGCGCTGGGAGTGACCCTCGCGGCGCTCATCGTCATCCCGCTGGCCGTGCTCGCCGGACTGTTCGTCTGGCTGAAGCTCACCGAGGAGGCTGACGAGGAAGCCCTCGAGGCCGAGCAGGAAGGGGCCTAGGAACCCCGGGAGGTCCGGATATCCGGACAGGCTCTACTCGATCGGGATCGTCTCGCGCGGCCGGGTCTGCTTCTCCGGATCGAGCCGCCCGATCCAGTGGTCCACGAGCGCGCGCAGGCCGAGGAGCTGCTCCCGCCCGGCCGTCTTGAAGTGGCGAGTCGCCTCGGGCGGGACGACCTGGCGGAACCAGGTCCGGGTGTGCTCCATGCTCGGCCGTCGGCCCTCGAGCTCCATGAGCCGTTGCTCGAGCTCGGCGACGCGATCTTCGAGCTCCGCCGCCCGGGTCGTCGCCGCCCGACCTGTCGGTCCCGGGGCGGCCGGCACGCCGCGGGGTCGCCTGGCTGCAGTAGGGCCGGTCATCGATCGCCACCTCCGTTCTTGCCGCTCTTCTTCGTCGCGAAGTAGACCTTGAGGGTGTTGTCGACCATGCGCGCTCCCTCCGCCTGGGCGCCGACGAGCGCGTGCGGGAGGACGAGGGTACGCCGCCAGGCGCCCACCTGGAGCATCAACTCGTCGGATCGCCGGGACAGCGAGATCTCTTCGCGGCTCGTGAACGGGAGCTCCAGGCTGAGCACGTAGCGGCCGTCCTCGCGCTGGACGCGATAGGGCCGCCCGCGATAGAGGATCTCGGTCGGGTCGCCATCCCCGAAGAGGGCGCGGCCCAGTTCACGCAACAGCTCGACCCCCACCATCTCCGTCTCGAACATCGGGATCGTACGCAGTGGTACCGGTGCGAACGATTGCTCGACCATGGGCAGATAGCGCTGCTGGGCCTTCCGCCAGCGCTCGAAGTACGCCCCGGTCCCTTCCGGCAGGACCCGGTTGGCGACGACGAGGTCGCTCGGGTACCCGAAGAGGTGGAAGTAGGTGAACGAGCGTTCCGCCTCGGCGATGGAGATCTGCTCCAGGGTCAGGACCACGCGGACCGACGTCATGTCGGGATCGGCGAGCAGCTGGTGGACGTGCTCGAGCCTGCGCAGCAGGCGTTCGGCCGCGTCGAAGACCTCGCTGTCGGGGACCGGCACGCCGACCATCCGCTCGAGCAGGCCGCCACCCAGGCGCGTCACGCGACGGCCGAGGGGGGCGATGCGCTCGACCCACCAGCGGCTCGCCTCGGGGAGCGACAGGAGGCGCAGCGTCTCGCCGGTCGGCGCGGCGTCGACGACGATGGCGTCGTAGCGACCATCGTCGACGTGATCGGCGATCCACAGCAGGCTGCCGAGCTCGTCCATGCCCGGCAGGATCGTCATCTCCTCGGCCATGACCTCGTCGAGCCCGTGCCAGCTGAACAGCTCGGCGACGTAGTTCTGGATGGTGCGCCAGTACTTCTGGACGTTGAAGAAGACGTCCGGCTCCTGGCCCCACAGGTTGTCCGCGATCTTCACCGGCTCGGGGCCGAGGGGCAGCGCGAACGCATCGGCCAGGCTATGGGCGATATCGGTGGAGAGCACGATCGTGCGGTAGCCGCGCTCGGCGCACAGCAGGGCGCTCGCCGCGGCGACGCTCGTCTTGCCGACGCCGCCCTTGCCGGTGTAGAGGAGGATCCGCGTCACATGCCCACCCCGTCGTGGCTGTCCCGGGTCCCCGCCATGGTACGTCGCCGGACCGATATCCTCGGCCGCGGTGGACGAGCGGCGCTGGGTGATCCTCGACGTCGGGGAGACGCTCATCGATGAGACGCGC
>Ga0209321_10003385_pt1 | contig 10669 bp, 11 predicted proteins | sample Rifsed16ft4_FD_184012 | JGI IMG/M metagenome (GOLD analysis project Ga0209321, IMG submission 184012) | Soil microbial communities from Rifle, Colorado, USA - sediment 16ft 4 - CSP-I_5_4 (version 2) | ecosystem: Environmental > Terrestrial > Deep subsurface > Rock core/Sediment | place: Rifle... | reverse complement strand
ATACTTCTAACGGTTTGAGGTTATTCTTCAGCGAATTTGGTTATGGGATTGGAAAACCTGCAAGGCCAGATTATCCCTACAGACCTAGGTCTCAGAATATGCTGCAGGATCTAATAATATGGCTTAGCGCTATTCTTGCTGCTGGAGCTGCAGTGTACGCTCTGAACATTCTGTTCGGGTGATAGTTTGAGAGAAAGCAGGATAATGCTGTTGCATTATTTGAGCGGGATAGGGATTCTTGTTAGCGGAGCTGTACATCTGGCATTAGTATTCTTTTTCGGTTCCTATCAGGAAAACATTTCTTTCGACAATAGTGTTTTTTCAGTAATTGCAGTGTATAGAAACTTTGCATTCGCTCTTACACTTGAATTATTATTGATTTTCGTCGCTTTCCACGCTTTTAACGGCTTGAGGGTAATTCTGATAGAGCTGTATCAGGGGAAGAAATGGGAAATGAGTGTGAATTGGATCCTTACTGCTATTGCTGCATTTTTGGTAATATACGGAACAAGAACTGTCTTGCTTGCAAGACTAATTTGAGTGATCAAAATGGAGATCTCTCTTTTAGTATCAAGGTCTGCACCAAAAAGGCACTTTCAGGATTTCAAGGTTCCATTACAAAAGGGCATGTCAGTCTTAGACGCTTTGATTTATGCCAAAGAAAATCTTGACCATTCTATAGCGATAAGATACTCTTGCAGGATGGCAATTTGCGGTTCTTGCGGTATGAAAGTTAATGGCAGACCGATGCTCGCATGCTATACGCAGATTAGCGAATTAAACAGCGACAAAATAAAAGTCGAACCGCTTGACAATTGTGCTATTATCAGAGATCTGGTAACAGATTTTGCAGAATTCTTTTCTCACCACAAAAGTATCAGTCCATATCTGATAAGAAAGAATACCGAAGAGCAGGGTAACCCTCAAAAAGAGTTTCTCCAGAAACCGGAAGAAGTCGAGAAATATCTGCAGTATTCTTACTGCATAAAGTGCGGATTATGTTATTCTGCGTGCCCTACTGTTGCTGCAGACAAAGAATTCCCCGGCCCTCAAGCCCTAGTCCAAGCATACAGGTACATAGCAGATAACAGGGACGAGGGAATCAAGAAGAGAATTGACGCGATAGATACTGCTCATGGGATAGCAAGGTGCCATTTTGCAGGTACTTGTAGTTCTGTCTGCCCTAAAGGGATTGACCCTGCTCAGGGAATTCAGTTTTTGAGGAGATATACGCTGTCTCTAAAACGCTAAACCATCTTTGCCGCTTTCTTTACGTCTAATTCTCCATGAACTAACCCTGATAGTGCTTTTGTCATCTTCGTTGTGTCTTTAGCCTGCCATACGTTCCTTCCGAATACAATTCCCTTTGCACCGCAGTTTAAAGAATCCTTGACCATCTGGAACGATTCTTCAAGAGTCTTTGTTTTCGGCCCTCCTCTTATTAGGATTGGAGAGAACGTAGAATTTACTATTGTCGTGAAGGATTTTTTATTGCCAGTATAATCTACTTTTAGTAAATCTGCACCAATTTCCGATGCCATCCTAACTACTAGCTTGATCAAAGATTCGTTCCTTACTGCTTGGCTGCCCTTTTCAAGTCCTAAAGGCTCTATTATAATAGGAACGCCATAGTCCTGAGCTTCGTGGACCATTTCAGATAGATGATGAATATTATCCGCTTCCTGCCTGTCGTCCTCGAAACCTGTTAGCAAATATGTAACTACAGCATCAGCATTTACTCTGACTGCATCCTTGACGGTGAAAACTTTTGTGTAATATCCCGGCTTTGGTTGTGGAATTGATCGCCAATAATTAGAATGGTCTAACCTTGTTATTAGTGCTGGGCTGCCCCTTCCGAAAAAGTTCTCCTTAATCACTTTGACGACTGGGGGGACGACTTGAATTGCATCTGCACCTCCCTTTGCAACTTTAGAGACTGTATCTACAATATCCTCTATGCCTTGCAACGGGCCCATCAGTATTCCGTGGTCTATGGCTACTACAAATGTTCGTCCGCTCTTCTTATTGAAGAGCTTGTTCTTCCTAATTTCCGTGCCTACGCCGGAGTTCATTCCGGGTGCACTGTTATAAGAGGATTAATTTGTTTATTGGTCTGCAAGTCGCGTATAAATTAGATTTATATTTCAGCAGCAGAGCGGAAGGGCATGGGTCGCAAAGGACGGGAAATAGTTCAGGCTGAAATAGACGTTAAAGGGGTTATCGACGATCTAAACAAAGCTGTCGCAAGTGAATGGGCTGCCGCGTATTTCTTCTGGGTAGGCTCCGTTGTTCAGGAGGGCTTTCTTGGTGAGGAAGTTGCAGAGTATTTCGCAAAGCAGGTGCAGGGAGAGCTTAACCATGCGAGCATGCTATCCAAAAGAATCGTCGAATTAGGAGGACAACCAGTCGACATGATAGGTAAAGTGGATTCGATGTCCATGTTTGGCAGACTGCCAATTCCAAAAGACCCCGGCGATGCGGTAGGATTCGTAAAGAAAGCACTAGAGTTTGAGGCAAAAGCCGTAGAATATTATAACAAATTGGCCAAGAAATACTTCGGCAAAGACCACACATCATACAAGCTGGTAAGCGACATCTTGGCAGACGAAGTTGCGGACGAAGACGAGCTGGAGAACCTGATAGGCAGGAAGAAGAACCGTTAACAGCGCTATTAGCATTATTTACTGAATAACTACCAAAAGCTAGCAGTTCCAATACTCGTGCACACCCCTGCGTAAAATTGACGGCGGGGCTTGATGAAGCGGGAAATAGGAACTAATGCTGATGAGATATAGTAATTTTTTGCCACAATCTGCTTCTCATCAGGACGAAATTAGCCTCTTACGAGAGTTCCTACGGACTTTCCTTTAGCTCCTGAGGTTATGCCTTCAGGGGAACATTTTACAATCCTTGTCTTGACCTTCGAGCGCTGTATTATCTTCAGTGCTACCAGATCCATGAGATCGTATGTTCCAGCCTGCATAGGATCGCTCATCAGCATCTCCGTAAGTTTCTTTACACTAATTTCCTTGAGCAGTTTTGCCTTTTTGTCCTTCCTTGGGTCTGCTGAATAAACACCATCGACATCGGTTGCGTTGATGAAGACATCAGCCCTGATCTTTTCTGCTATAAGAGCTGAAACTGCGTTTGTACTATGTCCGGGATGTAGTCCTCCTGTGACAATAATCCTCCTCGATTCTGCTATTTTTGCAACCTCCTCAAGGGATATTGGTACGTCTGGGTATGCCCCCTTTAGTGCAAATATGAGAAGCCTTGCATTCAACCTTGACACTTCTATGCCCATTTGATCCAAACTTGATTCGTCCGTGCCCAAAGCTCTACCCACCTCTATGTACTGTCTGGCAACCTTGCCCCCTCCAGCCACAGCAACTATAGTATAGCCCTCATCGCTCAACTTCTGCAGAGCCTTTGCTATCTTCTTAATTCTTGCAGGCTCTCCTTTTGCAGGCTCGAACAGGCTTCCGCTCAGCTTTACGACAATCTTGCCCTTCAAACTAGTCGCCCAGTACGCTATACTATAACATAAAAATCCATTTCTCTGGTTCTGATAACTCTTTGGGAAATCCTATAGTTGACTCCTAATAGACCGAAAGACTACCAGTATTAAGCATGTCTTTAGGGGCCCCTATCGTTCTAGGGGCCCTAGAGGGGGTATAAAAAGCGGAAAATCTGATAACCCGAAGAGTTATCATAACCGTTTCTCTATTCTGCATAGTTCTTGGCCAGAGTCATAATTCACGTAGACATGGATGCCTTCTACTCTTCGGTCGAGCAGAGGGAGGATCCAAAGATTAGAGGTTTGCCCGTCATAGTGGGTGCAGACCCGAAGGGAGGCTCTGGCAGAGGAGTCGTTGCATCATGTTCGTATGAAGCAAGGAAGTATGGCCTGCATTCTGCTATGCCGATCTCTCAGGCTTACAAGTTATGTCCCGATGGGATATACTTGAGACCGAGGTTCTTTCTCTACGAAAGGGTTTCAAGAGATGTAATGAAAGTATTGAGGAAATATGCTGACAGGTTCGAGCAAGTAAGCATTGATGAGGCGTTTCTGGATGTCAGCGAGAAGGTCAAGGAGTTTCCGGATTCTGAAGCCCTTGCCCAGAAGATAAAGCAGGAAGTCTATGAGCGTGAAAAAATCATCTGCTCGATAGGAGTAGCTCCAACTAAAGTTGTTGCCAAGATCGCTACCGACATGGGGAAGCCAAACGGGCTTATTGTTGTCGAAGTTGGGGACGTAAGACGCTTCCTTGCACCATTGTCGGTTTCAAAAATTCCCGGGGTCGGCAAGAAGACTCAAACAATATTGCAGAACACAGGGATAACGAAGATAGAAGATTTGGCCAAGACATCTCTGCAGGCTCTTACTGAAAAATTGGGCAAGCACGCTTTATGGCTGCACAGTGCAGCTAACGGAATAGACGACAGCGAAGTAGTAGGCTTCTGGGAGCCCAAATCAATAAGCAGCGAAAGCACCTTCGAGAAGGATACTGATGACCTAAATGAATTGAAAAGAACCATAGAAGAGCTTGCAGAAGAGGTTCATAGAAGAGCTACTGCAGACAACTACCTCTTCAAGACAATAGGCCTTAAGGTGAGGTTTGAAGGATTTGAAACTTATACTAGGGCAAAGAGCCTGACCAGCTACACGGATTCAAAGCAAATTATCATAGATAACGCTCTTACAATGCTGAAGGAATTTGAAAAGAGGAAAAAAATCAGGCTGTTGGGAGTGAAGGTCTCTGCTCTCCGCAAGGTAGAAGGTGCACAAAAAAGGCTGCTTGCTTGGATGAAATGACCAAATTTTTATAATTCATGAGTTGTTCAGCTAGGATGCTATCATGACTCCATATAGGGCCGTTGCAGTCGCAGTAAGATAGCGGAGCCTGGGGTTATGAGTAGCAAGCTAGATTCTGTAGCACTTTATCGAACGAAGAAAATTCTCAGAGAGTTATCGGACAAAAAGGGTAGAGGGACAGAATTGGTAACGATCTTCATTCCTCCTAAGAAGGCTCTGCACGAAGTCATAAACAATTTGAGAGAAGAATATGGCACAGCATCGAACATAAAGTCCGATACAACAAGAAACCATGTACAAGACGCTCTGGTAAAGAGCCAGCAGAGATTGAAATTGTACAACAGGACGCCTGAAAACGGAATAGTGCTCTTCGTCGGCGCTCTGCCGACAAACGGTCCCGGAAGCGAGCAGATTTTTGTCTATGAAGTGATGCCTCCAAAGCCTGTTCAGACATATCTGTACAGATGCGACGACCACTTCCACCTTGAACATTTGAGAGATATGCTTAGGGAGGAAAATGTAATAGGAATTTTGTCCATAGATACTACGGAGGCTGGTCTCGGTATAGTTACAGGCGAGAAGGTAGAGATTGTTGATGTCCTGACATCAGGAGTACCGGGAAAGTCGTCAAAGGGAGGTCAATCGGCGAGGAGATACGAAAGGCTTCGAGAAATGGAACTTACCGATTATTTTAACAGGGTTTCCGCTCATTCTACTAGAGTTTTCATCGATTCAAATAGCGTAAAGGGCATGATAGTTGCGGGCCCGGGACAAACTAAAGATGATTTTCTGAAAGGCGAGTTTCTGGACTACAGGCTCCAGAAGAACGTCATCGCTGTCATAGATGGGGCTTATTCCGGTGCTGAAGGAGTTCGAGAGGCCTTTGAAAAGGCTGCAGATGCCATGAGCAACCTCAGAGTCGTAGAAGAAAGAAAGTTGGTTCAAAAATTCCTTCGAGAAGTCAATTCTGATAATCCTCTTGCAGTGTACGGAATAAACGAAGTCATAAAGACGGTTCAGCAGTCGAAGGCCCATACCATTCTTGCATCAGAGGATCTAGACCTTACGGAGATCAAAGTTACCTGCAAGAAGTGTGGGGAAGAGAAAAGTCGCATAGTGAAGAGGGAGAATTACGTTGCGGAGAAGCAGAGGCTGATTACTGAGCCAAGTAAATGCGGCTCTACGGATTACGAAGTTGTGGAAAGGGACATCGTAGACATTCTTGATGAGTTAGCATTGGAAACTGGTGCCAAATTGGAGGTTATTTCTGGGAAGACGGAAGAGGGGCAGATGCTGAAGAGCTTTAACGGCATAACAGCACTTCTTAGATACAGGTAATTTCACTAGGCTTAAATCAATTCATATCTGGAGAAATAGTGTTGCGGGGGTAGCCAAGCCTGGCCAAAGTCGGGCTGCGCCGTTGGATGCGCGGGACTTAAGATCGCCTTATGGCAACTATTGGCAGGCGTTTGGGTAATCCCGTCTCTTAGGAGTTCGTGGGTTCAAATCCCACCCCCCGCACTAGTTAATCTAAATCTCAAGGTAAACTATGGATTTTCTATGACTTGGCTGAGAGGTCTCCCCACGGCTTATACCCGCATCGCGATATCTTTGGTACGCATTCGTTACGGAATTTGCACTATGTTTTCCGGCATCTGCCCTGACATAGCCTTCTCGATGTTTCTGATGCAGAAACCAAGGCGTGTAAACCACTCATCCGAATCTGGATTCGGTCTCCCGCCAGCTACGTGTGGAGTAAGCACGACATTGGGTAAGGCAATCAATGTGCTATCTGTTGCTAAGGGCTCCCTCCCGAACACATCTAAACCTGCTCCGCTTATCTTACCAGCTTGGAGGGCCCATACAAGGGCTTTCTCTTCGACTAGGTCACCACGAGAGACATTGATCAGCAAAGCCTCTTTTTTCATCAAATTAAGCTCATTTTTACCAATTAATCCTCTTGTTTTGTCGGTTAGAGGGACAGACAGCACAATTATGTCAGACTCTCCTAATATATAGCTGAGATCTTCTTCCGAGCCAAGGAAAGTCAACCCAAGAGATGCTCTTATCTCACTTGAAGGACGCCTCTTATTGGCTATTATTCTCATTTCGAATGCTCTAGCCCTTTTGGCGACCTCGCTCCCGATCGAACCGAGCCCGACTATCCCGATTGTCTTATCCTTCAGGATGAGCGATGGATTAGGATTCCACACTCCTTTCCTTATCTCTGTATCATGCTGAACCACATGCTTAGCCAATGCGAGGATTAGGGCAAAGACATGCTCAGCAACGGCGTGGGAATAGCTCCGAACATTACATACGATAATGCCTTTCTCTGCCGCGGCCTTAAGGTCTATCTTATCAACACCGGCACCTGTTGCTTGGATAATCTTCAGATGGTCAGCAGACTCGATCACTTTTCTTGTGATACTGGTTCCGAGTACGGCCTCCACATCCCTCGCAAGGCTGACGAGGTTCTCCTCTGTGGATTGGTCAGGTATGACAAGCTTCCAGCTTGTTGGAGCCAGCTTCCCAATCGTTTTAACATAGGCATCTTTGGGTTTCCCCGAACCTGGAGGTTCTCTGAACGGCGGGGCCAGAGTCACCAACACTTTCACAACTTCTTTCCGAGAGGGGCTCACAGGAATATCCCCGGATCTTCGGGTCTTAAACCTCTGTGGATAGGCCGGTTCAAGGCCCAAGGCTGGTTGCATACCGGCTGACCGCTTGCATCGACGTCAGCTCGAAGTAGATGGATTTGCCGGTAAATTAATGCTGGAATCCTAACCTCCCCGCACCATCCAACTTCCAACAGATGTTTAGGTTAGAAGATCGTTCAACCAACAAGTATGGTCTTATCGTTCTCAAGATAGTCATAAATCTATTCTGAAGACAATCCTGACAGGAAACCTGTGCTTAAACCCATGATCTGGCATTCCTTATCCTTAGTCAGGATTATGCATATTAGGAGGCGAGGTTACCTAGAGGCTGATGGCAACCAATAAGAAGTCTGAGAGGGAATTAGCTAGTAAAATACTGTCTAAAGTTCTGCGTGATAAGGGATTCCACTTTCATACAGGTATAGGAGCTTACACAGGCATCTACGCTACAAGTCTAGAGCAGTTCTCTCAGCTCTTGGAAAAGGTGGACTTGAAATCAATAGAGTTTCATATGGGGAGAACAGACTTCGAAAACTGGGTACGATCATTGGGAGATCAAGTGTTGGCGTTGCAGTTAGTAAAGCTGAAGAAGAAGAACCCCTCTGGTGAAAACCTTAGGAGAGAGGTTCGGGCGATTGTGAAGAAAAGGTTGGACGACCTCAAGCGTGACCTGCAACACGGAAGTGGAAAGTCCTAGGTAGGTATCTCATGTATAATTACTCACCAAGCGCAGACGTTGCATAGACCTCCTGGGAACAATACTTTTTGGGGAGTAAAAGGGTTAAAGATGCGATAGACCTGCTATCAGTTGCTGTCTTGTGATTGGATGAACATGCGACTTAGCCTATACGAGTGGCCACAGATAGAATTCGACAAGGATGAGAAGCTTCTCTACGTAGAGAACAGGTTATTGAAACCTAATATTCGTTTCCTTCGGGAGCTCAAGGAGGTATTATACGACAGAAATTTAGTGAACGATGGTAATCTTAGCCTCCCGCTCTACTACATGTACCGGGATGTGAAGAGCGAAGCCGACTCGGAAATATTTGATGCGTCTCAGCTGAGATTCGACATCACCATCATGGAACCAATTAACCTTGGAGTCGAACTTAACAAAACCTTGGGCCATTATCACAAGATAGGCTCAGATGGTTTCTCGTACCCCGAGCTCTATGAAGTCATACAGGGAGAAGCTGATTACATCTTGCAGCAAGTCAAGTACGGCCGAGTGACCGAAGTTGTTCTAGTGAAGGCAAAGGAGGGGGACATAATGTATATTCCTTCAGGTTATTGGCATGTAACAACCAATGCAGGTAACAGGCTATTGGTTATGGCTAACCTTGTATCAAGGCATGTAGAAGGGGAATACGAGCCTGTCAAGCGATATGGAGGACTTGCTTACTTTGAATTGGTTGATGGGAGTTTAGTTGTAAACAAAAGATTCGGAAATGTGCCCCCCATTAGACGTCTGAGTGCGAGGGAAACCTTTGAAAGATTCTCTGAGGGAAAACTATATTCCCAATTTGTAAAAGATCATAAAAAATTTCAATTCTTGAGGAAGATTAGTTCAAAAGTCTGGCAAGTATAACATCCAAATATCCGTTGATAATTCCGCTACTCTATTATCTGATTGCCTACTCTCTGTCCATTTGGTATGACCTTATGAGGATAGACTTTGGTTTCCGTCAGAACGCAACCTTCACCTATCACGACATCATCTCCAATGACGCTAACACCGAGGATCCAAGTGGGCTGCAACTTTGATGACTTCACGTTGACGTGCCTACCTATAATGCTGTCTTGAATTGTTGTTCCATCTCCGATCAAGACTCGATCCAGAATTGCAGATCTTTCTATTATGGCATTGCCCCCTATGATGCAGAAGTTATCAACACAGGAGTCTCTGATAATAGTCCCCTCTCCTATCTGGCAGTGCCTTCCTATAAGGACGGAGCCCTCAAGCTTTATCTTACCCTCCCTAACTTTTCTGATGATTTGATCCTTTCTCCATAACGATTCTGAACTTTGACCCTGAATCCAGGCGTTGCCTACATTTGGAATTATGAAAGGAGGCTCACCATAATAGAAGAACTTTCTAGATGTGGAGGAAGTTCTCCTGAACATAAGGGGTTCCCCAACATAAGATAAGTTCGATCCGCTTTTTAGAATCCTGATCATAGTATCTAGGTAGCTCTTGGGCGTTCCCACATCATACCAAACTCCTTCCAGAAGATAGCCATAAACAGGATATCCTTCCTGAACCAGAAACGGTATGAAATCCATTCCGAAATCTAGGCGCTTATTTTCGTGAATCATTCTTTGAACCTGTGGATGGTTAAAAAGCTCTCTAACCTTGGGGGACAGAACGTACATCCCTGTGTTAGCCAATCTAGACGGAGCTTCCTCTTTCTTAGGTTTCTCTACAAACCCCTTGATTCGATTGTCGCTACTAATGTCAGCTACGCCATACCTCTCAACATCGTCCACATAAGTAAGGACAATCGTCATGACAGCGTTTTTCTCCTCATGAAAGGTTAAGAGGTTTGATAATTCCATTTCAAATGGGTTATCACCCTGAACCACCATTACGTGGCTGTTGATGTCATAATATTCCATGTTGATTCTGATTGAATCCGCGCTGCCAACATCGTCTATGTGAGGTTGATACTTGATATGAACGCGCGGTGAAATACCATATCGAGCAGAAAATCCAATACCATCCTCGAAGTAAGCAAAGAGACCTCTATAATTGTAGTAACCCATTATGCCAAAAATGAAGTTTTTTACACCTTGAAGTCCAAGCTCAGCCATCGCGTACTCAACTAGGGGCCTGTTAAGTATGCGAAGAACTGCTTTGGAAGTCTCTGCAGTAAGAGGTTTCATTCGCTTGGCTTCGCCTCCAACCGGGATGATAACCCATAGATTCGCAGGGTCCACTTTGCTCACCAAAATGGTCCGTATGCCAATGTTTATACTTTGGCAAGAGAGAAGAAATTCTGAAGATAGTTAGGAAAGCTTAAAACTGATCTAGATAGGAAGAATAAGGCATTCGTATTCTTTTTTAATAATGAGTGAATGGGATGGTAAGCGTGTTTGCAGCTAGTGTCACCGGAAAGGAGGTCGGGCGAACTGTTAACTTTGAAGAGCACGATCCGGCTAGTATCTTAGGCCCGCACATGATCAATATGGCGGG
>Ga0209321_10003377_pt1 | contig 10681 bp, 8 predicted proteins | sample Rifsed16ft4_FD_184012 | JGI IMG/M metagenome (GOLD analysis project Ga0209321, IMG submission 184012) | Soil microbial communities from Rifle, Colorado, USA - sediment 16ft 4 - CSP-I_5_4 (version 2) | ecosystem: Environmental > Terrestrial > Deep subsurface > Rock core/Sediment | place: Rifle... | reverse complement strand
GGTCGTGCTGCTGCGGTTCCGCCGCTTGCGTTGGAGCGGGATCAGGGTGTAGGCTAGGGAAATACGTGCGAAGTGCGAGGTGCGGGGTGCAAGGTGCCTCCGAGGTCAAGCGGAGGTGTCGTGTTTCGTTTTCTTGCGCTCGCGCTGCTTCATGATGGTGGTGCTGTAGCCGGGAAAGACTTTCAGGCTGGGATTGATGTAGTGCGCCGAGTTGTTGACCGCGGTCGCCGCCTCGCCGAAGCCGGTGGCGATGAGCTTCACTTTCCCGGGAAAGGCGGTCACGTCGCCGGCGGCGTAGACTCCAGCGATATTGGTCTCCATCTTGGTGTTGACCCTGATGGCATCATTCCCCTCCAGCTCCAGTCCCCAGTCGGCCATGGGACCCAAGTCGGAGGAGAAGCCGAGGCAGGCCAGGACGGCATCGACGCGGAGGGTCTCCTCTGCCTTTGTCTTGGTATTGACGATCACCGCTTCGCGGACCTGCCCCTTCCCCAGAAGCTCCCTCGGCTGATAAAAGAGCTTGACCCTGACGGTTGAGTTGAGGAGGCGCCGGACGTTGTCCTCGTGGGCACGGAACTGGTCGCGCCGGTGGATCAAGGTGATGGCCCTGGCGACCGGCTCCAGGTGCAGCGCCCAGTCCACGGCCGAGTCGCCTCCGCCGATGATCAATACCTCCTTACCCCGAAACTCATCGGTTCGCATCACCGTGTAATAGAGGCCCTTCCCCTCGAACGACTCCGACCCTTTCATGCGTCTGGGGGTGTACATTCCCAGCCCGGTCGTGATGATCAGCGCCCTCGTCCAATGCTCTGCCCGGTCGGTGAGGATCCAGAGGCGCTTTTCCCCGGACGGCTCCAGCTTCTGAACGCTTTCCCCGAGACAGAGGGTCGGTCCATACGGCAGGGCCTGCTCCGCCAAGTTCTTGACGAGGTCCTTTGCCAGGACCTTCGGGAAGCCGGCCACGTCATAGATATACTTCTCCGGGTAGGCGGCCGTGAGCTGTCCGCCGAGCTCGGGCAGGCTGTCGATGATCTTGGAGGTGAGGCCCCGAAAGCCGGCATAGTAGGCGGCGAAGAGGCCGGTCGGTCCACCGCCGATGATCGTAACGTCATGCAGCGACCCTTCCATCTGGAACCTCTGCGACTCTGTCAAACTGTCATTACGAGCGACCAGCGGGAGCGTGGCAATCACGTATTTCAACGCAAGATTGCTTCGTCCCCTTCGCTTGGCTCTGGGTCCTCGCAATGACAGCTCTTCTTACTCGAGAATCATCCACGTCCCAAGCCCCTTGGCGATCATCCTGCCTGTCTGGTCCACAATCTCTGCTTCCCCGACGATAAGGCGCCTGCCTTCTCGGATCAGCCGGCCTCTGGCGATTACGGTGCCTGCTGTGATCGGAGCGAGGAAATTCACCTTCAGCTCTGCTGTCACTGCTCGTCTACTTCGGCCAAGGGCGAAGGCGACCGCAGCTCCGATCGCGTGATCCACCAGACTGCAGATCACGCCGCCATGGGCAACGCCAAGGCTGTTGAGAGCCCGCTCCGTGATTTCAAGTCGAACCTCAGCCCCGCCGTCGGTCCGCTTGGTTTCCAGTCCTAGATAGTCTCCAAAGGTCACGCGCCTCTCCTTTTCCTGTCGCCCCCGCACCTCGCACTCATTTCTTCACATACCCATGATCGGTAAACCAGCGCACCGCCTTTTCCAACGCCTGCTCGATCGGCGATTGTGGCAAGCCCAACTCCCGGACCGACTTGGAGGCGTCGAAGAACATGCGCCGCTTGGCCATCTTCACCCCTTCGAGCGGCACCCTGGGCGGCCTCCTGGTGATGCGGTCAGAGAGCCATTGATTCGCATAGGCCAGCGGCAGGATGACATGATAGGGCAATCGGACCATGGGTGGCGGGATCTTCGTGATCTGTCCCAGGAGGGCGAAGATCTCTCCGAGGGTCAGGTTCCTGTGGCCGAGGATGTACCGCTCTCCGACGCGACCACGGTCCGCCGCCAGCAGGAGTCCTCGGGCCACATCATCCACGTCGATCAGGTTCAGGCCGGTGTCGATATAGGCCGGCATCCGACGGTTCAGGAAATCGACGATGATCCGCCCGGTGGGCGTCGGCTTGATGTCTCGTGGCCCAACCGGCGTGCTCGGGTTGACGATCACAACCGGCAGTCCACGGACTGCAGCCTGGCGGGCGACTTCTTCTCCGAGGAACTTCGACCGCTTGTAGTGGCCTACCATCTGGTCGAGGCTCACCGGCGTCTCCTCGTCGGCCGGTCCGCCGTCGTCCCGGTAACCCAAGGCGCCGACAGTGCTGGTGTAGACGACCCGCTCCATCCCTTCTTCCAAGGCTGTCTCGAGGAGGATTCTCGTCCCGTCAACATTCACCCGGTAGAAGACGCCTGGGTCAGGCTCCCAGAGCGAGTAGTGCGCCGCGACATGATAGAGGCGTCGGCATCCCTTGAGGGCCTGTCGCAGCGAATCCTTATCCTGGAGGTCGCCGTAGGTCAGTTCGATATCAAGATCGCAGAGATTTCGAAGGTCGCTCCCTCGCCGCGCCAGGGCTCGGACGGCGTGGCCTTCCGAGATCAAGAGCCGGACCACTGCTGCGCCGACGAACCCTGTCCCGCCTGTGACAAGGCTTAACATGCTTCCATGGTACGTGAACAGTTCTCATTGAGCAACAGTTCAAATCAGGTGCGAGGTGCGAAGTGCGAGGTCAGGGGTGCGGCGTGCGGGGTGCGAGGCGGCAGGTCGGACGTGCGGCGTGCCGTGTAGGGGCGCTGCTTGCTGCGCCCGTTCGAGGTGCGAAGTGCGAGGGACACGATGTGCGAACGGTGAGGCGGCTCTGGCGAAGCGGAGGCCAGGGCAGGCCATGAGAGGGTAGCCTCGATTAGGAAGCGATCGCTTGCGTGAGGGATTCGATCTGCCGCCGGAACCCATCATCTCCGGCCAGTCGTCGCTTGATCTTCTCGCAGGAGTGAATCACCGTCGTATGGTCCTTTCCGCCGAACGCCTCACCGATGGCCGGTAGCGAGGAGGCGGTCATGGTCCGGCTGAGGTACATCGCCACCTGTCGTGGCAAGACGATACCCTGATTCCGGTCCTTGGACTTCAGGTCCTCGACCTTGACTCGGAAGAAGTCGGCCACCGCTCGCTGGATGGCGCCAAGCGTGATGACCTTCGCCCGCTCGGCGTTGAGCTCTTTCAACGTCTCTTGCGCCAGTTCCAGGCTGATCTCGCGGCCGGTCAACGAGGCGTAGGCGATGAGGCGCACGAGCGAGCCCTCCAGTTCGCGAATGTTTGACTGGACGTTCTTCGCGATGAAGAGCGAGACCTCATCAGGAAGCCGGACCGCCTCGGCCTGGGCCTTCTTTCGAAGGATGGCCGCCTTCGTCTCGAGGTCAGGCGGCTGGATGTCGGCGATCAGTCCCCATTCGAATCGGGATCTCAGGCGCTCCTCGAGCGTGGGGATCTCGCGGGGGAGGCTGTCGGAGGAGATCACGATCTGCTTGGTTGAATCGTAGAGTTCATTGAAGGTGTGAAAAAACTCTTCCTGGGTTCGCTCTTTGCCCGCAATGAACTGGATATCGTCGATCAGGAGCAGGTCCAGGCTTCGGTAGCGGTTCCGGAACTCCACGGTGGAGTCGAATCGAATCGCGTTAATCAGGTCATTGGTGAATTTCTCAGAGGAGACATAGGAGAGCCGGAGCCTGCCGTTGCGCCTCAAGACGAGATGGCCGATCGCGTGAAGCAGGTGGGTCTTCCCAAGTCCTACACCTCCGTAGATGAAGAGCGGGTTATACGCCTTTGAGAGCTGCTCCCCCACGGCCAGACAGCCTGCGTGGACGAACTGGTTTGAGCTTCCTACGACGAAGGTCTCGAAGGTGTATTTCGGGTTGAGAAATGTTGCCTCGTTCCGGTGTCGGCGGATCGGGCGCTTGGCGGAACGCTCGACCTTCGTATCGATTCCAGCCTGATTCTCTTGCTCCGGAACCCGGAGGATCACCTCCACGCTGGAGAACATCAGGTCCTCCAGCACCGTCTTGAGGATCGCCAGATAATGGTCCTCGAACCACTCCTTGAAGAATCGGTTCGGAAGCAGGATCTTGATGCGAGACCCTTCTATCGACTCCAGGCTTAGGGGACGGAACCAGTTGTCGAAGCTCTGACGCGCAATCCTGCCTTGGATAGCCGATAGGGCTTCGTCCCAGATCTCGCGGGCATTGGGAACGGTGCTTACGGGACTCATCTCCTGACCTCCACCGTTGTTATCCACAAGCGGCCTCCTCATCTAACCAGTTGAATGTGTTATGGAAATTGCGCTCGGCCACTGAAAAAGCCTTGCGGGACGCGGATTCGGTTATCCACAGACTTATCCCCAGGTGTGGATAAGGCGGAAACGCCCGCCCCGCCGCGTTAGAGCCAGCATTTTGCATGGTGCCGACAGGTATGACATATAGTGCAACTGTGGAAAACCGCGTCCAATGGGCATTTGCGGGCTTCGACCTCCAGAAGAGAAGTCTCTTTTAGCCTACGTTCACGCGACTGTCAAGCCTTTTTTGTGCTTGGGAAAAAAATCATTTGTTCGTTATAATAACTAGATAAATCAATAAGTTACTGATAGTTTACGAGGGGGACATTTCTGGGTCAGACCAAAGATGAGCCATGGCAGCGGATGCAAGAGACGACGAAACCAATTGATGATGGGAGAGATCATCAAGAGAGCAGCAGAAGAGTCAAAGGGAGGCGAGGGTCGCGTTGACAGTGACGCGGCGGCATGGTAACGTGACCATCACATCTGGCGGGGACCATGAGTGCCGAACCGATCGTTGCTGAGCTCTATACCACGGAGGAATGCAGCCTCTGCCGCGAGATGAGGTCAGTGCTCGAGCGCCTTCGCGGGGAATATCCGCTTGCCATCAGGGAGATCGACATTCGGACCGATGCCTCGCTGCGTGATCGACTTGCCGCGGAGATTCCGGTGCTCTACCTCAATGGTCGCAAGGCCTTCAAGTATCGGGTGAGCGAAGCGGCGCTCCGCCGCAAGTTGACCTTCTTGCTTTGGCAGCGGCGGATTCTCGGGGTCGCGGCGAAGGAGACGAACTAGTGACGAAGACCACGGTGTCCATTGACGAGCGATTTCGCCGGGCGCATCCGCGGTCGGAAGCATTGTTCCGTCAAGCCAAGGCGGCTATCGCCGGCGGCCTCAGCCATGACATCCGGCATCTCCGGCCATTCCCCATCTACGTGGATAGGGCCGGCGGATCCAGGAAATGGGATGTCGATGGCCACGAGTTGATCGACTACTGGGTCGGTCATGGCGCGCTCTTCCTTGGACATGCGAACCCGACTGTCCAGCAGGCCGTCGGGAGTCAGCTCGGTCGCGGGACTCACTATGGTGCCTGTCACGAACTCGAGGTGCGGTGGGCAGAGGCGGTACTCAAGCTGATGCCGCGCGCCGAGCGCGTCCGCTTCGTCGGGTCCGGCACCGAGGCGACGCTGCTGGCGATCCGGCTGGCGAGGGCCGCAACAGGCAAGGACAAGATCGTGAAGTTCGAGGGCCATTTTCATGGCTGGCATGACTACGCGGCCGCAGCAGTCCGTCCACCGTTTGATCGTCCGATCTCGGCTGGCGTGCCCCAAGGTGTCCTCGCGGACCTTCTGATCTGCCCGCCGAACGATTGGGACGCCTTCGTGGCTCTGACCTCTGGCAGGGACGACATCGCTGGCGTCATCCTCGAGCCGGGCGGTGGGAGCTCCGGAACCATCCCGACCGACCGAGGCTTCCTGGCGCGGCTGCGAGAGTTCACGCGGGCACAGGGCATGGTCCTGATCTTCGACGAAGTGATCACCGGGTTCCGATTCGCACCCGGGGGCGCGCAGCAGCGCTACGAGATCTATGCAGACCTGACCACTCTCGCCAAGATCCTGGCCGGCGGCCTGCCGGGCGGCGCTGTGGTAGGCGGGGCTGTGATCATGGACCAACTGGCGTTCAGGGACGACTCGGTCTGGAACCGGGAAGATCGAGTCGCTCACGCCGGGACGTTCAACGCCAATCCGCTCTCTGCCGCCGCAGGCATTGCCACCCTGGAGCAGCTCGCCGACGGCCAGGCTCAGGCCAAGGCCGATCGCGCCGGAGAAATTCTGCGGGCCGGAATCGCGGAGGTGATCGAGACGCTCGGCGTGGATGCCCATGTCTACGGTGAGTCCTCGATCGTCAACCTCTTTCTCGGCCCTGGGCGGCACGGCCTTGACGTCAACGGCCCCTTATCACGGCTGGACCACCGAGTGCTCATGGGGCATCCGAACCTGGAAGCGTATCACATGCTGCGGTGTGCCCTGATCCTGCACGGCGTCGATCTTCCGCTCTTCCACGGCTGGATCTCAGCCGCTCACTCGGACGAGGATCTGGAGAAGACCATCCGAGCCTTTGAGGCCGCAGTGCGTCTCGTGCAGGACGACGGCAGCCTGTAACCGAAGTTGACGGTTAACGGTCCACGGTTGACGGACAAGAGTTCACAGTTGACAGTTGACAGTTCACAGTCGGCGGAAACAAACACAGACCTTTTCTGTTAACGGTGGACCCTCGACGATAAACTCATCTGTGATCGGTGAACCGTCAACTGTGAACAGTCAACTGACATGAAGTCCGATCTGCTGGCAGCGCGGCTTGCGGGGATCGTTGGGCAGGAGCACGTCCTGGCCCAAGAGCGGTGCGCCCAGTACGCCGTGGACGGGAAGGCGCCAACAGCGGCGGTGTTTCCGGCCACTGTGGAGGAGATCTCTGGGGTCATGCGGCTGGCCTCCTCAGAGCGCCTGTCGGTCGTGCCGTGGGGAAGCGGCACGAAGATCTCTTTTGGCGGCATTCCTGAAAGGGTCGATCTGCTTGTCGGGCTCGCACGGTTCAATCGGGTCATCGAACACGAACCGGCTGACCTCACCGCCACTTTCCAGGGGGGCGCTTTGCTTCGCGAGGTCCAGGCCTACCTCGGCCAGCGAAGGCAGTTCTTGCCCCTCGATCCTCCACTGGCTGCCCGGGCAACGATCGGCGGGATCCTGGCCACCAATGCGAGCGGCCCGCGACGGCTCCTGTACGGCGCCGCCCGCGACCTGCTGATCGGGCTTCGCGTTGTCCATGCCGACGGCACCGCAACGAAGGGCGGCGCAAAGGTGGTGAAGAACGTCAGCGGCTATGACATGCCGAAGCTCTACATCGGCTCGCTCGGGACGTTGGGGATCATCGTGGAGGCGACGTTTAAGATCTACCCGCTGCCGGCGGTGGAGCGGACCTGGGTCGCCTCCTTCCCGGACGGAGAGGGCGCATCCTCAGCGGTGGCGGAGATGCTTGCTGCGCCAATCGTGCCGAGCAGCCTCGAGTTCCTCTCATCTCCCGCGGCGCAATCGGTTGCGAGGTTGGCCGGTCTCTCCCTTCCGCAAGGACATGTCGCGCTCGCCTCCTCGGTAGGAAGCGTGGCCGAGGCGGTTGATGCGCAGCTCGGCCAGATCAAGAAGATCTCGGAACGCAACGGGGCTGGGGTTGGATTCCTCCTTGAGGGGGATGCTCAGGAGCGCTTCTGGACAGCGATCAGCGAGTGTATGCCCGGCGAACGCAATGGCCGGGTGGGGGCGGTGTTGAAAGCCAGCGTCGTGATCAGTAAGGTTCTCGAGGCGGTCCGCCGTGGTGAGGAGATCGCGCGATCCGTCGGCATGGAGTCGGCGGCCATCTCTGAGGCGGGCAGCGGGATCATCAGATTTCACTGGCGCGAAGGAACAGGTAGTCCAGGGGTGACCATGGAGGCTCTCGCGAGAGGGATCGACGCGTTTCGACAATCGATCGTGAGTGGTGAAGGAAGTCTCGTTGTGCTCGAGGCCCCAAGTATGGTCAAGACCCGCGTGGATGTGTGGGGGCCGGTAGGCAATGCGTTGGGATTGATACGGGAACTGAAGCGCCAGTTCGACCCCCACAAGATCTTGAATCCTGGTCGCTTTGTGGGGGGCATCTAATACGAACGCATTAAATGGTGTGTCATTGCGAGGAGCAAGGCGACGAAGCAATCTCTCAGTAATGTAGGCGAGACAGGCGAGATTGCCGCGCTCTCGTTGGTCGCTCGCAATGACAACGTAACAGCACTTTTCGCGTTTGTATTAGTTCATAGTTCATGGTTCAGAGTTCAACGTTCGAGGTTCAGAATTATAGAGAAAAGGTTTAGGTAATGGTGATGGCCAGTCAACCGACGGCACAAGCCGCTCACAAAAGTGCGTTTGATGCTATCGATCCGCCCGATACGGAGCTCTATCTCGACTGCATCCACTGCGGCTTCTGCCTGCCGGCCTGCCCAACCTACCGGATCCTCGGCAACGAGCTTGATTCCCCGCGTGGCAGGATCTATCTGATCCGCGCGGTCTCCGAGGGGAAGATCGGAATCAGCGATAGCTTCGTGAGGCACATGCAGCTCTGCCTGGTCTGCCGGGCCTGCGAAACCGCCTGTCCATCCGGGGTCCAGTTCGGCCACCTGATGGAGACGGCGAGAGGACAGGTCAAGCGGAATTATACCTATTCGCCGGCCGAAAGACGGCTTCGTGACTTTATCCTGAGTAATTTCACTGACGCCGATCGGTTGATGTGGTTACTACGGGCATTGAGGCTCTACCAGAGGTCCGGTCTACAGGCTCTCGTCCGGGCCTCCGGTCTCCTGACGCTGTTCGGTCGCCTGGGTCAGATGGAGGGATTGATGCCATCGATCCCTGACCTGAGCCTTCGCCATGCGCTTCCCGAGGTGACCCCTGCCATCAGGCCGACGCGGGGTCGCGTGGGCCTGCTCGCCGGCTGCGTACAGAGCGTGCTGTTCCCCGGCGTGAACCTGGCGACGGCGCGCGTCCTGTCGGAGAACGGATACGAGGTGGTGGCGCCAAAGGGACAGGGCTGCTGCGGCTCACTCCTGATTCACGAAGGGGAGCGCGAGCGGGGCAAGGCGTTCGCGAGAAAGACCATAGAGATCTTTGAGCGAGCGGAGATCGATACCGTGGTTGTCAATGCCGCAGGGTGTGGCTCGGCCATGAAAGCGTATGGTGACTTGTTGCATGGCGACCCGCAGTACGCGACCCGGGCAGCAACGTTCGGCAAGAAGGTGAAAGACATCTCAGAGGTGCTGGCCGCCGCCCCGATCAACGGAAAGCTGGGGAGCCTGCCGCTGAGAGTGACCTACCAGGAACCCTGCCACCTGGTCCATGGACAGCGGGTGCGGGTTGCGCCGCGTACGGTGATCAGGTCGATCCCGGGCATCCAGTTCATCGAGATGAAGGAATCGGATGTGTGCTGCGGCAGCGCGGGGATCTACAACCTGATTCACCCCACGGAGGCCCGCCAGGTGCTGGAGCGGAAGCTGGATCGGATCGCGGAGAGCGGCGCCGACGTCGTCGTGAGCGGCAATCCAGGGTGCTTGATCCAGCTCGACGTGGGGATGAAGCGGCGTGGCATGAAGGTTCGCGTCGCCCATCCGGTCGAGCTGCTCGCGTGGAGCTACGACGCCGGCGCCGGGAGCCCCGATGGATAAGCGCAGGATCGTGCAGGAGCTGGCATCGATCGTTGGCCAGGAGTGGGTCCTTTCGGAGACGGATGAGTTAATCGTCTACGAGTGCGACGGGATGACCTACCTGGAGAAGGCCGTGCCCGAGGTGGTGGTCCTCCCCGACACGGCGGAGCAGGTGGCTGCAGTCGTTAAGGTGTGCGATCGCGAGCAGCTTGCCGTCGTGCCGCGTGGGGCAGGGACCGGGCTCTCGGGCGGGGCCCTTCCGCTGAAGGGCGGCGTCATGATCGGGCTCAACCGGATGAACCGCATCCTGGAGATCGATCTGCCGAACCAACGCGCCGTCGTGGAGCCCGGGCTGGTCAATATCGCCCTGACTCAGGCTGTTCGAGATCGCGGATACTTCTTCGCCCCCGATCCCGCGAGCCAGACCGCCTCCAGCATCGGCGGCAATGTGGCGGAGAACGCCGGCGGCCCTCATTGTCTCAAGTACGGTGCCACCACCATGCATATCCTTGGGCTCGAGTTGGTCCTCTCATCTGGAGAGATCGTCCAGGTTGGCGGCAAGACCCTCGACGTTCCCGGCTACGACCTGACCGGCCTCTTCGTCGGCTCCGAAGGGACCTTTGGGATTTGTACGAAGGTGATCGCCCGCCTCGTTCGCCAGCCCGAGGCGGTGCAGACGCTGCTGGCCTCGTTCCGAGGGATCGAAGAGGCCAGCGAGGTCGTGTCTGCGATCATCGCGGCAGGGATCATCCCGTCGGCCCTGGAGCTGATGGACAGGCACATCATCCGCGCGCTGGAAGCGTGGCTGCAGATCGGCTATCACGACGGGGCCGGGGCGGTCCTCCTCATCGAGCTGGATGGGCCGGCGGCCGAGATCGCCGCCCAAGCCAGAGGGATCGAAGGGATTTGCCGGACCCATGGGGTTCTGGACCTGCGAAACGCCAAGGACGATCAGGAGCGGGCCCTGCTCTGGAAGGGACGGAAGGGCGCAGCCGCGGCCGTCGGTCGTATTACCCATGAGTACTATCTGCAGGATGGGGTCGTGCCGCGAACCAAGCTCCCGTACGTGCTGAGGGAGATCGAAGCGATCGGTCGGCGCTACGACTTTCTGATCGCCAACGTCTTCCACGCCGGTGATGGCAACCTT
>Ga0209321_10003376_pt1 | contig 10682 bp, 11 predicted proteins | sample Rifsed16ft4_FD_184012 | JGI IMG/M metagenome (GOLD analysis project Ga0209321, IMG submission 184012) | Soil microbial communities from Rifle, Colorado, USA - sediment 16ft 4 - CSP-I_5_4 (version 2) | ecosystem: Environmental > Terrestrial > Deep subsurface > Rock core/Sediment | place: Rifle... | reverse complement strand
GAATTTGCAGAAAGGAAAAGCGAGCCCGTCCTTATATTCATGGCTGACAAGACCTCATCAGGCGCGTGGAATCTTCCCCTTTACAAGATGTTTGCCGACCCTTTCAACACAGCTGGCCTGGTTATAGACCCGCACATGACAGAGGGGTTTTCGTTCGATGTCCTTGATGCCAAAGAAGGCGCAAGCGTTGTCCTTAAATGCCCATCCGGGATATACACGCTTCTTGCGTTGATCGGCACAACGGGAAGATACATGGTATCGTCGGTGCGCAGGAATTCCGATAATGAAATCGCGGCGGCGGTCTCTACCCAGAAACTTTCTCTTATTGCCGGCAGATACGTGGGAAAAGACGACCCTGTTGCGATAGTAAGAACCCAGTCCGGCCTTCCCGCGGTAGGGGAGGTCCTTGAGGCCTTTGTCTTCCCCCACCTTGTTTCGGGATGGATGAGGGGTTCTCATACCGGGCCTCTTATGCCCGTGCCTTTTTACGAGGCAAGTCCCACGAGGTTTGACGGCCCTCCGAGGGTGATTTCGGCGGGGTTCCAGCTCTCGGACGGCAGGCTTATCGGGCCGCATGATATGTTTGACGACCCCGCGTTTGACGGCGCAAGACGCCTTGCAAACCGCGTAAGTGATTACATGAGGAGGCACGGCCCCTTTGAGCCCCACCGTCTGCCTGAGGCGGAGATGGAATACACAACCATGCCCCAGGTCCTTAGCGCCTTAAAAGGCCGCTTTAAAAAGATATAATAAATTGCGTGATGTCACGCGCGCCGGGGTGTCAGTAAGTGAATAAACCGAAGACTCTGCCTTCCGGGAAATTACCGCTAAAACTGTTAGACAGGCTCCTTAAAAAGTATACAAAATCGGATAAGAGTGTTATTATCGGCCCTTCGGTCGGGCTTGACTGCGCCGTCATAGATTTTGGCGGAAGATTCCTTCTCGCAAAGACCGACCCCATAACATTTGTTTCCGAGGATATAGGCCTTTATGCCATATCCGTAAACGCAAACGACATAGCGGTTATGGGAGGGGTGCCGAGGTGGTTTCTTGCCACAGTGCTTTTGCCGGAAGGTAAGACTACCTTTGCCGCCGCGGAAAGGATATTTTCCGGGATAAGCCGCGCCTGCGAAACCCTGGGCATATCGTTTTGCGGCGGGCATACGGAAATCACCCGCGGCATAGACAGGCCCATTGTAATCGGGCAGATGCTCGGCGAGGTCGGGAAAAAAGACCTTATATCATCCGCCGGCGCAAGGTGCGGGGATGATATAATCCTTACAAAGGGTATCGCGCTTGAGGCCGCGAGCATAATAGTAAGGGAAAAGGAAAGGGAGCTCAAAGGGGTCTTTTCCACCGGTTTTCTTAAAAGATGCAGGGGGTTTGTCAAAAAGCTGAGTGTTTTAGAAGATGCGCGGATAGCGTTAAAGCATGGAAGGGTGCATGCGATGCATGACCCGACAGAAGGCGGGCTTTCAATGGGCCTGTATGAGCTGGCAATCGCATCGAATGCCGGTATAACGGTTGAGAAGGATAAAATCATTTTTGTGGAGGAATCGGTTGAATTACTTTCGTATTTCGGGCTTGACCCCATGGGAGCCATAGCATCGGGGGCGTTGCTCCTTTCTGTTTCTCCGCAGGATTCCGGGAAAATAATCAGCGCGTATAAAAGGGCCGGCATAAAAAGCGCGGTTATCGGCGCCGTTACGGACAAAAACAGTGGAATGAGGATAGTTTTAGAGAACGGAAAGACGGAACCCCTCAAGGTTTACCAGAGGGATGAGATAGCCAGATTGTTTTAAAGAACTGATAATATTTATTTACGGAGGTTTATTGATGAAGGCAACCAAGAGGTATTCAAGGAGAAAGGCAATTGACACCGAGAAAGACCCCTATCTTCTCAAGATCGGCCCCAGGGATATGGCCGTCTGCACCGGCTGCGGCGCCGTCTACCATAACAAAAGATGGACGCTTGGAAAGGAGGGGGAGCCGGCGGCGGCCGGGGGGGCGGCGGCAAAACGCATTAAGGTTTTATGCCCGGCATGCCAGAAAATCAGAGACAGGTTTGCCGGGGGATACGTAACCCTTCATGGAGAGTTTTTAAGAGACCATAAAGAGGAGATACTGAACCTTATAAAGAACAAGGAAGAGAGGGCAAGGTACACAAACCCGCTTGAAAGGATTATTGAGATTAACGAAAAGGCCGGCACAATCGAGATAACCACAACAACCGACAAATTCGCGCAGAGGCTCGGCAGGATTTTAAACAAGGCCTTCTCCGGCCATGTTGAATACAAGTGGAGCGACGATATCAAGGTTGCGAGGGTTATATGGACCAGATAGGCGGGCAGAAAACCCGGCCCAGGCTTCGCCTTGGCGCCTGAAGAAGTTTTCTGCACTTTCAAAAACTTTCAGTTCCAGAAGTTTTTGGGAAGGGGAGTTTTTGAGGCTTATCAACTGCGCAAAACGGTAGCGTATGCATGAGGCAAGGCTCTGGAGAAAGGCAAAAGATAACAGGGTGGAGTGCTATCTGTGCAGTTTCCACTGCAATATCGCGGAAGGGAAACTGGGGATTTGCGGCGTCAGGGAAAACCAGGGCGGAATCCTTTACAGTCTGAATTACGGCAAACTCGTTGCCCAGAACATTGACCCGGTGGAGAAAAAACCGCTTTTCCACTTCCAGCCGGGCTCCTATTCCTATTCCATCTCAACGGTCGGATGCAACTTCAGGTGCCTTCACTGCCAGAACTATGAAATCTCCCAGATGCCGAGGGACAGAAAGGCAATAGCCGGAACTGAAGTTCCATGCGCGAGCGTGGTAAGAGACGCCATCGGAAGCGGCTGTAAAAGCATTTCCTATACCTATACTGAACCGACCATATTTTTTGAGTACGCAAAAGACTGCTCGGAACTGGCAAGAAAGGAAAACCTTAAAAATATATTTGTCACAAACGGCTACATGACAAAAGAGTGCCTTAATGAACTCAAAGGGCTGCTGGATGCGGCAAATGTTGACGTAAAGGGTTTCAGGGAGGATTTTTATAAAAAGGTCTGCGGGGCAAAACTCGGGCCGGTGCTTGAAAGCATCGAATATATGCTGATGCTTAAGATATGGGTGGAAGTTACAACGCTCGTTATACCGGGCCATAATGACTCCGAAGAGGAACTCAGGGATATTGCCCGCTGGATATGCAAAACTGACAAAAAAATGCCGTGGCACATAAGCGCGTTCTACCCGGCATACAAGATGAGGGACGTCCCCCCGACCCCCCGCTCCATAATAGACAGGGCAAGGGAGATAGGGATTTCCGAAGGGCTGAGATACGTATACACAGGCAACGTCCCCGGGGATGCGGGCGAGTCGACATACTGCTATAATTGCAAGAAACTCCTTGTCAAAAGGTTTGGTTTTGATGTAAGGGCAAATCACATAAAGGATTCGAAATGCCCGTACTGTGATTCACTGATAGACGGGATGTGGCAGTAGGTATTATCCGTTTAAAGGTTTTTGGAAGGCGTGAAACCCTCGTCCCGGCCTTTGCCCCAAACTTAGCTTGGCGCCCGGAAAAGGTTTTCACGCAAGAAAGGAGGTTACCCTATGTTGGCAGAATTCAGCATTATCCCGATAGGAAAGGGCGAAAGTATGGGAGAAGAGATAGCAAAGGTTTTAAACATTGTGGAAAAGAGCGGGCTTTCCTACAGGGCAAACCCCATGGGGACGGTTATTGAGGGCGGATGGGACGAAGTGATGGCCATTATAAAAAAATGCCATGAGGAGGTCATAAAGAAATCCCCGAGGGTTATTTCAACGATAACAATAGACGACAGGCCCGGGAAACCCCTCAACAGGATAACGGAGAAAATAAAATCGGTAGAGAAAAGGCTCGGCAGGGAAGTGGCGAAATAATAGAGATAGACGGGAGCTTTGGCGAGGGCGGGGGCCAGATATTAAGGACATCGCTCGCCCTTTCCTGTATAACAAAAAATCCCGTGAGGGTCTATAACATACGCTCGGGGAGGAAACAGCCCGGGCTTAAACCGCAGCACCTTTTAAGCGCCCATGCCGCGAATGCCGTAAGTTCCGGCAGGCTTGAAGGCGCGGTTTTAAATTCAAGAGAGCTTATCTTTTACCCCGGCCCCCTGAAGGCCGGAAGTTTTTGCTTTGACGTTTCAAACCACGCTCAGAGCGCCGGCTCAACATGCCTTGTGCTGCAGACGATACTTCCCGCGCTCTGTTTTGCCGGGGGAAAATCCAGCGTTGTAATAAAGGGCGGAACGCATGTTGAGTGGAGCCCCCCGGCGGATTACCTGAGGGATGTGTTTCTGCCAACGGTTCTGCCCATGGGAATCTCATTTAACCTTTCAACCGTAAAATGGGGTTTCTATCCGGCGGGAAAAGGCGAGGTGTATGCGGGGATAGATCCGGCTCCCCTTCCGCTTTTTCCCATTAATATTACGGAAAGAGGCGCCTTAAAAAAAATCTCCGTCCTTTCGGCTGCCGGGGGCCTTCCTTTGGATATAGCCAGAAGGCAGTTTGAAAGGGCGAGAGAAAGGTTAAGGGAGAATGGGTTTACCTCCGGCGGCAGGTATGAAACGGCTGCATCATTGGGAAGAGGCACTTTCCTTTTTGTTCTCGCAACATTCGAAAATATAAGGGCGGGCTTCAGTTCTCTCGGCGCAAGGGGCAAAAAGGCGGCCTCCGTAAGCGACGAGGCCGTTGACGCCTTTTTAAGATACATGGGGAATAAAGGGGCACTTGACGCGCATCTGTCGGACCAGGTGTTGCTTTTCATGGCGCTTGCAAAAGGGGGGTCTTCTATAACTACAGCCGAACTGACGCAGCATCTGAGAACCAACGCGTATGTGATTGAAAGATTCCTTCCCGTAAGATTCCTTATTTCAGAGGAAAACCCCCCGGCAGTAAAGGTCATGGAGGGTAGCGCCTTTGTTTATGAATGGCCGTAATTATGGTATAAGGATAATAGAAATACCTGTAAACACACAACCGCGGGGGGGCTGAAGAATTGCTCAAGATTTCCCTTTTTCTCCATGTTATTTCGGCGATACTCTGGATAGGGGGCATGCTCTTTCTAACGCTCGTTGTGGCGCCTTTTTTAAAAACGATAGAGGATGAGAAAAAAAGAAGCGAAATATACCAGGTGGTGGGTAAAAGGTTCAGGTCCCTGGGCTGGGTTGCCATAATAGTTTTGCTTGTTACCGGCCCGGTAAACCTCTATTATATGGGTATTACGCCTTCTTCCCTTTTTTCTCCTTCTTTTTATTCCACTTCTTACGGCATGGCGATAGGGCTTAAGATATCGTTTGTTTTTCTGATAGTTGTAACGAGCCTCCTCCATGATTTCTGGCTCGGCCCCAGGGCAAGAACCGAAAGGCGGTATTCACGGCTTGCCCTGATATTTGGCAGGGGAAATCTTATAATAGCGCTCATCATAGTTATTCTTGCAATCTTTGTAAGGGCCGGCGGGATTTAGGGGGAATTTTTTCAGGGCGCGGCCTGGGCTTGCCCCTGCGAAGGTCGGGGTCGAGTTTTTTACGTTTTCCGAAAAGTGCCAGATGCTGAAACAATGCTGAAATAAGTTCAGCACAGGGTTCAATACAGGGTTTAGCATAAGTTTGAAAGTTTTTGAAGGTGCAGGAAACTTTTTCGGGCACCCAGGCTTTGCCTGGGTCGAGTTTCCTGCCAAAAAGGGTTTTCCAAAAGGTTCTATGCCTCACAAATTCAGCCCTCAGAATATCGAGCGCCTCTTGAGAAAAGACAGGCTCGGGGATAAAAGGCCCGGCGAGCTTTTAAAGGAGGCGGGTCTTAAGAAGGGGATGGTCTTTGCCGATATAGGGTGCGGTCCAGGTTTTTTTTCAATGGCCGCTTCCAGGGTGGTCGGGAAAAAAGGGATTGTCTATGCCGTGGATACGCAGGAAGAGATGATTGCGGAGCTTAAAAAAAGGATTGCGGAAAAAAATATCCTTCCCCTTAAGTCCGAAGAAAATTCCGTGCCGGTTGACGGCGCCGCCGTTGATTTCGCGCTTCTTGCCTATGTCCTTCACGAGACAGAGGTAAAGGGCGTTTTTTTGAAGGAGGCAAAAAGGATTCTAAAAGACGGGGGAACCCTCCTTGTTATTGACTGGGAGAAGATAGTGGAGGAACATGGGCCTCCTTTTGAAGAGAGGATTTTCAGAGAAGATGCCGCGGCTTTGCTTAAAGAAGCGGGATTTACCGTCAAAACCGTCTCATCCCTTAATCCTTCCCATTATCTGATAAAAGCGGAGAAATAAGGCAAAAAGGTTGCAGACCGCTATTTTTGAGATAGAATTTCGTTTAGACCCGGTTGCCGGGGGCCCGTGGTTTATAAACAGACGCCCCCTGGGTTTACAACCTATGGAAATAAAGGTTAACGGCGCTACATTATCCCTTGTAAGGGGGGATATAACGCAGGAGTCAACGGATGCCGTTGTAAACGCGGCAAACACAAGGCTTGCCGGCGGCGGCGGTGTTGACGGCGCGATACACAGGGCCGGCGGGCCGGAGATTATGGAGGAGTGCAGGATTATCGGAGGATGCCCCACCGGGAGCGCCGTTATAACAGGGGCCGGGGAACTCAGGGCGCGTTACGTAATCCATGCCGTGGGCCCTATCTATAAAGACGGAAAACACAGGGAAGAAGAATTTCTGTCCGGCGCTTACAGAAAAAGCCTTGAACTCGCAAGGGAAAAGGGTTTGAAAACCATAGCCTTCCCTTCCATTTCCACGGGCGCATACGGCTATCCGATAGAAAAGGCGGCAACCGTGGCTTTAAAGGCGGCAATGGATTTTTTGAGAAATCAGGCGGATATAAAACTTGTAAGGTTTGTCCTGTTTTCAGACAGGGACTTTAACGTCTACAAAGAAACGCTTGAGGGTTTGGCCGTAAAGGCCATATAAACACAGAAATGTGAGAGCGAATGTGGTGGAAACCAAAAAAGGCAGAAAGCGGATGTATGGAAGGATTCAGGAAGAAGGCCGGCTGTTTTCTCGCTATCCCCATGGATAAATCTAAAAACTGCCATGTCTTTGTAAGCGCCCGGCATAAGGTCAAGCGGGAAGTATATAAAGATACCCGATAGTCTTTCCGGCCGGCATGCGTCACCTGCCACGCGCTGAACCCGGGGAAAGGAGGTATTTTGTATGACTTGACGCAGACAGTGGACTTTGCATAGAGCGCCGCCGGCTTTTGTAAAACGTGAAAAGGTATGCCGGACCATTAGCCGGACAATTAGATGGAATAGGCGCAAAAGCGGGAAGAAAATCCCGGCCGAATCACTGACATCCAGCCGATAACGTAAAACCCTTCAACTCGGAACTCATCAAAAAATAACAGCGCGTCTTGGCGTCTTAAAAAAACAGACCGGCGCAATAAACACCTCCGTTTCTACGAAAAAAGATTGCATTGTGCCGGAACAAAGGAGGTTTATATGCGTGTGCTTAGCGTAGACGATGAGCCGGCAAACCATGAACTCATGAGCGCCATCCTTACGGGACACGGTTACAGAGTTGACAGGGCGTATAACGGCAGTGAGGCGCTTGATATGGCCGGAAGATTCCATTATGAGATTATTATAACGGACATAGAGATGCCCGGCATGAACGGTTTGAGCTTCTACAGTAATCTTCTTGAGAAAAAACCGCTGATGGCAAAAAGGGTTATTTTTGTCACGGCAGACCTTGAAAAAGCAGCCGGGCTTTTCATAAAAGATGCGGGCTGCCCCTTTATGCTTAAACCCATCAAATCGAGTGAATTGTTAAAGGCAGTGGATGATGTTATTGAGGGCGGATGTGAAGGGGATGCGGACGGCGCGGCGAAAAAATGGAAAGGGTTTCCATCATTTCCTTTTTGGGCGGTTCTGATGGTTTTTTTGAGCCTTTTAGACGCCGGCGTATCTCCGGGCGGAGCCTCCGTTGACCAGGAACTCTGCAAGGAGTGCCATGAAGATGTGCACCGGGAGGCCCTCGGCATGCCTTACAGGCACATGGTTGTGGATGAAAAGTGCGGCACGTGCCATATACCGGGGAAGAGGACGATATTGTACACAACCGAGGTTGCATCTCCGGATTTTAAGACCGAGGTGCTTTTCCCCCTGACGATTTCCGCGGCCGATAAGGTGTATTTTGTGGAGGTTATTGCAAAAGACAATCTCGGGAGGAAGTCAAAGGTGCACCAGTTATACATAAACCCTCAGGAGGTAAACGAATTCCTGAGCAATCTGCCGGTTGAAGGGATAAGGGATATAACGGTGGATAATATAGCGGAGGGCGTTTTTTTGGAGGCCGCCCTTTCCTTCTCTACCGATGTATATACGGCCGGTTCGGTTGAATACGGCGCAACCGCCGGATACGGCGAGACAAGTCCCGAGGAAGCGACCTATTCAAAAGAGCACAGGGTCACGCTTTCAAACCTCAAAAAAGATTATACCTATCATTTCAGGATTGCGGCAAAGGATATATACGGCAATCAAGTCCGTTCAGAGGACGCTGCGTTTTACACCGGGGCTCTCTCAGGCGCCAAAGAGTACGCGCAGAAAACGGACTACAGTTTCCCTGCCATTGAGGATATGAGGGTGCTTAAGAAGGCAGAGGTCGCGGGGGCGGGCGGCGGCAGCGGCGGTTTTTTTATTCTTGTAACAAGCTCTAAACCCGCAAGGCTTTCGCTCAGAATCGCCGCTCAGGAAGAAAAGGAGGCCCGCCACGGCGACGGGTTCTATCCGCCGAAGGTCTCCCGGATAAATATATGCGTTACATGCCATCCCCAGGGCGTATCGCACCCTGTCGGTATAAGCGCCGATACGCTAAAGACAAGGGTTCCGCTGAATCTGCCGACATTGGAGGGCGGCATCATTACATGCGTTACATGCCATCTTCCGCACGGCGGGGAAAAAAAATATTTTGCGAGGCTTGATTTTCAAAGGGATATCTGCATTGAATGCCATACGGTAGAACCCTTTATATGAGGGTCCAGTTATATGAGGGTCCGGTTATATGAGGATCCGGGGCGCGTCTTTATTCACCGACCCTGGCAAGCCACCCCTTCTTTTTTACCGCCCTGAAATTCCAGGAAAAAAATATTACCGCAACCACTATGTATATAATATTCAGGCCGAAGGCCCAGATAAGTTCCTCTTTCGGGAATACCCCTTCTTTTATTATGCGTCTCATTCCTTCAAAGACATGGCTGGATGGAATATATCGGGCTATTGCCTGCACCGGCCGCGGCAGAACGCTTACGGGATAAAACACTGCCGATACGGGCTGAAATAAAAACGCGATACCCCATGCCAGAACCTCTGTTTCCTGGCCGTATCTGAGTATTATCCCCGTTGTTGTTATGCCGACCGCCCAGCCCATTATTATGAGGTTCGCGACAAGCGGGATAAGATAAAATCCGAACCATAAGATATTGAAAGAATAAAGAAGCCACGCCACCATTGCCATAACGGTTGAGGCGAGGAGGAGTTTGAAAACGCTTATTATGAGAAGAGAGATCACGTATTCAGCCGGGGAGAGAGGGCTTACAAAAATATTAAGAAGATTCCTTGACCACATGTCTTCAAGAAACGATACCGTTATTCCCTGCTGGCACCTGAAAAGCACGTCCCAGAGTATGAGGGCTCCGACAAAAAACATTACAAAATCAGGCAGCGTCCCCCTGTAGGGAGAAAGATACATGCTCACAAAACCCCAGACCAGCAGATCCAGAAGAGGCCAGTAAAAGACCTCCATAAGCCGCGGAAGGCTCCTTCTGTAAAGGTAGAGGTGCCTTGTGGTATAGGCGAATATCCTTGATAGCTTCATTCTGTATTCCTCTTCAAGTCTTTGAAGGGGGGGCCGGGGGAAACTCGCCCCCTGCCTTCGCAGGGGCAAGCCCAGGCAAAACCCGAAAAAGCCTCCCCTGGTTTCATCAGGGTCTTTTACGCGCTATCTTTAAGAATACCTCCTCAAGCGTTGTTTCCCCGAACTCTTTCACTATATCCGCCGGTTTTCCGCTTGCGACGATCTTTCCCTTATCAAGGAATATGACTCTATCGCACATCTCCTCCGTTTCTTTCATGTTGTGCGAGGTATAGAGGATGGAAAGCCCTTTTTCCTCTTTTATTTTCTTGAGAAGCCTTCTTGTCCTGTCCGCTATATCAGGGTCAAGGCTCGCCAGAGGCTCATCGAGGAAAAGCACCTCAGGGTCGTTCAGGAGGCATTTTGAAAGGCTTACCCTTGTCATCTGGCCCGAAGAGAGTTTTCTCGCGGGGGTATCCTTTATATCCTCTATCTCAAAGGTGCGCAAAAGTTCAAGAATCTTTTTCCTGGGTTCTTTTACGCCGTAAAGCCCGGAGAATACAAGGAGGTTTTCCTCAACCGTGAGGGAATAGGGAAGGGATACGTAGGTGGAGGAAAAATTCACCCTTGAAAGTATGGCGGTGCGGTTTTTTTTGAATTCCATCCCGAGGATTTTTATCTTGCCGCCGGTTGGCGTTGTAAGGCCAAGGAGCATATGCAGGGTTGTGGTCTTTCCGGCGCCGTTTGGCCCCATAAGCCCGACTATCTCCCCTTTTGAAATATCAAAGGAGATATCGTCAACGGCCATAAAACCGTTGAACTGCTTTGTAAGATTTCTCACCTCTACGACGGTTTCCATCTAAGT
>Ga0209321_10003369_pt1 | contig 10695 bp, 9 predicted proteins | sample Rifsed16ft4_FD_184012 | JGI IMG/M metagenome (GOLD analysis project Ga0209321, IMG submission 184012) | Soil microbial communities from Rifle, Colorado, USA - sediment 16ft 4 - CSP-I_5_4 (version 2) | ecosystem: Environmental > Terrestrial > Deep subsurface > Rock core/Sediment | place: Rifle... | reverse complement strand
CCCGCCGGACCACCAGTCGTTGTCCCCGCCTGAGGTCCACCACACGATCCGGCGCGACCTGGCGGGAGACTATGCCCGCACTGCCCGTGCGCTCAAGCACTGCGGGATCGACGTCGTGTCGATCCAACATGAATACGGGATCTGGGGTGGGGCCGACGGCGAACACGTGCTGGAGTTCCTCCACGCCCTGGAGATCCCTGCCGTGGCGACGCTGCACACGGTGCTCCGTCATCCAACGCTCCGACAGCGACAGATCCTCGTCGAACTGGTTGGCGCGACCGCAGCGACGGTCGTCATGTCGCGCGCCGCGGCCGCGCTGCTGACCCGCGCCTACGGGATCGATCCGAGCCGGGTCGACGTGATCCCGCATGGGGTGCACGACCTGCCGCTGGTCGATCCGGAAACGTTGAAGCCGGGTCTTGGGCTTGGCGGCCACGCGGTGATCCTGAGCTTCGGCCTGCTCGGGCACGGCAAGGGCTATGAAGTCGCGATCGAGGCCATGCCGACGGTGGTGGCCGCCATCCCGAGCGCTCGGTATGTGGTCCTTGGGGCAACCCACCCCGAACTCCTCCGCCATGAGGGCGAAACGTACCGCCGGCGCCTGGTCGACCGGGTCGACGCACTCGGCCTGGCCGACCACGTTCAGTTCGTCGATCGGTTCCTGGGTCGGGTGGAGCTGAGTCGCTGGCTGGAGGCCGCCGATGTCTTCGTGACGCCGTATCCCAATCTCGAGCAGATCGTTTCCGGCACACTGGCGTACGCCATGGGCGCGGGCAAGGCGATCGTCTCGACCCCCTATGCCTACGCCGCCGAGCTGCTGGCGGAGGGTCGGGGCATCCTCGTGCCGCCCGGATCATCCACCGCCCTCGCCGCGGCCTTCATCGCGCTCTTGCGAGATGCGAACCGGCGCGCCGAGTTGGGAGCGCGAGCGTACAGCCACAGCCGGGCGATGATCTGGCCGGAGGTGGGGAACGCCTACCGTCGCCTCTTCGCCAGGATCGCCGGCCGTCCCGCCGTCCCGGAAGCCCCTCCGGCAGCGCTGGCCGCGACGAGTGTCTGACCGAGCGCCACTCTATCCAGTCAGCCGGCGCCATCTTGGAGCAATCTCCGACGAGATCGGGATCATCCAGCATGCGCTGGGCGCCCTGCCCGATCTCACCCACGGCTACTGCACCGACGATGTGGCGCGTGCGCTTCTGGTGGATCTCCTGCACGCTGCGGAGATCGGCTGGGCGGAAGTCGCGCCCAGCGCCTGGCGTGCCATGCGCTTCCTCGAGCGAGCCTTCGCGGACGACAGCGGACGCGTTCGCAATTTCCGGGGCACGGCCGGCGACTGGCTGATCGGGCCGAGCTCAGAGGACGCCCATGCCCGGGCGATGATGGCGCTCGGACAGGCGGTCGGCGTCGTGGCCGACGATCGCTTCCGCAGTCTTGCCATCTCGCTCTTCCAGCGGGGCCTGCCCGGCACCGCGCAGCTGACGTACCTGCGCCCCCAGGCCGCTGCCCTGATCGGCTGCGACGCGGCGGTCCGGAGCGGTCTCGGCGGGGAGACGGAGTCCACCTACCGGCGGTTGGCGGCGATGCTCTGGCACGGGGTCGAGTCGGGGACGACGCCCGGTCCGTGGCCGTGGCCGGAGACCGTGCTGACGTATGAGAACGGGCTCATCCCCCGTGCGCTCATCATCGGTGGGCACCGGCTCGGGTACCCGCACATGGTCCGCCGCGGGCTGGACCTCCTGGACTGGCTCGTGGACGTGGAGACCTCGACCACCGGCCACGTGTCCGTGGTGGGCAACGCCGGTTGGTGGGCTCGCGACGGGGTGCGAGCTCGATACGATCAGCAACCGATCGAGGCCACCGCCCTGCTCCTGGCCGCGGAGGCTGCCCTCGAGGTGACCGGCGACGAGGACCACCGATCGACCATGGAGCGCTGCTATGGCTGGTTCCTTGGGCGCAACGACGGCGACGTGGTCATCGCCCTCCCGGAGCGGGGAGCGTGCCACGACGGGCTCACGCCGTCCGGCGTCAATCGAAACCAGGGTGCCGAGTCCAGCCTGATGTGGCTGATTGCCCTCGAGCGCATCCGGCAGCTGCGCCGGACGAGCGACGCCCGCACCTGCGATGCTGTGCCCGTGCACATGCCGCTGTGACCTCTCCGCAGACGGATGGGCTCTTCGAACGCAGCCCACGCAATCCCATCCTCACGGTGGAGGACCTGCCCTACCCGGCCAACGCCATCTTCAACCCGGGGGCCGCCCAGGTCGGGGCCGAGACGCTCCTCCTGGTTCGCGTGGAAGACCTCCGGGGCATCTCGCACCTTCACGTGGCGCGCAGCGTCGACGGTGTCACCGACTGGCTTTTCGATCCCGCACCGCTGCTGGCACCGGAGCCCGATCGCCATCCCGAGGAGATCTGGGGCTGCGAGGATCCCCGGCTCACCTGGCTGCCCGAGCGCGATGAGTGGGCCATCAGTTACACGGCCTACAGCCGACGGGGGCCGCTGGTTTCCCTTGCCACCACGACCGATTTCCGGAGCGTGCAACGGCTCGGCCCGGTCATGCCTCCCGAGGACAAGGACGCCGCGTTGTTCTCGCGGCGGCTTGCCGGTCGATGGGCCATGATCCACCGACCGACGCCGCTGCGCGGCGGCGCCCACATGTGGGTCTCCTACTCGCCAGACCTCCGCCACTGGGGTGACCACGCGCTCCTCCTGGAGGCGCGGGATGGCGCCTGGTGGGACGCGGGCAAGATCGGCCTGGGACCGCCACCGATCGAGACCCCGGACGGCTGGCTCGTCCTGTACCACGGCGCCCACCTCACTGCCAGCGGACCGATCTATCGTGTCGGCTTCGCGCTCCTGGATCTCGAGGACCCCTCGATCGTGCTCCGCCGAAGCGACGAGTGGGCCTTCGGCCCGCGTGAGCCCTACGAGTGCGATGGTGTCGTTGACCACGTCGTGTTCCCGTGCGGCTGGATCGTCGACGAACTCCGCGACGAGGTTCGCATGTACTACGGAGCGGCCGACACCCGGATCGGTCTTGCGACGGCCCGTTTGAGCGCCGTGCTCGACTACGTTCGTGCCTGTCCATGGCCGCAGCAACGGCGCCGGGGAGACCCGAGCGAGGGCATCTAGTCGGGGCGTCAAACCTCTTCGGTCACCTCGGTCAGCGCCGATCGCTTCTCGCGCCACTGGTCGTACGCCTGCTCGAGCGTCCGGGGCAGGCCCTCGTACCAAGTCAGCTCGTCCGGCCCGTCGAACGGGGACATGTCGAGAGCGGCGCGCCGGCCGAAGCGACGCCAGACATCCGCCACCGGCTTGGCTCTGCCGTCGGCCCGGAAGAGGCCGAAGTGCAGCTCGTGGGGCGCCAGATCGAACGGGGGCAGCCGCCACAACTCGGCCGGGTAGTCGGTGAAGCACCACCATGACGCGCCCACCGCCCCCAGCCGCCACAGTCGTTGCAGGACGGCACTCGCGTAGCGCGCGACCCGGTCCTCGCCGAGCTCGTGATCGGGCAGTCCGAACTCCTGAGCGTTCACCCGCTTGTCGGCGAAGCGGGCGGCAGTCGCGCTCACGAAGGGCACCCACTCGGGATCGTCGGGGGCCGTGGCCGCCTCACTGTAGAGCGGGTAGCCGTGCATCACGACCTCGTCCCACGGGGCGGCGATCGAGCTGATCCGAATCCCTCGGTCCTGCTCGAGGTCCGGGGCGTGGAGGCCGCCGGCGACGTCGACTCGGGCGGGCCGGAGCGCCTCCGTCAATAGTGAGCTCCAGCGAGCGATCTCCTCCGGACGAGCGGGCCATCGGAGGTTCGAGAACTCGTTGCCGAGGTCCCACCCGGCGAGCCCCCCGTGGCCGGCGAACGTCGAGGCCAGCCGCTGGGCGAGGAAGAGCTGCGCGTCGAGGAGCGCTGGGTCGGCGTAGATGTCGCCGGCGCCGCCGGGCACGACCCGGCCCCCGCTGACGGTTCGGATCGTCGAGGCCGCCGACTGGTCCACCGCCCAGCCCGGGAGCCAGTTCACGCCGCTCATGTGGCCGCAGAACAGGCTCATCACGAGGCCGACATCGTGCCGCTCGGCGGCCCGCAGGACCGTCTCGAGCCGGAGGAGCGCGTCGTCTGAGACGCGGTCAGGCCGGGGTTGGAACGCTTCCCAGAGCAAGAAGATGCGGGCCTCCTGGAGGCCAAGATCCGCGATCCGGGCCATGTCCCGATCGACCTCAGGGAATCTGACGTCGTCCCACCAGTACATGGCCGTCCGGGCCGGCCAGTAGTTCACTCCGAGCCGGAAGGAGTCGCCTCCTGTCACCTCGCCACCTCTGCGCGGTCGCTGGCCGTTCGATCCCGCCGGCTGGGCCACCGTTCGAGCACCTCGGCGTAGACGTCGAGATAGCCCCGGACCATCGTATCGACCGTGAAGCGCTCTTCGACCCGCGTTCGACTCCGGCCTCGGTCGAGGCCGGCCACGACCCGGAGCGCCCGCACCGCCCCGGCGACATCGACGACCAGGACGCCCGTCTGCCCGTCCACGACGACCTCCGGAACAGCCCCGCGGCGCATCCCGATCACGGGTGTCCCGCAGGCCATCGCTTCGATCATGGCCAGTCCGAACGGCTCGTCGAACGTGACCAGCTGCAGCAGGGCCAGCGCGCCACCCAACAGCGAATCCCGTTCCGCCGGCCCAACCGGCCCCAGGAACCGCACTCGATCGCCGTCGAGCCGCGGCTCAACGTGACGCCGGAAGTAGTCCGTGTCCTGGACGATCCCCGCGATCATCAGGGGCAGGCCGGCGGCGGTCGCCGCCTCGATCGCCAGATGAACGCCCTTGTCGGGATGGATCCGCCCGAGGACCACCGCGTACTCGCCGGGGTTCGGGCGGAAGGTGAAGTCCGCCAGGCGGATGCCGTTGTAGACGGTTGCCACGTAGTCGAGGGACGGGTCTCGATCCGCATCACTGATCGACACGTAGAAGGCGTGGCGATCGTACTCGCGGTAGACGGGCAGGATGGCTGGTGACGAAAAGCCGTGGATGGTCGTCAGGAGGGGCGTCCGGATCAGTCGAGACCAGGCGAGCGGCAGGAAGTCGAAGTGGTTGTGGAGGAGGTCGAAGCGATCCGCCTGCTCCATGGCCCGGGCGATGTGGAGCGCCTCGTACACCTTGGGGGTGACCTGCGCGTCCTCCTCGTAGCCGGCCGGGGCGACCGCCTCGAGATGACCGGCGGTCAGTGAATCGGCCGTGGCGAAGAGGGTGACCTCGTGACCCCGTGCCACCAGCCCTTCGGCGACATTCGAGGCGACCTGCTCCCAGGGCCCGTACGCACGCGGCGGGGTGCGCCAGGCGATCGGGCTGATCACACCCACCCGCATCGAGGCCTACCTGCTGGTCGCTATCGGGCGCCCAGCCGGGTGACCCGGGTTCGACCCGACCCGGACCCAACACTGCCTGCGCCCGTCGGCCATCAGCTCGGCGGGTTGTGCCGAGGCCTCGTTGTGGAGGGCGCGCATCCGTTCGACCGCGACCGGCCGGGCAAGCGTCGATTCGGCGCCCATGTTGCCGTTCACGCCGTCCGGCCCCAGGCCGTCACGACACGAACCGTCGTCGGGATCGGCCAGCGGCATCCCCAGGTCGTTGTCGCCCAGGAACGAGCCGAAGGCCCGCTCCATCACCTCCTGCCACCACGGATCCGAGCTGACGCCGTAGACGGGGTCGATCGACTCATCGCGGACGTGTCTGCGCAGCACCTCGAGGTGGTTCCCGTCGTAGAGGACGTTCGGGTCCCCGCTCATCTGTCCCTCCGCTCTCGGCTTGGCCGCCCGCGTGCAGTGTGCGGCGTCCTGGGGCAGGAAGGCACGGGCCGGGTGGCCCACTCTGGCTCCGGCAGCGAGATCGTGGTCACCGGCCGCATCAACAGGTGACGTGAAGGACGGCCGCCACGTCCCTCGGATCGGCCGCCTGGAGCAACCGGCAGGCCACCTCCGTCGGCTCGGCGACGATCTCCACCCCGCGCCGGCGGGCCTCCTCGTACAGCTCGGGCATGATCGGCAGCTGACCGGAGACTCCCGTCCCGATGATCAGCCGCCGTGCTGACCACGGGATCGCCTCGTCGGGCGAGAGCGGCGTGTGGCCGTACCGGTCCCGGTAGGCCTTCGACGCCCCCTTCTTGCGGCGCCGCACCACGCCGCCTTCGAGCACGACATCGTGCTCGAACCGGTGCCCGCCGATCTCGATCAGCCCGAATGAGATGAGCCTGGCGTCCATCGCGACCTCCCGCGACCATCATCGCTCAGGCAGGAAGGTGTCGGCCTCACCGCGGCCAGCTCGAGCCACTGCGGCAGGGCCACACCCAGCCTCTAGCCCGACCTGCCGCAGCCCGCTTCGCCGACAAGCGGGTGATGGGCGCTGGGCCGGGTCGGGCCGAGATCGGGGTGGGTGTCGAGCAACCCGGGTGACGCGCCGTCGTTGGGCCGACCCGCGCTCGGTCGGGCCCGTGCAGGGGGCATACTGGAGCGGCTTCGAGAAGGAAGGCGGCGTTGGAGATCGGGGCGGTTGCTTCCCGTGCACGTCGGGGTGGCCGTCGCGCTGCGGCCGGCGTTCTTCTCGATCGGGCGCCTGGGGCGCGGGCACTGCGGGGGTGCGATGGTGGCAGGTGACGCGCCGGGGCGGGTCGAGACGGTCATCGCGTGGTCGAGAGGGCGGCGCCTCCACCTGCTCACCTGGGGTGAGATCAGCGAGGGACGGCGGGCCAGCCTGGAGCACGCCGTTTCCCGCATCGCCGACGTCGACGACCTCGAACGCGCCCTCGTCCGCGTCTTCGGGCACCGCGCGCAGCGGAGGATCCGGGGCCACGCGACCCCCGACGTCTGGTTCGAGGTCGGGTAGCCCGCGAGCGGAGCGCACCACGATGCAGGACAAGCCCGCCGAGGCCGGCATCTGCGCGGACGCCCGCCTCGCGAGGCCGCCCATTCAAGCGACGGGTTTCCTTGCAGGCGATCACGGTCGCGACTGCGTCGACGGCGCTCCCTCTCTGTGGCACGGGTGCGCCTGCGCGCGGCAGCATGGCCGCTGCGGCCCGGCTGCCGGCCTACTCCAGGTAGCCCCGCAGCTTGCGCGAACGGCTCGGGTGGCGCAGCTTACGCAGCGCCTCCGCCTCGATCTGGCGGATGCGCTCGCGCGTCACGTTGAACTCCTTGCCGACCTCCTCGAGCGTCCGGGCGCGGCCGTCCTCCAGCCCGAAGCGGAGCTGCAGGACCCGTCTCTCGCGGCCGGTCAACGAGCCGAGCACGGCCGCCACCTGCTCCTTGAGCAGCTGGTGCGCCGCGGCCTCGGCCGGGGCCAGCGCGGCGCGGTCCTCGATGAAGTCGCCGAGGTGGGAGTCCTCCTCCTCGCCGATCGGCGTCTCGAGGGAGAGCGCCCGCTGGGAGGCCTTGATGATCTCGCGGACCTTCTCCGGGGTGACCACCACCTCCTGGCCCCGCGACATCGCCTCGGCGATCTCCTCGACCGTCGGCTCGCGACCCAGCTCCGGGAGGAGGTTGCGCGAGACCCGCATCAGGCGGTTGATCGTCTCGATCATGTGGACGGGGACCCGGATCGTGCGGGCCTGGTCGGCGATCGCGCGCGTGATGGCCTGGCGGATCCACCAGTGGGCATAGGTGGAGAACTTGAAGCCTCGCTCGTAGTCGAACTTCTCGACCGCCCGGATGAGGCCGATGTTGCCCTCCTGCAGGAGGTCGAGGAAACTCATCCCGCGGCCGATGTACTTCTTCGCGACCGACACGACGAGGCGCAGGTTGGCCGACGTCAGCTGCTCACGGGCGTCACGGCCCATGCGCACCAGCACGCCGCGGCGCTCGCGGAGCTTGGTGCCGGGCGGCACGGCGGGGTCGTAGCCCATCCGCTTGAGCAGATCCGCGTCGTGCCCGGAGAGGATCCAGCGCTCGAGGGCCGGGAATGCGACCTCATCGCGGGTCCAGTCGTAGAGGGCGCGTAGGCCGATGTTGTCGCGCGAGTCGAGATCGCCGTTGTGGACCGCGAGGTAGGCGAAATCCAGCACCGTCAGGAAGGCCTCGGGCGTGCGCGACGGGTTGTAGGCCGTGACGAGGTGGCGAGCCTCCTTGAGGAGCGCCTTGGTCCCATCGGACTGGGCATCCTTGGCGGCCTTGACGAAGTGGAAGTCGGGCGAGGCCACGAGCAGGTGACCGGCCGCCTCGTCGGCGATGGCGTCGCGGACCATCGCGTGCGCCTCGGGGCCCAGCGGCAGGCGGTGCTGCGGCTTGGCGGTCCGGGTCTTGCGCTCGGTGTCGTGGGTCGTCCACTCGTGGAGCGAGACGATGCCCTTGCCGGGCGCCTCCACCAGCTGCTCGCCGAGCTCGATCGCCTTGGCCAGGACGACCTCCTCCTCGGCCGTCAGCAGGGCGACCTTGCCGATCTCCCGGAGGTACATCCGGACCGGGTCGTCGATCCCGATCATGTCCGCGGAGAGCGCCTCGCGCTCCTCGGCGGTCGGCTCCTCACGCTCCTTCGCGTCGAGCTTGGCGGGAGCATCGGCGGCGAGCGCGCGCGGCTCGGTCTCGTCCTCGACGACCACCTCGACACCGATGACTACCGCGTCGGCGGGCGCCTTGGGCAGGTCGAGATCGGCGTGGTCGTCCTTATCGGCGGCAGGGACCGCGACGGCGCTGGCACGCGCGGCACGACGGCGGGTTGGCCGGGCGCTGGCAAACTTGACCCCGGGGAGCGACCCTGCTCTGAGGCCCAGCAATTGTCTCGTGATCCCGTCCCTCCCGACAACTCCCAGCTGATCGCCGCCCCTCACTCTACGCCCACCCCGGCTCCGCGCAGGGGCTCGGTCGTGACAGCGAGACCGCCGGCGACCGGGGTCAGCTCACACGATCCCGCGATAGTGTGGGTCGACCCGCGGGGTGTTGGGCCACCCGACGCGTTGCAGACTTCGTGCCCACTGGTCACGTGCTGGAGGCGCGTCGCCTCGTGGCTGGGGATGCTGGCGTACAGCGACACCTACGGCGGGCTCGTCGGCCCGAACACCTCAGCGGTCGTCGTGTTCTCAAGACCGTCCGTCCCCGCTGACGGTGCCGTCCAACCGAGATACCGCGGTCGGACTCTCTCTTCACGGTCATTGGCGGCAGCTGCCGCGTGGCTCCCGTCGCAAGCACGACCTCGAGGGCGTCAGACGTGCCGCCCTTGATGTGCACCCACCCAATACGAGGCCAGAGACCATCGTGCCCATCTCGTCAGTGGCCGCCCACAGAGTCACAATGGGGAGGACCCGGCGCTCCCGGCATGCCGGCGAGGCGCTGCCGTTGCAGTTCCACATCGCCGGACCTCACCAGGGCGTCGGGTCATTCTCTCGCCGCCGTGCTCTCGCGGGTTGCGCAGGCCACAGCCGCCGGCCGTCCATGCCAGCAGCCACGCGGTCGGCCGTCCTATGCTTGCGAGCGGAGGTGTCACGTGGGCGACAAGACGCCGAAGAGGCCGCCGAAACCCAAGAAGCCGAAGCCGCCGAAGAAGCCCGTCGCGTAGAGGACATGCGTTCGAGCACGAGCTGCGCGTAGCCCCGGACCGAGCGAGAGGAGCCCGATTGACAACCTGTGGCGCCGCGCGGCCTGGAGTGGAAGCGGGAGGTCGCGGACTCGACGACCGCCCAGGGAAAGGAGGGACTGCGATGACCGGTCCCCGCACCACCGGTGTCTGGATTTCGGCCAACTCGGCCACGGTGTTGCGTTGGAGCCCTGAGCTCACCGTGCGCCACCGCATCGACTCCGCGGTCCCCGGCCGGCACCGTTCGACCGGACGGCAACCCACCGAGAAGCACCCGGCCGGCGAGGGCCACCGCGACGAGCACATGCGGACCTTCTTCGTCCAGGTCGCCCAGGCGCTGCCGGTCGACGATGATCTGCTGCTGGTAGGTGACGGCGAGGTGGTCGAGCACTTCGCCGAGCAGGTCCGCACCGATGACGACAGCCACGGCCGCAAGCGACGGATCGAGGTCGAGACGGGCGGCCCACTCACCGAGCGCCAGTTGCTCGCCCGGATCCGCACCTTCGCTGGATCGCCGGCCAAACGCTACCTGCCGCGCTGACCGCGGGGTGTTCGAGGGACCCAACGCGCCGCGCGGCTCGTCCACGGGGCAGGCCCTCAGCCACTCGCGCGGGAGGCGGCGCGGGCACGCAGAAGCGAAGGGTCAGGCAGGACCGGCCCGCCAACCATCCGGTCCGCTGCGGGAGGTTTCATGGATGTCGTCGAGTTCCGGCGTCTCACTGCTCGGGTTGTCGCGACTCGAAACTCGCAATCGCGCGCCTTTCTCCAGGCGTTTGACCTGGCTCCGGTGGCCATGGGGCGTTGTGACGCACTCGCCTCAGGCCGTCGCCGGCTCTTGCGAGCAATGCCAGCGCGGGTAGAGTAGGGCTCGACAGCGAACACTTTCGGCCTGCGTCGCCGTGGCCTGGGCTGCACAGGAGACCATCAGATGACCGACGAGCTCATCGGGCGGGAGCCCTCGCGCAGCCCCGCCTCGCCCCGCCGCCGCCACAAGCGGCGTGAACTCGAACTCGCGGACGGCGGGAAGCTGGTCCTCAATGTCGATGGCTCGATCCACCACCTCGATGCGCACGGCAACACGACGCGCACTTGGACGCTGAACGACCCGGAGTGGCCGCACGAGGCGATTCGGTTTGGGCT
>Ga0209321_10003363_pt1 | contig 10703 bp, 14 predicted proteins | sample Rifsed16ft4_FD_184012 | JGI IMG/M metagenome (GOLD analysis project Ga0209321, IMG submission 184012) | Soil microbial communities from Rifle, Colorado, USA - sediment 16ft 4 - CSP-I_5_4 (version 2) | ecosystem: Environmental > Terrestrial > Deep subsurface > Rock core/Sediment | place: Rifle... | reverse complement strand
TACGTTGGCCTGGGAGCCGTCGTAGGAGAAGTTGTAGTTTGTTAGGTGGGTGTGGATGCTGTGGATGAGGTTTGCCTGGTTGATGAGTGTCACCCTGAGAGTGTCCCCGACCTTACCGATTAGTGTTGGTCCGGGAACTGTCCCGTTGTATGTCCAAGTGTCCCAGCTTGTAGTATTCACCTGCATTCTCGTGACCTGAGCTATGAGAGTGTAGTTTCGAACAGTCTGGCCGCGAACAACCGGAATGATCTGGGGAAGGGTTAGACGGGAGGCAAAGTATCCTGTCACGCCTCCAACTAGAAGGAGAATGAGAATGACTGCGACCAGTTTTGTGCGAGTTATCGTTATCGCGGGACGGCTCGCATTTTTCCCAGCATTAGTCTCTACTACACTCGTCATTGTCAGGTCTTGACTCAGGTCTTGGACTTCACGCGATAAACAGAATCCCTAAGGGGTTCGGGACCGAGAACGGGACGCATAGCCTCAACAGCCCATCTTGAAATGATGGTTGGCGTGCGAAGCTGATGTCTCGACCGGTGGGCTAGGGGATCGGCGACGCGGTTCTCGAAACTTTTCTAGAGCCACGAGAGAGAAGCAACGCCGCAGACCCAGTGGCCATAGCGCCTGCGGCCCTGGTCAATAGGGCCAAGTCCTGGGCAGTTCCTCTCCTTCTCGCAAAGAGGCTCGCCATGGTCATGGCGACCGCCAGCGATAGGCCTCCAACTAGCAGTTCTAACTTGCCGACGTACCACCTTATTGTCTCTATGGCCTTCGAGCCCTGCATGCCCGGTTTCTCAGGTCATCCTCGACGCTGTCGACGGAAGAACAATTCCCCTCAGCTGTTAGGTGAAGTCCATCGCCCAAGCTTGTGATGGATACCAAAGACATACTCTACACTGTGTTGCAAAGTGAACCTAGAGGCTATCTTCCAGGTGGGCCCAGCATGCGTGGTGGACTGTTTACGGAGAGCGGTGTAGTGAGGAAGCCGAGTGTCGAGATCGAGATGTTCCGTTTAGTTGAGACAGAGTGTGTCTTCCACGAGGCAAGGCACGTCTGTACAGCCCCGCCCGATTACAAGTGCCCCTACAGGAAAGTCAGGGTTCTCGCACAGTAACAGAACCATGTCAGGACAAAATGTCCGGGTTCCCGGGCCTGTTAGGGCATACTCTCGAGTAGCGAATCGAGTCTCGGACGCAAGGCGAGACAGGATGAGGACTGAAAGTCGTACCGTTCGGAGAAGCTGGGTCAAGCATCACAAAAGACGAAACTATGCCGTCCTGGGAATTGTAACGGCCCTTTTGGTTGTCGTCATCGTCGCGATTTCGGCGATTCCCGCTCCGGCCGTGGTCAGGGTTGGCCAGCTGGCTCCCGACTTCACCCTCCCTGACATCAACAACGACAGCTTCCACCTCTACGGCCACAGAGGAAGACCCGTGCTCATTGAATTCATGACGACCAGCTGCCCGGCGTGCACACAACAGGCCCCGATCCTATCCGAACTCTGGTCTCGGCACGGAGTCCACGCAGATTTCCTCTCCATCAGCATAGACCCGGCACGCGACCAGCCGAGCATACTATCAGCCTACGCACAGCAGCATAACATGCCCTGGACCTGGGCCATCGATCAAAGGCAGGTCATGCAGACCTACGGCGTGACAGCAACACCAACAATCTTCCTTTTAGACAAGGACAGCGTAGTCAAAAACCGTTTTGTGGGCGTCCAAAACCTACAAACCCTAGAGAACTCGCTCTTAGCCCTCCTTTGAAAATGCGACCCAGGTTTCCGAGCAAGAAGGCCAGAATGACCGGCATACTACTAATGTCCGCGGTAGCACTGTTCTCCAGCTTCTACCTGCAATACGTCGCAGGCTACCAGCCCTGCGTCTACTGCTACATCCTCCGGTACCTGACAATGGGAATACTCGGCGTTTCCGCGTTCGGAACGTTTACCAGAAGCTTCACAGGCGATGTCTCAGCAGTCCTCGCGAGCCTTGGGCTCGTCGGCAGTGGACTGTCAGCCTATCTCATTCTGGACGAAGCTTTTCCTTCTGCATCAATATGCACAGCGTGTTCAGTCACGCCGATAATTCTCGGAGTCTCCCTATACTACTATTCGATTGTCTTCATGTTAGCAGTTCTCGCAGCATCAGTTACCATACTTCGTGATTGAAAGGCCGACTGGGCAATTGATCCTTGGTGGCGGAGCTGCCTCGCGAGCTGACCTTGTCTAAAGTGTTCTTCAAGAAAGAGGGAGGGAGGGTTGGCTAAGGATTCTGTTTATGGTTTTAGGGTACGTCGCCAGGCGATGACGTAGCCCAGTCCTCCGGCAATCGCCCCTACTAGGGCTATGGCTATGAAGACCGCGATGTACGGTGGGTAGAATACCATGATTTCAGAGTGCACCAGGCCCGCATTGGCTCCTGACCAGCCGAGGCCGCCCTGGGCGACCGACATGGCTGCGGCTCCGCCTCTGTACCCTGCGTTCATCATCAGCCAGGTTCCGCCGACAACTCCGACGTTCATTAGAACCAGGTGAATCCACGCCAGGATATTGGTAAGGCCAGTGTAGAGTTTGTGCAAGTGTGCTTCGAGGTGCTGGTAGAAGAGGGCTGTAACGGCCGTTGCTATCGGACCTAGGACAATGTAGACGAGATAGCCTACCGTGAGCCATGTTCCCGCTCCTCCTCCAGCGACTATTCGAGAGGCCGCGGGGAAACCCCAGACGCCCTGGTACAGGAGATACGATGTGAGCGCAGCAGCCAAAGCACCCTGTATGATGGCAGCGATGACGAACCTGTTCGCCCATTTGCTCTGCAACGTTATGGATTGCATCACAGTTTCACTTTTCTGAAGACTCATTTCACGAGTCATGGTCGCTTCATAAGCGTTGTCGAAACTTATAGCTAGAGTACACTTTGCGCGACACTGAATACCTAGTACTGCCATGAAGGGTTGGAGATTCCGATTGCCTAGGACGCTTTGGTCCAGTCTGCTCCCTTTCCAGCGGCTCTCTGCGTAGCCAGCTTACCCGCAAGAAGGGCTGCCGGGTACAGGAGCTCCTCTTCATCCTGCGCATGCCTCTCCATCGCTTCAGCAAACCTCACAGCCGTGAGATGCCCCTCTTCCATTCCGGCCCTTTTCAGCTGGTCGATGAGCTTGAACAACTCTCTGTGCTCGCTGGTCATACGCGGATATTCTTCCTTCAACCGCGCATAAACTCTGGAACCCTTACGGGCTTCAGAAAGGGTCAGCTTCTCATTGGCGAGATCTTGGAGAAGACCGAGGAGAGGCAGGGCACACTCGTCATCCCTATCCAGATGGGGCTGAAGACACTTGGCGACTTCCTCGGCGCGCCTCCCCGTTTCTCCAGAAAGACTTTGCACTGCTACTAGGAGCTGCAATAGTTCCTGGTGTACTCTCTCGACTGATGGCGGGCGAAGCAACGTCATGAGAAGATGATAAGCCCAACGCACTTATTGCTAGAGTACACTATGCACGACAAATGGACACTTGCCATTCCAAGAGGACTCCTCCTCCTTTAGTAGGATCTTATGACATGCAGGTCAAGCAAGTTCAGCCCACACGCAGACGGTACGTTGTGAAGAAGGCCTTCAGCCGGTTTTATTGGCGGACCCTTTCGGGAAACTGGGATTGGCTACTAAGCCTCTATTTCGGTGAAATGTACAAATTCGAAAAGGGCCGAAGTCGCTAATTAGCGCTCTCGGCCAATGAAACCTTGTAGAAGGCCTCGGTTCTTGTCGGCAGTATTCGAACAACTAGAAGGATATGCCTAGAAAGTCTCCTATCACAACGCCCACAAGGTAGAGGGCTACAGTCGCCCCGAGTATTATTGCAGTAATCTCAGTGAACTGTCTTCTGAAAACCCGGCCCGATATCACCGAGTCATAGTATGTGATGAACGCTACCATGGTTATACCCGCTACAAGCGACGATACCAGTGCGATTACCATTGACCTTGTCAGGAAATAGGGCACGGCGAGCGCGGTAGCGGTCAGCATGTAGGTAACGCCCGTGTAGACAGCGGACCATCGTGCAGACCCGCTAAAGCCCTGTTTAGCTTGGGCGTAAGCCGCGGATGCCATGGCGATCGACGCCGCCATTCCCGCGATTACCCCTGCTAGACCAGCCAGCTCAGTCCGGTCGTATACTCCCAGTGACCCGGCGTGAATTGCCGCAACCTCCACAACAGCGTCGGCCAAGCCTAGAACGATGAACGACATGTACTTGACGCGTCCTTCTTCGATGCTGCTCATCAGAAGGTTCTCGTGTTCTTGTTCCTGTTTGATTATCTGCTCGAACCGTGCCCTATCCGTCTCAGGTACCAAGGAGTAGACTGCGCTGTACTGCTTGATGACTGCCTCTTCGTGTCTTTCAAGGAACTTGAGGGTAAAGGTTAGACCCAGAATCAACCTGATCATTAACACGAAGTATACTTTGAGCCTACCAACTCTAACGTCTTGCCGGGGAACGTATCTACTCCAAAAGTCATAGTGAGCATGTTCGGTCTGGGCGAGGCCGTTCAGAGCCTCTTTGAATCTCGGATTCTTCTCCGTTCTAGAGAGCGCGGAGTACACTGTATAATCAGTAAACTCGTCCTTGCAGGCCTCGGCCGCGACCTCAGCCAGCCCCGCCCTGCTCAGTGACTGCTGCATGTCTACTTCTCCGGTATCGAGCATGGTTTGCTAGTAGTCTGCTATCTCAATCCTTGGCTTTTCAAGCATCTGGTCAAGATGGTCTGCAACCCGGTGAATTCCCTCATCGATCCTCTCCGGATTCTCGGAGACGAAGTTGAGCCGGAAGTAGCCTCCGTTGCGTGGCATTCCGAACGCGCTACCGGGGACGATTGCCACTTTCGCCTCGTTGAAGATTCTCTCAGAGAAATCGACATCATCCGGGACTCCTAGGAGTCGTATGAAGTAGTAGAAGCCGGCCTGGGGAATGACGAACCGGGAGTTTGGAATCCATTTTCGAAGGCTTGACTCCATCACGTCTCTTCGTCCCCTGTATGTTTTCAGCACTGTGAGAATGTATTCTTCCCGAAGAGTATGGTCCATGACGAACTCGTAGACCATCTGCTGAAAGAAGGGCGCTACGCAGAGAGTTCTGAACTGATTGACCTTCTCCATCGCGTCTGCGAGCTGCAGACTCGAATAGTTGTAGCCTATTCTCCATCCCGTGGCCGAGGCGGTCTTGGAGAAGCTGCGGATTCCTATGAGGTTGGAAAGATAGTCCTGGAAGGGCGTAAAATCTCCATCGTACATCATCCGGTAGTAGCTCTCGTCGCTTACTATTCCGAGACCATTGTCCCCAGCCAACTCGCCAACCGTCTTTACTTCACTGCGGGACAGTATTCTTCCGGTGGGGTTGTCAGGGTTGATGACTACTATCATCTTGGTCTTGCCTCTCGTAATCTTCTCGTTGAGCGCGTCTAGGTTGAGTCGAAACTCGTTCTCTACATGTGTACGGACAATGCTGGTTTTGACCCCGTGAGTCTGCAACGCACCCAGTAGCCCGGGATACGTCGGGGAAATCACAATAGCCTCGTCGCCCTCCCGGGCCAGAGTCGAGATTGCCACCTCGATGCCATTAGTTGCTGATTGAGTTACGAGAATATTGCTCGGGTCTAGGTCAGGCCATCCCTCCTCCAGCATCATCATCCGGACTATAGCGTCCCTAAGTTCGGGTATCCCAGGTGTCGAAGAGTAGCGGTGGGAGCGGGCCTGTTTCAGGTACTCATTGGCCTTCTCCATTACGAAGCTAGGCGGAGGATGACTCGGCTGGCCCCCTCCGAAACTGATGAGTTGCGGGTCTTTGCCAGCTTGTTCGAGCCTTTTCGTTATCTCCCGAATCGGTGACTGTTTCAGCTGTTCGATGAGAGGGTTAACCTTGGGTACATAAACAGACTTTGAACGGGTCATTGTTCTACACCAACCATTGACGACTTGCCCCTCATCTGCATATCTCGAACCCGGTCGTAGCCCTCGCACGCTGCACGGACGAATGATAGAACAGGGGGCGGATGGAACATTAGGAATAGCCTGTTCAGCTCCCCAGTCGCTGGTTGTTCTTCCAAGACCGCGAGAACGGCTCCAAGCATGACTGAGACCACCATCTCATGAGAGCCGGGCCCCTCAGGCTTCTCAGGGGACCCTGCTAGAGCGGCCCGAGCCAACATTGATGCGGGTACCGTGACCAAGTTGATGTCGTCCCTTGCCGGAAATGTTGTAATCTTTGATGAATCCAAGACAAAGCTTCCTCGGGTCGAGAGATGCTTTTCGTATCCTGTGCTTGAGTCGCTGAGCCCGACCACTACGTCTTGGCCCATGACAGGACCTCTCCGGATGTTCGAAATATCGGTCCCAACATGGTAGAGGCTCAGCCTGTCTACGTGGTCGAAGGCAAGCAAGCCGTCCACTCTGTCCCCTCGAGAGGAGAGATATGTTAGGAGGTAGTCTCCTAGTTCCCTGGTGCCTTCCCTTCCGACTACGATGAGGCTGAAGGTCCGAGCCTCGCCTCTCTTGCTTTGCTGAGATCTTCGGGGCACGACACCTGACATGACTCGACAAGCTAGGTGTCCGTAAACTGACGCTTAACGGGTCGGTACACATCCGTCGGCCATGTATTACACTTGTGCCGCTGTGTGGACCTGATACCTATAGACTTCCCAGGATATACAATTGCCACGGTGGAAGAGATGGTGGCAGAGAAGATGCACAAGTTCATGCAGTCGCTTGGTGGAGATGTCTACCGACAGCTCGCGGCTATAGCTGAGGAGAGGGGTGTTTCACTCCAAGAACTCATCCGAGCCGTCGTCATACCCGAATGGCTACGGCTCTTGACCAGGTCCAGGTCGAGAATAGTGGCTTCACGGGCAGTTAGCGAATAAGTCAGAATCTCACTTAGCCAAGGCAGGAGGACAGCTACTTTCGAGCATGTTCCGGGAGTTCTAAGCTAACGGTTCTGAGACGCGTATTCGTAGCCACTCTTCATGGCACTGAAGTTGGCAGGTATGAACCGGGACTTAGCACCGGTATACACGTGCTCCAAGACGGAGACGGCTATTTCTCTGTCGAAAGGCTCCCTTTCAACGGCCAAGAGCGCGCCATAGGCAACGGAGTTCTGGAGAACTCTAGTGTCTGGCAGCTCGACTCCTTCAGTCTTCAGCCCGTCGGCTAAACCGGTTGCAGGAATCCTCACGACTTGTAGGTCTGGCCTTTCCGGGGATCTCTCCACTAGCGAGCTGTTCACCAGCAATAGCCCCTTAGGCCTCACTGCGGCCTCGAAGTCCATTGACGGATTGTTCATCGCCACCAAGACATCAGGCTCATCTACCACTGGGGAGTCGATTCTCTCAGATGAGGCGACCACGTAGCACCGGACCTTTCCCCCTCTGGTCTCAGGCCCGTATGACGGAGTATAGGCTACGTGCAACCCGTGGGCTATCGCATTGTAGGCGATGAAGTTTCCAAGGTCTAGGATGCCCTGGCCGCCGTGGCCGACCACGAGGTAGCTTCTGCCTGTCATAGTATCTTTCCCTCGACTCCGAACCTGTCTCGGAACACGCCGGGAGGATACTGTTTGATGGTCTGGTCGAAAGGATAGTGCTTCGATTCTTCGATTGTCATCTTCCAGTTGACGTTGCAGGTGCCAAGGAACTCGACGAAAGCGTAGCCGCCCTTCTGCTGAACTTTGAAAGCGTTCTCTATGATCCGTTTAGCATCTAGGATGTTCTTGACCTGGTACATGAGCCCGTGCTTTGCTTTTACGGGCTGCGGGACGAGTACTCCTCTGCGAAGGTAGGAAACCCTTTCGATGGGGGAGAGAATCTTCATGATGTCTATCGGGTTCCCGGTGGATTCGACCTCTCTTCCATACGGAGTTGTAGTGGTGATCTGGCCCGGCATGGTCGTGGGGGCCATCTGCCCTCCTGTCATCCCGTAGATTGAGTTGTTGTAGAGGAAGACGGTGATCGGTTCTCCCCTTATCGCCGCGTAGACTGTTTCGAGAAGGCCTATTGCGAGGGCGTCTCCATCTCCCTGAATCGTGAACACAATCAGCTCGGGGTGTGTTCTCTTTACTCCGGCCATGACCGCGGGGGCTCTGCCGTGGGGTGCTTGGATGTGGTCGCAGTTGAAGTAGTCGTAGGCGAGGACGCTACACCCGACAGAGTCGACCATGACTGCCTTCTTGAGCAGTCCCATTTCTTCAAGGGTGAGGCCGATGAGCCGTGTGAGAATTCCGTGCTCGCAGCCCGGGCAGTAGTGTGTTGGTATGCCAGTCCAGCCTGTAGTTTGGCCGAGCTTGGTTTCGTAGTCATCTTGGATCTGGACCATTAGTCCATCATCTCCTTTGCTTTTGCAAGAATCTGCTTGGTGCTTGGAACATTTCCCCCTAGCCTGCCCAGATGCTCCACGCGTCCCGTGCCGTCTGCCGCGAGACGTACGTCTTGGACCATCTGTCCCGCGTTTAGTTCGACCACAAGCAGTTTCTTCCCCTGGCCTGCGAGAATCCTGACCAGGTCGTACGGGAAAGGGTTCAGGGTAATGGGTCGGAGAAGTCCAAGCCGCAATCCTTGATCCCGGGCGAGAGAGACCGCGTTCTTGCTGATGCGGGAAGCTATTCCATAGCTAACCAGGACGATTTCCGCGTCATCAGTGAGGAATGTTTCAGAAGCTACTTCGTCCCTCATCTTTTCGTATTTCTCGTGTAAGTGTCTCTCATGGTTTTCTTGGTCGTCAGGGTCGAGGTGGAGAGAGTTGAGGATGTGACGGGTCCCGTTTTCTGAGCCTAGCGTCGCCCAAGAAGTATCGCGAGTCAGACCGTTGCCTGGGGGAACTGCGTGTATGTCCTCCTTCAACTGTCCTAGGAAAGCGTCGGCGAGGATTATGACGGGGTTTCTGTACTTGAAAGCCAGGTCGAAGGCTGTTCTTGGAAGGTCGAACATTTCCTGGACGCTGTTGGGGGCGAGGACGATTAGCTGGTAGCCGCCGTGCCCTCCGCCCTTTACTGTCTGAAAATAGTCGGACTGTTCTGCTCCGAGGTTTCCCAGACCTGGTCCTCCCCGGTTCACGTTGATGACAACGAAAGGGACTTCCATTCCCGCGGCGTACGAGATTGCCTCTTGCTTGAGGCTGAAGCCGGGGCTTGAGGTGGCTGTCATCGCGAGGGCCCCGGTGCATGCGGCTCCGAGGGTCATGTTGACGGCCTCGAGTTCACTTGCTGCTTGAAGGAACACTCTGAAATTGGGATAATTCGGATTTCCGTACTCTCGTGCCAGGGTTTCCGGGGTCTCGGTAGAGGGGGTTATGGGGTAGGCAAAGTAGGCGTTGAGCCCGGCGTTCAGCGACCCATAAGCCAGGGCCTCGTTGCCTTTCATCAGGACCCTTTCGGTCATTTCTTCAGCCTCCTAACCTCCCATATTGCCAGGTCAGGGCATACCCAGTAGCATATCCCACAGGCTGTGCAGGGACCTTGAGTACCCTCGTAGGAGAAGATGGCGGGGTGGTATCCTTTCTTGTTTAGAGAATGGCTTAGGACAAGGTTTCCGCTGGGGCATGCGTAGACGCACAGCTCGCACCCCTTGCAGAGTTCCGGGACGACCAGGACCAGGGCCTTGGGCCGGCCGTCCTGTGTCTCCTGCGGGGAAACTGTGTCCTTGCTCCTATGCTGTGCCACGGTCAAGGCCATACCTCACCAGTAGCTAGTGGTTGGGAGGCGTTTAACCTGGGGGTACACAAGGAGGGACACCCAGGGGACAGTGTGGTACAGGTGCGATTGGAGGTTCTCCCGTATTGGTATGGGGCGATTCTCGGCCGAGGTGTCCGCCCAACATGGGCTTACATGGAGACCCGGACGGCCTTGTACCCAGACCTTGCGACGGCCATGAATATTTCTTCCACGTCGATAAGGTCGGGGTCGTAATCGACGAATATCAAGTCAAGTATGGGGTTTGCCCCGACCCACTCGATTCCCCTGACCTTCTCAAGCTCCCTTCTAATAGCAGGTAAGCATGATGCGCATGGGGCGTCAACCAGTCTCAGCTTGAGCCGGTCTATCTGTTTCCCTTCCGTACTTTGCAAGGCCCATTCTATCTAGTGGGAATGTTGCATATAGACCCGCGGTGCACATTGCGTTACACCCTTTAGACTCGGAAGACCCTCCAAGCAAAGCATATCTTACCAGGTTGCTGGACCCTACAGTGAGGGTGTGACTTGCCGAGGGAGGGCAGGACTGTCGCCAAGTCCTTCAGAGTAAACGAGAAGGCTCTAGAAGCCCTCCAAGAGGAGGCTAACCGTCATAGTATCAGCGTCAACACCCTAGTGAACCAGCTGCTGCTGGACTATTCTGAGTTTGGTAGATACCTCCAGAGGGTAAACGCAATCCGAATGAGTCGCAAGACTTTCCTGGAGATTCTGAACTCTGTCCCCGATGACGGGGTGGTGAAGGCCGCCCAGACGGCGGGCAAGAGCGCTCCCCTAGCGCTGATCGCCTCCAAGTATGGAAAAGTGACTGTGAACACAGTCCTAGGATTCGTCCATGACCTGTCCGCGTATGCGAACTTGTTCGAGTATTATGAGAAAAATGAGGGGGAGAGATGGACTGTTACGTTGATGCACGAGCTAGGGTCCAAATGGTCGATATTCCTGACCAACTACATTGCCGAGGCCTTTGCGGCTGCGGGG
>Ga0209321_10003353_pt1 | contig 10726 bp, 7 predicted proteins | sample Rifsed16ft4_FD_184012 | JGI IMG/M metagenome (GOLD analysis project Ga0209321, IMG submission 184012) | Soil microbial communities from Rifle, Colorado, USA - sediment 16ft 4 - CSP-I_5_4 (version 2) | ecosystem: Environmental > Terrestrial > Deep subsurface > Rock core/Sediment | place: Rifle... | reverse complement strand
CTGCGAACCCTGCGTACGATTTGATGTCCGTCGTTGAGGGGGCGCGGAACTCCCCGTCGGCAACGATGAACTCGAAGGAGGGCTTGATCATCCCGATCTGCCCCGTCCCCTCGATGCCGTAGTAGAAGACCTGCGCATTCCTCATTCTGTTGTCGCTGTAGAGCACGAGCGGGCTCAGGGTGAACTTCGCGGCGCCCGCGCCCAAGGTCGCATCGAATTTCAACAGGTACGCCCGCCAGTCGTCAGCAACGGGTGAGACACCGGAAGTAAGTTGGCGGTTATTGATGGCGATGTAGGTGAGCGCGTACCCCAGATTCTCGGTTAGTTTCCCGCCGAGTTCGATGAACGGGTGGTCGTCTCCGAACAGGAGGCCGCCCGTCTTGATGTCGGCGGCCCGGATGTTCCATCCCGTCGACAGGACCAGGGCCGGCGCAAACGTGTAGTTCAGCTCGAGCCGCTCGATCCCGAACTCGCCGCCGGCGTTGGCCGCCAAAGGGGATCCCTTTGTCCCAGTGTTGTAAAAAGAGCGGTCCGCCGTGTCCTTCTCCGAGATGAGGTCCGTCTCGGCGATCATCATGATCTTCCACTTGTCGCCGCCCGCCTTCCACCCCAGGCGTATTTCGTTGCGGATGTGCTCGCCCATCGTAAAGCCGCCCTCATTCAGCGTCGGCGCATCGGGTAAATTGTCGTTGAAGTCGAAGTTGGAGTAGTAGGTCGGCAGGACCCTGGCCGTCCCGAAGAACGAGACGTCCGCCATCGCCGGCAGGGCAAATGCCCCCACCAGGATCAAAGCAAGTAACACAATCCATCTTTTCCTCATCATTCCCCTCCTTGAAGAGATAAACGCCTATCTTTCCCTGTGGAACACACCAACTTCCCTGCTTCCTCATCTCCCTCCGGCCACCACCTCCTTCCAATTCTGCATTTTCAGAACCCTTTCCCAGCGTTCCTTGCACCCCATCCCGGGAAAACGGTATCAACAGGAAAAAAACCACGTTTTTTTCCCGTCCCGAATACCATTTACTTCCCCCTTTGTCAATCCTTATTCCCCTGACCATCATCCCCTTGACTATTCCACCCGGAACAGCACCAGCCGACTCATGCCGCCTTTTAAAACACCGTCCGGCTTTTCGATGACCGAAGCAACCATCTTCCCCCCGCGTTCAAGTCCGGACGAGGATGGAAAGTCCGCTCCTGAATAAATGTGATCCCCTTTCGGTGTCCCGGCCAGCTCGACGAATTCTCCTCCATCCCACCGGAGAAGAACGAGGCGGGTCGTCTTGCTGGAAAATTCCATTTTTAGAAATCCCTCTTCCGCTGCCGGGACCAGGACCAGGAGTTTGCCCCCCGGCCCCCGGGAAACGCGGGCCGCATTTCTGACGTAATACCGGGTTTTCCCCACACGCGGCATGTAGAGTCCCCACTCGAAGGGATCCCCCGACCATCCGTACTTCGCCCTGGTCTTGTATTCGGTGTTTCCCCCCGCGTCAAGGACCCGAAGGTTGTCATTTTCATCCGTGTAGATCCATTTCCATTCCTCCCCGAAACGAGCCGAGGAGAGGCCCAGGATTCCGGAAGAAAGAGGCGCCCGCAGCGTGTCCGCCGGAAGGGCTTCCGCCATCCTGAGGGTCTTCCCGTCCCAGGACATGACGTAGAATTTCCCGTGGAAGGGGATATCGTTTCCCTGCTGTTGGCCGGCCACGACCTTCTTCCCCTTCCAGTCCGGGAGGAGGACGAGGAAGAAGGGAAGACGGTCGGCGACCGTCCCGTATGTTTCCCCGCTTTTCTTCAGGACGGCGGACCGGAGGGTATCCCCGTCGATTCCGGTAACCAGTATCTCCTTCGCCCCGTCCCCGTCGATATCGACCGCCTCGACATTCAGGATATGGCCAGGCAATCCCTTTGTAATCCGGGCCTTTGGCAGGAGTTCCGCCCCGCTCACCCGATACAGGTGAATCCCTTTCCTGCCGTAGGCGATGACTTCGCCGTTCCCCTCGGGATCCATGTCGCCGGACACGACCCCGTGGAGTTCGTCGGCGATCTTGCCGGACTCCGCGATCTTCTTCAGTGAGGAGGGGACCCACTCCTCTTTGGAATCCCGGGGTACGGCGGCCGCCGTGGGAGAATCGGGGACCGGGGCGGTAACCGGCGCCGGAAGCGGAACGTCCGCCCTCGCCCCGGCGGATGCGGGTTGCGCAGGGGCCGCGCCCAGGGGCTCCTGACGCTGCCCCGCCGGGAGGACCGGTGGCGGCCGGACCGCCGTCTTCACCCCGAAAATCTTCTCCGATATGTCGGAGGCCAGGTCGCCCAGCCGGAGGATGATCTCGTCCACCGTGGCGGCCGCAACGAAAAAGGCGCCGGCCGTCTGCCCGGTCGAAAGGTCGGACACGGTCACGTCGATGCTGTATCCCGCCCCCAGCTTCGCGACCGATCCGTTCAGCAGCAGGGTCTGTCCGGCTTTCTTCGCGGCATCCCCCGCAGGCTTGTCTGCGGGGGAGAGCAGGAGGACGTCGGCGCCCGCAAGCGCCATCAGGCGGGAAGAGATGAGGCGGGGAAGGATGTCGACCGTCTGCCGGATTTCCTCCTGGGGTCCCAGTATGGCAAACGGCGCGATCGCAATGCGCCGGGGGTACTCCGCCGCCCAAGCCACCGGATAAACCGCCGGCAGGACCGTGAACAGGAGAATCAACAAGGGCCGTGCAGCGTTTTTGCTCCGTCCCCACCCCATATCGGGGTGAATCTACCAGACGCCCCGGGAAAGTCAAACAAAAACGGTTGTTGCGGACATCGCGGTCGCGTCGACGGAACCGGGGGACTCCCGTCACCGGCGGCAGTTGGCTGCGACCGGGGACCCGGGGCGATGCGGGGGGTTCCTAGGAGCGGCCTCTGGAGCGAGGTGCAAACTCCGGCGAGCGGAAGGGCAGCGAGCGGTCGCAGGTCGCGAGCGTAGCGACGAGGAAGCCCCCCGCGAGCCAGGGTCCCCCGTCCCAAGCGGCCTCTTTCAGGGAGTCTTCCCGGGAACCGGCGGGACGATGGAGCGGGTTTCAAGCGCCCGGGCGAGCTTTCCCTGGATCCCCCCGAATCCCCCGTTCGACATGATGAGGATCAGGTCCCCGGCGCGAGCCGTTCCGGAGAGTCGCGCGACGATCCGGTCGACATCTTCGATATAAAGCGCCTCCCGTCCGTCCGCTTGGAGGGAGGCGACCACCCCCTCCGGGTCCAGCCTCTCTCCGGGCGGGATCTTCTCCGCCCCGAACACCCCCGCGAGGATGACCGAGTCCGCGCCCGAGAGCGCATCGGCGAACTCCCGCTGGAACACGTTCCTTCGGCTCGTGTTGGATCTCGGCTCGAACACCGCGGTGACGGGGCGGCCCGCGTACCTTGCCCGGATCGCCCGGATCGTCTCCCGTATGGCCGTCGGGTGGTGGGCGAAGTCGTCGATCACGAGGATCCCGCCGAACTCCCCGACCACCTCCTGCCTGCGCCGCACGCCTTCGAACCGGGAGAAAACCTCCGCGATCCGATCGGCCGGGTACCCAAGACGGAAGAGGGCCAGTGCCGCCGCGGCGGCGTTTCCCGCGTTGTGCCTTCCCGGGAGACGGAGCCGGAATTCGTGCGCCCCTTCCTCACCCTGCATTCGAAACCGGGAATATTCCCCCTCCTCCGCCAGGAGAGTGATCCGCCACGGCCGTTCTCCCGGTGAAAGCCCGGGATCGGGTTCGACGCCGTAGTACCGGACCGGGGACGCCGCCTCCCGTGCGACCTCGATCACGTCCGGATAGTCCGCGGAGGCGATCAGGAGGCCGTCCGCAGGGAGGATCCGGACCAGTTTCCGGAACGACTCCTTGAGATGGGTAAGGTCCCGGTAGATGTCGGCGTGATCGAATTCGATGCTGGTGAGAAGTGCGATCCGGGGCCTGTAATGGAGGAACTTCGGTCCCTTGTCGAAGTACGCCGTGTCGTATTCGTCCCCCTCGATGACGAAGTGCCTCCCGCAGCCCACCCGGTAGCTTACGGGGAAATTCCTCGGCACCCCTCCCACCAGGAACGAGGGGTCGGCCCCCAGGGCGAAGAGGGACCAGGCAAGAAGCGACGTGGCGGTCGTCTTCCCGTGGGTTCCCGCCACCACGATCGACTCCTTTCCCGCGAGGAAGTACTCGACCACCGCCTGGGGGAACGAAAGAATGGGGAGGCCCCGCCGTACCGCCTCTAGCGCTTCCGGGTTTTCCCGGGACACCGCGTTCCCCACGACGACGAGATCGGCATCTTCCGGGATGTTGCCGGCCGCGTATGGGGAAAAGAGTCTGATCCCGAGCGATGCAAGCTGCGTGCTCATCGGAGGGTAGACGTTCGCATCCGACCCGGTTACGCGGAATCCCTTCTCTTTCAGCATCCCGGCCAGCGAGGCCATACCCACTCCGCAAGCCGCGATCAGGTGAATGTTCTTCATTGTTATCGTTCCGCCGCCTCCATAACCGCGTCGTGGATCCTCGGCCGCAATCCTTTCAGCCGATCATTATCCTGACCGTAATATACCCGGTTGGCGAGAAGCACGACCGTGACTTCGCGCGGCAGATCGATCCAGAGGGAGCATCCCGTCCACCCCAGATGGCCGATCGTCTCCACGGAGAACCGGCCTCCCGCCTGCGAACCGCCCCCCTCCGCGGACGTCGGGGTATCCCATCCCGGGGTCCGGGGGCACCCCGGAGGCTCGGGGACCCGGGCCGTCATCTCCCCCGCCGACCGCCGGGTGAGGACCCTCCCTTCGCCCCGCCTCGCCCGGAGGATCTCGCTCGCGAACAGGGAGAGGTCGTACGCGGAGGAAAAGATCCCCGAGTGCCCGGCCACCCCTCCCATCGCCGCCGCATTCTCGTCGTCGACCTCCCCCACCTTCTCCATTCCCCGCTCCTCCGAATACCCCGAGGACATGAGCCTCCCCGCCTCGCACTCGCTCACGGCAGAGAGAGGAAGGTAGGAGGTGTCCCGCATCCCCAAGGGGGCCGCAAGCTCCTTCCGGAGCAGGCGGTCGAGCGTCGTGAACGACGCCGCCTCGATCGCACGTCCCAGGAGGATATAGCCCGGATCGCTGTACGCCCATGCCGTCCCGGGCGGAGACTCCAGGGACAGGGAGAGGACGGCGTCGACGATCCGGTCGTGGCCCTCCGCCGTACCCCACAGGTTCCTTCCCTCCTTTTCCCCGGCCTCCCGCAGCTCGCGGTAGAAACGGCGGTACGAGGGCAGCCCTGCGGTGTGGGAAAGAAGGTGGAGGAAGGTGATCCGCTGAAAAGCCGGGTCGGGCGAGCGCGCCGGGAGGATCTCCGAAACCTTCCCATCGGGCGTCAGCCTCCCCTGCTGGACGAGGATGTAGAAGAGGGAGGCGACCAGAGGCTTGGTCAGGGAAGAGATGTCGAATATCGAGGAGAGGCGCGCTTCCCCCGCCGACCCATGGAGGAGGATCTCCTCCCCCCGGGCCGCCAGGAGGACGGCTGCCTGGTACGCCCTTTCCCGGACCCCGCCCGCCAGAAGCTCCATCCCCTCGCGGAAGCGGTCCGTGTCTCCCCGGATCTCCCGGCTCACGTCGCCGCCACCGGGGATTCGAGGAGGAAGAGCCGTCCCCGCGCGTCGATCCTCGCACGGACGCCGAACGGCAAAGGAAAGTTCGGACGGGTGTGGCCGGCGGGGAACCCGTACCAGACGGGCACGGAAAGACGCTTTCCTACGGAGGTGAAGAGCTTCCGGATCTCCTCCTCCCCCCCCTTGTCCATCGGAGCGATCTTCCCTGCGACGATGCCCGCGACCTTCCGCAGCCGGCCGGACTGGACCCACTGCGTGAGCATCCGGTCGATCCGGTACGACGGCTCCCGGACATCCTCCAGGAAGAGGAGCGCCCCACGGAAGTCGGGCTCGTACGGCGTCCCCAACAGCGCCGTGAGGACGGAGAGACACCCTCCGGTCAGGATCCCTTCCGCGCCCCCCCCGCGCAACCTCTCGCACGGCGTCCCCCATGGCTCCCGGGGAGTAACGTTTCCCCCCACGAGCCGGACGAAGGCGTCCAACGCCCCCCCGTCGGGCCTCCCCCCCAGGTCCGCCGCGGCCATCGGGCCGTGGATTGCGGCAAGACCCCATCGGGTGGAGACGTAGGCAAGGATCGCCGTCAAGTCGCTGTACCCGATCAGGAGCCGGGGGCGCGCCGCGGCCTTCTTCCAGTCGACGAGCGGGAGGAGCCGGGTCGTGCCGTATCCTCCGCGGGCGGCCATGACGGCCCGTGCCTCGGGAAGCGTGAGCGCCCACTTCATCCGCGCCGCCCGGTGGAGGTCATCCCCGGCCAGATACCCGTCCCTCTCGAGCAGACCTTCCGCGGTCTCGGGAACGAACCCCGCAGCCGAGAGGCGGGCAAGCCCCCGGGCAAGCCTTGCCGGGTCCACGGGGCCCGCCAGGGCGACGACCGCGATCACGTCACCTTTCCGGAGCGGTCCGGGCCGCACCTTACGCATCATGCCACCTTCTTCGGATTCAGAGCCACGAACGCGCACTCCTCACATCATATGACGAACCCGGGGAGAAACAGGTGAGGAGTTGTCGAGCGGAGACATCCACGGCGGATCAGAAACAGGGGGGGCGAAAGGAGCATTCCGGCTCATGAGCGGGACCCCGCGAAAAATCACCTGGGAGTCTGACCCAAAGGGAGAGCCAACAGGGTGCTGCTTCCCTCCTTGCTCAAGATCGAAGTCGTTCTCGACACCACGAGGTACACCTGCTTTCCATCCGCCCATATCCCTTGAATGGGATTCTCGAGATCTCCCGGCAGGCGCCCCTTCCGAAACGTTCCGGCCTGAAATTTCACCACATTCACCCAGCTTTTCTTCACACCCGGCCCGATGCCGGGCACCTGGATGATCCCCGTTTCCGCACCAACCACCAGCAGTTCGGGTATGCCGTCTCCGTCGATATCGTGCAGGAACGGCGGGACCTCCAGAGAGAGAACGGAAATCATAGGCTCCCTGATATCGGGGTTCTTGTAATAGGTAATCGTGGAGATACTGCCGCCCATCTCCTTGGAAGACCGGTAAATCCTCTCTTTGCCTGAATAAATCCACATGACACCGTTACGCACGTAGGCGGTTTCCTGTTTGCCATCCCCGGTCAGATCGCCCAAGGCGCTTCCCGGAACGGTGAACTCCCTCGGCAGTTCAAAACCCGGCTTGCTGGCGACGATTTTGCCGCCCTCCATGTTGAGGACAAACGTTCGGCCGTACTCGTCCCTCAGGTTGAACTCCTGTCCGAGGAGGGTCTCCGGAATGCCATCTCCGTCTCGGTCGAAAGTGCCCAAAAAGTATCGGATACCGCTGGCCTCCAGCCGCAGGGACTGGCCGGCAAATTCGTAAATTGCACCCGACAGTTGGGTTTCCACCCTCGTCCCGGAGCTTCGGGAAACCTCCTCCCCTGCCGTCACGACCAGGTACAGGGGGCCGGTCTTTGCCGGCCGCCACCAGGCAACGGCAAGCGGCGAGACAGCGCCTCCACCAACTTCCGCTACCGCCAGTTGCCGCAAGCCGCCGGCCACGGAAAAAACCCGCACGCGCTTGTCGTCCGCGGTAGCCAGAAGAAGCCGGTCCAGCTCCCGGGTAAAGGCCGACATCAATACCCGGTTCGGCAATTCGCCCAGGCTGGTAAAAGGACCAAAATCAACCCCTCCTGCCGACCAGCGAACCGGGGGAGAATCCTTCCCCGCCGGTTCCGGAACCGAAGCAGGCGGGGACGGCACCGATTCCGGCCGCGCAGGTTGCCGTACGGCTTCCGCAACGGGCTTCTGCCCACCGGCCTTATCGGCCTCCGGATAGGCCCAGGCCCGCAATTGGCGCCCCTCCCGGTCGAGCAGTCGAAACTCCCGGTCCTCCAGGGTAAACAGCAGATCGGGCTTTGCCTCGGTTCCGGACCGCTCCCCGGCCGAAAAAAGACCTTGCCATTCCAGCTCCGGCAACGCCTTGCGCAACTCCTCATACAGCGCCCTGCTCTGCTCCGACGATCCCTGGAACACCGTTTTCAGGTAGGCGAACCGGCGGACGATATCCCCCGTCGCGATATTGCCCGCCCCCGGGAGCGGGCGCGCAACGGAGAACCCCGATTTCATCTGGGTAACCTGGAGCACCGCCTTGGCCTCGTCCAGGCGGCCGATCACTTCTTTGGTCAGAGGATGAATCACCTCTTTTCCCTTGGTCACGACACTTAAGAGATCGCCGACCCGCAGCCCGTGGCCGGCATCCAGGTCGACCAGATAATCGCCCTCCTGTTGCATCACCACATAGCCCGATATCGGCCGCAAGTCCTCCCGAACCGTTTCCGCCACCCCCGCGGAGGCAATCCGGGGGGATACCGCCAATAACAGGCCCGTCACCGCAGTCCACACGATTTTCCCGACTCTCCTCACGGCCAATGGTTCCCTTTCTCGATTCGTTGGGGAAAAAAAGGCCGGGCCTTTAAGCCCGGCCTTGAATGAGGGTTGACGTTTCTCCTGTCGGCGACAGATTAGAACTGGTAGCGAACCATGGCCTCGGTTTTGAAAATATCGACGTCGGCTTTCCCATCCCGGGTGGTTTCGAAGAAGTCCATGGCGTCGCCGGAAAACAGATAGCCGAGGTTCAGAGCAAGTTCCAGGTTATCATAGAGCTTGTGTCTCACGTAGCCGTCGAATTCCCAACCGAGCTTCTTCTCCCTGAATGTCAACCATTCAAGATCTTTGGCCGTCTGCAGATAAAGAGCGGCGAGGCCGACCTTTGTCTGTTTGGTCGCCTGGAAGTCAAGGGCCAGCTTGTTGAAGAACATGCCCTTGTCACGGATATAGCCGCCTTCGAAGAAGACGTTGTCATCCGTCAAACTCTCCTGGAAGATAAAACTTTCGAAAAGGTCTACATCGACGGAGAAGAAGTTTTTGAAGTCCTTGTCGGTGCTGTCGCTGTCACCGGAGGCGTACCAGGAGGTTAAGGTCACGGTCGCCGCGCCGAAGTTCAGACCGAGATCGGCGTGCGCCAGGTAGGCTTGTATGTCCACATCGTTCCCGTTTGAGCCAACATTGTCAACGGTGCCCGTTTCATAGATGAGATCCCAATTCAGGAAGACCTTGCCGAAACCCGTCCCGGCCGACACGCCTCCGTCGATACCGACCGCCAAGAGATCGAATTTGGCGTCGGGGAAAAGCTTAATTTCATTTGCGAGGGCGGGATTTAATTGGATAACGGTATTATCATTCCTTTGCGTCAAGTAGGAAGCGAAGAACCCGACCTTTACCGGCTCCATCTTCAGATCGTACCGGGCATTCAGGGTGTCGAGGTCGTTTTCACGCCAGTCTTGGTTGCCGCTGGTATTATTTTGGAACTGATCCTTGCCGCGCAGCCAGGCCAGATAGAAATTGTCGGTGTAAAACTTCACCCCCATGGCGGTTTCACTCCAGAAGAAGCGGTTCACCGTGTTGGAGAACAGACCGATCTGGACGCGCGCCTTGCTTGCCACGGAAGGGATCTGGAAATCGGTGAAGAACCAGCGGGTCTCGAGGTTGATGCCGTCGCCGGAGAAGGAGCCACCCCTGTCCGCTCGGCCAAACCTGACGGCACCCACTTCGAGGGCGTAGACGCCCTTGACCGCGCCGTCGTCGGTCGCGGCGGAGACGATCAGGCGGGACTTGATTTCACCGAAGGAGTCTGGACGATCCCCCTGATCCAGTACTGCTGGCGAGGTCGTGGCGGTAGAGGTTTGGAAAAAGCCAGACTGATCGGTATACAGCAAGAAGCGGTTGTTAAGGTCTCCATGGAACTCAAATTTCATGGCCATGGCAGGTGTCGCCATCGAGAGTCCCAGGAGTACAGCGATGAAAATCTTCCAGTGCTTGCTCACTTTTCCCTCCTAAGGCAAGAATGTTGTCCCTTGTGGATTCCCTCACATCCTAAATTGGATCCGATTTGTCCGCTGATTACCCCGCGTCTCACCTCCCTTCGATAGGATTTTCCGATGAATATCCCCCTTGGGAATAACGTGACGGTTCCCCTCAACCAGTTTAGAACTGTTATGCTGTTCGCTCCGTTAAGCGCCGACAACAAAGCTCCCTACAGTAGTTTCCCTCGCACAACAACAAATTTTGATGATTACGATATCAAAATCAAACACTTTGTCAATTTAAAATATGGGCACTCCAAAACGGAGCGGCGGCACGGCGGGACCATCGCCACCGGTTGATCATGCTCTACGATGCCTTCGCCAGGATCCTGTCATTTCGCCGTTTGCCATCCCGGCATGATGAAGTACATACCCCCGATCATGAAAACTTATTTCTCCAATCATTCCGAGTTCCTGGAGGTATCACGTAGACGAAGCGGAGCCGATCCGCAGTTCCCGGACCGTGGGGCGGCATCCGGTCGGGGGCCGAAGGAGAGGGGCGATTGCGGCGGAGCGGACGCGGGAGAGGGCCCCCTCCGAGGCAGCGGAGCCCAGGTATTAGCCTTGTTGCCAAGGCACCGGGGACAGGCTCCGCCGCAGACCACGGCAACGCAACCGAGGACCCGAGGCGAAGCGGGGGGTTCCACGAAGCGGCCTGTGGAGCGAGGTGTTGTTTGCGGCGAGCGGAACGGCAGCGAGCGGGCGAAGGTCGCAAGCGCTTGATAACGGAGCCCCCCGGCATCCAGAGGTCCGTTCATGAAGAGGCCGTGCACCGAGAGGGTCGATGCGCCGCGCCCGG
>Ga0209321_10003343_pt1 | contig 10747 bp, 9 predicted proteins | sample Rifsed16ft4_FD_184012 | JGI IMG/M metagenome (GOLD analysis project Ga0209321, IMG submission 184012) | Soil microbial communities from Rifle, Colorado, USA - sediment 16ft 4 - CSP-I_5_4 (version 2) | ecosystem: Environmental > Terrestrial > Deep subsurface > Rock core/Sediment | place: Rifle... | reverse complement strand
GCCGGCGGATACCCCCGGGCTCTTGTGCCGCGCCTCGCCCGCCGCCCGGCCCAGGTCCGCTATCTCGCTGCGCTTGGCCTTGTCCGCTGCCCATGATCTTCCGTTGACCCGCTGAGGTCTCGACTCTGGAACCTTTCGCCCGGGTGCGGTATGCTAGCCCTCCTCACCACCGTCACGCGAAAGGCATTGCATGGGATCCTCGAACGCGCTGATCAAGACCGTCCCCTACCGCCAGGAAGGCGAGCCGGAGAAACACGCCGCTATCCTGCGCGTCGACTTCGACCTCGACGGGCTGTCGCCGGAGGAGATCCAGGTCCTCGGCCACCTGGTCGAGGCCAGCGACGCCCTCAACCCGATCTATCGCGATCAGATCGAACCGCGCACCTTCGTCGTCCGCCGGCTCATCCGCCGCCTGCTGGCCGTCAGCCGGAACGGCGAACACCGGAAGCTCGAGGACTATCAAACCGTCCTCGACCTGCACAACCTCCCCTTCGCCCAACTCCCGCGCAAGAACAACCTGCTCGACCTGCCCCAGGAGACCGTCCGCGCCCTGGCCTCCAGCGCCGGGGAAGAGGCCTGGCGCGACCTGGAAGAGGTCCATGACCTGCTCTTCGACAGCCAGACACTCCCCGACAAGGCGAACTTCTACCCGGGCGACCTCGCCGAAGACGAGTTCATCGATCTGGGAGAGGAAGCGACGCGCGTCAACTCGAGCGTCCGGCGCGACCCGGACGGGCGCCTTCGGGTGATCCTCAACGAGGCGCGCTACCGCGAGGCCCTGCAGCCGGCCCTGCACCACTTGCGCGCCGCCCGCGATCACGCCGAACACATCGGCCTGCGCGCAACCCTCGACGCCAAGATCCAGGAGATGGAGAGCGGCAGCGCCGAAGCGCGGCGGGTGGCCGACTACGTCTGGCTCAAGCACGACTCACCGATCGACGTGGTGATCTCGACCGCGCTCGAGGTCTACCTCGACAATTACAAGAACGCCCGCGGTTCGGCCGCCGGCGGTGTCTACCGCACCGATCCCAGACTGGAGGCGCTCCTCAGCACGATTGTCGAACGCGTCCCGCGCTTCGAGGCCGAAGCCCCCTGGACCCACAAGAAGCATGACTTTCGTCTCGAGCGCCTGCCCAAGCTCAAGTACGTCAACGTGCTGGCCTGGAGCGGCGACTACGTGTACGGACCGGGTACGATCCTGGCCCAGAGCCTGCCCAACGATGAGTGGGTGCGCCAAAACGTCGGCTCGGTCAACATGGTCTACCTCAACACCACCCGCGCCCTGCACGAAACGGGCGGCTTGCTTCCCTCGGAGGAGTTCCTGCCCCGCGCCGAACACGACCGCCTCCAGGACGTCTTGTTCGACGCCTATCAGTTGAACAACGCCCTGCATGAGATCGGCCATTCCACCGGTCGCATGGATCCCGGGCATCAGACCGGTCAGCCGACGGACTACCTCCAGGAGGAGTACTCCTTCGCCGAAGAGCTCCGGGCCGAGCTCTTCAGCCTCTGGGCGCTCGAGATCCTCGTCGCCGACGGCCTGGTGGACGAGCGCATGGCGCAGGCGGCTTACTCGGCAATGCTCCTGGTCATGATCCGCAGCTTGAAGTACGACCCGGTACAGGCGCATAACAGAGCCCGCAATCTGATGTTTCACCGCTTCGAACGCGACGGCGTGCTGGGGCGCGTCGAGGAGGCCGGATGGGCCCGCTTTACTTTCGATCGGATCGCCGCCCGGACCGTCGTGGCCGAACTGCTGAGAACGGTCGCCGACTTGCGCTCGGCGGGCGACAAAGCCGGAGTGAGCCGACTGCGGACCGAGTACGTCTTCGTGGATCCGATGAAAGCGGAACTCGAGCAGCGCACCGCCCAATTCCCGGTGGGCGCCGGGCTGCTCTTCCCGCGCCTCAAAGTCCAGGATGGACGCTATCTGCCGGAACTGGTTTACCCGGAGGCGTTCAGCGATCAACCGAAGTTCAACCTGGATCTGCGGTCAGGGCCGGCGATTGCCGACAAGAGCCGTTGAGGCGACCTTGTTCCGGCAACTCGTGACGCGCTGTATGCAGCGCTGGGTATCGGATGACCCCGACTGACGTCTCAAACATCCAGGGCGAGACGGATCCAAAGGCCGATCGGCCTCGGCCGATCTGGATCGTCCATCCGTTTCTGATCGGGCTCTACCCGATCATCGCGCTGCTGGGGGCCAACATCCAGGAGACCTCTCCCGGTCAGGCTTACCGATCGGTGGTGGTCATTCTGCTCGGCACGGGCGCCCTCTTTCTCGTCTTGCGCCTGCTCGTCCACGATTGGCGCAGGGCGGCGCTCCTGTGCTCGTGCTTCCTTCTATTGACCTTCTCATACGGGCAGGCCTATGCCGCCCTGCGTCAGGCTTCCTTCGCCGGGCTGTATGTGGCGCGCCATCGCTACTTGATCCCCGCCTTCGGCGCGATCGCGATCGTGGCAACCTGGCTCATCCTCACCCGGCGCGGTGATCTGGCCAACGCCACGAAGATCTTCAACCTCATGGGGGCGGCGGTCGTGGTCATGGCCGCTATCCCGATCGGGACGACGATCGTGCGCGGACAGGGCAACTGGCAGGTCAACCAGTTCCAACCCGAGGGCGGTCAGGGAGCGCTGCAGACCGGCGAGAGCCTGCTCCGGCCGGATGTTTACTACATCATCCTCGACGCGTACGGCCGTTCGGACTTCCTGCAGGAGAAGTTCGGCTACGACAATTCCGAGTTCATCGACTTCCTCGAAGGCCACGGTTTCTACATCGCCAGGCAAGGGAACACCAACCATATCTGGACGGCGCTATCCCTGGCCTCGAGTCTCAACATGGACTTCGATCAGAACCTCGGATTGAACCTGGCAAACGGAGCCTACCCATCGGCCATGGTCGAGCCGATCCAGCACAGCCTGGTCCGGGCCAACTTCGAGAAGCTCGGCTATGACATCGTCGGCTTCAGCAGCGGATACACCCCGACCGAGATCACCGACGCCGACTACTACTTCTCCCCGGATATCGAACGGATCGAGCCCCCGCCGCCGGGGATTACCCTGAACGCTTTCGAAGGGATGCTGTTTCACGCCTCCGCCGGCCGCATCCTCGAGGACCTGACCGATCCCGAAACCCGCAACCGAATCGGTTTTCGGACAAGTTACCCGTTCTCGGTGCTTCGGGCGATCATCCTCTACGACTTCGACCAGCTCGAGGCGGTCCCTCAAATCCCCACGCCGACCTTCACTTTCGTCCACATCGTCGCCCCCCACTCACCTTACCTCTTCGGGGCGAACGGCGAGGCGATCGAACAGACGGGGGTCTTCAGCCTGACCAGCGAAGGGGTGACCGGGAGCGACTCCGAGGGTGAGCTGTACAAGAACCAGGCGATCTACATCTCGGCCCGAGCGGAGGAGGTCGTCCAGGCGATCCTGGCCTCGTCCGAGACGACCCCGATCATCATCATCCAGGCCGACCATGGGCCTTCGGCCGGGTGGAGCCAGGATCCGGAAAACCCGGACCTGGCGATGCGGACGGCCATCCTCAACGCCTACCTGCTTCCGAACGGGTGTGACCGCATGCTCTACCCGACGATCTCGCCGGTGAACTCGTTCCGGGTGGTTTTCGACTGCTACTTCGGAGCGACCTACCCCATGCTCCCCGACAACGCTTACTTCAGCCACTGGCCCCGCCAGGCAGCTTACGGCTTCCTTCTGGTGAACGATCGAACCCGCCCCCCGATACAGGCCCCATGATGGGCCCCGAAACACTTCTACCCCTATATCTGGCGTCTTAAGGTTCTCTTCATCTATATATAGTACAAACTGTATGTGGGTTGTAAGGATAATCCGGCCGCCATACCTCTAGAATGGAGGATAGATTGATAGGCGGGGTCGGTATGATCGAGCACCAGGTAGAGATCCCGGTTTCGCCGGGCGAGGACAAGGAGCGGTTGCCCCTTGTGGGTGAGGCGGGCCACAGGCAGGGGACCCTTCCCGGCCCCATTCAGGCTCCCCCGGGGACAGGGCCCGAATTGTACATTCTGCCCGGAGGCCTGGTCGACATCGCCCTCAACGAGCTTGGCGGCCAGGTCACGTCAGTAGAGTTGTTGCCCGAAGAACACGACTGAGACCGCCGGAAACTTCTTTTCGCGCCTCCGCCCCATCGAGTCACGGACGAAGGCTCCAAAGCTCCCGAAGGCTCCCGGAACCTCCAAGGCTCCGGGAGCCTTTCAATCTTCCTCCTCCGCCTCGCCCGACCGTTTCATTTGTGCCTGTCTGCTATAATTCGCGCGCCATGGCCATCACACTCGAAGAAGTGCGTCACATCGCACTCCTGGCGCGATTGCGCCTCACCGAAGACGAAGAGGCGCGCTACACCGACCAGCTCTCGGCGATCCTCGAATACGCCGCCCGTCTGGGAGAGGTTGACACGTCAGCCGTCCCCCCGACTGCAAGCGTCCTGCCCCTTCAAGCCCCGCTGCGCCCGGATTCCGTGCGGCCCTCCACCCCGACCTCGATCATCCTGGCTAACGCTGCCGCCTCGCAGGAGGGGATGTTCCGCGTGCCCCCCGTCCTCGAGGAAAACGAGTGAGGCCGCGCCGACCGGCTCCCCTCACACGGGCGCTCTATGGCTGACCCCACCGACCTCACATTGCTGGAAGCCGCCGCAGCACTCCGGGCCGGAGAACTGTCCTCCCGCGATTTGACACAGGCCTGTCTCGACGCCATCGCGGTCCACAACCCGGCCTTGCACGCCTTCCTGGCGGTGACCCCGGACCTTGCGCTGCAGCTCGCAGGGCAGGCCGACCGCAAACTGGCCGAATGGCGGAAGAGCCGGGCGGGAACACTGCCCGCCGTGCACGGTATTCCAATGGCAATCAAGGATGTGCTCTGCCTGGAGGGGGTCCCGACAACCTGCGGTTCGAAGATCCTGGAGGGCTTCCGTCCGCCATATACGGCGACCAGCGTGCGTCGCTTGATCGAACACGGTGCTGTGATCCTGGGCAAGACGAACACCGACGAGTTTGCCATGGGCTCGTCCACCGAGAACTCGGCCTACGGGCCGACCCACAATCCGTGGGATCCGGACCGCGTCCCCGGCGGATCGTCCGGAGGATCGGCGGCGGCAGTGGCAGCCCGGCTGTGCTATGCTGCGCTGGGAACCGATACCGGCGGGTCGGTCCGGCAGCCAGCCGCGTTCTGCGGCGTGACTGGATTGAAGACATCCTACGGCCGGGTGTCGCGCTACGGGTTGATCGCCTACGGCTCTTCGCTCGACACCGTCGGAGCCCTGGCCGTATCGGCGGCCGACCTGGTCCCCATCTTCGCCGCGATCGCCGGGCACGACCCGCTCGACTCGACTTCGATGCCCGATCCGGTCCCCACGGTGGACCTGGTTTCGGCGAGCGTCACAGGCCTGCGCCTGGGTGTGCCCGATGAGTACTTCATCGCCGGGATGCAGGTCGAGGTCGAATCTGCGGTGCGCGCAGCGATCGATGTCTTCACAGACCTGGGGGCCGAGATCGTGGAAATCAGCCTGCCGCACACTGATCTAGCGCTTCCCGTCTACTATTTAATCGCTCCCGCCGAAGCTTCCGCCAACCTGGCACGCTACGATGGGATCCGTTACGGGCCGCGCCTCCAGGATCCCGATTTGTTAGAGACTTACTTTGCCACGCGTGGGGCGCTCTTCGGGGCCGAAGTCAAACGCCGCATCATGCTCGGCACGTACGCGCTTTCCGCCGGATACTATGAGGCGTACTATGGGCAGGCCCAGAAGGTGCGCACACTCATCAAGGGTGACTTCGAAACGGCCTTCAACCAGGTCGATTTGATCGCTTGCCCGGTGACCCCGACCACGGCCTTCCCGATCGGCGCGCACGGGGATGATCCGCTGTCGATGTACCTGGAGGATGTATTCACTCTGCCGGCCAATCTGGCCGGAGTGCCCGGAATCACGTTCCCCGTCGGTTTCGACGAGCTAGGCCTTCCGATCGCCATGCAGCTCAACGCACCCCACCTGGCAGAACCCCGATTGCTTCAGGCAGCCCACGCCTATCAAGGGGCTACACATTGGCACAAGGAGCGCCCGCCCAGATGAAGATCGTCATTCCGATGGCCGGCTATGGCACCCGCCTGCGTCCGCATACCTGGTCCAAGCCGAAGCCGCTGGTGACGGTGGCCGGGAAGCCCGTCCTGGGCCACGTGCTGGATACCTTTTCGTCGCTGCCTCGCATCGATGAGGTTGTCTTCGTCGTCGGGTACCTGGGCGACATGGTCCAGGCCTACGTCTCACAGGCCTACCCTCAGCTCACCGCCCGCTACGTCGAGCAACACGAGATGCTCGGCCAATCCCATGCCATATGGCTGGCTCGGGAGGGCCTGCATGGACCGATGCTGATGGTCTTCGTCGACACGTTGATCGAAGTGGACCTCTCAACCATGTCGAGCGAGAAGGCCGAGGCTGTCGCCTGGGTGAAGGAGACCGACGATCCGCGTCGCTTCGGCGTGGCCGAGGTCGACCCGGATGGCTGGGTCCGCCGCCTGGTGGAGAAGCCTCAGGATCGGAGCAACAACCTGGCTGTGGTCGGGTTCTACTATTTCCAGGAGGCTGACCGCTTGCTGGCGGCCATTGAAGAACAGATGGCGCGCAAAGAGCATCTCGGCAACGAATACTACCTGGCCGACGCCATCAACATCATGCTTACCGGCAAACTGAAAATGCGCGCCCAGCAGGTTGAGGTCTGGCAGGACTGCGGCAAGCCGGAGACGATGCTCGAGACCAACCGCTACCTGCTCGATCACGGGCGGGACAACTCGGCCGAGGCCTCGGCCCGGCAGGGTGTTGTGATCGTTCCGCCGGTCTACGTCGACCCTTCAGCCGAGGTGATCCACTCGGTGATCGGCCCGCATGTCTCGATCGGCGCCGGCTGCTCGATACGCCACTCCCTTATCCAGGACTCGATCATCGACGCCGACTCGCAGATCGTCGACAGTACTCTGTCCCAGTCGCTGATTGGCCGCGATGCGCGGGTGCTCGGCCGCAGCCGGGCATTGAACGTGGGAGACTCCTCGGAGGTCGGCTTCGCCTAGCGTTCGCCGGGCCCGGGTGGCGGCCGGGCGCTCTTCTTCAGAAGCGGGAAGAACGTCCTGTGCTTGGACGGCCGAGTCCCACTTGCCGGCCCGGGCGCGGCTAGAGACGATGGGAGCGCAAGATGACACCCGGGTTGGTAGAATGTCACTCCGGGGGCTCATATGCGGAACGCCCAATCGCTTTCGAGTGGGAAGGTGTCCGCCTGCTGGTGGCCGAAGTCCTCGGCCGCTGGCGATACCCTGAGGGGTTCTCCTTCCGGGTTCTGACAGAAGACGGACGCGTCTTCGATCTGCATCACCTCGAGAGCGACGACGTCTGGCAGATCGCTCTCGTGTGAGACCACTGCGAAAGCGTCTTACGGACTAGCCTAAGTACCAGGACCTCCGCCAGACGGCGGAGGCGTCGTCAGACGAGGAGCCGCGAAGCATGCGCAATTTCGTCGCCCATCGGATCGGAACCGTTCCCCCTTCGGGGATCCGACGCTTCTTCGACATCGCCGCCACAATGGACGACGTGATATCTCTCGGTATCGGCGAGCCGGACTTTGCCACCCCGCGCCCGATTTTGGAAGCCGGCCTGCGGTCGCTAGAGAACGGCGACACACACTACACCTCGAACTCAGGCATCCTGGAGCTCCGGCAGGCTCTCGCGGCACACCTCTCGCGCCTCTATGGGGTGCACTATGACCCCGAAACCGAACTGCTGATCACCGTCGGCGTGTCCGAAGCGCTCTACCTGGCCCTGACCGCCGTGATCGACCCCGCCGACGAAGTGATCGTCCCCACGCCATGTTTCGTCGCCTATCAGCCCGAAGTCGTCTTGGCCGGCGGCGTTCCCGTGACCCTGCCGACGAAGGTCGAAGATCGATTCCAGGTGACGGCTGCCGGAGTGGCCGAGCGGCTGACGCCGAAGACGAAAGCGCTCTTGATCGGCTACCCCAACAATCCGACCGGCGCTGTCATGTCGCGCGACAACCTGTCGGCCATCGCCGCCTTGGCCGAGGAGCGCGACCTGCTGGTGATTTCGGACGAGATCTATGACCGCCTGGTTTACGGCGACCACTCGCACGTCTGCTTTGCCTCGCTCCCGGGAATGCACGGGCGCACAATCACCCTGGGTGGGTTCTCCAAGGACTATGCCATGACCGGCTGGCGTATCGGTTACGCCGCCGCGCCGCCGCCGATCCTGGCGGCGATGCGCAAAGTCCATCAGTACACCATTATGTCGGCGCCAACCATGGCTCAGGTGGCTGCGATCTACGCCCTGGAGCAAGGCGAGGCGCATGTCCTCGAGATGGTTGCCGAGTACGACCGCCGAAGGAGATTAATCGTCTCCGGGCTCAACGAGCTCGGCCTGCAGACATTCGAGCCACTCGGCGCCTTCTATGCATTCCCCGCCATCGGCGCCAGCGGGATGGATGACGAGACGTTCGCTTCGACGTTGCTCACGGAAGAGAAGGTCGCCGTCGTCCCGGGCAACGCCTTCGGCGCCGACGGCGGTTTCGTGCGTTGCTCGTATGCCACCGCCTACGACAAGATCGAGCAGGCGCTCGAGCGCCTGCATCGATTCATGGGCCGCCATGGCTGAACCTCGGGCGTCCTGTCTTCCCCGGCGAGGCCCATCTGCCCCGCCAGCGCGTTTGTTTCCCCACCAATGACCGAGTTCGAGCCGGTGGTCGGCCTCGAGGTTCATGCCGAGCTGCATACGCAATCGAAGATGTTCTGCGGCTGTGCCGTGGTCGACTCGACCTCGGCCGGACCGAATTCGGCTGTGTGTGAGGTATGCACCGGGATGCCCGGCACGCTGCCGGTGATCAACCAGCGCGCCGTCGAATTCGCTCTGCGCGTCGCGCTGGCCCTGGAGTGTCACGTCGCCGTAACCAGCGTCTTCGCCCGCAAGAACTATTTCTACCCCGATCTCCCCAAGGGTTACCAAATCTCCCAGTATGAACTTCCATTGGCCAGCGACGGGGTCCTCGAATTCGGGCCAGAGGCTGAGCTTCGCTCGGCCCGCATTCGGCGGGTCCACCTTGAGGAAGACACCGGGAAGCTCATCCACGGGCCGGGCTACTCGCTGATCGACTACAACCGATCTGGCGTCCCCCTGCTCGAAATCGTCTCAGAGCCGGACTTACGCTCTGTCCCTGAGGTGAAGGCCTACGCCACCGCCTTGCGCTCGCTTCTGCGCTACCTGGACGTGACCAGTGGCGACATGGAGAAGGGCGCCATCCGCTTTGAGGCCAACGTATCCCTGCGCCGGCGCGGCTCGTCCACGCTCGGCGTCAGAACGGAAATCAAGAACCTCAACTCCTTCCGCGGGATGCTCCGGGCTCTCGAGCACGAAATCGAACGCCAGGGCGGCATTCTGAGCGCCGGAGGGAAAGTTGTTCAGGAAACCCTCGGCTGGGATGAGGCGCGCGGCGTTACGGTCTCTCAACGCGGCAAAGAAGAGGCCCACGACTACCGCTACTTCCCGGAGCCGGACCTTCCCCCGCTGGTCATCGCTCCGGCCGAGATCGACCGAATCCGGGCCTCGCTGCCCGAACTCCCCCTGGCCAAGCGCGCCCGATTCGCCCACGACTTCGGGCTCACGGCGTACGCCGCCGAGGTCTTGACCGCAGATCGCCACGTGGCCGACTATTTCGAGTCGGCCGTTGCGGCTGAACCGGACGTCACGCCGGCGCGCATCGCCAACTGGCTCACCGGGGATCTGTTCGGCCTGCTGAACGAGCTCGGGGTCGACATCGCTGCCGCCAGAGTCCCTCCCGCCTCGCTGGCCGAGCTGGTGGCGCTTGTCGAAAGGGGCGAAATCAACCAATCGACCGGCAAGATCCTCCTGGCGGAGATGGCCCAGGAGGGCGGATCTCCGCGGGCGATCGTCCGGGACCGCGGGCTGTCCCAGCTGACCGACCAGACGGCGATCGAGCCCCTGGTCGAGCGCGTCCTGCGCGACAACCCAGAGCAGGTCGATTTGTACCTGCAAGGAAAGACCACCGTTTCGCAGTGGCTGTTCGGGCAGGTGATGAAGGCTGCCGGCGGCAAGGCCCATCCGCCGACCGTGCAGCAACTCCTCTCAGCACGCTTGCAGGCGCTGGAGGCAGAGCGCCAGAAGAGGTGACCGGCGAACGCGGGAAGGCTTTCTCGAGGACAGATCAGCCACCGGCGTCTCTCAGACACCCGAGTTGAAATCATGTGACATCCAATACTCTTCACCCTGAGGAAACACCACCGTGAACGCATTTGAAATCGCACAAGCCCAGTTCGACGATATAGCCGCCAAAATCCACCTCGACCCCGCCGTCGCCTCCGTCCTGCGCTGGCCGGTTCGCGAATTCCGCTTCCAAATCCCGGTGCGGATGGATGATGGAAGCATCCGCGTCTTCTTCGGCTATCGTGTTCAGCACAACGACGCTCGCGGCCCCAACAAGGGGGGCATCCGCTTCCATCCGAGCGAAACGCTCGACACAATTCGCGCCCTCGCTATGTGGATGACGTGGAAGTGTGCGGTCGCCGACATCCCCCTCGGGGGAGGCAAGGGCGGCGTCGCGGTCGACCCGGCCACCCTCAGCACCGGGGAGAAGGAGCGATTGTGCCGTGGCTGGATCGACCAGATCTGGAAGAACATCGGCCCGCGGCTCGACGTACCCGCCCC
>Ga0209321_10003333_pt1 | contig 10761 bp, 10 predicted proteins | sample Rifsed16ft4_FD_184012 | JGI IMG/M metagenome (GOLD analysis project Ga0209321, IMG submission 184012) | Soil microbial communities from Rifle, Colorado, USA - sediment 16ft 4 - CSP-I_5_4 (version 2) | ecosystem: Environmental > Terrestrial > Deep subsurface > Rock core/Sediment | place: Rifle... | reverse complement strand
GCTGTTGATTCGTAACGCCATGACTACCTCCGTTTACTCTTTGCCCCCCACTATACAACGACTGTCAGTCCGGATCCGAAAGAAACGGAGTCGGGCGCCGACCCTGTCAAGATCATGCAGCCTGTGCTGGGCTGGGCCAGGGCATCCGACTGACGGGACCCAGGCCGAGCAAGCTCAGGCCGGTCAGGGCGACGGGGTGACGGGCGAAGTCGACTTCGTCCGTCACCCTAGCCTCGGCTCGGACATCCATTGCTGCGGCTCTTCTACGCCCTGGCCGCCGAAGCCGCCTTGCTGCTGCACCTGGCCTGGGTCATCTTCGTCGTCGTTAGAAGCGGGTTCCCACTCCAATGGTGAAGCGGAAGTTATGGGTCATAAAGGCGTCGCTGAGCTCCACGCCGCTGCTCCGCAGAACGGGTCCATGAAGGCGAACCATCTCGTCGCCCACGTCGAAACGGATGAAGCTTCGGGGTGAGGGGTAGAGCTCGAACACGCCGCCGAGATCCACCGCCAGAGAAGTACCTCCCGAGGCGAGGCTGCAGTTCAGGGGAGGGGGGAAGATGAGGATGCAGGCGAAAGGCTCCGGTGCGGCACCGAATCGAAGAAACCCCGGGCGCACCTTTCCAAAAACGCCCACCTTCTCCCACTGCCGACCGGCCCTTACCCCGAAGAGTCCTTCCAGCCTACTGGCGCTGAAAGGCGCCGCCTCGGTAAGGTCCCCCGGAAAAATATTGACCTCGGCTTCGAGGGCGATGCTCGGCGTCAGACGATAGCCGAATTGTGCGCCAAATCCCAGATCGGTCTGGTCGAACTCGCTCTGACTATTGGTGACAAACTTCCCCACTAGCTCGAACCGCTCGCCTTGGGCTGCGGCAACGCCCGTCGACACCCAAAACAGTAGAGGCGTGAGGACGAAAAGACCCAGTGTGCGGTGACGCCGCAACGCGCTGTAAGACATCAGTTGGGATTCCATGTACACCTCGCTCCTTGGAGGCTCGCCGCAATGCGCTGGGCGCTTGCTGCTGCCCCCTAGTCTTCGACCCATTGCGCGAACGACGCGGTGGGGGTGGCTTGCTTCCGCTTACCGCTTAGTTTAGCTTGGTGGCGCCGTCCGGCAAAACCCAAGGCAGAGGGAGCCATTGCGACCATGCAGCGTTGTGCGTGACCCGGTTTCCCATGATTCTTGGACATGCCACATGCGATATATAATGCCTGTCTTTCTGCTAGGAGCATTCCATGGGTAAAGGACTTCTCGGGTGTGGGGCCATCCTAGTCATACTTCTGGTGGTGGGTGGCGCTTTCTTCCTGTGGGGCACGGGAGTCTACAACGATCTGGTGAACCTCGACGAGGGTGTCAAGGCGGCCTGGAGTCAGGTCGAGAACGCCTATCAGAGGCGAGCGGATCTGATCCCCAATCTGGTCAATACGGTGGAGGGGGCGGCGGACTTCGAGCGCGAGACACTGACGGAAGTGATCGAGGCTCGCGCCAAGGCCACGCAAATTCAGATAACGCCCGACGACCTCTCGGATCCCCAAGCGCTGGCTCGCTTCCAGCAAGCCCAGGACGAGCTGTCGGGCGCCCTGAGCCGGCTTCTCGTCACCATCGAGCGCTATCCGGAGCTCAAGGCGAACCAGAACTTCATCCAGCTCCAGGACGAGCTGGCGGGAACGGAAAATCGTATCGCCGTCGAGAGAATGCGTTTCAACGAGACGGCTCAAACCTACAACACCGCCCGGCGGCGATTTCCCGCTACGCTCATTGCCGGCTGGCTCGGATTCGGAGAAGCCGCGTATTTCGAGGCGGCCGAAGGTGCCGATCAAGCCCCCGAGGTGGAGTTCGATTTCAGAGAGCGATGAGTCCGGGGCGCGATGAAGCTTCTGGCGCTCGGGCTCGCGCTGGTAATCCAGGACGCGCCCATCCCGGCTCTCACCGGGCGTGTGGTCGACACCGCGGGGATTCTATCGTCCGCTGAGGAGAGCGAGCTGGCTCGCCGACTCGAGCTCATCGAGAAAGAGACCTCGGTCCAGATCGTCGTCGCCACCATCCCCTCGCTGGAAGGCGCGCCGATCGAAGACTACTCCATGCGCCTTGCCGAGGCTTGGAAGATCGGCCAGGCCGGACTCGACAACGGCGCCATCGTGATCGTCGTCCCCGAGGAGCGCCGGGTCCGCATCGAGGTGGGTTACGGACTGGAGGCCGTGATCCCCGATGGCATGGCCGGCCGCATCATTCGCGAGCGGATGGCGCCCGCCCTTCGCGCCGGAGACTACTACCGGGGTCTGCTCTCGGCCGTCGAGGGCATCGACCTGGCGGCGCGGGAGGAGTACCCGGAGGCGCCCCAAGGCCCGGGGGCGATCGAGCCCGGCCTCGATCTGGGAGCCCTCCTCATCACGTACGTCATCCTGGGTGTCCTCGGCAACGCCATCGGAATTCTCATCGCTGTCGTCGGGGGCGCCATCCTCTTCCCTCTCCTCGGCGGCGGGCTTGCCGCTGCCTTGGGGTGGTGGGCCGCTCCTCTGGGCGGGCTCCTCGGCCTTTTCGCCGTACTTTTCCTACGGGGCTCCGGCAAGCGAGGTGGTTGGACCTGGCACGATCCGGCGGCACGAGGCGGCTTTCGGGGAGGCGGAGGGGGCGGCTTCGGGGGCGGCGGTTTCCGCGGGGGTGGTGGGAGCTTCGGCGGGGGCGGCGCCAGCGGGAGGTGGTGAGCTCGGAGCCATGAAAGTCCCACGAAGACTGCGACAGGACCTCACCGAGGAGAACCTCGACGCCATCGCGGCAGCCGTCGATGCGGTGGAATCGCACACGTCGGGCGAGGTCATGGTCCACGTCGTCCACAACCTTCTTCCTCTGGAAAAACCCGGAGCGCGCGCTCTGCGGGCCTTCTTCGACTTGGGCCTGAACCGGACGCGCGATCGCAACGGGGTTCTCCTCTTCGTGGCCATGAAGAAACGGCTATTCGAGATCGTGGCCGACGAGGCGATTCACGCCAAAGTCGGTGAGACCGTTTGGGAGGAGATCTCGAAGACGATATCCGAGGTCATAGACCATGACGGCTTCCAGAAGGGCATCTGCCGGGGCGTGGGTCTCATCGGGGAGGTTCTCTCCCAACACTTCCCCCGTACCGATGAGGATGTGAACGAGCTGCCCGACCGCCCCATCGTGGAATCGGAGTAGCCCGAGGGGCTAGTCCAGCGCTGACGCGAGAGAGTCTTCTGCCTCGGTGAACGAAGGGGCGGAGACCGCAAAGTAAGATTCGAAAACCTGCCGTACTTCCGGAAGCGAGCTGGAAGCATAGACGTCCCTCCGGAGCGCCGCACCCCCCGGGAGGCCTTTGGAGATCCATCCCACCAGGGCCTTGATGCGGTTCACCACCAGCTTTTCGGGCAAGTACTCCTCAAGGCTCACTGTGAAAAAGTCGATCGCCTCTCGGTAGTCGCTCATGGCGGGGCTCCAGGCTTTCCTTCCCGATAGCCCGTCGCCGATCTGCCGAAACACCCAAGGATTCTCCAGCGCGCCGCGGCCGATCATGATGGCGTCCACACCCGTCTCGTCGATCATCGCCCGCGCGTCCTCTGCTGAGCGAACGTCCCCGTTTCCGATCACCGGAACCTTCACCGAGTCCTTGACGTCTCGAATGACCTTCCAGGCGGCCCGACCCCGGTGGCGCTCGCTACGACAACGCGGGTGAACGGTGATGGCGGCGGCGCCGGCCTCCTCGAGCGCACAGGCTACTTCGCGGGCGTTGATGGAGTCCGGATCCCAGCCGGAACGGATCTTAACCGTTACCGGGATACTCGTCGAGCTCGCCATTCGTGAGATCAGCTGGCTCGCTCTGGTCACATCGCGCATCAGGGCCGCTCCCGCCCCCAGACGGGTTACCTTGGGCACCGGACATCCCATGTTCACGTCCACCAGATTGGCTCCCAGCTCCTCGATCATGATCGCGGCGTCGGCAAGACGCTGGGGGTCGGTACCGAAGACCTGTACTCCCACCGGCCTCTCTTCCTCGGTCACCGAGGCGATTTCGCGCGAGGCGTGGCTCCCGCGCGTCAAGCCCTCCGAGCTCACCATTTCCGTGACCACCAGACCACAGCCACCCAAATGCCTCACCAAGCCGCGAAAGGCTCGATCGGTGTGGCCGGCCAATGGTGCCAGCACCAAGGGTGGATCAACCTTGACGCTATCGATGACCAGGGGTCTCATGGCTCTAGGCCTTCCTCGATTCTCTCTTCCGCTACGATCCGATAGAGCGTGCGCGCTTCCACCGCCGACATACCTTTCTCAGGAAGCCGCTCGATCTCGATCTCGACCCGTCGGTTCCACAGTCTCAAGGCGAGCCGATCTCCTGGCGCGATCTCCTTTCCCGCCCGCACCGGCCTCCCGTTCATGGTTACCGCTCCTTCTTCACAGAGCTCCTTGGCGATCGTTCGGCGTTTGACGAGTCGTGATTGCCGGAGAAAGTTGTCCACCCGCAAACCAGACTCCCGTCTTACAGCCCGGGCTCCGGGGAGGAGACTTCCTGTGTTTCCGGAGTGGCCATGGGATCCAGCTTGACCTCGATAATGGCATGCTCGCGCAGCTGGGTCATGTACTTCTTGCCCTGTTCCTCTAGCTTTCTCTGGAAGATCGAGTCGGCAATCGTCTTGCGCACCTCATCGAGTGGCAAGACTTTCTCCTCCATCCTTTCCTCCACTTGGATGAGGTAGAAGGCCGAACCCAGGCGGATGACGTCGCTCACTTTGCCGAGTGAAAGGCTGAAGGCCACCTCATTCAGAGCGGCTGCCAGCTCCCCTTCTTCGAAGAAACCGAGATCGCCGCCTGCATCACGGGATGAAGAGTCCGACTTGAGTCTGGCTACCTCCGCGAAGCTGGCTCCCTGCGAAATGTCCTGGTGTAAGCGCCTCACCTCTTCTTCCGCCTGCACTTCGTCATCAGCGCCGAATCGCACCACGATTTCGCGGATCCGCACCCGGGGCGGCTCGGTGTACTCGTTAACGTGCTCCTGGTAGTACTTTTCGATCTCGGGCTCGTTGACGGAGATCTTGTTGTCCACCTCGATGCGCCGGACCTCCTGGATCAGCAGACCCTCCTCCCACTTCCGCCTGAATTGCTCCATATTGAGCCCTTGCAGCTCCATCTGCCGCACCAGTTCTTCCTCGGACTCGAGGTTCATTTCCTTCATCACTTTGGCCTTCCACTCCTCGAAATATTGCGGAGGAACCCTTAGGCCCCTTTCCTCGGCCAGCTGTAGCACCAGCATGTTGTCGATCATCCTCTCCAGCACCTCCGGCCGTACTTGGGTCAAGCGACGCAGCTCCTCCTCCGCGGTAGGCGCCGGCCCCAGCTGCTCGAGGAAGTTTTGAACCTCTCGATCGAGCTGGGTCTTGGTGATGATCTGTCCGTTCACTTTGGCGACGATACGCTCGATGACCTCGGATTGAGCTTCGCCGTTGCCGAGCGTAGCGGCGAGTGCCGCCAGCGACGCGAAAACGATGGTTGCTTTTCTCATGTCGTGTCCTTGATTCTCAATCGCCTGGGCGCCGCACCTGGCCAGCACCCGGGGCATTTCGTATCTTGTCCTTAATTGCTTACTACCGACTCCCGGCGCGGATGGACATCGTATCCGTTTCGATTCATGTAAGGAAAATCCAGCTCTTCCGTGTCAATCCAAACCGGATAACGTTCCTTGAGCTCTTCCATGAAAAGGGTGAGAGCCTCGTCGCTTTTCTCTCGCAGCAGGTCCACGCGGATGCTGTCCTCCACCTCTTTCAAAGACAAGCTCTGCGCCGGATAGCTCGCATTGACCCGAAAAATGTGAAACCCGAAGTCGGTCTCCACGACCCCGGAGAGCTTCCCTTTCGCCAGAGCAAAGACTTCGTTCTCGAAAGTGGTCGGTAGTTCCCCACGGCGAAAGGTGCCCAAATGTCCGCCTGCCGCGGCTTCCGGACCGACCGAACGCTGGCGGGCCAACTCTTCGAAGCGCGACCTGTCGGAGCCCAGCTCGGCGAGCAAGGCGCTCGCCTGCCGTTCGGTCTCGACGAGGATCTGCGAGATGTCGACCGCGGCCGGCCGCTTGTAGTAGTCGCGATTCTCTTCGTAATGAGCGGCGATCTCCTCGTCGGTCACCTCGACGTCTTTCAGGATCTTATCATCCATGAGCTTCCTGAGCTTCAGATGCGCCGCCAGATCACGAGGGTCTCTAGCCGGGCCGGCGTCCCGCCGGGCTCCCTCGTCGACCCCTCCCGGATCACCGGGCTCGCCCAGGCCGTCTCCGCCCTCCCATCCAGGAACCGCCGCGATCTGACTCTCCACCGCCCGCAGTTCCTCGCCGCTGACCTCGATACCTTCATCCGCGGCGGCCCGTAGCAAGAGGCGCTCCTCGATGAGCTGCTCCAGAAGGGCAGACTTGAGCTCCCCCCCCACCAGGGGAATGTCTTCCTCGCTGACCGCCCTCACATAGCCCTCGAACTCGGACAGAGGCACCGGCTCTCCACCGATTTCCGCGATCACGGGATCGCCCGGTGCTGGCTTCCCGCAGCTCAGCAACACCAGCAGCGCCAGCAGGAGTAGGGCACTCGACGCCCCCTGGCCGGCAGCGATCCGCTCACGCCACGACATACCTAGGCACCCTCCGGATGGTGAGTCTCCTCCATCTTAGGGTGGGGAGAGAGCCCGAGCAAAACGTCTCTGACTTGGACCAGGATGTCGGAGGCCGAGGTAACGGCACTCGGCAGCTTCAGCACGCCGCCCGGAGTCATCCTGGCACCGGGGATCTCCCCCGCCAGCTTGACGACGCTCACGGGGTCCACCGGGGAGGCGGCGTCGAATCGGATCGCCAGGAGCTCCCCCTCGCGCTCCACCGCCAGCACGCCCAACTGCTCTGCCAGAAGTCGTAGCCGAGCGTAGTCGAAGAGCCTCTCCACCGGGACGGGAATGGCACCGTAACGGTCCCTGATCTCCGCCGCCAGCGCTTCGATGGCCGCCTCGTCGCCGGCGGCAGAGACGCGCTTGTACACCGACATCCGCTGGTTGGTGTCGGGGATGAACGACTCCGGTATCTTGACATCGATCTTGAGGTTCAAGGTGGCCCGGGCCGGCTCGCGCTCCTCCCCGGATAGCTCGTGCACCGTTTGCTCCAGCAGCTTGCAGTACAGATCGAATCCCACCGCATCGATGTGCCCGTGCTGTTCTCCTCCCAGAAGATTACCAGCCCCCCGTAGCTCCAGGTCCAGGGCCGCGATACGGAAGCCCGCTCCCAGGTCGCTGAACTCACGGATCGCCGCCAATCTCCGACGCGCGATAGGGGTGAGAGCGCTTTCCTGAGGCACCAGGAAATAGGCATAGGCGCGGCGGTTCGAGCGACCCACACGCCCGCGGAGCTGGTAGAGCTGCGACAGCCCGAAGCGATCGGCGCGATTGACGATGAGGGTGTTGACCAGTGGAATGTCGAGACCGTTCTCGATGATGGTGGTGCTGACCAGCACGTCGAACTCTCGCCGAACGAAACGAAGCATGGTGCGCTCGAGCTCGGACTCTTTCATTTGGCCATGTGCGACACCGATGCGGGCCTCGGGAACGAGCTTCTGTAGGAAGGACCCCATCGAATAGATGGAGCTGACGCGATTGTGAACGAAGTAAACTTGTCCCCCACGGCTGAGCTCGTAGCGGATGGCCTCCGTCAAGATCTTCCGGTCCAAACGGGTGATGTAGGTTTGGATCGCCATCCGATCCTTGGGCGGTGTCTCGATCACGGACAAATCCCGGATACCGGACAAGGACATATGCAGGGTGCGCGGGATGGGAGTGGCGGTCATGGCCACACAATCCACCTGCTTGCGGAGCTGCTTCATTCTCTCCTTGTGCCCCACCCCGAAGCGCTGCTCTTCGTCGACCACCAAAAGGCCGAGGTCCTTGAACTGGACGTCTTTGGAAAGGAGTCGATGGGTTCCGATCACCACGTCGACCTGACCGGCGGCGAGCTGCTTCACGATCGCCTTTTGCTCCTTGGGCGTCCGGAAGCGGGAGAGCATCTCCACTCGAATGGGAAAAGGCGCGAAGCGAGATCGAAACGTCTGGAGGTGTTGGAACGCCAGTACCGTGGTGGGCACCAGCACGGCTACCTGCTTTCCGTCCATGACCGCCTTGAAGGCGGCGCGCATCGCTACTTCCGTCTTCCCGTAGCCAACGTCCCCGCACAGGAGCCGATCCATGGAGTGGGGGGCCTCCATGTCGCGCTTGACCTCCGCGATGGCTTGGGTCTGATCCGGTGTTTCCTGGTGCTCGAAAAGATCCTCCAGCTCGCCCTGCCAGTGAGTATCTGGGCCAAAGGCGTGCCCGGAGATCGCCTTGCGAGCGGCGTAAAGGCGGAGGAGCTCCTGCGCCATGTCCCGCATGGACTTTCGGACTCGCCGTTTGACTCGCTCCCATCCGGTGCCTCCCAGCTTATCGACGCGAGGCCTCTGTGCCTCCGCGCTCGAGTACTTCTCGAGCAGATCGATCTTGTCCACCGGAACATAGAGCTTGTCTCCTCCCAAGTACTCGAGAACGACGAACTCTTCGCTACCCGGCCTCAGTTGTCCCAGTCCCGTGAAGACGCCAATGCCGTGGTCGGCATGAACCACATAGTCCCCGACTTTCAAGTCCCGGAAATCGGACAGAAAGCGGCCCAGTTTGCGAGAGCGCCTGAGCTCCGGCCGAGGAGGCTCGTCGAAGACGTCTCGACCCGCAAACACCGCCTGACCGAGCCCGGGAAGGAGAAAACCATGGGAAAGGTTGCCGAGATGGAGAGCGACGGCCCCGGTTGGGTGGGATCCGTCGGAAGCCAGTGTGCCGGAAATCTTCGCCTCCTCGAGAATCTCGATCACGCGTTCGGCTAGCCCGCGATTCCCAACGAATACGTGAATGTGCCGGCGCTCGTCCCGCTGTCTCCGGATCTCGGTGAGGAAGTCTTGCACCCTTCCCCGGAACGAAGGAAGAAGCTGGCTGGCGAGATGAAGCGCCGGTGACGACTCGTCCAGGATGTCCACCTCCTCGATGGCGACCGCTCGACGGCCGAAGCGCGATGATAGGTCCTCCGGGGTGAGGAGAAGGTCGCTCGGCTCCGGATAGCCGAGGCGACGATCGGCGACCTCATCGTAACTCTCCAGAACGCGCTCCCACTCGGAGGCGGCCAGGCGCGAAATCTCCGCCGGCTCTTCGACCAATAAGGTGCCTTCCCGCAGATAATCGAAGAGGGTGGAGCGGTACTCCTCGATGTGTGGCAGGACGAAGGCGGCTCCCGGAGGGAAGGTCTCTGCCTCGAACCGACCCACCAGCTCGCGGTCGTCCCCTGCCGCGTCGCGCAGGCGCTCGAGAAGATGCCGACGTTCGTCTTCCCGAAGGATCCACTCGCGCGCCGGGTAGACGACCGCCTGCTCGATGGAACCCGTGGTTCGCTGCGTCTCCGGATCGAAGCCGCGAATCTCCTCCAAAACGTCCCCCACGAACTCCAACCTCAAAGGATCGGGCCGGCTGGGCGGGTAGACGTCCAGGATCCCCCCGCGTCGGGCGAAGTCCCCCGGGCTGACCACCGGATCCTCGTGCAGATAGCCTGCCGCCACCAGCGTGCGCTCGATCTCACTGGGCTCGATGCTCTGACCTCGACGCAGCACGAGGATGCCTGTCGCGAAAACCTCCGGCGAAACCGTCCGGAAGAGAAGCGCCGCGGCGGGAGCCACCACTAATGCGGGTGTCTCCTGCCACAAGGCGGCCAGGGCGCGGGCTCGGGCGGCGGTGATATCGAAGTGAGGGGAGAGTCCACGGTAGGGATCGACCTCCAGGGCCGGAAACGGAAAGACCTCTCGATCCACTCCCATCGAAGAGAAAAAGGACCGCACGTCGGCAGAGGCTTCCGCCACCCGCCGCTCGTGGGAGACGACCAACAAGACAGGACCGGCTTGGCGGGCGGCCAGCACCGCTTCGAACAGGGTGCGCGCCGGCCCCATGAGCCCGGTGACCCGCAATCCACCTTCGCCGCGGGCCAGGCGAGAACGGATCTCGCCAAGACCGGCGTCCTCCATGACGCGGGCCAGTTCGCTGGTCTCCGACACCGTCTTCATCGATTGGGTTCCAGTCTACCCCGCCCACCCCACGACGCGGGCGATGAGCTCGGAAGTGGAATACCCCGCGGCGAAGGGAAGCGAAAAGACCCGTCCCCCCGCGCCTTCCACGGTGTCGCGTCCCACGATCTGATCCGGCGACCAGTCCCCTCCTTTTACCAGGACGTCCGGCATCAGCTCCCGGATGACCCGGTCGGGAGTCTCCTCGCCAAAAGCTACGACGTAGTCGACGGACTCGAGGGCAGCGAGGACTTCCATTCGCTGCTCCAGTGGAACCACCGGGCGACCCTCCCCTTTCAGGACCGATACGGTCCGGTCGGTATTCACCGCCACCACCAATCGATCCCCCTTGGCCCGCGCCGCGGCGAGGTAGCGGACGTGCCCGGGGTGCAACAGATCGAAGCAGCCGTTGGTGAAGACGAGGGCCAAGCGGGAAACACGGAGCTTCTTTCGCTCCTCCCGCATGGCATCGAGATCGAGAATCTTGTCTCCGCTCATTCGTCTCTCGGCGGTTTCATGCTGATATGGGGAGAGAACTCCCAGCGGTGCGCCGGCCGGTAAATCCCCAAGTCCTTGACCCGCGAGTTCACCCGGAAGGCGTGAAGAGCCCGGTGGTAATCGAAAGGATAGCCATCCCGCTGGTGTACGGCCACATCGAGGAAATAG
>Ga0209321_10003332_pt1 | contig 10761 bp, 10 predicted proteins | sample Rifsed16ft4_FD_184012 | JGI IMG/M metagenome (GOLD analysis project Ga0209321, IMG submission 184012) | Soil microbial communities from Rifle, Colorado, USA - sediment 16ft 4 - CSP-I_5_4 (version 2) | ecosystem: Environmental > Terrestrial > Deep subsurface > Rock core/Sediment | place: Rifle... | reverse complement strand
TGATTTCTCAATCGAGGACCGCGACGGCCAACCGCCGGCGATCCGCTTTGGGCTGGGAGCGGTTAAAAACGTCGGGCAGGCGCCTGTGGACATCATTCTTGAAGCGCATTCCCGCGGTCCGTTTACCGACCTGAAGGATTTTGCCTTCCGCGCGGATTTGCAAAAGATTGGCAAGCGCTCGCTGGAATGCCTGGTTCGGGTGGGCGCACTGGACCGCTTTGGACCGCGCAAAGCGCTGCTGGAAGGGCTGGACCAATTAATTTCGGTCAGTGCCAGCCATTTCCGTGCACTTTATGCCGGTCAGCTCAGTTTCTTCGGCACGATCGCTGGAGTCGAAGAGGAAATTCGCCTGCCCAACACTCCCTCCCTCGACCGGCGCGAGCAGCTGGAATGGGAACGCGAGTTGATCGGGCTGTACGTTTCAGATCATCCGCTCACGCCTTACCTGCCGACCTTGCAGCGCCGCGTAACGCACTTCTCGAGCGCCCTGGCGGACCTGCCGCATAAGGAAAAAGTCATCGTCGCCGGGTTGGTGACCCGCTTCCGCAGCCACCAGACCAAAAAAGGCGACATGATGGGCTTTGTGACGCTGGAAGATGTGCAAGGCGCCGTTGAACTGGTGGTGTTCCCGCGGGCCTGGGCGCAATTCGCCGGACTGGTGGTTATGGACCGGGTGCTGCAGGCCGAAGGTGCACTGGATAACGAATCCGGCGACCCGAAAGTGCTGGTGGACCGGCTGTCCGAGGTCTTTATTGAAGAAGAAGGTCAATCTTCCGGCCGGGAGGTCGACCCGTACCTGAGTTACCTGCCGGACGAGGAAGACAGCCTCCCGACCGATGAATTTGCGCTCATGATGGATGACCACGCGCTGATGCCGCGTACTCCCAACCAGGCGGGCACAGCTGTTGCTGCCACCGCCGCTGTGCGTAAACTGGCGCCGGCGGCGCGCTCAACTGAATGGGATGATATGCCGCCTCCACCGGATGACCCCCCGGATTGGCATCTATTGGGCGCCGCTGGAATCGAAGCGGAGACCGGTCAAACGGCACGCCCACCCCAAACAGGGCACAGCGAAATTCCGGAAACCAAGACCGAGAACTCCGCCCCTCCGGTGCGTCCCACCATCAAACCCGAACCAGTAACCCAACCGGTAAATCGACCGGCTTTTAAAGTCAACGAACCGCCGATGCAGTTCCCGCGGATTAATTATTTGATCGCGCCGCAGCAAGCCGGCGAGGAAATCCCGGGTGAGATTCGCATGGTAAAGGTAATTCTGCGTGCTTCCGGCGACAAGGGGCGTGACGTTCTGCGTCTCAGGCGGGTCCACGGCGTTCTACGATCTGCGCCCGGGCGGGATAAATTCGCTTTGATGGTTTTCGAAGGCGGCAGCCGCTACCTGATGGAGTTCCCTAACGAGACCACTGGCATCAGCACTGAACTACTCAGGACTTTAACCGCCATGGTGGGTGAAGGCAGCGTGCTGGTCGAAACCATTAAACTACTATAGAAGAGCAGAGTATTCATTCGATGACTGAAAGCCGTTCCATCAAGACGATTGGCTTGTTGACTTCGGGCGGGGATGCGCCGGGGATGAATCCGTGCATTCGTGCGGTTGTGCGGGCTGGTCTGGCGCGTGGATTGAAAGTGGTGGGGATCGAAGACGGTTTCGATGGTCTGATCAACGGCCGATTCCACGCGATGGGTGCCCGCGACGTCGGCGGTATACTCCAACGCGGCGGGACGATCCTGCAAACCGCCCGCTGCAGTGAATTTATGGAACCAAAATATCAGATGGAAGCCATCCGCTCCATCCATGACGGCGATATCGATGGGCTGGTGGTCATTGGCGGCGACGGCAGCCTGCACGGCGCGCAAAAACTAGTCGAGCGCGGCGTTGCGGTGGTAGGCGTGCCCGCCAGCATTGATAATGATATTTTCGGCACCGACATGTGCATCGGCGTCGATACCGCCCTGAATACCATCGTGGATGCCATCGACAAGCTGCGCGACACCGCGTCATCGCACAACCGTGCCTTCCTGGTGGAGACCATGGGGCGTGAATCTGGCTTCCTGGCGATGCAGGCGGGCATCGTCACCGGCGCCGAGCTGGTGTTGGTGCCGGAAGTCGAGACCGACGTCGACCTGGTAGCGCAGGTGATGGAAGCTGCCTACCGGCGCGGTAAAAGTCATTGCATTGTGGTGATTGCTGAAGGCGCCAAACCGTCCATCAACGAACTGGCGGAGACCATCAATTCGATGGAACTGGGTTTTTCCACCCGCGTGACTATTTTGGGTCATATTCAGCGCGGCGGTAAACCCTCAGCATTCGACCGGCTGCTGGCATCGCGTTTTGGCACCAAAGCCGTGGAGTATCTGATTGAAGGCCAAAGCGGCGTCATGACCGGCTTGAACGGGAAAAATATCGAGGCGGTGCCATTCAGTACCGTCTTTTCACAGCGCAAGTCGCTGCCAATGGATCAATACGACATGGCCAAGATATTGGCTCGCTAGGGGGGAAAGATGCCCGAGCTGTTGTTTCAAGTAGATTCGTTCACCGACCGGCTTTTCACTGGAAATCCGGCCGGTGTGTGTGTTTTGACCACCCCCAAAGACGATGATTGGATGGTGGCAGTGGCGCGTGAGATGAACCTGTCCGAGACGGCTTTTTTGCTGCCCCTGAACGGCGGCGGTTACAGTCTTCGCTGGTTCACCCCGCTGCGCGAGGTATCCTTATGCGGGCATGCCACTCTGGCGGCAGCCCATATTCTCTGGCAGCAAGGGCTGTTACCGGTGGACCGGCAGGCTGTGTTCGAGACAAAATCCGGCACTCTGACCGCTGACCGCGAAGCCGGCGGTTGGATTGCGCTGAACTTTCCGGCGCGCCAGGTGGTGTCAGCCGAACCGCCGCAGGGGTTAATGAAAGCCATTGGTGCGCAGCATGTCCAATTCGTGGGACGTTACCGCAACAGCAACCTGATCGAGGTGGCTGGCGAAGCGGATGTGCGCGCGGTCGCCCCGGACTTTACTACCCTGCTGCAGGTGGATGTCCGTTCGGTAATTGTCACCGCCCACTCCGTCAACCCGGCCTATGATTTCATTTCGCGCTACTTCGCGCCGGCTGTGGGAGTTAATGAGGACCCGGTCACCGGCGCGGCGCATTGCGCCCTGGCGACCTATTGGGGCGATAAGCTGGGTAAAAGTGAAATGACGGCCTACCAGGCGTCAGCCCGCGGCGGTCTGCTGCGGGTTCGGCCTAAAGGCGAGCGCGTGGTTCTGCTGGGTCAGGCAGTGACAGTCTTCGCGGGGAAATTGCAGGTTTAGCGTTCGCTGCCGCTGCGGCGTGTGGTGGTCTTGCGCCTTGCTGGCGTGCTCCCCCCGGCCAGGTAGGCCGGAGCGGTGATGGCGTAAATGGTGCACAGACGCTTGTCCAGCATGCGGCTGCGTATGCGCGGGTCGATCTCGTCCAGCCGTTGGGAAGTGGTGATCACGGTCGGCAACTTGGCATTATAGCGGTAGTTGAGCAGCTGGTAGAGCTTCTCGCGCGCCCAGGGCGTGGCAGACTGCGTCCCCAGGTCGTCCAGAATCAGCAGCGGCGCCGAACGCACTTCCTCGAAGCGCCGGTCATAGGAAGTGGAAGAGGTCGGGCTGAAGGTGGCTCGTAGATGGTCCAACAGGTCTGGCACCACCACAAAAATGGGTTCCTCGCCCATAGCGCGGCGGTAATTTCCAATCGAAGCTGCCAGGTGCGTTTTACCGCTGCCGTAGCTGCCCATCAACACCAGCCAGCCCTGCGGGTCTTCTGCATAGGCTGTGGTGGCGCCAAAGGCTTTTTGCAGGCTTTGCTGTTCTTCCGGCGGCAATTTTTCGTATTCACGCATGGAGAAGGAGCCAAAGCTGCGGTCGCTGAGCAGCCCCAGGGACGAAATCGCTGAGCGACCTTCGTCCGAGACGGGCGAGCGGTAATCCGGGGCGTTGATCTCCAGCAGCGTCACCAGGTCGGGATCTTGCAGCCGTGAAGCGATGCGCCCGTCGATCTCGTTGAGGGATTGGTTGGTGGTGATCACCATGGGCAGCTTGTTGACGTAGCGGTGGTTGATGATCTGATAGAGTTTTTCCTCAGCCCAGGGGGTGGCATTTTGCGTGCCTAAATCGTCCAGTACCAGCAGACGGATGGTGCGAATCTCCTCCAGCCGCTGTTCCAGGGTGGTGTCACTGCCCGCGAAAGTAAAGCGCAGCCAATCCAACAAGTCCGGCACGGTGACGAGCAGCGTCGGGCCGCCCATCTCCACCACCTGGTTGGCGATGGCGGCTGCCAGGTGCGTCTTGCCGCTGCCATAGCCGCCCATCAGCAGCAGCCAGCCTTGCGGGCTGCGGGCGAACTGCTGAGCCTGGTTATAGGCAAACTGCAAGGAACGCAATTGCTGGTCACCCAGCCCCATGCGGCCCTGTACCTTAAAGGTTTCGAAAGTTAAATTGTGGAAAGCTTCCAAATTGCTGCCGCGGAAGATGCGCTGCTTTTGGGTTTGCGCGATCTGTCCCTGACGACAGCTGCAAACGGCCAGCTTGCCAAAATCCGGGTCGCTGACGGGCAGGTCGCGGCGCACAAACCCGACCCCCTGGCAAATAGGGCAGTCGGGGTCTCCCAGGAACTGGCTGGTGCGGTCGGCCGGTTCAGTGCTCGATGAAGTCGCCGAATTCCCCTTCGACATATCGCCGGCGATCTTTTTCAGTTTCTCTTCGAGTGGTTCCATTGGGTTCTCTCTCCAGACGGGCGCGCAAAATCGCATCGACATAGCGCCAGCGGCGCACATTGGCTTCCACCGCGGCGCGGATAGCCTCTTTGATCCAATCCATGGGGTAGGCGGCCTCGGCTTCCCGCAGCGCGTCGGCAATCAGCGGGGTGAGCGGGCCGATATTTTGTTCATACAGCCGGTAGATGTTGGGACGCTCCATCTCGAGCGCCTGCTCGGGATGCGGCACATCCTCCGGCGACCATTCGCCTTTTTCCAGCGCAGCCGCGGCAGCTTTACTGCGCGGCGTGTTGAGGAAATAGACTGCCTCGTCCAATGCGCTGTCAGCCGGCTGTACACGCAGCAATGAACCGCGCTGCACCGCCCGTTCCAGCGCTTCTGCCAAAGCCTTGCCAGAATCCCCGGTTGAATTTGCCAGGCCATCCAGCAGCCAGGCGTCGCCGGCAAAGTCGCTGTGACGGATGAAACGCAGGTCGCCTTCCAATCGGTCCAAATACCAGAAAGCATACAACGTGACCTTCAACTCGCCCAGGTGATCGATTTCGGGCAGCAGGTCACTGAAAAAGGCTGCCGGCAGGCGGGTCAGCCGGCTCTTACCGCCAGGGAATCCGGCAAAGCGCGCCATGAGCGGTTACCTGCCTTCGCTGTGGCGGGCGGTGGCGGCGTTGTCGAAGCGCGCCAGGTTGCTGCGGAATAGAAGTTCAATGCCGCCGTGGGTGGGGCCATTGCGGTGTTTGGCGATGATCAGCTTGGCCACGTCCTGGCGCGGGTTGTCCATATCCATAGCGTCGGGGCGGTGAATGAACATCACAATATCGGCATCCTGTTCCAGACTGCCTGACTCGCGCAGGTCGGAAAGCTGCGGAATCTTATCCGAACGCTGCTCCACCGCGCGCGAGAGCTGAGCAGCTGCCAGCACCGGCACGTTCAATTCGCGCGCCAGCACCTTCAGGTTGCGCGAAATATACGAGACTTCCTGCACGCGGTTATCGTTGCGGGTATCGCCAGACATCAACTGCAGGTAGTCCACAATCACCAGGTCCAGTTCATGTTCCAGGTGCAGGCGGCGGCATTTGGTGCGCAGCTGCAGCGGCGTGATCGCCGGGGTATCATCCAGCCAGATTTGCGTGCCGGAGAGGACCTCGATGGCGTTGGTAAAGATCGGCCATTCGTCGTCTTTGAGTTTGGCGGTGCGCAGGCGCTGGGTGTCGATACCGGTTTCCTGAGCGATGAGGCGCTGCACCAGCTGCTCGGCGGACATTTCCAGCGAGAATACCGCCACGTGTTTTTTATGCTTCTGGGCGGCGTTCTTGGCTACCGAGAGCAGAAAACCGGTCTTGCCCATGCCCGGGCGTCCGGCGACGATCAGGAAATCGGATTTTTGCAGCCCGCCCAGCAGGCGGTCCAGATCGATCAACCCGGTGGGCACGCCGAAAATTTCATCCGTGCGTTTGGAAAGCTCGTCCACCCGATCGAGGTAGGTGCCCAGAACGGCGTTGATGGGCTGCAGGTCATGCTGCAACCGGCGCTCGCTCAACCCAAAGACGCCTTTTTCCGCTTCCCCGATTAAGGTGTCGATGTCGCGGTGCTGATCGAAAGCCAGACGCGCCATGTCATTGGCTGAAGCCAACATGCGCCGCCGCAGCGAGGTTTCCTCGACCATTTTAGCGTAGGCAGAGGCGTGCAGCGAGGTGGGCGTTTGGGTGATCAGCGCGGTCAGGTAGGCAGCGCCGCCAATTTCGAATAACTGGCCTTTGGTTTCCAGTTCTTTTTCAACGGTCAGGTAATCGATCGGTACGCGGCGCTCATGCAGGTCCACAAATACTTCCCATACCCAGCGGTTGCGCACGATGTAAAAATCCTCCGGATGCAGGATCTGCGAGACATCGTAATACACTTCCGGGTTGACCAGCACCGCGCCAAGCACAGCCTCTTCCGCCTCGCGGTTGTAGGGCTGCGCTGCTTCCATGGTGGAACTGTTATTCTCGTAGGGTGGGGAAAAGTCGCTCATGGTCACCAGGATCTATAGAGTATTATACAACATTTAGAAAATTATTTCTATATTTATTCTTGTGTTCCCTTGAAAAACCCGGGGCGGTGAAGCGGCCCCGGGCTGTTTGCGTTGCTAAAGGGGCCGCTGCGGCCCATCCTTATCCGGATCCTGGTCGCCCTCGCTGGGTCCTTCGGACAAATCGTCAATGTTCAACTTTTTCAAAAAATCCTTGAAGACCGACAGGCGTTCATCAGTTTCCGGTCCTTCCGCCTCAACGGCAGATTTCCCCGCAGGCTCCGATTCTTCCGTTTGAATATCCTGTTCGGGAATGATGCCAGCCGAATCCATCACCTCGCGCGAGACCAGAATTGGGACGTGAGCGCGTACCGCCAGGGCCAGCGCATCCGACGGGCGGGTGTCGATATCCAATAACTGGCTGTTATATTCGATCACCAGGTTGCCAAAGAAGACATCATCGCGCAGGGAAATCACCTCAACCCGTACCAGCCGGGCGTTGAGGGTATTCATCAAATTTTTCAACAAATCGTGGGTTTGAGGCCGGGCTACTTCGATCTCTTGCAGAGCAATGGTGATGGACTCAGCCTCATACGGCCCGATCCAAATCGGCAGGTAGCGCTCAGCGTTGACCTCGCGCAGCACCACAATGCGCTGCTGGTTGGTCAGGCTGACGCGAACACTGTCGATCACCACTTCGATCATTTTGGCCATAAGTATTCCTCAAGTAACCAGAGGCTTTGGTTCACCAGTTCGTCCTGCCGGTTGACTTGAATTATTCTAACACGGGGGATGGTTGGATGCAACCGCGGCAGCCCAGGGATACCTGCGAAAATTTATCTGAAGAATGGGAATCATCTGACAATGTTAACAATTCAGTTTCGCAAACATTTGTTAAGTTTGGTATAATATTCAAACCTTTAGCGGTGGAAGTGCTGACTGCCGGCGGTGCAACACTGACGGCATCCTCAGCCACGAACCTCTATTATTGGTTCATGAGAGTGACCTGGAGCCCCTGGGCAGTGGTCGACTCTGCACCGGGGGGAAAATGACTATTGGCGGACGTTTCGTCCATTAAATTGAGTTTTTCTGCCAGCGCCTTGGATGTATTCATTGTACGAAGGGATCGGGAACGCAACTGATGCATAGGAATACCAAGATACTGCTGGTGGAAGGTAAACGCAATGACCGGGTGTCATTCTATGGCGGATTAATTGCCAAGGGTTACCAGGTTCGCAGCGTTCAGAGCGGCAGTGCCGGCGTAAAAATCCTGCACGAATTCTTCCCGGATATCATCGTTATAGACGCTTACTCGCTGCGCACCAGCGGCAAGCGCATCGCCACGGCGCTGCGTGAAAACGCCCCGCGTGTGCCCATGCTGCTACTACTTGAGCAAGACGCTGACGCGAGCAATGGAACAATGGCGGATGTGGTGCTGCGTATGCCGTTTACGCTGCAAAAAGTGTTGAACCGCCTAAAACCCTACCTGCCGCAGGAGCCGCTCAATGGTATGGTGGTTGGTCCGATTACTCTTGACCTCGAGACTCGGGCGCTGCATTGCAATGAACATCAGGCTGTTCTGACGCCGCGACTGGCTGCCCTGCTGAAAGCCCTGATGGACTTCCCCGGGCAGGTGATCGAGCGCGAGTCCTTATTCAAGCAGGTGTGGGAAACTGAATATACGGTGGATACCCGCACGCTGGATGTGCATGTCAGCTGGCTGCGCCGGGCACTGGAAGATGACCCGCGCCATCCGCGCTACATCAAAACGGTGCGCGGTCTGGGTTACCGCCTGGATGTAGAGAATTAATTTTCGAGAAACAAAAGAAGCTGCCGAAAGGCAGCTTCTTTTGTATTAATGGTTCAACCCTTATCCAGCGATGCCGAGCGTCAGGGCCAGCAGCAGTCCGCCGGCGATCACACTGCCGAGCTGACCGGCGGTATTGGCGCCCATCGCGTGCATCAGGATGAAGTTGTCGAAGTCCTCTTCCTTGGCAACTTGAGCTGCCAGGCGTCCTGCCATGGGGAAGGCGGAGATGCCGCAAGCGCCGATCAACGGATTGATCTTGCCGCGGGTCATCACAGCCATCAGCTTGCCGAACATTAAACCGGCAACGGTGTCGATCACGAAGGCCAGGAAACCCAGACCAAGAATGAGCAAAGTTTTACCGGTCAGGAAACTGGCAGCCGTCATGGTCGCACCGATGGTCAGCCCGAGGAACAGGGTAGCAATGTTGATGATCTCGTTCTGCGCCGACTTGCTCAAGCGCTCGACCACGCCGCTTTCACGCAGCAGGTTGCCCAGCATGAGCGTGGCGATCAGCGGGGCGGCTTCCGGAGCCAGCAGGCTGATGAGCACAGTTACCACGATCGGGAAGGCAATTACCACCTTGTCCGACACCGGGGTGGCGGCGTATTCCATGCGGATCAAACGTTCTTTTTTGGTGGTCAGCAGCTTCATCACCGGGATCTGGATGACCGGGATCAAGCTCATGTAGGAATAAGCAGCCACTGTGATCGGCGCCAGCAGTTCAGGCGCCAGTTTGCTGGTTACGAAGATGGAGGTTGGCCCATCGATGGCGCCGATGACGCCGATGGAGGCTGCCTGGTTGAGCGGGAAGCCCAACAGGATGGCCAGCAGCAGCGTGGCATAAATGCCGAACTGTCCGGCGGCCCCCAGTAGAGCCATTTTAGGCATGGAGATCAGCGGGCGGAAGTCGATCATAGCGCCTACGCCGATGAAGATCAGCAGCGGGAACAGCTCGGTCACAATGCCGGCGTCATAAAGTACCTTGAAGACGCCGTGCTCGGTGGACATGCCCAGGTTGGCCAGGATACAGCCAAACCCGATGGGCAGCAGCAGTACCGGCTCGTATTCTTTTAAAACGGCCAACGCGACCAATACCAGGCCCACGGCAATCATGACCGCATTGCCCCAGGTGAAGGCAGAGAAGCCTTTGGAAATATCAGCGATCAGTTGAGTAAAGTCCATAATATACGCTCCTTAGTCAGCGTACTCGATCAACGCTTGACCGTGGCGTACCTGATCTCCAATGTTTACCAGGATGGCTTTCACCGTGCCGCCGCGGGAAGCGCGAATGGAATTTTTCATTTTCATGGCTTCCAGCGTAAGCAATTCCTGTCCAGCCTGGACGGTCTGTCCTTCTTTCACGGCGATCGCAACGATTGTGCCTGGGAGCGGGGCAGTCACTGCTTTTGAGGCGTCTGACACTTTGACCGGGGCAGCCGCCGGACGGGCAGGGGCTGCAGCCGGCTGCGGAGCGGCAACCGGAGCCGCGGTTACGGTTTCAGCCGCGGCTTCTTCAGGCCATACCTCGAAGGTTTGGCCTTCGATGGTAGCCATGACCGGGCGGCTGGAAAGGTCTTCAATTTCAACGAGGAATTCTTGATTCTCGATTTTTACAGTAATTTTCATCGCGCAGAGCCTCGACTTTTACGGTTTGTGATTACGGCATTCTGATTGAACTGACTGGAACGGCGGGCGACCAGCCAGGAACTTACGGCATTGGGGGATTTTGGTGTGGTAAATGCAGTGGATTTTTGCAGGCCCAGTGCAATGGCAACTGCCGCGGCGGCTGCTTTGATGCGCAAAGAATTATCCAGGCCAGAGGTACCTTCGGCCTCAGCGGCGGGCAATTCGACTGCTGCAGCGGTTTCCTCGACAGGGCTCTTGCCAGCGGGGATGCGGCCCAACAAAGCCATCAAACCCCACAGCAAAATCAGCGCCAAGAACACCAATCCCATGCCGATTGCTGCGATTAATAACCCTTGATTCAGCAATTCTGTCATGTTTTACTCCGAACTACAGCGGGATATTCCCGTGCTTTTTGGCGGGGATGGTTTCGGCTTTTTCGCGCAGGGCAACCAGAGCAGCGATGACGCGTTTGCGGGTTTCTTTGGGCTCGATCACGTCGTCAACGTAGCCATCGGCAGCGGCAGCGTAGGGATTGAGGAAGGTCTTGCGGTACTCCTCCACCAGCC
>Ga0209321_10003330_pt1 | contig 10765 bp, 18 predicted proteins | sample Rifsed16ft4_FD_184012 | JGI IMG/M metagenome (GOLD analysis project Ga0209321, IMG submission 184012) | Soil microbial communities from Rifle, Colorado, USA - sediment 16ft 4 - CSP-I_5_4 (version 2) | ecosystem: Environmental > Terrestrial > Deep subsurface > Rock core/Sediment | place: Rifle... | reverse complement strand
GGATGGCCGGCGCCAACGCCACCTCCGACTCGCCGGCCGTGGCCCGCACCAACTCGCCCCGGAAGTCGCCCCGCCGCAACTGGCGCAAGGCGAAATCGTGCGCCCCAAAGTGGTAGACTCCCGCCTCCAGGTCCGGCAGGTCCCCGCACACCAGATACAGGTCTATGTGGTAAAGCGCTCCCGTGCAGGAGGCAGCCCGGAACAGCATCTCGCCCTGCTGGTAGCGGATACGCTTAGTGATCCCCGCCGAGTAATATAGGAGCCCCGCTAACAGCTTCAGGTCTGGGAGACGTTCGCCTTCTGCCTCGACAGCGCTGGCGGCTAGCGCCTCTAATGCGGGGACGCCGGAAGGCTCGAGCCCTCGTGGTAGGGGGATGGGTTCCAGACCCGGATAGATCTTGAACGGGAGCGGCTGGTTCTGAGAGTCGAGGAAATGCCGGCTGGAGTGCACGCTCTGGAAAGAGTGCTTTGTGCCTTCGTGGTAGTCCCAAGCCGCTTGTACGTCCCGGTTATTCGTCACGATCTCTCTCTAGTTGCCGCAGGCACTGCTGCTGGGCGAGCTACATCGTGTCTCATCCTTCCGCCGAAGCTCGATCATCGCGCCGTTCTCTTCCGCGGGTGGGTCCAGGGCTCTATCCGGCCTTCTCTACGGGCCTTCTTGAGCTGTACTCCAGTGAGGATCTTGTACGTGCGCTCTATGTACGCCTCGTCCTGCAAAGTGGGGAGGTCTTCGGGTAGAAGCAACGCTTCGCCGCCCTCCACAAGGGAGGCGCTGTGCCAGCGGCCAGGGTACGCCCGCACTAACGCGTCGCGGAACTCGTAGCTGCGGCCCACCTGCACCGCCGCTTTCCCCAACTCCACGCGGGTCAGCGCCGACTCGTCCCCGACGAGGCACATCGGCAGCCCGCCGACTTCCCACACCCTCAACACCCGCGCCCGGAAGGAGACACGGTCGCCCTCCCGACACGTCTTAATGTGCTTCACCGAGCCTAGCTCCGGTGCCATCTCGCTCCAGCCAACATACTAAGGCGCTCGATGCTGCGAGCGCAGGCTTTCCTACCTCTCAGATGCCTTCCCGCTCCCGCCACTGGCGGATCTCTGGAGCGTGCTCCCGATAGTGGTCGATACCGCTTGCATGGAGGATGCGATAGGCGGCACGTCCCTCCTCAAAGCGGTCCGCGGGAACCTGCTTGGCCGCTTCCACGAAAGCCGCTTCACTGGCCTTCAGCTCCTGCACCATGCTGGCAAACGTGATGTCGCCCTTTGCCTCAGCGAACCTCGCGTTCCACGGGTTAGGGTCGCCGTAGTCTGTGCCCTCAGGCACGGGACGCTCGCCACGGGCGATCCTTTCAAAGGCCTGAGCCATCTCCCTGTGCCAGCCGGAAATGTGCGCCAGGATGTCGCGGACGCACCAGTCGCCGTACCAGACGCGGGTCGCGGCCTCCTCGCCCAGCCCCTCCAGTGTCGAAAGGAGGCTGGCGAACTCCGCATCAAGGGTCTCCAGGAGCTCCTCTTTGCTCACGCTTTTCTCCCTTCTACATCTTCGAGACTGGAAGCTCGCGGCTCCTAAATCCTCTCCGGTCCGCAGAGTTTTGCTCCGCGCCCATTCATCCCTTCTTACTGATCTCGGTGATGATGTTGAGGACGGCCTCTATAAGGACATGGTCACCTTCTTGCGGGTCGGAGTAGATGTTGGTGTGGGCGATGCGGGACTGGCGGAGCGTGTCTGGCTCGTTGGTGTAGGCGTAGAGGATCTCGTAGTACTGCTCGCCGTGGAGCAGGTAAGGGTTGACGCGGTGTATGACAGCCTCCCGGGCCACCGGTCACCTCCGTTCCAGTGGCGGCACGAGCTAGGAGCAGATTAGGCTGGTCTCGTTACTCCTGTGCGGCGAGATCCAGCGATGCCGAGTTGATGCAGTATCGCATGCCAGTAGGTTGTGGGCCATCCTCGAACACGTGGCCGAGGTGGGCGTCGCAGCGGCTGCACCGAACCTCAGTCCGCACCGTGCCGTGGCTTTGGTCGGTCCTAGATACGACGTTGCCTTCGTCGGCAGGCTCCCAGAAGCTCGGCCAGCCAGTCCCGGAATCATACTTAGCCTTAGAGCTGAAAAGATACTGCCCACAACACACGCACCGGTACACGCCTACGGCTTTGGTGTCGTGGTATTGGCCGGTGAACGGCGCCTCTGTGCCGGCCTCACGGGCGACGTGGTATTGTTGCTCCGTCAGCTGCGCTCGCCACTCGGCTTCAGTTTTCTCGATCTTCTCTTCCATGACGATTCGGCCTTCTGACGGGCACTGGGTTGGCGCTGAATGTGCCAGAAACAATTCTAGCAGCAGTCAGGGGGCTTGTGTCACATCACCGGCGGCGTTAACGAGCTACAGGCTAGAATGCCCCCATGGCCGCCTGCCCCAGACACCAGGTCTTCACATACAACAGCCGCCCTGGATCCTAGAGAATGGGATGATAGCATGCCGAATTACACCCGCGATGCGATACTGGTTTGGACGTTCGTCCTGATTGCGGCGGGGCTGGTGGCATTCATTGTCGTGGAAACCGGTGGAGACGAGAACAAGGCGGCGCCTTCAACGCGAGCGACCCCAGCCGTGCAGACCACCCCGTCACCCGCAGCAGGGGCCGCAACAGTCAACATTAAGATGATCCCAACCATCAGGTTTGATGTTGACGAGATCACCCTTCCCGCGAACAAGGAGGTCACCGTGCGGGCCGACAATCAAGACGGCTCCACCATGCACAGTTGGGCCGCCTACACAGACTCCTCGGCCCAGGAGTCGATTGCCAAGACGCAGATATGCGCCGCGCCCTGCGTTGAGGAGATCACCTTTAAAACCCCACCGCCGGGCGAATACTTCTTCCGCTGTGACGTGCACCCAACGCAGATGGTTGGAAGGCTGCTGATCCAGTAGGCGCTCACTGCCAGCGGGCGCTCCCGACGGCGATCGACTCAGCTTCGCGAACGGTACCCGCGGGCGGCATCCTCGCGAATGACCGGGTTAGGGGTGACGATACTGGAGGTCGCCGAGGTTCCGCTGGAGCGCGCGCTGGGTACAGAGATGGGAGGCTTCTACGCGGACATCCACCGTGAGCATGGCATCGACCTGCGTCTCGGCACTGGGGTCGAGCGGTTCGAGGATGGCCGGCGCGTTGAACGGGTTGTGACTTCCCGGCGGCGGTTATGGACGCCGTGTCCAATGCTCATGAGCGAAAACGGCGAGGCCGGAACGCCTTGGAGCTCATCCAGGCCGAATACAGATGGCCTGTGATCGCCGGGCCGTTCGAGGAGCTGTACCTGCAACTTACTTCAGGTCCCTCCGGTCAGCGTGCCGCGCACCAGAGCGACATCGACGTGCGCGCCCTGTACCAACCCGGCGAGGCTCGCTACATCGTGACGCTGGAGCCGGTAAAGGTGAATGCCTTCGGCTAGACCACCTATCGCTGACTAGACCCAGGATCTTGGGAGGAATGCAGACAACCGGTTGGCGTTTGTACGGAAAGGAGGCTCAAATGCCAATCGATCTAACCGAGTTCAGCGACGCCACAAACATTGCCCTTGAGGAGAGCAGCTACTGCGTCGTAGCAATCTGTGGGCCAGATGGTCCGGACGTCGGCTACAAAGGCAGCACGCAGGTGTTCGACCGGGACCACCTCTCCTACTGGGAGAGGACGAGAGGTCAGCACCTTGCCAATCTGTGATCGGACTCCCGCGTCGCGGTCATGTACTTCAACCGGGAGCGCGGGAAATACCTGCGAATGTACGGCCGGGCCGAGCTGCATGAAGAAGGGCCGGTGCGCGACGAGATCATGGCAAGGTCCCAGCGCGAGCTAACCTAAGTTTGGTGGCCAGTGCCGTTAGTGCTGGAGGTGCCAGGTGCGGGGCGTGATGAGCTCATCAGCTTCCGGCGGGCCCCACGTACCGGCACCGTAGAAGCAGAGCGGCGGGGGCTCCTCAAGGACAGGCTGGACGATCATCCAGGCCCGCTCCACGCTGTCCTCGCGCGTGAATAGAGTGTGCTCGCCGTCCATAGCATCGTGGAGGAGGCGCTCGTACGCCTCGGCCGGCTCGGTCATGAAGGAGTCGCGGTAAGCGAAGTCCATGCTCGCCTGCTGGACGCGTACGTCCGGGCCCGGCTGCTTGGCGATGAACGTGAGGCGCATCCCTCCCTCCGGCTGGATGCGCAACACCAGGTGGTTGGGCCTGAGCTCGTCCACCTCAGTGCCCTCGAAAAAGCAGAGGGGCGCCTCTCGGAATCCGATGGTGACCTCAGTGAGCCGGCGGGGAAGCCGCTTGCCGGTGCGCAGGAAGAACGGCACCCCCGCCCATCTCCACGTATCGATGCGGACCTCGCCGGCAAAGAATGTCTCCGTAGTCGAACCCGGGGCGACGCCGGCCTCCTCCCGGTAGCCCGGAACCGGCTTTCCGTTGTCGGTGCCGGAAGTATACTGGCCGCGGACGGTTCTGGCTGGGTCCATGGGGCGCATGGCGCGGAACACCTTCACCTTTTCTTCGTGGATGGCGTCCGCCGCCATGGTTCCCGGGGCCTCCATGGCCAGGAGGCTCAGCACCTGGAGGATATGGTTCTGGACGATATCCCTTAGGGCTCCGGTCTCCTCGTAGAAGGCGCCGCGGCCCTCGACGCCTATGGACTCGGCGACGGTGATTTGGATATGGTCCACGGAATCCCGGTTCCACACCCGTTCGAACAAAGAGTTCCCGAACCGGAACACCAGGATGTTCTGGATCGTCTCCTTCCCAAGGTAGTGGTCGATGCGGAACACCTGGGACTCGCGGAACGCTTCATGAATGTCCCGGGCCAGGTGTTTCGCGGAAGCCAGGTCCCGGCCGAAAGGCTTCTCCACCACCAGCCGCGTGCCCTTGATGAGGCCTGCTTCCTGAAGGCTGCGGATGGCGCCCGTGACCGCCGAGGGCGGTACCGCCAGGTACACCAGCCGCTCTTCTTCGGTGGCGCGCTCCCTCAAGTCGGTGCAGCCCTCTTCGTCCAACCGGACGAAGGTGAGCCGGGCGGCGAAGCGCGCCCACACGCCCTCGTCGAGGCCAGTACGCGAGAATTGCTGCACCGATTCCCGGGCGAACTGGCGGAACCGTTCGTCGCCCAGGTTCGTGCGGGCCAGGCCTATGATCCGGCCGCGCTCCGGAGCCAGCTCCGCCGCCTCCAGGTTGTACAGGGCGGGCAGGAGCTTGCGGCGGGAGAGGTCTCCCGACGCCCCAATGATAATGATGTCCTGAGAGGCCGGCCGGGCGAGGCTCATGCGGGCGTCACCGGGTGGCCCCCGAACTCCTGGCGCAGGGCGGCGATGACCTTAGCGGCGAAGGACTCCTCCTGGCGGGAGCGGAACCGTGCGTAGAGCGATTCAGTGAGGACGGGGACCGGCACCGCCCGTTCCACGGCCTCCAACACTGTCCAGCGCCCCTCGCCCGAGTCCTCTACGTACCCCTTCACGCTCGAGAGGTCCGGGTCGGCCGACAATGCACGTCCGGCGAGCTCCAGCAGCCAGGAGCGGACGACGCTGCCGTGGTTCCATAGGCGGGCGAGCTGGGCCAGCTCCAGCTTGTATTGGGAGGCGCGCAGTAGCTCGAACCCTTCAGCATAGGCCTGGAGCATCCCGTACTCGATCCCGTTGTGGACCATCTTGGCGAAGTGGCCGGCGCCGCTCGGCCCGACGAAGGCGTACCCGCCTTCCGCCGCCAGCGAGCGGAAGCTGGGCTCGAGGCGGCGAAACGCCTCTTCCTCACCACCGATCATCAAGCAGTAACCATCCTTCAGCCCCCAGATGCCGCCGCTGGTCCCGACGTCAAGGAAGTGCAGGCCCTTGGACTGCAGCATGTCGGCCCGCGCGACGGAGTCCCTGTAGTAAGAGTTGCCGCCGTCGATGATCGTGTCGTCTGGGGATAGGAGTGGCATCAGGACTTCGATGGTCTCCGTCACGGGCTCGCCCGCTGGGATCATCAGCCACACGGCGCGGGGCTTGGCCAGGCTATCTACCAGTTCCTCCAGCCTGTCCGCCGCCACGGCGCCGTCCTTTTCGACGGACCTCACTGCCTCCAAGTTCCGGTCGTAAACGACGACCCGATGCCCGCCACCGAGGAGGCGGCGCGCCATGCTGGCTCCCATCCGTCCCAGCCCGATCAATCCCAACTCCATCTCTGCGCTCCCTTCTGATCCCACCCGCCCGCTGCACCGCCTCGCTCAACCGCCGCAGCCCTGCTCCAACATGGGCAACCGCTCAAGGTCCGCTACCCATGAAGGCCTCCCGCTTAGCAGCCAGCGAGTGCAACAGCTTGCGGTACGAGTCCGTGAATAGCTGGACACCCTCGGTTTGGAGCTGCTCGGTCACAGCCTCGTAGTCGATCCCCACGTCGGCCAGCGTACGCATGACAGAGTGGGCTTCGTGCAGCCCCTTGTCCAAGCTGCGGGTGACTTCGCCGTGGTCCCGGAAGGCGTCCAGCGTCGCCTGGGGCATCGTGTTCACCGTATCAGGGCCAATGAGGTCCTCCACGTACATGACGTCGCGGTAGTCGGGGTTCTTGGTGCCAGTGCTGGCCCACAGGCAGCGCTGGACCCGAGCGCCTTTCGCCGCCAAGGCCTGGAAACGCTTACCGCCGAAGATTTCCCGGAACATCTCATAGGCGATCTTGGCGTTGGCGATCCCAGCTCGGCCACGGAGGGCCTGAGGGCGCTTCCTCTCTGCGGCACTTGCCGCCGAGCGGAGATTTTCCTCCAGCAGCCTGTCCACCAGCGTGTCAACGCGGCTGACGAAAAAGCTGGCAACCGAGGCGATGCGGTCGATGGGGAGGCCCAACTCCAGACGCTTCTCCAGAGCCTTGATGTAGGCCCAGGCCACCTGCTCGTAGTTCTCCACACCGAAGAGCAGGGTGATGTTAATGTTGATCCCCTTGCTGAGGCACTGCTCGATGGCGGGCAGCCCCTTGTCCGTGCCGGGGATCTTGACCATGACGTTCGGCCGGTCCAGGAGGGCCCACAACCTGTGGGCTGCCTCAATGGAGGCCTCGGTGTCGTAGGCCAAGTCGGGTGCCACTTCCAGGCAGGTAAAGCCATCGGCCCCACCGGTCTGCTCGTAGATGGGCCGGAGGATGTCGGCGGCCAGCTGTACGTCCTTGACCACCAGCGCCTCGTATGCGTCGTTGACATCCTTTCCCCGGGCCGCCAGCTTCCGGATGTCGTCGTCGTAATCGGTGCTGTTGTCGATGGCCTTCTCGAATATAGTGGGATTTGAGGTGACCCCCGCGACACCGTCCTCAGCCACCATCTTCTGGAAATCGCCGGAGGTGATGAACCCTCGCTGGATGTTGTCATACCAGACGCTTTGGCCGAACCGGCGGATCTCCACAAGGGGGTTAGCCATGTTGAACACCTTCCTGCTCTAGTCTAATCCGCTTCCGAGCCAGCGTCTCCAGGGGTGGCGGCAGGCTGGGCGGCCAGCCGTGGCCCGGCTTAGAACGCCCTGCTGGGACCGCAGTCAGGAATCGAACAGTGTTAACGCAGAGCTGGTCGCGGTCAGTCATGGCGCTTCTCTTATCGCGCGGCGGGCCAGCGCGGCCGCACCGATGACGCCGGCCTTGAGACCCAGCGCAGCCTACCCCGGGCGCAGGTTCGCGGTCTCTGCGCGCCTGCCACCCGCCTGGGCCATGAGACGGCGCTGGATGTCTTCGAGGTAGAGGATGCCACCCAGCCGTCCCTCGGCGGTGGTGATCAGAGCGCTATCCATGCCGTGCTCCCGCATGTAATCAGCCATCTCTTCAAGGGGCACGCTGGGGCGAAACGTCGCCGGGCCCGACTCCATGACCCGCTCGACGGACTCTTCGGGATCACCATCCAGAGCATCGCCGCGGAGGCGACCGAGGACTACCCCCTCGTCGTTCACGACGATGAAGATATCACCCTTTTTCACTTCCACCCGGGTTGCCACTTCGCCGATGCACTCCTCCAGACGGACGACTGGAACATCCCGGCGGGCTAGGCTGCCGGCCCGGGGCCGACCGCTCCACGTGCCCTCTGTAGGAAGGCCGTTGGCCAGCCAATCGGCTTTGCCGGCGACGTAGTCATAGACGTGCTGGAAACCGAGGCTCTCGAGCCGCCACGCGGCCCGCGGGCTGAGGTCTCATTGGTTGTCCCAGCAGTAGACGATGACGGCCCGGCCAGCGTCGAGCTGGGCAACGGTCTCTCGCTTCAGCCGCTTGAGAGGGATGCTGATGGCGCCCGGCAGGTGCTCCTCCTCGTATGACCGCGGCTCCAGCACCTCCATCAGTTGCGCCCCCTCCGTCAGGAGCCGCTGCAGCTCGTGCCTGTCGATGTTGGTCGGCATTACTGGTTCTCCATCGCAACGCGTCGGCGGCTCACATCGAAGGCGGGCAGGATTTCCCGCTCGTAGAGCTCCGGGATGACGACGTCCAGGCTGCAGCGGTTGATTCGCTTATCTCCGCAGTCGCAGAACCGGCACACGATCGCACCCGTGTCAAGACATGCCACGGCGTCCAGATCTCCACAACACATGGGGCATGTCCCGCCGTACGCTTTCGTAACAGACTCCGCCTTGTGCCGGCGCTCGCCGGTTTCGGTTCTCACCGCCGGCGCCCGATCGTGCCGCGCCAGGCACCCGTTTCCTGGCCGCGCAGCTCAATGAACTCTTTGAAGCGCTTCAGGTCGCCCGCCACACGCCTCGAAAGGAAGCCGAGCTTGTCGCCCACGGTTTCGGCCAAGTCCTCCGGCTCGTAGGTCATCGTCAGGCTCACCTGAGTGCGTCCCTCGCCAAGGGGCGAGAACGCCACTTGCCCCCCCGTGCCAGCGCCCGACTCGCTCTGCCACCAGATCGTCCGGTCGGGCACCTGCTGGAGGATCTTCGCGTACCACTCCTTGGTGACGCCGGCGGCCTCGGCGCGCCAGTACAGCCGGTCGTCGCCCAGCTGCCTGACTTCGAGCACGCCCTCCATGAACCTGGGGAACTCTTCGAACTGAGTCCACTGATTGTAGACTGTGCTCAGGGGCATGTCGATTTCGATCTCCTTCTGGATAATCGTCATGGCCTCTTCACCTCCTGTAACTGCGGTCCGCCTTGTCCAAATTCATTTTGAGCTGGGCAGGGTCAAGAGACGGCAACAGACGCTGCGGAAGAGATGACAATTCCATTGCAGGATGCAGATTCGCCTACGGTGAACGTTAGCCCTTGGCGGCCTTGTTACGTTCTTGACACCCCGCCCCGCTGTGGCCGTTTGCGGCCTGCAAGGGAGGGCAGAGGATACTGGATTGGCTTACGGGCAGGCGAGGGCTCGTCGCAGCGAGCGCCCGCCGAAGATGATGAAGGGAGGTGCGACATGCCTCACACAACCTGTGCCCACTGTGGCGTCCCCATCGTGGACCACAGCACCATGGTGGAACGTGGAGGCAAGACGTACTGCTGCGGGAACTGCGCCGTGGCCCACGAGAAGGGTACCTAAGGAGGGAATTCGCGATGAAGGCGAAAGACCTGATGACCGGCCCTCCCGCGACTCTCGACGCCGAGTCGACAGTGCAGGAGGCCGCGGCCTTGATGAAAGAGGGGGACATAGGTGCCCTGCCCGTGTACGGCGTCGGCAACCCGTGCGGCATCATCACGGACCGGGACATCGCCGTGAACGTCGTCGCCGCTGGGAAGGGAGTTGCAACCCAGGTGGGAGAGGTGTGCACCCTGTCCGCGATCACCGTCGATCCCGACACCGATATTGCTGAGGTCGCTCGCCAGATGAAGACCCACCAGATCCGGCGCCTGCCGGTGGTCCGCGACGGCATCGTTGAAGGGATGATCTCCCTCGCCGATATAGCCCTGGCCCGTCAGGCGCTCGGCGGAGAAGCTTTGAGCGCTATCAGTCAGCCGCGGGTCTCTCTCGGCGCGGCTACGGGGCCTATCGGCCGCAACCCTCTGCCTGCGGATCTGCGCTAGCCAGGGGGGTCCGGGAAGGAGCATACCCATGGTGGTCTGGGACTGGCGTTCGCCCTATCACTGGAGCAGGTACAAGGTCGTGGCCTGGTTCCCCGGTATGGACGCCGCCCGCGAGGCGATCAGTACGGCGGCGGGGGCAGAGCCTTGGAGCTCGTGGGCCAGGCGATCAAGGCGAAGATACCGCAGGCCAAACAAGAGTAAGCCCGGACCGGGCTATCCGCTGGGCCGGCGCCGCCGGCAGCGAGGTCGGCTCGTCTCTGCGCGCAGGTCGGGGCCCGGCGTGCCGTGTGCCGCGTCGATGTCCTCGTGCCGTTGCACCGCGTGACCGTGTTCCAGCGCGGCGGTGAGGCGCGCGCGGGAGGGCCGGGAGATGTGACACAAGCCCACGTCAGGCCTCCCGCCCCGCCGCGCTTGCCGGCGGGCGATTCAGGGCCCATCCCCGGATTGGTGCGGGGTTGGACAGGTGGACTGGCTCCGTCTGCCAGGATACCCAGGCGACGGTGCCGGTGCGTCCGCAGGACAGACACTCCTCTCGGGACGTATAAGGGCCGACCACGATCAACATGTCGTCCTCACATGATGTGCAGGTGCTCGTATGAATCGCGAAAGACTGCCTGTTTGGCTGGCTGCTGTCGCTCGCGGTGGGGCAGGTCATAGGTTCGCTCCCTCTTGCTTGGCGTACGTCCTCATGCACCCCATCATTGAACTTATGGCGTTGCAGAACGATAAAAGCAGCCGCCTCCGGCCATCTCAACGGAGTTGCTCAGAAGGGGCAAAGCAGAGCCGGGG
>Ga0209321_10003329_pt1 | contig 10765 bp, 5 predicted proteins | sample Rifsed16ft4_FD_184012 | JGI IMG/M metagenome (GOLD analysis project Ga0209321, IMG submission 184012) | Soil microbial communities from Rifle, Colorado, USA - sediment 16ft 4 - CSP-I_5_4 (version 2) | ecosystem: Environmental > Terrestrial > Deep subsurface > Rock core/Sediment | place: Rifle... | reverse complement strand
CGGGAGAGCACCAAGCGGCGATTATCTACTCCATCTGCAACGAGGAGCCGGAGCCTTTGGCTCGCTTCCGTTCGGGAGTGCCGGAGAGTTTACAGCGAGTCGCCGATAAGGTCTTAGCTAAGGCAGCGGATGAGAGGTATCAGCATCTGGCGGATCTTTCCGCAGACTTAAAGCGAATCAGAAGAGAATTAAGCTCAGGCGTTAAAGAAGCTCCCAAGAGTGACAAAAAATCTGTGGCAGTGCTCTACTTTGAGAATTTGAGTTCCGACCCGGAAAGCGACTTTTTTGCGGCCGGGATTACGGAGGACATAATCACTGACCTATCTAAGATTGAAAGTATCCGAGTAGCATCCCGCAATGCAGTTCTACCATTCAAAGGGAAACCGGTGGATATTCCCGTTTTAGGCAGAAAGCTCAATTTGGATGCAGTTTTAGAGGGAAGTATTCGCAAAGCTGGCAATCGCCTGCGGATTACGGCTCAGTTAATCGACGTCAAAGAGGGTTTTCACCTCTGGGCCGAAAGGTATGATCGAGAAGTTCAAGAAATCTTTGACCTGCAGGAGGAGATTGCAAAAAACATCGCCTCAGCCCTAAAAGTGAAATTGTCTCCCAAAGAAGAAGAAAAGATTGCTCAGAAGTATAAAGGGGACTTACGGGCTTATGAGTATTACTTGAAGGGGAGGAACTACTACTACAAGTACACCAAGAGCGATATGCTGGCTGCCATCCAGATGTTCAAGAAGGCGCTGGAAATAGACCCCAACTATGCTCTGGCTTATGCCGGATTGGCTGACAGCTACTATCAGTTCATCGACAAAGGGTTTGAGACCGACAAGTCATTTTTAGTGCGAGCCGAAGAGGCGGCCCAGAAGTCTTTAAGTATTGATTCTGAGTGCGCCGAAGCCTATAAAGCCTTAGGGACAATATACTTCAGACTGGGAAAGCTCAACAGCGCCAAAAGGCTGCTCAACCGCGCTTTGGAGATTAACCCCAGCTATCATCCGGCCCGTGGCAATCTGAGCTTAGTCTACCGTGAATTAGGGGATTTTGAGCAGGCGGAGAAGGAACTTCTGTTTGTCTATGAACGGGATCCCAGTTTTCCATTTACCTCTTTTTTGCTGGCCCTTCACTATTTATCCACTAACGAGTATACTCAAACTGAAAAGTATGCAGGAAAAGTTTTAGAGCTGGGAGAGTCCACATTTTATTTGGCAATGGGAAATTATCTTTTAGGTATGGCTTACCTGTACCGGAATCAGCCGCAAAAGGCTTTGGAGTACATGAAGAAGTCTGAGGGATTTGAGTCAAATCCCTCCACTATATTAGGTGTGGCCATGGCGCATACCGTCCTCGGCGATGAAAGCAAAGCCAGAGAACTGGTAGGAGAGGTCTTGAAGAAACACCCCACCCACGAGTGGACTGTAATGTCGTTAATCTTCTGCTATGCTCTGCTGCGGGAGAAAGAAAAAGTTTACGAATGGTTAAGAAAAGGCATGGCTGAAGATAATCTAGAATGGATTGCTCTTGACACAAGTCCCCTGTTAAAAGAGTTCCAGAATGAGCCTGAATTTCAACGAATCTTGCAAGAGCACAAAAATAAAGCTATTAATTCAGAATGATAGGCAAAACCATTTCTCATTACAAGATCTTAGACAAGTTAGGCGAAGGGGGGATGGGGGTGGTCTATAAAGCCGAAGACACCCAACTGCAGCGTCTGGTGGCTCTCAAATTTTTGCCTCCCCATATTGCCCATAATCCCGAGGAAAAAACCCGCTTCCTTCAGGAGGCCAGGTCAGCCTCGGCCTTAAATCACCCGAATCTGACCACCATTTATGGAATCCAGGAAGCTCCGGAGGGAATTTTCATAGTCATGGAATTTGTAGAAGGGAAGACCCTGAAGCAGCTGACTGAGAAAGAATCCCCTCCCATCAAGAGAGTATTAGAGATAGCCATACAGGTTTGCGAAGGACTGGCCGCAGCCCACAAGAAAGAGATTATCCACCGGGACATCAAGTCAGATAACATAATGCTCACCAAGGAGGGGCAGGTCAAGATCATGGACTTTGGCTTGGCCAAGCTCAAAGGGGCCACCAAGCTCACCAAGGCCGGCTCCACTTTAGGTACCGCAGCCTATATGTCCCCGGAACAAGCCTCCGGTGAAGAGGTTGACCAGCGCTCGGATATTTTCTCTTTTGGCGTGGTCTTGTACGAGCTTTTAGCCGGACAGCTCCCATTCAAAGGAGAGCATCAGGCCGCCATAGTGTACTCGATTATGAACGAAGAGCCCCAGCCGGTAGCCAGGTACAACAATAAAGTTTCCCCGGACTTGGAGCGGATCGTCTCAAAATCACTGGCCAAGGATACAGAAGAAAGATACCAGCACATCGACGACCTTTTGGCTGATTTGAGGCGAGAGAGGAAAAGTTTAGACTACCTGCGCACCGGGCAGATACCGCTTGTGTCACTGCCGGGCAAGCCCAAGAGAAAACTTTTGCCGATCTTGATACCGGGTTCAATCATTTTGGTCCTGGCAGTACTCTTCTTGATTCTCCAGCCCTTCAAGGTGGAAATTGGGACCGAGCAGAAGGCCATTGCCCAGGAGAATTCCTTGGCCATCATGTATTTCGAGAATTTAGTGGACCGGGAGGACAAAAACCGGACCGGAGAGATTGTCACCAATCTTTTAATCACCGATCTATCCGAGTCCAAATATGTGCAGGTGGTCTCCAGCCAGAGGCTGTACGACATTCTCAAACTTTTAGGACAGGAAGGGGCCAAAGTCATTGACCGGAGTAAAGCCACTCAGATAGCAGAGAAAGCCGGGAGTAAATGGATGTTATTAGGGAGCATCCTGCAGACTGAGCCGGATATCATTCTCACTTCCCAGCTGGTAGAGGTAAAATCTGGCAACGTCATCGCTTCCCAGAGAATTCAGGGACAGGCCGGGGAAAATATCTTTAGCTTAGTGGACAAACTCTCGGCTGAACTGCGCCAAGACCTGACTCTGCCGGCGGAAGCACAACAAGAGTTCGACCCGAAGGTGGCTGAAGTGACCACTCATTCTCCAGAAGCCTATCGCTACTATTTAGAAGGAGTAGATTATGTATTTAAACTCTATCACCAGGAAGCCATTAAGAGTTTTGAGAAAGCTCTGGAATATGACTCCACCCTGGCTATGGCTTATTTCTGGCTGGCCAACCAGAAAAGGGGAAGTATAGAATTTAATCAGATGGTGGAAAAGGCGGTCAAGTACTCAGGTAAAGTCAGCCAGAAAGAGAAGATTTATATCCGAGTCCTGCAGTTACTCCAGGAAAATAAGCAAGAAGAAGCCGCCCAGGAACTGAAAAAGCTAATTGAGCGCTACCCGGAAGAGAAACAAGCTTACATGGGTCTGGCCGACATTTACCGTTCAGTTTTACATAAGCCTCAGGAAGCTATCCAGTATCTAAACAAAGTTATTGAAATCGACCCCACCGAGAAGAATGCTTACAATCTGTTAGCCTACGCTTACGATAAAATAGGGGATTTGGATAAGTCCATCTGGGCAATAAACCAATATATCACCTTAGTTCCAGAAGAACCTAATCCCTACGATACCAGGGGAGACTTGTATTCCTATAACGGGAAGTTAGACCAGGCCATTGAGTCGTACAAAAGGGCTTTGGAGAAAAAACCGGATTTTTATATGTCACTTGCGAAATTAGGGCATATGTATCTCTACAAAAAAGATTATGCCGAAGCGGAGAGCTGTTATCAGGCGCTTACTTCCAGCGGCGTTAAGGAGCAGAGAGCCTTTGGCCGGCTATATTTAGCTTATGCCCCGCTCTACCAGGGAAAATTTAATGAGGCCTTAAAGGTCTTGGAGGAAGGGATTGCCGCGGACCGGATGGAGAAGGTGGAAGGGTGGGACCTGCTCAGCAAATATGCCACTAAAGCTCTGGTCTACGAAGAGCGAGGTCCCTTAGATTCGGCTCTGGCGCTGGCCCAGTTATGCGGTGAGCTGGATAGGAAGTTTGACCCTGAGGCTTTGGAATATTTCCGGGATTTCAAGGCGTATTTTTTGGCTAAGAAAGGTGACATCCCCAAGGCTGAGGCGGTGGCAGAGTCCCTGAGAAAGGATATTGAAAAGAAAGATAAGCAGAAGCTTTACATCTACTGGCTGATTTTCAGCTTCATTCAGAAGCAAAAGGGCAACCACCAGCAGGCAATGGAACAGCTGGAGAGAGCCATCCAGGAGAATCCTAACCCGGAATTCTCAGACCGCTACTTCTTAGCCCAGGCTCTCCTGGATAATAATCGCCTGGATGAGGCAGTAGCCGAACTTGAAAGAATCCTAAAAAGATATGATGAGGTCAGAATCCACACACCCATCTGGGCAGTCAAAGCGTACTTCTTCTTAGCCCAAGCTTACGACAAATCCGGCTGGAAGCAGAAGGCCATTGATAAATACACCGAATTTCTGGAGATATGGAAAAAGGCCGATCCGGACATTAAAGAAGTAGAAGAGGCTAAGAAGAGATTGGCGGAATTGAAAAACAGCACCTAAGTTGAGTTGCACTTAGGTCACAAAAGAACCAACCATGATCGGCAGAGAGATAGGACACTATAAAATCTTAGATAAGTTAGGCGAAGGGGGGATGGGGGTGGTCTACAAAGCTTTAGATACTAAGTTAGACCGGCCGGTAGCGCTCAAGTTTCTCCCACCACATTTATCCTCCAGCCCAGAAGAAAAGGAAAGATTTTTACATGAGGCTAAAGCCGCCTCGGCTTTATCTCATCCCAACATTACCGTAATCCACGAAATCAATGAGTCGGAGGGACAGGTTTATATCGCCATGGAGTACGTGGAGGGAAAAACCCTCAAAAAGCTGGCAGAGAGCAAGGAGCTGTCCCTTAGGAAGGCCCTGGATTTGGCCATTCAGGCCTGTGACGGACTGGCCGCAGCCCACAAGAAAGAGATTATCCACCGGGACATCAAATCCGAAAACCTGATGCTGACTAAAGAGGGGCAGGTTAAAATAATGGACTTCGGACTGGCCAAAGTTAAAGGGGCGACCAAATTGACTAAGGCCGGCTCTACTCTGGGCACTACCGCCTATATGTCACCCGAACAGGCCTCCGGTGAGGAGGTTGACCAGCGCTCGGATATCTTCTCCTTCGGCGTGGTTTTATACGAACTGCTGGCCGGTCAACTCCCTTTCAAGGGGGAGCATCAGGCGGCGGTAATCTACTCCATCCTCAACGAAGAGCCCCAGCCTTTGGCCCGCTATAACAATCAAGTATCGCCTAAGTTAGAGGAAATAGTCTCCAAAGCCTTAGCCAAGGATAAAGAAGAAAGGTATCAACATATCGACGACCTGCAGGCGGATTTACGCCGGGAGAGAAAAAACTTAGAGTACGCCAGAAGCGGGCAGGTGCCGGTTCACGCCGCTCCGGCGGTCTCCCAGAAAAAATGGGTGAAATTTTTAATTCCGGCTTCAGCCCTTTTAGCGGTTCTGGTTTTGTTCTTGATTCTCAAGCCCTTTAAGTTTGAAGTGGGGCCGGAGCAGAAGGCGGTGGCTTCGGAGAACTCCTTGGCTGTTCTCTACTTTGAGAATTTGGCTGACCCGGAGGATAAAGATCATACCGGAGAGATGCTGACCAATCTGTTAATCACCGCTTTATCGCAAGGGACCGGCCTGGAAGTTGTCAGCCGGGAGAGGCTGTACGATATCCAGCAGCAGTTGGGCCAGACCGACACCAGAAAACTAAGCCCTACTCTGGCTTCGCAGATTGCCCAGAGGGCCGGAGTCAAGACCATGCTCTTAGGCAGCGTCCTGCAGACTCAGCCCCAGTTAGCAGTTACTACCCGTCTAATCGAAGTCTCTTCCGGAAGAATAGTAAATTCACAGAGGGTGACCGGTTTTGCCACCGACCAGATGTTTACTCTGGTAGATAGCTTAGCGGTTCTGGTGAGAAACGATTTGAGCCTCAGTGCTGCTCCCCAGGCCGAGACCAAATCGGTGGCCGAAGTGACCACCAGCTCGCCGGAGGCTTACCGTTCCTATATGGAAGCGGTGGAGTTAGAAATGAGATTCTACACCACTGAGGCCAAGGCTGCCTTGAATAGAGCTATAGAGTTAGATAGCAATTTTGCCATGGCTTACTTCTTGTTGAACAGATTAGGGGAAGATGAGGCCAGCCGGAGAAGGGCTCTGCAAAAGGCCTGGGAACTAAAGGGTAAGGTAACCGAAAAGGAACGCCTACAAATTGAGGCGGCCTATGCTAATGGCATTGACAGAAGTCTGTCCAAAGCAGCAGAAATTTTGGAGAAACTTCTTCAAAAATATCCCCATGAACAGGGTTCCTACATGCAGCTGGCTGGAATTTATGCTACCATGAGTGATTATGAAAAATCTCTCCAGACCTATTTAAGAGGGTTGAAAAGCGATTCCTTGGACAAGAACCTATGGAATAGCCTGGCCTATGCCTATGCCGCTATGAACCGGCGTAAAGAAGCTTTGGCTGCAGTAGACCGTTATTTGAATTTAGCCCCGGGCGAGCCCAACCCTTATGACAGCAAAGGGGAGATTTACTTCGTCTTCGGTGAGATAGACTCGGCCTTATACTGGTATCAGAAGGCTATCAGTTTCCGAGCTGATTTCGTCACGGTTGAAAAGTTAGGATTTAGCGCTGTCCTGCGCCGAGATTACTCCAACGCAGAAAAATATTTTAAGCAGTTCGGCTCAACTTCAGATAGAGCACAAAAGGCTTGGGCTGAAAGCGATCTGAGCTTGATTCCTCTCCATCGAGGCCAGTTCCAACTGGTTCGACAGGAACTCATCCGGAATTTGTCCGCTCATCAGGCTCAAAAGCTTGATGACCACATTTTGGACGATTATTGGCATATGACCCGTCTGGCTAATGAAACCAGCGATTACCGAGCCATGTTAGATTATGCAAAAAAAGCTGTGGCTGAATCCAAGAAAACGCCTGGCAATATCATTTATGGGAGAGACCTGTTAGCCTGGGCCTGGCTGAAGAATGGCGATTTCAAGATGGCCTATAAAATCTTGGCGGAGATCAAAAAAGACCTGGCGGGAGAGGATTTAATTCTGCAAAGAAGGTATGACTATACCGCCGCTCTGTTGGCATTCGAAGAAGGGAAATATGATTTAGCCCTAGAACAGTTTCAAAAGGGTCGGCAAACAATTGTTCCCAATCATGCTCCCCAGTATCATTTTGCAGTGGCTCTACTGAAAGCCGGGCGTATTCCCGAAGCCATTCAGGAATTGCAGCGGCTGACCTGGTGGTCGCCGATTTCCACCCCCCTGATAAGTTTACCATTTCTTATAGGCTCACAATACTGGCCGATCGCCTCGGTCAAGGCGCATTACTGGTTAGGAGTAGCTTATCAGCAAACTGGAGAAAAGGAGAAAGCCATAAAGGAGTATGAAAAATTTCTGGAAATCTGGAAAGAGGCCGATCCCGGCATCGCTGAAATCGAAACCGCTAAAAAGAATCTGGCGGAGTTGAAGAAAAGCGCTTAAGCAGTTTTTCGGACAGAAGGGTTATGACGAAAGAATAACCATCAATGCAAGCGAAACAAAAAGAGGAGGAATTTATTGGCTGAGCGTCTGACAAAAAAAGTCAACCTGGAGGATATTGACCAGAGGATCCTGTTCGGTCAGAATGGGGTCTTCTTAGACATCATCAAGAAGGCTTTCGATATAAATGTGGTGGACCGGGGGGATATTCTCACCTTAAGCGGAGAGGGAAAAGAGGTCGAGCAGGCCGAAGCGGTCATCTCAGATTTAGCCTCCTACATCCGCAAGAACAACCAGCTCAACGAGCGCTATGTCCTCTACTCCATCTCCATGGTCAAGCAGAGCGGAGTAGGTCCTTCGGATGATTTGGAATCGGGGGCCCTGGTGACCTCCATCGTCACCAAGGAAAGCATTCGTCCCAGAACCGTCGGTCAAAAGGAATATGTGCAGGCCATGGAGAAGTATGACTTAGTGTTCGCCATTGGGCCAGCCGGGACCGGCAAGACATTCTTAGCAGTGGCTCAAGCTGTAGCAGCACTCAAGCAAAAGAGGGTAACCCGAATTGTCCTCTGCCGTCCGGCAGTGGAAGCCGGAGAGAGTTTGGGCTTCCTGCCCGGCGACATCCGCGCCAAAGTAGACCCCTATCTGCGTCCGGTTTACGACGCCCTGCATGAGATGTTGGCCGCAGATAAAATTGCCCGGTTGATGGAATTGGCCAGCATTGAAATTGTCCCTTTAGCTTTCATGCGGGGCCGGACCCTAAACCACTCCTATGTCATCTTGGATGAAGCCCAGAATACAACTTCGGCTCAAATGAAAATGCTTTTGACCCGCCTGGGAGAAAATTCCAAAGCAGTGGTAACCGGTGATATCACCCAGATCGATCTGGAGAATAAGAGAGAATCCGGATTGGTCAAGGCCCAGACTATCCTAAAGGGAATCCAGGGGATCGAATTTGTCTACCTAACTGAAAGAGATGTGGTGCGGCATAAATTAGTCTCTGACGTAATCAAGGCATATGAGAAATACGAAAACCGGCCCAGAGGGCCGAAAAGGTAGCCTAATCAGAAAGCCCCAGCAATTTCTGGTCACAGTCACTCCAGTAGGCACAAAGTACCGGATTAACCAGAAAGAGATTGCCGAACAAGTCCGGAGAATACTCAAGGCAGAGAGAAAAGCTGGTAAAGTAGACGTAATTTTGGCCGGGGATAAGTTACTAAAGAAACTAAACCAGAAGTTTGCCGGAAAAGATAAGATTACCGATGTCCTCTCTTTTCCACTAGATGAGAGTCCCGGAGAAAAATCCAACTATCTGGGGGAAATCTACATCTCCCCAGGGCAAGCCCAAAGACAGGCTAAAGAGTATAAAGTGACCTTACAAAAAGAAGTATTGCGCCTGGCCACGCACGGCACATTACACTTGTTGGGTTATGACCATAAAAAACGCAGCCAGGCTAAAATTATGCAAAGGAAGGAAGAAAAATATCTGAATGCCAAAACGTAAAAAGGAAAACATAGATTCAACCGGGCAGAAGCTTATAACCGGCCAGCCTCCAGAAGAATATGCTGGCCACCCAGATGCCACCGCACTCTTGCCCGGCCTAAATCTGGAAGCAAGCCAGAAGCAAATGATCTCCGGCATCTTAGAATTGAGCCAGAGTACGGTCAAAGAAATAATGACCCCCAGAACAGAAATGGCCTGCGTAGAGGAGAATTCGACTCTGGCAGAGATTCGCAAATTGGTGATGGAGAAAGGACACTCCCGGGTTCCGGTCTATCACCAGCAGATAGACAACATCACCGGCATTCTCCATTTGAGAGATCTGTTTGTGGCCGAAGAATCCGGCCAGCCGGTAGACCTAAAGAAAATAGCCAGAAAGGCTTACTTTGTGCCGGACGGGAAAAAAGTGGATGACCTCTTGACCGAGCTGATTAGAGAAAAGACTCAGATAGCCCTGGTGGTGGATGAATACGGTGGAATCGCCGGGCTGGTGACCATGGAAGACATTTTAGAAGAAATTGTGGGGGATATCGAGGGAGAATATGTCAAAGAAGAGCCGGATATTCAGAAAATAGACGAACATACACTTCTGGTCAAAGGAAAGGTGGGTCTGAAGGAAATCAATCAGGCCCTGGGGACCAAACTGCCGGAGGAGAAATTTGAATCGGTGAGCGGGTTTATTTATGATTTAGTCGGGGGAGTGCCGGAGCAGGGGAAGACGGTCAAACATAAAAATTTGAAATTTACGGTGGAGAAGGTGAGCGGGCAGAGGATTAAGTGGGTGAGGGTGAGTAAGAAGGGATAGCGTTTTACGAAATAGGAATTTTATGGGCGTAGCAAATATATTAAGAGAATTACTAAAGATAATCTTAGGAAAACCACAGAAAACTGAGACTAATGTCACGTCTGGACGTGACTCGGTTGTTAGCAAAGATATGTTCATCGGTCGAAAACAGGTAAATATCCAGAATATTTATTACGAAGTGCCTCCAGAAATGAGGAAATTGATTGAAAAATCTGAAGAGAGAGTAGACGAAATTGTCAAAAAATCAAAGACTTCAATAGAAACACCTAAGCCTCGTCTAAAATCAGATTCAGAAGACTATAAACAAATAGTTAGTTTACTGAAAAGTGAGAGATCCCAAGAAAGCAAGATTAGAATTCGTTCAATTTATCATAGTTCTGCTGATAGATTAGCTCAACTGCAGGCGATTTTAGTGTTGGCAGATTGGTTCGACGCTTCTAGAGACGCTTTAGAAGACATAATCAGTTTGTGTGATGAGGGGGTAAGACTAGCTGAATCTCTAGGTATGAAAAGAGAAAGAGCGATTCTCATCGCCCACAAAGGTAGTTTTTTGTCGTTCAAGTTCTCACTGCAAGATATGGATACTGCATTCAAGATTCAAATCGAGAAGCGGATCAATATATATTCAATGAATGAGCTAGAAGCAAAGGAGGTTAGCGAAAGAATCCAAAAATTAGATAAGGATTCAGAGGATTGCTTTATAGAAGCCGAGAGAACAGCTTTAGAGTTGAACAGTTTAGAAGTCTTGGCATATGTGTATCTAATGGTAGGAACAGCGGCTGGTATACGATTCAATCACTTAAATCACTTTGGAATTCCAAGAGCAGAATTTGAAAAGCAACTTGCTAAGCGTGCACTAATGGCAGCAAAGCGAATTTATGAACAAATGTCGGACGAAATAGGAGCGGCTTATGCCCTTCATAATATGGCGAA
>Ga0209321_10003324_pt1 | contig 10776 bp, 11 predicted proteins | sample Rifsed16ft4_FD_184012 | JGI IMG/M metagenome (GOLD analysis project Ga0209321, IMG submission 184012) | Soil microbial communities from Rifle, Colorado, USA - sediment 16ft 4 - CSP-I_5_4 (version 2) | ecosystem: Environmental > Terrestrial > Deep subsurface > Rock core/Sediment | place: Rifle... | reverse complement strand
ACTTTAATGACACTGTTCTTAAAGATAATGACACACTGGAAATTATTACATTTGTGGGAGGGGGAATATGAATGACATCCTGAGGGTGGCTGGCATAGAGATAAAATCACGTTTGTGGGTGGGGACAGGCAAATATAAGGACTTCGAAGAGACGAAGGCGGCTATTGAGGCGTCCGGTGCACATGTTGTTACTGTGGCTGTCAGGAGGGTCAATATTACTGACCGCTCAAAAGAGGGTCTCTTTGATTACATTGATCCTAAAAAATACATCATCCTGCCGAATACTGCCGGTTGTTATACGGCAAAGGATGCGATACGGACAGCAAGCCTTGCACGTGCCGCAGGTGTCTCTGACATGGTGAAACTTGAAGTCATCGGTGACGAGAAAACACTTATGCCTGATAATGAAGCGTTGTTAGAGGCGGCAAAGGAACTTGTAAAAGAAGGTTTCATAGTGCTGCCATATACGAATGATGACCCTATTATGGCAAGGAAGTTACAGGATGCCGGATGTCATGCAATTATGCCCCTTGCAGCTCCGATAGGCTCAGGGTTAGGTATCAGAAATCCGTATAACATAAGGATCATCCTGGAGAGCGCCTCAGTGCCGGTTATTGTAGATGCCGGAGTTGGTACAGCCTCAGATGCTGCTATTGCAATGGAGCTTGGTTGTGATGCAATCCTGATGAATACAGCAATAGCATGTGCAAAGGATCCGATAAAGATGGCGTATGCCATGAAAATGGCAGTTGATGCCGGAAGATTGGCGTATTTGGCAGGCAGGATACCCAAAAAACTCTATGCTTCTGCGAGTAGTCCGCTTGAGGGTATGATTGAATAGTGTGGATTTCAGTCTGTATCTTATTGCAGATGTTGAACAGATTAAGGAAGATATGCCTTCATCTGTCAAGATGGCGATAGATGGGGGAGTAAAAGCAATACAGCTTCGCGGCAAGAATCTCTCTGCGAAGGAACTACTGAAGATTGGAGAAAGGCTGAGACATTTGACCCATATAGAGTCAGTAAAACTCTTTATTAATGATAGGATAGACGTGGCGATGGCTATTCAGGCTGATGGCGTTCACCTGGGACAAAACAGCATGCCGGTAAAATTGGCAAGAGAGACTTCAGGAGACAGATTTATAATCGGGGTATCTACTCACAGCCTGAAAGAGGCAATGGATGCAGAAGCGGGAGGAGCGGACTTTATCACAGTTGGCCCGATTTTTGAAACAGAAAGTAAATTGAGATATGGATCACCGGTCGGATTAACAACATTAGCAGATGTTTGCAGGAAGGTTAAGATTCCGGTTTTTGCAATCGGAGGCATCAGCATTGAGAGGGTAAATAGTGTTATGAAAGAAGGTGCACATGGAGTGGCAGTTATATCGGCTATCTTAAAGGCCGAATCAGTGTATGATGCTGCAGTAAATATGCTTGATGAACTGAGGTGTAGTTAATTTGACTATACACTTTTCAGGTGATAGACTTGATTTACATAACTCATTGAAGAATAAGAATTATTCTGCATCTTGAGGAAAGGAGATAACAATGTCTGAGTCAAAGAAAAGCTATAGAGTATCATCACCAAAAAAATCTTTAGACATGGCTTCGGCTAATAAGGTGACTGAATATGAGCAGGAGATTGAAAACCTCTGTAATCATATAAAGAACATGGAAGATGAGATACAAAGGCTGACAGAGTCAAGATACCGGTTAGATCAGGCCTTTAAGCAGAACGAAAAACTTACATCAGCCCTCAAGGAGGCAAAAGAGCAGATACAGGTACTCAGAGAAGAAATCGAGAAGTTGACGTCTCCTCCTGCAAGCTATGGTGTCTTTTCCAATCTGAATGAAGACGGCACATTAACGGTTTATGTTACCGGCAGAAAGATGAAGGTTAATGCACGTCCGGGCATTGATGTTAAAGTCCTGCGTAAGGGGCAGGAGGTTATTCTTAATGAAGCCCTGAATGTAATAGAAATACGCGGTTATGACGGACAGGGAGAAGTCGTACACCTTAAAGACAGGTTAGCAAAAGAGAGGGCCGTAATTACGCTCCATGGTGATGAAGAAAGGGTCTCAGAAATTGCTGAGCATCTTCAGGATGTAAAGTTGAGTGTCGGGGATGTACTGTTGTTTGATAGCCGTTCCGGCCTGTTATTGGAGAAATTGCCAAAGTCTGAGGTAGAAGAGGTATGCCTGGAGGAAGTTCCCGATGTTGGATATTCAGATATAGGCGGCTTGAAGAAACAGATTGAAGTTATTATGGATGCCATAGAGCTCCCCTTGATATACCCGGAATTATTTAAGGAGTACAGGCTGCTTCCCCCCAAAGGGGTTCTCCTTTATGGACCTCCGGGATGTGGAAAGACACTAATTGCAAAGGCTGTCGCAAACTCTATTGCAAAGAGGCTGGAGTCCAGGGGGGGGGAAGTGTAAGGAGTTATTTCCTCCATGTTAAGGGGCCGGAATTATTGAATAAATATGTTGGTGAGAGTGAGCGGCAGATACGTGAGGTCTTTAATAAGGCTAAAGATAAGGCAGAAGAGGGTATGCCGGTAGTAGTATTCTTCGATGAAATGGACGCCTTGTTCAGGACACGCGGTACAGGTATATCATCTGATGTTGAGTCAACGATAGTACCGCAGTTTCTATCAGAAATAGACGGGGTAGAGAGTCTCCGTAATGTGATAGTTATTGGTGCAAGCAACAGGCAAGACCTTATTGACCCGGCCATATTGAGACCAGGCAGGCTGGATATAAAAATAAGAATAGACCGTCCGGACATGGATTCTGCAAAAGATATATTTACTAAATATCTTACTCCGGATCTTCCATTACATAAATCTGAACTCGAACAGGAGGGTGGAGATGCGCAGAAGGTCGTGGAAAGATTAATCAATATTACAGTTGACCGTATGTACAGTCTTGATGAGGAAAATAAATTCCTGGAAGTCACTTATGCTAATGGAGAAAAAGAGATCCTCTATTTTAAAGATTTTGCAAGTGGCGCTATGATAGAAGGCATAGTTGCAAGAAGTAAGAGATATGCCATAAAACGCATGATTACTGCAGGCGATGGTGGGATTAAGGGAGAGGATATCCTGATGGCAATACAGGATGAATTTAAAGAGAATGAGGACCTCCCCAATACTACTAATCCGGATGACTGGGCAAAGATCGCAGGCAGGAAGAATGAGAGGATTATAAACGTCAGGACTATCAGCGGGAAGACTAAAGAGGCGAGGCGGATTGAAACAGTGCAGACAGGACATTATTTATAAAAAAGGGTTCAAATTTATATGCCAATTAAATTGCTATTAGGAACTGAAACTGAATACGGTATTACATCTAAGAAATTGGATACTTTTGATCCTGTGACAGCCTCCTTGTTTCTTATCAATCACCTGCGTCCTTTTTCGTCACTCAGGATATTATGGGATTATGAGAATGAGGACCCGCTTGTTGATGCGAGGGGATTTATAGTAGAGGGGGAAAAAGAAAGACCGTCACAGGAAGATAATTTCAGCCTGAATAAGCCGCTTGAGAATGGCGGAAGGCTGTATGTTGACGGTGCTCACCCTGAATACTCTACGCCGGAGTGCACCAATCCAAGAGATATTGCAGCCTATGAAAAGGCAGGTGATGTGTTAGTCCAAATGTGCCTGGAGAATGCAAACAGGGTGAGAAAAGATGACGACACACTTTATGTGTATAAAAATAATACAGATGGGAAAGGTAATAGTTATGGTTATCACGAAAACTATTTAATGAAGCGGTCAACACCGTTTGAAAGGATTGTCAAGGGCCTTACTCCGTTTCTTGTAACAAGGCAAATCTATGCGGGAGCGGGTAAAGTGGGAACAGATAACAGGGCTAATCCGGCGGAGTATCAGATCTCCCAAAGGGCCGATTTCTTTGAGACACTGATTGATCTCAATACTATGGCCAAACGTCCTATTATTAATACCCGCGATGAACCTCACGCAGATCCTAAGTTGTTCCGCAGACTGCATATAATCGTAGGTGATGCCAATATGTCAGAGTTTTCCACTTATATGAAGGTTGGCACTACTGCCCTGGTTCTGCAGATGATAGATAATAATCACGTGATAACTGGTCTGGACCTCGCAAATCCGCTGGAGGCTATAAAGACGATATCACGAGACCTGACCCTTAAGAAGACTGTGAGGCTTGCGAATGGTAAGGAATATACACCGGTAGAAATCCAGAAGGCATATTTAGAAGAGGCATACAAATATTTTAGTAAATTGGAAAAAGATCCAATAGTTGATGAGATTCTTTCATATTGGTCTGATACACTGGAAAAACTCGGTAAAGTCCCGCTTGAATTACACACTCATATTGACTGGATGATCAAATATGAGTTATTGAATAATTATGCACAGAAAAAGGGATTTGGCTGGGATAATCCGAGACTTGCCATGATGGACCTGCAGTATCACGATATACGGCCTGATAAGGGACTTTATTACACATTGCTGAGAGATGGATATATAACACCATTCGTCTCAGAGGGAGCCATCCTTTTAGCAAAGGAGACTCCTCCAAAGGATACACGTGCATTTTTCAGAGGGACGTCTATAAAGAGATTTCCTAAAGAGGTATATGCAGCCAGTTGGACATCAGTTTTGTTTGATATAGGTAACTCTACTATTAAGAGGGTGCCGTTGTTAAACCCACTAAGAGGGACAGATGATCTTGTGGGTAAAATCATAAGGGAATCTGAAACAGCAGAGGATCTCTTAAGAAATCTTGCTGGATAAGGGGGGATAATCATGAGTTCTCAGGAAAGGGAAAGAAAAAAGTCTAAAGAAAAAACTGAAAAGACAGAAGAGGCAAAGCCGGAAGTTATTGAAAAGGGAAAGAAGATCAAGGAGGATATAGACGATCTGCTGGATAAGATTGATGACGTGCTTGAAGAGAATGCAGAAGAGTTTGTAAAAAACTATGTACAAAAGGGGGGAGAATGAACTCGTGGTCTTCCAGCTTTTATGACATGCTTGTAGCAGAGCATCCGAATTTGCTGACGCAGTTTAAACTTGAGAGCGGTATACGCAGTGTGGAAGAAAGAGGTAAATTAACAAATGTACCGCATGGCACAACCGTCCTTGCACTGAAATATAAAGATGGTGTAATAATAGCAGGAGACAGAATGGCTACAGAGGGGTATCAGGTATCTGCACGCCGTATTGAAAAGGTATACAGATGTGATGACTATTCTGCGATTGCAATATCCGGCGCTGCAGGTGTTTGCATTGAGATGGCAAGACTTCTTCAGGTAGAGCTTGAGCACTATGAGAAGATTGAGGGTGTACAGCTTACAACTGAAGGAAAGGCAAATAAGCTGTCACAGATGGTAAAGGGAAATCTGCCGCTTGCCATGCAGGGGTTGGTAGTCATCCCCATATTTGCCGGATATGACGTCAATAAAGGAGAAGGGCGCATTTATAAGTATGATATTACAGGCGGCAAGTATGAAGAGACAGAATATCATTCCACAGGCTCAGGCGGCAAGGATGCAAGGACTACTCTTAAAAAATTATATTCACCCGATCTGTCTGAGGATAAGGCGGTTATGATAGCCTTAGAAGCATTATATGATGCTGCTGAGGAAGATATTGGTACAGGTGGGCCAGACATGGTCAGAGGGATATTCCCCATCGTCAAGGTTATTAATAAGAGTGGGATTACGGATATCGAACAGGCACAGATTGAGGCGTCTTACAGGCAACTGATAAACAGCAGGCGTAAGGCAATAGCAAAGGAGAAATAAAGCATGCCATTACCGTATTACGTATCACCTGAGCAGATGATGCAGGACAAGGCTGAATATGCCCAGAAGGGGATAGCTAAAGGCAGGTCTATAATAGTCATGGAATATCAGGATGGTATATTTCTTTTTGCAGACAACCCCAGCGCCTCGTTAAACAAGATCTCTGAGATTTATGACCGCATTGCCTTTGCAGGCGCCGGTAAATACAGTGAGTTCGAGAGCCTGAGGAAGGCCGGAATCCGTCATGCGGATATCAAGGGTTTTACTTACAGTCGTGAAGATGTGACTGCAAAGTCTTTGGCTAATGCATATTCCCAATCACTCGGCACTATGTTTAGTCAGGAGATTAAACCCCTTGAAGTGGAAATACTTGTAGCTGAAGTTCATGACTCATCTGATGCCAATGAGATCTACAGGATATCTTACGATGGGAGTATTTATGATGAAAAGGGATACACTGTAATAGGTGGCAAGGCAGATGCAGTTAAAATCTATTTAAAGGAAAGATATAAGAATGACCTTTCACTGAAGGAGGTTTTAAAACTTTCCATTGATGCCCTTGAAACAACGATAAATCAGAAGCTGGCATTAGAGAACCTTGAAGTAGCTGTTCTGGACAGGAAGAGGAATGGCAGGAAGTTCAGGAGGATAAGAATAGAGGAGCTACAGGCGCTCAATGAATAGTAATTAAACCAAATGCGATTACTGACTCTGTCAGTCTCGCAGGGACAATCAGCAATGCATAACAGGATCTACGGCATAGAAAATGAATATGGTCTGATATTCTCCTCCCGGGACAGGAATAGTATCCCGCTTGAGAGGATTCTGGGCTACCTGTTCGAAGGAATAATTTCAAATAGCTGGTCCTCGAATGCATTTCTTACAAATGGTGCAAGATTTTATCAGGATACAGGGTGTCACCCGGAATACGCCACCCCTGAGTGTAATAATGTTGTTGACCTTGTAATATATGATAAAGCCGGCGAGAGGATACTTGAAACATCCCTCAGGATAGCAGAGAAAAAGATGCTGGAGGATGGTATAGCCGGCGACATCTTCATATATAAAAATAATACTGACTCGGCAGGCAACACATATGGGTGTCACGAAAACTATCTCATCGCAAGACACATAGACTTCTGGAGGTTCTCCGAACGTCTGATTCCTTTCTTTGTAACGAGACAGATATATACCGGTGCCGGTAAAGTCCTGAAAGAAGCAGGAAAGACCTATTTCTCCATCTCACAAAGGGCTGCGCACATTAATCAGAAGATATCGTGTTCAACAACATCATCGAGGAGCATAATAAATACGCGGGATGAACCCCATGCGGATGCAGAAAGGTACCGCCGCCTGCACGTAATAGTAGGCGATGCGAATATGTCAGAGTTTACAACTTATCTCAAGGTTGGCACTACGGCGCTTTTGCTTGAGATGATCGAAGACGGTTATCCGGTGAGGGGACTGGATCTTGATGACCCGGTTCGTGCGATAAAGGATATTGCACGGGACCTTACTCTAAAGAGAACTGTAAGGTTAGAGAACGGCAGGTCGCTTACAGCAATTGAAATCCAAAAGACATACTTAGAGCTTGTACAGAATTATTTTGCAAACAAAGAGAAAGATGAGATAGTACAGGATATCCTGAAGAAGTGGGAGTATGTACTGGAGAAATTACAGAATAATCCTGCTGAATTGACGAGAGAGATTGACTGGGTAACAAAGCATGAACTTCTAAATTCATACAGGATAAAGAAGGGTTGCGATTGGGATGACCCGAGAATATCTATGATGGACTTGCAATACCACGACCTTAAAAGAGACAGGGGATTATATTATCTCCTCGATAAAGAAGGGTTAATCGAGAGAATAGTTGATGAGAAGGATATAGTACACGCCATAGAATACCCGCCGCAGAATACAAGGGCAAAACTGAGAGGGGATTTCATCCGTATTGCAAATATGAAGAACCGTTCCTACAGCGTTGACTGGACATACCTGAAACTGGACGGCTACGGTGAAGAGACCGTCCTCTGCATGGACCCCTTCGCATCATACGACAGACGCATAGAAAAGATGCTGTCGTATATCTTTTCAGGACGGTAAATAGGGACAGCGGAAAACGGGGTTTCCTTCTGTCATTCCCACGAAAGTGGGAATCCAGTTCTTTGCAGTGTTCTGGATTTCTGCTTACGCAGGAATGACTGGGAATTTACGCCTCTTCCGCTATCTGCCCATCCACCATTTTAAGTATCCTGTCTGCCTGTGCAGCGATTTTTTCATTGTGGGTTACGACGACAAAAGTTGTTCCATATTCCTGATTGATCTTCTTCAGGAGTGTATAGACATCCTCTCCTGTATGGGAATCGAGATTTCCTGTTGGTTCGTCAGCAAGTATGATGTCAGGGCTGGTCATGAGTGCACGGGCTATTGCTACACGCTGCTGCTCTCCACCGGATAGTTCACCTGGTCTGTGCGTCATGCGCTCTCTCAACCCGACATTTGCGAGGTTTTTCTCTGCAATGTCCAGCGCCTCTCTTCTGTTCATTTTTAGTATCATTGCAGGAAACAGCGTGTTCTCCAGGGCTGTAAACTCTGGCAGGAGGTGATGGAATTGAAAGACAAAACCTATCCTTTTATTTCTCAGATATGCAAGCTCTTCATCAGATTTTCCGAAGATGTCTGCTCCTTCAAAGATCACTTCTCCTGAAGTGGGTCTGTCAAGCGTCCCAAGTATATTGAGAAGTGTGCTCTTTCCAACGCCTGATGCACCCATGACAGCAATCATCTCTCCCTTGTATATTGTGAGGTTTATGCCGTTGAGGATATGGAGCTGTTGACCGTTTGTATTGAAACTTTTTGTAATGTCTCTGGCAATTAACAACTCTTCCATGCTATGAACTCTCTAAAACTGCTGATGCTACTTCTCCTGTTCCCTCTTAATGATCCCATGTTCTTCCGCCTTTTTCACCACTGCCTTAACTTTTTCTTCAATAAACTCTTTCTTCTCTGTAAGCCCTTCTTCGAGTTTATCTGATTTATTACCAACAACTTCAGATTTTTCCTTTACTGTATGACCAACCTCTTCACTCTTCTTGCCAAACCAGCGTATCTTATCCCCCCCGTTCCACATGATGAATGCGATGATAACACCTGCTATGATTGAGAGATATACAAGGTATTTTATTATCTTAAACATACATGCCTCCCTTCCCGGCTACTCATACCTCAGCGCCTCCACCGGGTCCAATTTAGCTGCCTGCCATGACGGATAAAGCGTTGCAAGAAGGCTTATCCCGATTGCAGAAAATCCCACCAGCATTATATCATACATATTTATCCTCACCGGTATATGGGCAATGTAATAAACATCAGCAGGAAGAGTGAAGAAGTTCTGGATCAATACAGAGATGCCGTAACCAAGAGGTGTTCCTATTATTGTTCCGGCAATACCTATTAAAACACCCTGAATAATAAATATGCTCATTATGCTGCGTTTTGTTGCTCCCATAGTCTTTAGTATGGCAATCTCACGGGACTTCTCGATTACAATCATTGTAAGCGTTCCTATGATATTAAATGCAGCCACAAGCACAATCAGTATCAGGATAATAAACATTACGATCTTTTCGAGGAGCAGCGCAGAAAACAGGTTTCTGTTCATCTCCATCCAGTCACGGGCAAAGAAGGAGGGGCCGAGATTTGACTCAATATTACGTGCAATTTCTTTGGCATTGAATATGTCATCAATCCTGATGGCAACAGCGCTAACCACATCTCCCGTATTGAAAAATTTCTGAGCATCCGGAATTGATATGTATGCGAGTTTTGAATCGTATTCATACATACCGGAATCAAATATTCCGGTGACCGCAAATCTCTTGAATTTAGGTATCATGCCCAGTGGTCCAATCTCTCCTGTTGGAGATACAACATTTATAGTATCTCCAATCGTAACTGCAAGATGCCTTGCCAGTTCAGATCCCAGGATTAAGCCAGGATACATCGTCCCTTCTATCTTAAAACCACTCTGAAGTGACTTGATATCCCCGATTTTGACTGCCCGTGCAATGTCAGTAACCTTTCCTTCAAGCAATGGGTCTATTCCCCTTATAACTGTTCCTGTTGTGCCGAATGAAGAGGTAAGCATTACCTCATTGTGAATGAAAGGTGCGGCGGATATAACATTTGGAATTTTTTCTATATTGGTAACCACCCCCTTATAGTCGGATATCCCGGCCCTTGTGACACCCTGAACTATGATATGGGCATTGGTCCCCAGTATCTTATTACGCAAGTCCTCGGAAAAGCCGGTCATCACTGCGAGTGTTGCTATCAGTGTGGCAACACCAAGACTGACCCCTCCTATAGATATGAAAGTATTAAGCGATATTGCCTTGTGTCTTTTTTTTGCTTTAAGATAACGGAGGGCGATAAATAGCTCATAGGGGAGCTTCGTCATCTTTTATCGAGCCTCAGGCCTCATGTGCGGAAAGAGGATGACATCTCTGATAGAAGACTGTCCTGTAAATAGCATTACAAGCCGGTCTATCCCTATTCCTTCGCCGCCGGTGGGAGGCATTCCATGTTCGAGGGCACGGATGAAGTCCTCATCCATCTTGTGCGCCTCCTCATCTCCGCCTGCACGTTCTGTCTCCTGTGCAAGGAATCTCTCTCTCTGGTCTTCAGGGTCAATCAACTCAGAGAAGGCATTAGCTATCTCCATGCCTCCGATGAATAATTCAAAACGCTCTGTAATCTCAGGGGCATCGTCCTTTCTCCTTGCAAGAGGGGAGACTTCGGTCGGATAGTCTGTAATAAAAGTTGGTTTAAGCAGATGCTCTTCCACCTTTTTCTCGAATATCTCCAGGGTAATCTTAGCAAGCGACTCATCACCTTTAAGCGGCACGCCTTCTGATTTCGCCCATTCGAGTGCAAGTGTCCTGTCCTCTAATATCTTAGCCTCGATGTTAGTG
>Ga0209321_10003318_pt1 | contig 10785 bp, 8 predicted proteins | sample Rifsed16ft4_FD_184012 | JGI IMG/M metagenome (GOLD analysis project Ga0209321, IMG submission 184012) | Soil microbial communities from Rifle, Colorado, USA - sediment 16ft 4 - CSP-I_5_4 (version 2) | ecosystem: Environmental > Terrestrial > Deep subsurface > Rock core/Sediment | place: Rifle... | reverse complement strand
CGTCCCGAGAAGCCGCTGAAGAGGCTTTTCCGGCAGCATCTCCGAGATCATGAAAGCCAGGATCGGCGCAGTCAGCGCCGCCGATCCCAAGAACCGTCGAGACATGTCGCGAAGCTCGGGGTTTTCTTCCTCGAGGGTCTCGAGGGTCACGGTGCGCGGCTCGAGCGCCATGCCGCAGACGGGGCAACTCCCGGGGCCCTTCTGCACGATCTCCGGGTGCATGGGGCAGGTCCACTCGGCGCCGGGCGCGGGTGCGGGCGGCTCGATCTGGACCGCCGGCTTCAGGTATTTTTCGGGATCGCCGCGGAACCTCTCGAGGCAGCCCTTCCCGCAGAAGTAATAGGTAGTGCCTTTGTGCTCGTGGTGTCCCGCTGCACGGGCGGGCGAGACGGTCATGCCGCACACCGGGTCGAGGAAGCCCTCACCCCCGGCCGGCATCGATTTCGAGTCGTGACCCATTTGACCCCGATTATAGTGGCGCGGGAGACTTTGTTCCGCATTTGCTTGACGGCGCGCCCTCCGCGTGCCAATACTGAGCGGACTGACCCGACGGTCATAATTGTGACCGCAGGGTCATTACTACCGCTCATGAGTCGCTCCAAGGTTCTTTCCGACCTTCGCGTTCACGAAGTCCAGGCCGCGGCGCTCCGGGTCATTTCCCGCAAAGGCATGAACGGAGCCACCATGCAGGACATCGCCGACGAGGCTGGAGTCGCGAAGGGCACCCTCTACCTCTACTTCCGCGACCGCGAGGACCTCCTGGAGCGGGCCGCGGACTACGCTTTCTCCAAGCTCGAGGCGAATCTGGCGTCGACCCTTCCCCAGATCTCGAACTTCGCGGGGAGACTTCTGGCGCTCATCCGGAGCGAGATCGATTTCTTCGACGAGCACCGTGAGTTCTTCCGGATCTACATCGCCCTCAAGCACCCCCCGGACGCGGTTCACCAGAGCGCTCGCCGCCAGAGGATGTGCCATCCCCGGTATTCCCGGCATCTCGCGAAGCTCGAGGCGATGCTGGCGGAGGCCATGAAGCGCGGTGAAGTGCGAAAGTGCGATCCCGCGAGGCTCGCGCTCTTCGTCTCCGAGAGCGCCGTGGCCTTGATGCTTCGCCGGCTCACCGAGGACAAGCCTCCCGACGCGGAAGCCGACGTCGCCTGGATGGCCGACGTCCTCCTCCATGGACTCGCGGCGAAAGGAGCCTGATGCTCTCCCTCCCCCTCACGTTGTGGATGACCCTCGCTCCCGCGCAGAAGATTTCGGGGCCCGCGGTCCGTCCTCTGACCTTGCGGGAAGCCATGGCGCTCGCCTTCGATCGGAATCTCGCCCTCGCGCGGGCCCGCGTCGAAGTGCCCGCCGCCGAGGCGAATCGGCGGCTCTATCGCTCCGCGGTGCTCCCTCATCTGTCGGTCGGCGGGAGCGTCGTGCGCAACTCCGCCGAGGTCACGTTCGGGCCTCCGGACGACGTGCGCACTATCCTTCCGTTGACGAGCTGGGACATCAGGGTCAACGTCTCCCAGCCCATCTTCGCCGGATTTCGGGATCTCAAGGCCTACCGCCAGTCGAAGCTCGGAATCGACTCCGCCCGCGAGGGGGTGCGATTCCAATCGGATCAAGCGCTCCTCGACGCCAGCCGCCAGTTTCTTCTCGCTCTTCAGGCCGAAGCGCTCATCGACATCGAGGGCCGGAATCTCGAGCTCGCCCAGAGAAGACGCGAACAAGCGACCGCGCTCTTCGAGGCGGGCGAGACCACCCAGGTGGACGTGCTCCGCGCCGAGGCCGACATCAAAGCGGCGGAGCGGCGGGTGGTCGAGGCCGAGCGCTCGAGGGAAGTGGCGGTGAGCGAGCTTCGCATCGCTCTCGCGCTCGACGAGGATTTCGCCCTGGTTCCGCCCGCAGGCGGCGATCGCGCCGTGCCGCTAGTGCCGACGGAGACCGAGCTCCTCTCGCAGGCGTTCCGGGCGCGGCCCGAGTTGCGCCAGGCGGAGTACTCGCTCGAGAGCGCCAAGCTCGAAGTGGAGAAGCAACGAGGCGCCTACTACCCGGTGGTCACCGCCGACGCTGGCTACGTGCGCCAGGCGACGACCTTCCCCCGCGAAAGCTACGGCTTTGGCGCGATCCGAGTGGCCGTCCCCATCTACCAGGGCGGGGAGATCGGCGCCCGGGTGGCCATCGCCGAGGAGCGCGAGAAAGGGGCGAACCTCGTTCTCGAAGAGGCGCGTCGAGTGGTGCGGGAGGACGTGAGGATCGCGCTCTTCGATCTCGAGGCGAGCCGCACGAACCTCGCTCTCGCCGAACAGCAGCTCCAGTCGGCCGAAGCCGAGTACGCGCAGACCTCCGAGCTTTATCAGAACCAGGAGCTGACGTCTCTCGATCTTCAAACGTCGGAAGCGGCGCTCACCGCCGCGCGGAGGGGGGTCGCGACCGGAGAGCTTCTGGTCTATGCGGCTGAAGTCCAGGTGTGGTTCGCCGCCGGGACGTTGACGGAAGTGGCCTTGAATCAGGAGCCGACACCATGAGTCTCGTGAAAACCCGAATCGTGAACGCCCTCTTTCTCTTCGCCGCGGCCCTCGCTTCCGCCTGCGGCCCGAAGGCCGATGCGCCGGCGGAAGCGAATGCCGCGCCGGTGAACGGCGACGTGAAGCCCGCGCTTCCGGAAGACGTGAAGAAGGGACTTGCCGAGGTCGCCGCAGTCGCGGAGGAAGCCACCGAGGAGTCCATGGTCCTGAGAGAGTCGGGCGAGCTGGTCTCGCCGGTTTCGTCCGAAATTTCGGCGAAGATTCCAGGACGCGTGGGGGAGGTCTTCGTCGATGAGGGAGCGCGCGTGCGAAGGGGCCAGCCGCTTCTTTCGATCGAGAGCGACTACCTGAAGATCGAGGTCGATCGGGCCCAAGCCGCGCTCGCGCGAGCGACGGCCGCGGAGGGCGAGGCGCGCCGCGACTTCGAGAGGAAAGAAGGGCTCCTCGCCAAGGGGTCGGTCTCGCAGGCGGTCTACGATCGCACCCGGGCGACTCTCGATCAGGCGGAGGCGACCCGCGCCGAGGCCGAGGCGGCTCTGGCTCTCGCCAAGCAAAGGCTCGCGGACGCGGTGATGGTCTCGCCCATCGACGGCATCGTGGCGGAGCGCAAGACCGAGGTGGGTGAGCGGCTGGGCGAGGCGACGGTGGCCTTCGTCCTGGTGCAGATGTCGCCTTTAAAGGTCCGCTTCCGATTGCCCGAGCGCTACCTCGCGCAGGTAGAGAAGGGACAAATGGTGCGGGCTTGGGTCGATCCCTATCCCGACGAAGTCTTCGAGGGCAAGGTCACGATCGTGGTGCGCGCCGTCGATCCCGCGACTCGAACCTTCGCGGTCGAGGCGGAGATCCCGAACCGGGACGAGCGCCTGAAGCCGGGACTCTTCACCCGGGTGGAGCTGGATCTCCGTCAGACCTCCTGAGGTTAAGTCGATGCATAAATTAGCCGAGCTCTGCGTCAAACGTCCGGTCTTCGCGAGCGTCCTCATTCTCTCGCTGGTGGTGGTGGGTATCTTCGCCTACGCCCAGCTCGGGGTCGATCGCTTCCCCAACGTCGACTTCCCCTTCGTCACCATCTCCACCCGTCTGGTGGGCGCCGCCCCGGAGGAGATCGAGACCGAGATCACCGACAAGATCGAGGAGTCGGTCAACACCATCAGCGGAATCGATCAGTTGATCTCCGTATCCTCGGAGGGCATATCGGTCGTCACCGTCCAGTTCGTTCTCGAGAAGGACGGAGACGTCGCCGCCCAGGAGGTGCGCGATCGCGTCAATACGGTTCTGCGCGATCTTCCGACCGACGCCGACCCTCCACTCATCGAGAAGATCGACCCCGACGCCTCGCCGGTACTGTCCATCGTGCTCTCGGGGCCGGCTCCGATCCGCGAGATCACGGAGTTCGCGGACAAGATCCTTCGCCGTCAGATCGAATCCGTGCTCGGCGTCGGCCAGGTCCGGATCGTGGGCGGCCGGCCGCGGCAGGTCAACATCGTGGTGGATAGCTCGAAGCTCACCGGGCTCGGACTCACCGCCGCCGAGGTGGTTTCGGCGCTCCAGAGCCAGAACGTCCAGCTTCCCGGCGGAAAGGTGGAACAGGGCGCGAGAGACCTGACCCTCCGCACGTACGGGCGCGTGTCTTCGCCTTCGGAGTTCGCCTCGATTCCCGTCACCATCCGCGGCGGCCATCCGGTTCGCGTCGGGGACGTGGCCCGGGTCGAAGACGGCATGGCGGAGCCCGAGACCGTCGCCACGTTCGCGGGCGAGCCCGCGGTCGTCCTCCAGGTCCGAAAGCAATCCGGCACCAACACCATCCAGGTCGTGGATCTCTTGAAGGAGCGGGTCGAGCAGCTGGGCTCGCACCTTCCCCCGGGCTGGAAGATGGACATCGTTCGAGATCAGTCGGAGTTCATCCTCGCCGCGGTCGAAGCGGTGCAGGAGCACCTGATCCTGGGATCGTTCCTCGCGGCGGGAATCGTATGGCTCTTCCTCGGAAGGCTCCGCCCCACGATCATCGCCGCCATCGCCATCCCCAGCGCCCTGGTCGCGACCTTCGCCGCGATGGAGTGGATGGGCTTCACCCTGAACGTCATCACCCTTCTCGCGCTCACCCTCGCCGTCGGGATCGTCATCGACGACGCCGTCATCGTTCTCGAGATCATCTTCCGCTACATGGAAGAGAAGAAGATGTCGGCGCGCGAAGCGGCGATCGAGGGAACGCGCGAGGTGGGTCTCGCGGTCATCGCCATGACCCTCTCGCTCATCGCCGTCTTTCTTCCCGTGGCCTTCATGGCAGGCATCGTCGGCCGGTTCATGAACTCCTTCGGCGTGACCATGGCGTTCGCCATCGCGGTATCGCTCCTGGTGGCCTTCAGCCTGACCCCGATGTTGTCTTCCCGATGGCTCCGGAAAAAGGACACGGGCGGCGGCCACGAGAAGTCCTCCCGGGAGTCGCGGTTCTACGCCCCCGTCGAGCGGACGTACATGGCGATCCTCGGCTGGTCCATGCGCCACCGGTGGGCGGTGGTGGTGGTGATGGTCCTGGCGGCCTTCTCCACGGTGCCGCTCCTCGTCGTGGCGAACAAGAACTTCCTCCCGAGCGACGACGAGTCCCAGTTCGAGGTCTCGGTCCGCGCGCCCGAGGGATCGAGCCTCGGGAGCACGCGGGTCATCATGGAGTCGATCGCCTCCCGCGTCCGCGAGCTCGATGGCGTGTCGGCGACGGTCCTCACCATCGGCGACGACCAGCAGCTCACGCGCAACCTGGGGACCATCTACGTGAAGCTGGTCCCGGTATCGGAGCGCGAGGAAACCCAGTTCGACGTCATGGCGCGGGTCCGCAAACAGGTCCTGCATCAATACGCCTCGCTGAACCTTCGTGCCCAGGTTTCTGCCGTCTCGCCGTTCCGCGCCGGGCAGAACGCGGAGATCATGTTCTGGGTGGGCGGCCCGGACCTCGACCGCCTGGCGGAGTACGCCTCTCGCTTGATGGAAGTGCTGCGGTCCCAGCCCGGAGTCGTCGACGCCGACACCAACTTGGTCGTGGGCAACCCGGAGCTCGGCGTCCGCATCGATCGCGCCAAGGCCGCGGACCTCGGCGTCCAGGTTCAGGACATCGCGGCGACGATGAACGTCCTGGTCGGCGGGCTCGAGGTCACCGACTACTACGAAGGGGGCGAGCAGTACGAAGTCCACGTCCGGGCCGACGAGCGCTACCGCCGCGACGCCTCGGGCATCGCCCAGGCGGAGGTGCCCTCGCGCACCGCGGGCCGGGTGACGCTGAAGGACGTGATCTCGATAGAGGAAGGCACCGGCCCCTCGCTCGTCAACCGCATCTCCCGCCGCCGGCAGGTGCTCCTCTACTGCAACATGGCGCCCGGCTTCTCCTCTCAGGCGGTCATCGACGCTCTCGAGCGCACCGCCGGGGAGCTCGAGATGCCGCCAGACTACTCGTACGGGCTCACCGGGCGCTCGCGAGAGCAGGGACGGTCCTTCACGAACTTCTTGATCGCTTTCGTCCTATCGATCATCTTCATGTACCTCATCCTCGCGGCCCAGTTCGAAAGCTGGCTCCATCCGATTACGATTCTCCTCGCGCTTCCGCTGACCATCCCGTTCGCGCTGCTGTCGATCGTGGTTTTCAACCAGTCGATCAACATCTTCTCCCTGCTCGGCATCCTGGTGTTGTTCGGAATCGTGAAGAAGAACGGGATTCTCCAGATCGACCACATGAACAACCTGCGCCTGCAAGGGATGCCCCGCGAGGAGGCGATCCTGGTCGCGAACCGCGATCGGCTGCGGCCCATCCTCATGACGACGCTCGCGTTCGTCGCGGGGATGATCCCGCTGGTGCTCTCGAGCGGCACCGGCGCGGGAACCAACCGCGCCATCGGCACCGTGGTCATCGGAGGCCAGACCCTCGCGCTCCTATTGACCCTCGTGGGGACGCCGGTCGCTTATAGCCTCTTCGACGACGGCGGGAGGGTCCTCGCGCGGTTGAAGGCATGGTGGAGCCCGCGGCCGTCTTCAGAGCCGTCTCAGGCGGGCGCTGCGAGCCGGAGCTCTCGGCTCGCTTGAGCCTTTCCCTCGATTGCGGTTAGAATCCACCCATCTGGTCCCTTACGTCGTTCGAAAACATCTCTTCGCTGGAACTGCCCGCGCAAGCCGGCAGGCGGTTTCTGAGGTGCAGTCATGAGTGGAGAACAAGCGCCCCAAGTTCCGTCGACTTCTTCAGGTCTGGAGTCGAACATCGCCGCCGCGCTCGCGTATCTTCCTATTCTCGCGATCGTTTGGCTTCTGGTCGAGCCCTACAGCAAGGACCGATTCATCAAGTTTCACTCCATTCAATCCATCGCTCTCGCCGTAGTCTCCATCGGTCTCAGCATCGTCCTCCTCATCATCCCCATCGTCGGCTGGATCCTCCTGCCGTTCTTTGAGCTCGGGGTTTTCGTGGCGGCGGTCATCTGCGCGGTGAAGGCCTTTCAGAAGGAGAAGTTCAAGCTTCCGGTGCTGGGGGATTTCGCGGAGAAGCAAGTAGGCGCCTGACCCGTCAATTGCTTTCCTCCTCTGGCGGCGCTTCCGGCTCGAGCGGGATGTAGCCGAGCCCGGGCTCCTTGCGAGCGGCCGGAGGCGTCGAAGCCGTTGACGAGACCACGACCGAGGCCGCGTCCACGCGCAAACTTACCCGTGTCCCTTGGGGTGAATCGGCGAGGTGTTTCTCGGCGATGGCCTTCGCCTGGAACAACCGGTCGGCGTCGATCACCGGAGTCGCCTCGATGCGGACCCCGTCACGCGTCTTGGTGACGGTGACCTCCAGGCCATCACCGGCGTCCGCGTAGAGGAGCTGATAAAGCTCGGCGGCGAGCCCGCTGAGAGGACCACCCTCGGGCAAGCTCTCGAAGCTCGGCGCGGTCTCGATCGTGAGCTCCTCCGCTCTCGGAACCGCGCGGCCGGCAACGCTGAGGATCGCGTCAAGGAGCGAGCCCCCCTCGATCTCGACCGGACGATTCAAGCCTCCGTTGCGGTCGTAGAGCCAGAGAGTGCGCAGCCGCTCTCCGGCCGCGATCGCCTCGACCTCGGTGCGCGCGAGGTGCAGGGCGCCCTCGCTCATGGGATTCACGATCGCGCGGTCGACCTCGGGAGAGAGCAGAAGCTCCTTGAGGTACGAGAGGGCGACGGACCCCGGGACCGGGAGCGTCTTCACCGCCTTACCATCGGTCTTCCAGGAGAGCTTTCTCGCGCACTCCCGGCAGAGCTCGAGGTTGGTGAAAAGAGGGATGGCGATGAGCCCGGTGTCGAGTCGCATTCGATGCAGGGGAAGGCTCGAGCCCAGCTCCAGCGCCGTTTCCGGGCGGTTCTTCATGCCGTCGAGGCTCGTGAGCGGTAGGTGGAACCGCGCTCCCGGAAAGCCCGCGGAGAGGGCTCCCACTGCGCGCGGATCGTTGGTGCGGGCGGCGGTGACGAGCTCCGTGAGGTCCTGCAACAGGTCACCCCGCTACGTACGTTCCAAGAGCGATGCCGACTGCGCTCTTCCTTCGTGCAGCCACTCTCGAAGGAAGGCGATGTTCTCCTTTTGCGAGCGGCTCAGCGGGATCAGCTTCTCGATGGCATCGAGGACGTCGTCGGTCGTGAACTCCCTTCGCGGCCGGTCGGGATCGTTGAACGCCCGGTACATCGCGTCGATGATCGCCTGCTCGATCTCCGCTCCCACGTGGCCCGAGGAGGCGGCCGCGAGCTTCTCGAGGTCGAAGCTCGAGGGCTTGCGCTTCCGTTTGGCGAGGTGGACGGCGAAGATCGCAGCACGCTCGCTCTTCGTCGGGAGGTCGAGGAAGAAGACCTCGTCGAAACGGCCCCGCCGCAAGAGCTCGGGGGGAAGCCGGGAGATGTCGTTCGCGGTCGCGACCACGAAGACCGGCTTCTTCTTCTCCTGCATCCACGAGAGGAGAGTCGCGAGGACTCGGAGCGACGTCCCGCCGTCGTTGTCTCCGGTCGAGATCCCCTTTTCGAGCTCGTCGATCCAGAGAACGCAGGGCGCGATGGTCTCGGCGAGCCGGAGCGCGCGGCGCGAGTTCTCCTCGGACTCTCCCACGAACCTCCCGTAGAGAGCGCCGAGGTCGAGCCGAACCAGAGGAAGCCTCCAGAGACCCGCGACCATCTTCGCGGTGAGCGACTTCCCCGTTCCCGGGATTCCGATGAGCGCGATCCCCTTGGGCTCGGGAAGCCCGTACTCGCGGGCCTCCTCGCTGAAGGCGCTCTCCCTCAACCGCAGCCACTGCTTGAGGACCTCGAGGCCGCCGACGTCCTCGATGTTCTCTCGCGCCTCGAGCACGTCGAGGGCGCCCGAGCCGCGGAGGATCTGACGCTTCTCCCGACCGATGAGCGCGATGTCTTCTTTATCGAGGATTCCACCGGAAACGATGGCCTTGGCGAAGACGCGCTGCGCCTGATTGGAGGACAGACCGAGGGCCGAGCGAACGAGCTTGTCCGTGTCCTCGCGCGAGAGGTCGACTTTGGTGCCGGGAGTGGCGAGGAGGCTGGCCAGGATCTTCTTGAGGTCGGGGACGTCCGGCGACGGGTAGTCGAGAAGGGCCGCGTCGTCCTCGAGCTCCTCGGGAAGTCTCCTCGCGGGAGAGGTGACCACGAGCGTTTTGTGGGTGTACTTCAACGCATGCGCGAGGTTGCGGAGCTTGCGGACGATCTTCGGCTGATCGGTCCAGCAGTGGTGGAAGTCCGGGAGCAGCACCACCGCGCGCCCCTCGAGCGCCTCGATGGCCTCGAGCGCCGCGAGAGCGTCCCGGGCCTCGGGCGGAGTTTCCGAGCCCACGATGGTCTGAAAGTAGTCGGCGTGGTCCCACTTCAAGAGCGCCGTCTTCCGGCGCTCGCAGACCACCTTCAGGTCCTCGAGAATCTTCCTTTCCTCGAACGAGACTACGTAGACGAAGGGAGTCCGGGCACGCAGACAGATTTCGAGCTCCTGCTGGAAGTCCACGTTTTCATTGTACCGAATCGGTTGCACAATAGAGACACGTGCCGAATCTGGTTGCGATTTACTACTGGCTCACCCCGGCGTTCTGGGCGCTCGACGTCTTCTTCGGCGCGAACTTCAGGACCGCGGCGTTCGAGGGCCACTCGGGCTGGAAGGCGGCCTATTACCTGTTCTGCCTCGGTTGCGGAGTCGCCCTGTGGCTCAGGCCCGCCTGGACGAGACTCGTCGGGCTCACCGAGTCCCGCCTCAACATCCTCGTCCTGATCCTCGGGGTGATGGTCCCCTACTTCCAGCTCATCGATCGCCTCGCCGCGCGGGAAGCCGTCATCGATGCCAGCCCCTTCACCATCGAGAAAGCGCTGAGCCTTCTTCTGTCGGGCGCCATCTGGGCGATCGCCTTCCGCATGCACGCGGCGGGATTTCGTTTTAACGATCGAGGGCCTGGTACGCCAGCGTCTTGACGTACCAGCGCTGATCCCGATCGAAGGGGCTGAAGTTGGTGAGGAAGATCAGGATCAGCTCCTCTTTCGGGTCGACCCAGAAGACGGTGTTGAAGATTCCACCCCAGGTGTAGTCGCCTTCTGAGCCGAGCGAGCGTCCCTTCCCGAGCTCCTGCCGAACGGCGAAGCCGAGCCCGAAGCCGTAGCCGGGATAGATGGGGATTTCCTTCCCCACGTGATCCGTCGTCATCAGCTCCACGGTTTTCCGGCTCACGAGGCGCGCGCCGTCGAGATCCCCTCCGTTCAGGAGCATCTGGAGAAAGCGGTAGTAGTCGGCTGCGGTCGACACCAGACCGCCGCCGCCGCTGAACCAGGTCTTCGCCCCGACCACGAGCCGGCTGTCGCGCCCTCCGTCGAGAGGCTTCAAGGACGGCGATTCGCCTCTCTGGTAGAGCGTGACGAGGCGGTCGGCCTCCTCCGCGGAGAGATAGAACTTCGTATCTTTCATCCCGAGCGGAAGAAGGATGCGCTCTTCGAGGAAGCGATCGAGCCTCTGGCCGGAGACCACCTCCAAAAGCCTCCCGAGGACGTCGGTCGAGTGGCTGTACTCGAAGGTCGTTCCCGGCTGGTGAACGAGAGGAAGCTCGGCAAGCTTTCGAACCAGCTCCTCGGTGGTCGAAGATTCGAGTAGCCGGGCGCGACGGTAGAGCTCTCCCACCGGTCCCTGATTGATGAAGCCGTAGGTGAAGCCGGAACGGTGCGTCAGGAGATCGTGAATCGTGATCTCCCGGGCGGCGGGCACGGTCTCGAGCGCCTCGGGAGACACGGCCTCCCCCTCGGGCACCACGGCCAC
>Ga0209321_10003305_pt1 | contig 10807 bp, 22 predicted proteins | sample Rifsed16ft4_FD_184012 | JGI IMG/M metagenome (GOLD analysis project Ga0209321, IMG submission 184012) | Soil microbial communities from Rifle, Colorado, USA - sediment 16ft 4 - CSP-I_5_4 (version 2) | ecosystem: Environmental > Terrestrial > Deep subsurface > Rock core/Sediment | place: Rifle... | reverse complement strand
CTACGGTAATTATTATATTTAGATACCCTGTGGATAACTATTAAAACTAATAAAGATATTACTTGACATAGTATTCTTGGTATGATATATTCTAGATAAAGAAGAGTTATACAGATTTGAGAAAAGGGGGGTGAGTAAAAAATGCGTAAAGAATTAATAAAAGAAATTAAAAGAATAAAAAGAGAGGTAGAGAAGTTAGAAGAACATATAAATAGTATCTATGGATATTGTGATGATTTGATAGAGATTATGGATAGTATGGATAGTAAGGTAATACACAAAGACGGGTATGTAGGATATTAAAAGGGGGGTGAGTAAAAAATGGTAACTAGTGAAATAAAAACAAGGGTAAGTAATGGAGTCTATATTGCTTTGGGTTATCTGGCAAAGGATATGAAGGTAAGTATTTCCGAGTTATGTAGTCTTATTCTAACCGATTATATTATGAAAAAACCAAAAGAGGGGGGTGAGAAAAGATGTCAGGTAAAATAACTACAAAGTTATTGCAAGTGGATATTAAGGAAGTAACCTTTTACGCTGTGAAGATACAGGCAATAAAAGAGCGAATGAGACTTGCACAATTTATAGAACGAATATTAGATAACTATATCAAAACTTGTCAAAAGAAAGGAGCTAGATATGTGGAAAAATAAAGAGGAAAAAAAAGAATGGTTAGAAGTAAGTGATAGTAATGTAATATCTCTTGAGGAAAAAAAACCGATAGAGGGTAACTATCTAGGATATAAAGAGCATGAAGACAATTTTGGCAATAATAGTAAGTTACATAAACTTTTAACTTCTGATAAAAATAGTTGTGTTGAGTTTTGGGGGTTTACTGATATTGACAAAAAACTAAAATTAGTAGAGGTTGGAGATTATGTTAGGATAGAATTTTTGGGGGTAGTTAAGCTTAAGGATAACAAAACCTTCAAAAAGGTAAAAGTGGAGTTAAACCGTGGAGAAAAAAAGCTATCTGATGAGGAAATAGAGGATTTAGACATACCATTTTAATTTTTTTTAATCCCTGTTAATTGTAATGATTGACAGGGATTTTTTTTTATCTTACAATAGATAATGAAACCTATAATGAAACCCATAATGAAACCTACCAAAAAATCTATCAAGAAACTTCCTAAAAAAAACAGATTAGAAATATATCATTCTCATATCCGGGGGCTTGTCAGGAAGCACAAGATAAAATATGCTCAAGCGAAGTTCATATGGAAGCATTGGGATATTGTAGAGAAGATTAGGAAGGGTAGGAAAATTGCAAAAGAGAGAAAAGATGTATATATAGATACCGAAGTCAAAAAACTGCATCCTATTGGATTAGACTTACAAAAAATATCAAAGCAGTATTTCACTAATCAAGTCAGGTATCCTCTGGCGTATAAGCAGACTAAAAAAGAAAAGTATGGTAGAAAAAAGAGATATAAAATATTAAAACACAAAGTCTATGATTATAAATATGGAAAGTGGATTAGTAAAGCGATGTTTGGGGCTAGAGTGAGGGCAAGAAAAAAACACAATCATATAAAAGAGATACAAGGGTATTATAATTTATCCTACGCACAAGCAAGATTAGTTTTAAAGTATATAAATTTATTTTTTGGGATTGGGGGTTCATAAAAATGATAACAAAATTTTCAGGAATAGATACAGAGACTATAAATGGTAAGTGTAAGGTTATTTGTAATGAGAGAGAAGGGATTTTTGTTACTAAATTTTCAGATATTACGAATTTTTTATTTTCTAAATGTAATGAAAAAATAGTAGTTTTTAAATTAGATTATGATATTTTAGCAATTTTAAAATATCTTCCTAATTCATTACTAGATGAATTGATACATTTTGGTAAGATAGAATATAAAGGATTTAAAATTGCGTATATAAAAGACAAAGAATTTATAATCCGAAAAGGCAAAAAGAAAAGAATGCTTTACGATGTTTTTCAATTTTACAACATGAAGTTAGATACTGCGGGGGAGATTTTTTTAAAACAAAAAAAGATTGATATAACGCTTGATGAGATAACTAAATATATCCAAGAGAGAAACCCAAAAGTTATAGACTATTGTATTCAAGATAGTAAACTAGCCTTACAGCTTTGGAATAAGTTACAATTAGAATTTGAGAAATTAAAAATCAACACTTCAAGACCGATGAGTCTTGCTTATTTAAGTTACAATTATTTTAAGCTTTTTTTCAAGCAAGAAAAAGTATCTAATGTAACAAATGATTTTTTTGAGTTAGCTTATTATGGTGGTAGATTTGAAGTTTTGAAGCGAGGATATTATCCGAACGCTTGTCTATACGATATTAACAGTGCTTATCCATCAGCAATGAATGAGATGTTATCTTTGGAAGGTTCTAGTATAGTAGAAAATAGTAAGATTAACAAAGATACTATCTATGGGTTATTTTATCTTGAATTAGATTTTGATTTACAGGAATTTTTGCCGTTGCCGTTCCGACAAAAGAATGGTAAAATAATCTTTCCTTATGGAAAGTTTAGAGGATATTATAATTTAGAGGATATAAAGTTATTAAATAAATATAAATTCAGGTATACAATATTAGAAAATATCCTTATCAATAATAAGGATAAAAAAAAGATAATTGATATAGAGCATTTCTACAAATTACGAAAGGAAAACAAAGATTTAGATTATGTTTTAAAAATACTTTTAAATGCCTTGTATGGAAAGTTTGCACAAAAGATAAATAAATACAAGAATAAAAAAATGTTATCCGAAAACGATTTTGATTTGTATTACCAAAAAGAAGATAATTCATCTTCAACGAATTTTATTTTTGCTAGTTTTATCACTTCGTATATCAGGGCTAAAATATACGATTATGCTATGTTAAAAGAAAACAAGGTTATATTTTTCTCTACAGACGGCTTGTTATTTGAAGACAAGATTAAAATAGAAGATAGTATTAAGTTAGGTAGTTTATCACAAAAAAAAGAATATCAAGGGGCTTACATAATAGGTAGTGGGATTTATGGCTTGAAAAATGTAAAAGAAGATAATATTGAATGGAAGCGTAGAGGATTTTTTATAGATAGTAAAGAATTAGATAATTTAAAAAGCAGTAAAGAAAGTTCTTTTATTTTGGATACCAAAAAGAGGGTAGGATTAAATTTAACCTCTTTAAAATTAAAATACGAATTAAATAAAATTGAGAATATCACAAAAAAGATAAATATAAATTTTGATACAAAGCGGTTATGGTGGGATTCATTCAAAAGTGGTAGTGAAGTATTCACAAAAAAAATACTATCACAACCGATAAAGCTAAATTTAGAATTATCTAAATTATTAAGTAATCAATTATAACGTAATTTCTTGATATTGATATTCTTTTAGTCTCCCCATATCATTTAAGCTATCCCTTGAATATTTCTGTAGATATTCAATATCTCTTGGCTCTGATATTTTAAATAGATACAGTTTATTAGCTTGAGAAGTGAGAAGTCTTGGAATATCAGCGGGACGGCGGGTAATACCTATAAGATTGATATTTTTATGCCGTCCATACCGAATAATATAGGACAAGAAGGCGGGGCAATAATTAGCACTTGTAAAGCAGTCAACTTCTTCTATGGCAAAGGTAACATTACCTCTCTCATAAACATATTCACAGAGAAGATTAAACATATCCTCTCGGGCGTTTCTAAAACTAATAATAGGGCAATTCATATTTTTATGCACTTCTTCAATAGAAGAACAGATTAACCCTTCATGTTCTCCAATAAAATCGTAGATGATAACTTTATTTTCTTTTGTATCAAGAATATTTTTTAGGAGGGTGGATTTACCGCACCCTCTTTTGCCGATTATAATTTCTATCATTTTATATCCTCTTGATAATTACTTTGCTTGAGTGGATTAGTAGTCTTAATTCGTCAGCATATTCTTTGAGCCATACTATACCTGCCTTTAGGAATAGTCTTGATAAGTCGTCAGACAATTCTTTACTTTCAATAGGGGACAGTATTTTTGAAGGGCTATCTTTTTTCTTGAATTTATCCCATATCTCAAATGGGATATTTATCAACGGTTCAGTTATTCTGGAAACCGTGTTAATATCTTCTGGTGTCCATTTAATATTTTCATTATCTCCAATACCTTGATGTGGGCGAGGCGGGGGTTCTGGTAACCTCTCCTTCTGTATGATTTGGTTTATCTTTTCTTGGTTCAGTTTTTGGTTCTCTTGGTTTTGTTTTTGGTTCTCTTGTTTTTGGTTCTCTTGTTTTTGGTTCTCTTGGTTCTGGTTCTCTTTGTTCTGGTTCTTGATTTCTACCATTTTTACCTCCACTTTCAATTTTAGTTTGTTTAATTTCAATATGGTTTTCTTTATCTTCCTTAATATCCACAGGCTTTTGATTGTCTTGATTATCAGGGTTATTATCATGGCTAGATTTTTTAGTGTCTTCATTAACATAATTTTCAATTGCTTTATTTACTTCAATCTTAATATTAGTAGAATTTCCTATAGCTTTATGTTTTAGTTTTTTGTAATTATCCTCGTCTATAAATACAGTAGTTATTTTCATTATTATATCTCCTTATAATGAATATTATAATAAATATTTGTTTATGGCAAGATAATAAATATTATATTGAATATTTATTTAATTGACAGTAGTATATTGTTAATCCTATACTAATATCAGGTTAACAATAAGAAATAAAAGGAGAAAATTAAATGAAGATATTAGGATTGAATATAAAAGAAGTTATGATAACTGGGTTAATAGTTTTGGTAACTCTAATAGTCATTTCACAGTTAAAGCAAAGAGTAGCACCTGTAAATGAATTGCTTTCAAAGGTAGGTGTATAATGGATAAAGCAACATTCAAAAAATTATATCCTAATGCAAAACAAAAACATTCAGATGATAAGATACAGGAAATATCAGATATAACCCAAGAAGTAATTAGGGTTATGTTAAATTCTCAACATTTTCATAACGAAGATGTAGCTGTATTGTCTGAATGTTACACTAGACTACGAACAGTCAAAAAAATATAAAATAAAAAGTGAGGTAAAATAATATGGATAATTTAGATTTTTCAGATGTTAGAACCCGAAGACTAGATAATGTAGACTTCGTATTATCTACAGAAAAAAGCATTGATATACCACGAGACTACCCCTTGAAGAAATTACAATTATTATTACGAGGTAGACTCACTGTATCAGGTGGCAGTTCTAGTGGATTATTTATTCATGGTGGGGGGTTAAATCTCTTACAGCAATTATTGATAGACGGTATAGCCACAAGGGGACAGGAAAGCATACCCAAAAAAGGACAAGGTAAATACTTCCATATTGCCGATTGGATTTTTAGTGGCACGAGACCCTCTCACTCTGGAATAACAGACGGGGGTAACGCTGATGCAGGCACTTACGATTTTGAAGACATTGTCAATCTTCATTTCTACCCTTATGCTATGCCCGATGAGATTACAGACTTATCTTTGCTAATTGCTAATCTCTATACTTCATTGAAATTGAAAGTTCAATGGGGTAACACCGCAAGCCTTGTATCAGGTGGAGATAGAACACTTGCACTTTCAAGTTTTGGTTCAGCGTCAGGTTCTCCAACTCTTGAAGTATTGGCTGATCAAGTGATAAACGCATACATACCCGCAATAGTGGGGTATTTTAAGGAGAACGTTATAACACAAGCAATAGCTAGTATTACAGACGCTAACAAGAAAATTGGATTAAGCACAGGTAACCGACATAGAAATATATTACTCTATTCTCATACAGACACAACTATATTAGCACCTTCAACAACACTGATTGACAAAATTGACTTGGAGATTTCTAATATCCCGTTACGGCAAAACAACTATAACCGACTACAAAAGAAAATGAAGGATAACTACTCGCTTGAAAGCGTTCCTTCAGGATATATTATGTTAGACTTCTCAGAAAAAGGTAGTATAGATGAATTCATTGACACTACCGAATTACCAAGTGTAGGAAAAGTTCTTGACTTAAACATTGGGGTATCTTCCATAGCCTCTGGAGCAGTGCATATCTTGGAAGGATTGTATATCATAGGGGGTTAGAAATGGGATTAGGAAAGAAATTTAAAAAGAAATTTAAAAAAAGTATAATCCGAAAAGCAATAAAATATTCTCCTGTAGGATTAGCTGTTCAAGGAAGTAGAGCAACTTACAAATTCATTCAAAGAAACCCAAAACTAGCAACCCAAATTGCGATAGTAGGCACAACGGTAGGTGCAACAGCCGTTGGTATGCCGTATGCTGGAAAAGGAGTCGCAATGGGATTGAAAGGTTTATCCCAAAGACAGAATATAATGAAGCAAAAAAGAATAATGAGAAGTCAATCTCAAATAGAAACTCCTTCATTAGCACAAATGGAAACTCCACAAAAACCGTCTATGTTTTCTTGGTTTTATAGGTAGAAAAAAATATGAATATAGCAAATTTATTTCAAGAGGGCTGGGGTAAGGTAGATGAGCAAGTTATTGACGTTGCTAAAAAATATGCCGAAAAGAAATTAAAACTAACACAAAAACCAGCACCACAGATAACACAATATTATGATACACAATCACAGCCATTGAATTATACCAAAGTGGGTATTATTGCAATTGCAGGATTATTAGTTTTTTGGGTAATATATAGAAAATGGATATTATAATTTCACAATGGCATTACAAAGAGATAATATTGAAAATGAATACTATGAAAAATATGGTAACCTGAATTTAAAAAAAGGGGATACCTTTACTATCACCTATGCAATAAAATTCCCTATCTTCAAAACCTACCAAAGAGAAAAACTAATTGACCAGTTAGACAAATATCCTGATATAAAGATAATTGAAATTTCAAGAATAGATGAGAATAATAAATTTACAATTACTTCAAAATTATTAACTAATCCAGTTTTCATTCCAGTATTGATTGGGATTTCTCTTATAGTTACTTCTATTTTTGCATATGCAACTGTAGAAGATATACAAAAAATAACTACTGGAGCAGGTGGTAAAATATTCGCCGTTGCAATTATTCTAGTTATGATAGCTTGGATATTTCCATTTATAAGGAGATTACAAAAATGAATACTTTAATATTTTTAACTATTATTACAGGCATTGTATTTTTAATTCCTTCTATAGTATACGGCAAGAATAAAATTAAAAATAAATGGGGTTATAATTCTCTCTATTTACCGCTTGTAAAGGGATATAGCAAGGTAACAGGTGTAAGTGTGGGTAGAATTCTTACCCATATCTCAATAGAAAGCAGTTTTAATACGAACGCTAAAAACCCAGCAGACCCTTCTTACGGGCTTATGGGTATAACCCCATTGATAGGTAGAGCGTATGCAAAAGCTAGTGATTACGAATTATATAATCCCGAAGTGAATATCAAGGCGGGTAGTTATTTTTTATCCGATTTAGATAAAAAATTTAAATTGCCTCCCGAAGATATATCAGAAATTTATAATCTTGGAGAAACCAAGTATAATAAAGGTTTAAGAAGCCCCGATTACCGAAGAAAGTTTTTGGAAAGGATTACCTATTTTGAAACTATTACTTAAGTCTAACATAACCCCTGATTATCCGATTGATACTGGAAAAGAAGAAACTAAAACCTCTAAATGGATTAAAAGTATAATTCAACCTTATGTGGAATTATCTCCCGAAGGGATATTGAAAAATACAACTTTTGTCTACGCTCCAGCGGGTAACCCAAAAAATACTACAATTAAAATGATTGCATATGGAATTTTAATCTTAATTTTATTCTCAATTATCTATACAATTATAGGAGTGATAAAAAAATGAATATTGTAGACTTATACTATGCACCTTCAATTATGAATGGCATTACTACTACTATCCTATCTTACAGAATACCAAGAGGAAAAAAAGCTAGTATGTGGAAACTTGCTAATGGATTACTCACAACAGACGCTTGGGGGTATGTAACTTGGAGATTGAAACTCAATACTATTCCATTACACCCTTACGAGTCTTTTACAAGCACCATATCAGACCCCACTAATCCACAAGAATGCGAGACTGTGAATCTAAAGGAATACGATTTAATAGAATGTGAAGTTACAAATAGTTATACAACAACCATAGATATTGCTATTAGAATTTTATTGCAAGAGAAAGGAAAAAATGAAAATGATAACGATTAAAAATAAATTCAGATTGTATATTCTAGTAATATTGCTTGGTATATCTTCAATGGGATTGTATTATTCTACAGTGAAGCAACATGCACACTCTAACACACAACAAGGTGGAACGCTTGGGGCTAATAGTGTATGCGATAGTCAACTTTGTAATACTCTTAATCAAGAAACTACTATTTTACAGGATACAACTTTTACTACTTCTTCACTATATATGTATATTACCCCTTCTAGTTTTTCTTTTAATACCCCTTCCGAAAGTGAAGAAATATTTAGAATACTACATAGAGGCACACCCTCACTTTATACCATTTACGCATTTACTTTAGACAATACTGATAATTCAGTGAGACAATATTTTAGGGATATTGATAACCCCACAGGTTACGGTTTTATACAGCGGGCTACCTCTCAATTTAATGTTTATAGTAGTGATAAGTTAGGATTGCTAGCAGGTGGTAATTATATTACTACACAAACTAACAGTGGAATATATTTAGAAAATGATTATACAAAACCAGTATATATCTATAATCCAACAACACAGAAACCAGCCATTAAAATTACAAGCTCTACACAAGAAAATTTAATAACAATAAATAGGGCTAATTCCACAATTTCAAATTTAGACATAAAATCATTTTCAGACGCAAACATTCATTTTATAATAAGTGGATATCTACGCTTTACAGGATACGTTTATATAGGTGATTTAAAAGAAGCTAAAATCAATAATAAAAATGCATTCGTAGATTATTCAGGAGAAAATTACACTGGCTATGTGTCATGCGGTAGAATGACTTTTACTGATACTACTGCTACTTTTTCAGGTGGTAACTATTTTACCTTACATACTAATACATGGACTACACGCACTGCTAACTTTTCAGCTACTAATATTAAAATGGTTTTAATTGATATTTACAGTATAATTTATCCTGTAGCAAATCAAACAGGCCTTCATAGAGTCTGTATAAGAAAATTAGGTTCAAGTAAAGATTGTTTTGATACAAGCTACGATAAATACCCGTATAGTCTTCATCATTCAGTGTATAATACTAACACTATTGAAAAAGCAAGATTATGGATACCTGTGGATAGTAATAATCAATATCAATGGTTATATGCATATGCCCAAACACAAGTAGAAGGCATTAACTCACACACAAGTATAAAAGAAATAGGTTATTGCCAATGATAGAAATTAGTTTAATTGTATTTAATATCCTAATTCTAGTCTTCTCTCTTGGAAAAACTTATCAGAAAATTATGGATATTGAAAAAAACCTAAATAGATTAGAAACTCATTTTACAAACCATTTAACAGAACATAAAAATATAAGGAGATAAAACAATGGTTACTAAAGGCTTTTGGAAAAGGAAAACAACTTGGGGTGGTATTGTATCAATGATCACCGGGGTAAGCGTTATAATTACTACAGGTAATATATCAGACGGAGCTAGCTATATTATAGCGGGTATCCTCGTTATTACAGGTAGAGACGCTTTGGCAAAATTAGAGAAATAAAAGGGATAGTAACTTAATAAATTACTATCCCTTAAATTTTCTTATTTTAGAATTATTTTTTTAATCTATCAATCATTTTCTCTATCAATTCAACTTCCATTTTAAACCTTTCAACATCATTATCCCAATAATGATAGTTATCATATATTATATCAAGAAGTGAAAAAACTTCGTGAAAACATTTAAAAATAAAAACTTCCCTTTCAGGATAATTATATTTTTTTCTTACCTCTTTTTCTAATTCTTCTATAAACATTTTCTTACCTCCCCTTTAACTATAATCTACCATAGTAAGAAAAACATGTCAAGTAATATCTTTATTAGTTTTAATAGTTATCCACAGGGTATCTAAATATAATAATTACCGTAGGCTTACCTTTTCTAACTTTACCTCTCCTTATCCCCCACTAAGGCCATCAGTTCAGCCTCGCAGACCTTCTTCCCATCTACCAGGGCCAGGCCTTTCAATTTCCAGTAGGGCTCTTTCACATGGATGACCTCTAATTCAAACCGTATCTGATCCCCGGGGAACACGGGCTTCCTGAATTTAGCCTTATCGATTCCGGCAAAATAGACCAGCTTCCCGGATATATCCATCTTCTCCTCGACCGATTTAAATGCCAGGACCCCGCCTACCTGGGCCATCGCCTCAATGATCAGGACCCCCGGCATTACAGGATAGCCTGGGAAATGTCCCTGGAAGAAGGGCTCGTTGACAGAGACATTCTTGATGCCTACGATCCTTTTCCCCAGGTCGATCTCGATGATCCTGTCTACAAGAAGAAACGGATACCTATGGGGAAGGATCCTTTGAATCTCTTTTATGTCCATAACCATCGCCTCCTTTTTTGTCCCCGACGATCCTCTCTATTTCTTCGATCCGGTTGCCGAGCTCTGATAATTTTTTCTTCAGCTCCGGGAGATCCTCAAATACAGCCATGGCCTTGAGCCACTCCCTGTGCGGGAGCGCCGGCATGCCCGCTACGGTCTGTCCCTCTTTCACATCCTTGGTGACACCGGCCTGACCGGCAACGGTAACCTGATCCCCTACCCGAATATGACCGGTGACGCCGGC
>Ga0209321_10003304_pt1 | contig 10807 bp, 9 predicted proteins | sample Rifsed16ft4_FD_184012 | JGI IMG/M metagenome (GOLD analysis project Ga0209321, IMG submission 184012) | Soil microbial communities from Rifle, Colorado, USA - sediment 16ft 4 - CSP-I_5_4 (version 2) | ecosystem: Environmental > Terrestrial > Deep subsurface > Rock core/Sediment | place: Rifle... | reverse complement strand
GTAAAAAGATTCTATGGCCTTGGCTTAAAACTAACTGGACAAAACTCAACAAGAAAGTTGGTCGTGGCAATCCATTGTTTAATAGAATTGTTGCAAGTATCTCTTCTATTGCAGATGATTCCATGGAAAAAGAGATTCGTCAATTTTTCAAAAAGAACCCTACACCTGGTACTGAAAGGACACAAGAGCAAACTCTTGAACGAATTAGAATTAGTTCCAAATTCTTACGTAGCATGAGAAAAGAGTTTACATCATAACACTCATGGCAAAAAAAATAATTCCTATAATTTCTATTGCTGTGATTAGTATATTGGGATTGTTTTTTCTTTCAGATTCTAGTTCCAACAAAGATGTCTTGAAATCTACATTTGAAATTGATGCAACTTATTATGATGCAGGATATGTCCAGATTTCATATCTGGATAAATCAGCAAAGACTAATCATGTTGTATTGGAAATTTTGGGAATGGATGAATCTTTTCAAAAAACTTTGTCCGGCTCTGAATTTATAGAAACTGTCCCATTTCCAAATATCTCAAAATATGGATGGCAAGTTAATCCCGTGACATTTCTAATTGACCATGAAGAACTTGGAAAGGTTTCCCTGAAAACTGAAATTCATCCATATGGTGAACCTGCACCTCCGATTATCTACGGCAATTCTTAGATGATATACAAGATTTTATTGCAGCTTTGAGGATTTACCGTATGGATATTTCTGATTTAAAAAAGGGCAAAAGGGGGGCGATTGCCAAGGCTATCACTATAGTTGAAAATGATCCTATTGAGGCAAGAAAACTACTTAAAAAAATATTCAAAGAAACTGGAAATGCATCAATAATTGGAATTACAGGACCTGCCGGTGCTGGCAAAAGCTCACTTATCAACAAAACATCTGTAGCATTAAAAAAACTTCATACAAAACCAGCTGTTCTTGCGATTGATCCTACAAGTCATGTCACAGGAGGAGCAATATTAGGCGATAGAGTTAGAATGACCGAATCCACTGATTCTGGAACTTATATCCGCAGTGTTGCATCAAGGGGGGCCACTGGCGCTATTTCTAGATCATTGAGAAACAGCATTAGAGTTTTAGAATATGCTGGATTCAATCCAATAATTATTGAAAGTGTTGGTGCAGGTCAAACCGAGATAGAAATTTCAAATATTGCAGATATCACTGTAGTTGTTTTTAATCCTAACACTGGTGATAGTATACAAACCATAAAAGCAGGTTTGACTGAAATTGGAGATATCTATATTGTTAACAAAAGTGATCTTGATGGAGCCAATCAACTCTTTGATGCAGTTCGTGATTATATCGGTTCATCTACGAAAAATCCTGTTATCTTAAAGACTTCGGTTAAGAAAAATTCTGGAATATCTGAATTTGCCAAGACCCTAAAAGAAATGATGGTTATAAAAAATAAGCACAAGAAAGAAAAGGATATGTTTAGACTGGAGACTGAATTAAAAGATCTTATTTTAAATAATATGAGTGAAAAGATCGAAACAATGCTTGATTCTGATAAAATGTTTTCCAAGTATCTTAAAAAAATTCAATCAAAAGAAATGGATCCTTTTGATGCTGCCGATAAAATTACAAAATATTTGATAAAGTGAAAAGTATGGCTAAAAAACAAAATACAAACAAGGAATCCTCAAAACAATACGTAACTGATTCTAATTTTCCAGTAAAGAGAATCTACCATAGATCCTCAAAGAAATACACCAAAGAAGATTCCGGAGTATATCCATTTACACGTGGAATTCATCCTGAAATGTTTCGTGAAAGATTCTGGACTATGAGGCAGTATTCTGGATTTGGCGATGCAAAATTAACCAATGAACGATTCAAGTTCATGCTTGAAAAAGGCCAAACAGGTCTAAGCATGGCATTTGATCTTCCAACCCAAATAGGATATGACCCTGATTCCACACAAGCAGAAGGCGAAGTGGGAAAAGTCGGCGTCTCCATTGCATCACTTAAAGACATGATGATTGCTTTTGATGGAATTCCTCTGGGAAAAGTAAGCTCTTCAATGACAATCAATTCCACTGCATCAACATTGCTTGCATACTATATTGTAGTAGGTGAATCACAAGGATTCAAAAGCACTGAACTAAGAGGTACGACACAAAATGATATCCTCAAAGAATACATTGCAAGAAACACCTACATTTATCCTCCAAAGCCATCCATGAGATTAATTGGAGACATGATTGGGTACTGTGCTGATAAAGTTCCACAATGGTACCCTGTTTCAATTTCTGGTTATCACATGAGAGAGGCTGGATGTACTGCAACACAAGAAATTGCATTTACAATTGCAAATGCTATTGCGTATATTCAAACATGCATTGATAGGGGATTAAAAATAGATGATTTTGCACCAAGGCTTTCGTTTTTCTTTTGCTGTACCATTGAATTCTTTGAAGAAGTTGCAAAGTTTAGAGTTGCAAGAAAAGTTTATGCTAAAATTCTCAAAGAAAAATTTCATGCAAAGGATCCTCGCTCACTGCAATTAAAATTCCATACACAAACAAGTGGAGAATCTCTAACTGCACAACAACCTGACAATAACATTGTACGTGTTGCAATACAAACAATGGCTGCAGTAATTGGTGGAACTCAGTCGCTTCACACAAATTCTAGAGATGAAGCCTTGGCTTTGCCTACTCAGGAGTCTGCAAAAATTGCTCTTAGAACACAACAAATTGTAGCACATGAAAGTGGGGTCACTAAAACTGCAGACCCTATGGCTGGCTCTTACTATCTTGAGGAACTATGTGATCAAATTGAAGAGAATGTTTGGAAATATCTAAAGCAAATTGAAAAAATGGGTGGCTCTATCAAAGCAATTGAAAAAGGATTCTTTCAATCTGAAATTCGACAAAACGCATACCGCTTAAAAAAGGAGGCAGATGCTGGTGATAGAATCCTAGTTGGTGTAAACAAGTACTCTGAAGTCGAAGAAAAATCCCCCGAATTACTAAGAATTGATGATAGAATTGAGATCCAACAAAAGAAAGCACTCAAAGAATTAAGATCATCAAGGGATAATAAAAAACTCGAAAAAGCACTATCTGCAATGAAAAGCGCTGCTGATACTGATGAGAATCTAATGCCGTACATTATTGCTTCTGCAAAAGCGTATGCCACTACTGGTGAAATCAGCAACACATTCAGAGAAGTATTTGGCGAGTATCGTCCAAAAGAGGTCTTTTAGATGAAAATTGATCATGTTGCAATTGCAGTAAATGATGTAGAGGAATCTGCCAAAGTTTACCAAGAAGCACTAGGCGTTTCTAGTGTTGAATTTGAAACAGTTGAAACTGAAGGTGTCAAAGTTGCAATCATTCATCTTGAAAATGGAAGAATTGAATTGATGCAACCAACCAATGATGCAAGTCCGATTAAAAAATTCCTTGATAAAAAAGGACCAGGTCTTCATCACATTGCTTTGGAGACTGATAACATTGAAGGTGAGGTTTCAAGAATGGAGGGCTGTGGAATTCAGTTTCTAGGAAAAATTAGGCCTGGTTCTGCTGGCACCAAAGTTACATTCATTCACCCAAAATCCCTTTCTGGTGTTTTAGCAGAACTCTGCTCACATCCAAAATAACTTCTCTATTTTATCATTCCATCATTTTTAGAGTATCTGATGCTGTAATTATTCCCATAATTTTTGATTTTTTTGAAACTAGAATGCATTTTGAATATCGAATTAATGGAACAAGGACATTTGCTGGTGTGTCATAATCAACAATTGGTGGCACTGGCTCCATAGTGTCTGCTAGTTTTGCATTTTTTAATTCAGCTTCTCCTAGGTCTGCAAGATGCCTGACAATTCCATCCTCTGATATTACTCCTACAGGTTCATGTCCATTGAAAATAGGAATTTGACTAATTGATGATTCATGCATTTTTTTTATTGCATCATGTAGTGTGTTGCTTGGCTTTAGTTTTACCACGTCTTTGCTACAGAAATCCCCTGCTTTGTGAGATGATGATTTGCCCTCAAGATTTGCCAGACTATCAAAAATTCTTTTAGCTGTTTCGTAACTTGGTTGACTTCTGCCTGACTCTATTTGGTTGATCATCGAAGTGCTAACCCCTGTCATAGTGGCAAGTGTTTTTTGTGTAATGCCTATTTTTAGTCTGATTTGTTTGATGGAATCAATTCTTGGTAACAATTCGTATTGTTGTATGTTGAACTAGTTTTAAAATGTGCTTTGTACGATTATCTTCTTTTAGATTTGCTCTTTTTTGCAGCTTTCTTTACTGATTTTCTTGATTTCTTTACTGCTCTTCTTTTTGGAACTACTTTTTTAGTTGCAGGCTTTCTTTTTGCAGCTTTTTTTGGCTGCTCAATTGCTGCCTGTGCAGCTGCTATTATTGCAATTGGTATTCTATGTGGTGATGCGCTGACATAACTTAGATTTGCATTATGGCAGAATTTGATAGAGTTTGGATCTCCTCCATGTTCTCCACAAATTCCAATTTCCATGTTTGGCTTTATGCTTCGTCCAGCTGCAATTCCAATCTTCATTAGGCTTCCAACTCCGTTTACATCAATTGATTGGAATGGATTTTTCTCAAGAATTTCTTTATCCATGTATTCTGGAAGGAATTTTCCTTCTACATCTTCACGACTAAAACTAAATGTTCCTTGTGTGAGATCATTTGTACCAAAGCTAAAAAATTCTGCAGTATCTGCAAGCTCATTTGCAGTTAAAGCTGCTCGTACCACTTCAATCATTGTTCCAAAGTTAATTTTTAATTTCATGTTGTGTTTTAATTCCATCTCTTTTTTGATAGAATCGTAGATTTTTTTAATATGGTTCAGCTCAGCAATGCTGCTTATTTGTGGAATCATAATTTGTGGATATGCATTCACTTTATTTTTAGCCAATTCAGCTGCTGCTTCAAACACCGCTCTGATTTGCATTTCATAAATTTCTGGATAAGTAATTCCTACTCTGACCCCTCTGTGTCCCATCATTGGATTAATTTCTGCTAGTTCTCGTGCTCTTTTTAAAACGATTTTTGCTTTTTCTAATTCTTCTTTGTCATTTTTTATTTCTAACTTGTGAATTTTATCAGCTAGTTCTTCAGGGTTTGGTAAGAATTCATGCAATGGTGGATCCAATAATCTGATAGTCACTGCATATCCTTCCATTGCTTTTAGAATCTCGATGAAATCGCTTTTTTGTAATTCTCCTAGTTTGGCTAGCACTTTTTTTCGCTCTTCAATGTTTCCTGCCATGATCATTTCTACAAACAATCCTATTCTGTCACTTCCATTGAACATTCTTTCTGTTCTACAAAGACCAATTCCTTGTCCTCCAAATTCTCTTGCTAGTCTTGCTCCTTCTGGAGTATCTGCATTTGCTCTAATTCCTATTTGCTTGGTTTTTTGTGCCCATTCTAGAATTGTTTTAAAATCATCTGTGATTTTTGGCTCTATTGTTGGAATCTCTCCAAGATAGACTGAACCAGTACTGCCGTCAATTGTAATTGCATCTCCTTCATGTACTATTTTTCCATCAACACTGCATTGTTTGTTATCATAATCGATTCTCAAATTTGAGCAACCCACGATACATGGTTTGCCCATACCTCTTGCAACAACTGCTGCATGTGATGTTTTTCCTCCCCTGCTGGTAAGAATTCCAACTGACTCAAAGAATGCAGGGACATCCTCAGGTTTTGTTTCTTCTCTAATTAGAATGACTTTGGCTCCGTTTTCTCCCATGGTAGTTGCTCTTTTTACATCCAGTACTGCTATGCCACTTGCTGCTCCAGGCGATGCTGCAATTCCTTTTACTAGTAGAGTATAATTTTTGATAGATTTTGAATCAATTGTTCTATGTAGTAATTGTTCTAGTTGTTCTGCATGCAGTCTTGTTAGCGCCTTGTTTTTATCAATTAATTTTTCTCTAACCATGTCTACTGATGTTTTTACCATTCCAACTGCATTCATCTTTGCATTTCTTGTTTGTAGCAAGTAGAATTTTCCTTGCTCAATCGTAAATTCTATATCTTGAGGTTCTTTGTAGTGTTTTTCTAGTCTTTCACATGTTTGTGCTAATTGTTCATATGATTTTGGTAATTCTATTTTCATCTCATCTACTGGTTTTCCTGTTCTAACTCCTGCCACTACATCTTCTCCTTGTGCATTGACTAGATATTCTCCAAAAAGATGTCTTGTTCCATCTCCTGGGTTTCTTGTAAATACTACTCCTGTGGCACTGTCATTTCCCATGTTTCCAAATGCCATTGAAACTACATTTACTGCAGTACCATCTGCAATGTCTTTTGTAATGTTGTTTTTCTCCCTGTATACAACTGCTCTTTCTCCCATCCAACTTCCAAATACCGCTTTGATTGCTAACTCTAGTTGCTCAGATGGGTCAGAAGGAAATTTTACACCTGTGTGTTTTTCACAAATCTTTTTGTATTCTGAAACAACTGTTTTTAGAGATTTTTCATTTAATGCACTATCTGCTTGCACAGCTTGGTTTAGCTTTGCATTTTCTAACACTTCATCAAATTTCTTATCGTCAACGCCAAATACTACTTTGCCAAATAGCTGAACAAATCTTCTGTATGAATCCCATGCAAATCTTGAGTTGTTGCTTTTTTTTGCAAGACCTTCTACAGTTTCATCATTTAATCCCAAATTCAAAATAGTATCCATCATTCCAGGCATGGATATTGCAGCCCCTGATCTTACAGATACAAGCAGTGGGTTTTCTTTAGAATTCCATTTCTTTCCTGTTCTTTTTTCAATTTTTGCAATGTTCTTTTTTACTTCTGGAATCAGTGTTTTTGGCAATTTTTTATTATTGGTATAATACATTTTGCAAACTTCAGTAGTAATTGTAAATCCGGGTGGAACAGGCAATTTGAGTCTGGTCATCTCGCAAAGACCAGCTCCTTTTCCTCCTAGGAGTTTCTTGTTTTTTCCGTCTCCTTCGTCATAAAAGTAAACTTGTTTCATTTTTTATCTAGATTATCAAATCAAAATCAGGGGTTTTTAAAGCATTGCCTTTGAAAACTCTTCAATTACTTTTGTCCAGTTTTTTGCTTTGATTATTCCGCTTGCAACTAAAATTCCTTTGGAGCCTAATTCTAATGCTTTTGCAACATCTTGTCCTGAAACAATTCCTGCACCACAAAGCAATTTTGTTTTGTTGTTTGCACTATTTACAGCATCTGCAGCTTTTGTAATAAGTTCTGGTCTTTCTTTTGAAACTGCTTTTCCAGATCCAATAAGTTCTGGCGGTTCTATTGCAATGTAATCTGGATTTAATTTTGCGTATTTTTTTACTTCTGCTACATCCTTGACACAAACAACTGAAATCATCTTTAATTCTCTTAATCTTAAAACAAGTTCAGTAATTTCTTTTTCTGAAATTCTATGTTCACTATGATTAATCAAAGAACCACTGACTTTGGATTTTTTCAACAATTCTGGAATGACAAATCCTGTTGTACTGCCAATTTTTGAATTATCTACATGTTGTGCTAAAATTGGAATTGAACTATTTGATACTAGACCAATCAAGTGCTGTGGTGGTGCAACCGTAATTTTTATTTTATATTTTTTTGAAATCTTTTCTACAATATTTACAAATTCTGTTATTTTATCTCCTGCAATCTCTTCATAGTTTTTACAATTAATTATGAACATACTTTCTTTGAAAATTCCAACATTGTATTTAACCCTTGATTGTATGTTTTACTGATTTATCTTTGATATTTTTTCATATCTTTTTTTCATGAATAAAACTATCATCATAAGAAAAATTGCTGCAATATTTGTGCCTATAATAAAGACATCTGCAACTATAATTCCATAAATTAACCACAAGATGGATCCTCCAGAGATGAAAACCATTAGATATTTTGAAACATCTTTGAGGCTCTTTGTCTTGTATCCTTTGATAATCTGCTCTACCCATCCTGATAAAATTAAAACACCGGCAGCTATTCCAAGTATGGTAAGTAAAGTTCCGTCAATTTCCACAATAAGTCACTAATTCCAAAAAAATTCGTCTAATCCAGTTTGTTTTGGTTTGCCTAGCATAGTCTGAAAATCCAAATCCAACGATGATGTGATTTGATCTAATGTGGCCTCCATAAACTCCATGTATTTTTTAGAGTCTATCTCTTCTTTTTTTGCCAATTCCACTGGCTTTACCCCTGGTTTGTTTAGAATTTTAACATATGATATTTTGTCTCCTTTTTTTACCTCTCTGATTGATTCAAGTAATTTTGCGGCTCGTATGTGTTGTGGAACTGTTTTAATATATTCTGACGGTGCTTTACTGATCATTACATTAAATGTCAGGTCTTGCAGTGGTATCTCTTTTGCTTCTACTTTTTTTGCACATGTTGCAATTTTGTCTGTGATCTCTTTTTTTGCTCGTTCAAAATCTGAAACTGTTTGAACTTTGGATAAAACATCAAGTAATTCATAAAATAATTTTCTGATAAATGGTGGTGTGTGCGATTTTTTTCCAGTCAAACCTTTTACGTCTACTGTACCTGTATTGGTTACGCCAAGATAGTTTTTCTTTCTGTTACTTAATACACAGTATCTATACACTTTGTCAATTTCTAAATCTACTCCGTGATCTCTTTTTGCTTGTTCTATTACTTTGTGGATTTGCTCATCTGTGGGTTTTTTGATAAACAATGAATCTGTATCGCCATAAAGAACTTCAATTCCTATTGCCTCACATTTTTTGATAGTCTCTAAAATTGTGAATCTGCCAATAGCAGTTGTTGCCTCTGCTGCAGGAAGAAAATACAATGGAAAAATCTCTGCACCCATTACTCCATAGCTGGCATTTAGAATTACTTTGAGTGCTTGGCTAACTACTGTGTATTGTTGTCTTTGATCTTCTGTCAGTGTCTCTTTTTTTGAGAGGCTTTTGTAGTAATTTACCCTCAAGTCTCGTAATGAACCGATAATTATTGCTGTTAGCCCGTTTCTTTTTGTGCATGCCCAATGATTTGTTTGAGGTATGGTATTTTTCTTACATTCATTATGAGAGCATCTGACTGTTTCATATGATATGTTTCTCACCTTGATAATGCTGGGGTATAGACTTGCAAAATCCATTACTACCACATCAAAATGAATTCCTTCTTTTGGATCAATAACTAAACCTCCTCTGTATTTTTTATCTTTGATTATTGCATCTGATGATACTCCTTCTGACCTTCTCTCAAGTTCTTCTCTTTTTGGAATCAATGCATTTCTTTGTCTGTGTTCGTAATACAGCAAACTTCTAATCCACTGTGACACTCCCATTCTTGCAATATCGTCAATTGGCATTCTTCCAATTCTAGCAATAATTACAAGTAAATCCATCAAAAGATCTTTGTTGAAACTTGTAAGCTCGTATGTTAGTAGCGCATCATTGTAACAATAATTTGCAATTTGATATAGACTGAGCTGATCAAACTCTAAACCATAATCTATTTTTTCTTTGTTTAAGAGCGCCTTTGATACACTGTTTAATGAAAAATCTGTATACTTTTGACTAAATGCGTAAATCTGAAATGAACGATTTGAAAGTGTTCTGTACAAATCAAGATGTACACCATGTTTTAGTGTGGCAGAATCTTTCATCATGTATAGTGGGTTGTTTTCATTTTTTATTCCAAGTCTTTCTGCTCTGTTAAACAAATATGGTAAATCAAACTCGTCTCCGTTGTATGTTACCACAAAAGGAAATTCTTCAATTATTTTAAACGCATCTAAAATCATCTCTTTTTCTTTACTTTGATCATAAAATACAATCTTGATATCTTGATCAAGTTCATTTACTCCTTCATCTGTGCCTTCTGTTCTTAGCACAAAAATTTGATCAAACCCGTCTGTTCCCTTTAGCCCAATTGCGGTAACTTTTTTTTCAGCGACCTTTGGATCTGGAATTCTTCCTATTTCAGCCTCAACTTCTATGTCTACGCTCAATCTTTTGATTCTAGGAATTGGCTGGTTTAGTAAATCTGCCCAATCTGAAATTAATTCTTTGAACTCCTTTGGGTCCACCATATTTTCGCTATCTACTTTGTCCCATAGCAGACTTTTTAGAGCGAGTTTAACCTCGTCTGCTATTTCTAAATCATGGGGTTTTATTTTTCCGTCCACTATTTCATAATATTTTCCAACAATTAGTGATCTATCGTAAAGATAATTTTCATAATATTTGATATCTGATTCCCATGTCTCAATTATGTTTCTGATGCTTTTGTCACCTGTAGTTCCTCCTATTGTAAGTGGATCTGCTACTGTTATTTTTGACATGTTGATTTCTTCATCTTTTATCAAGTCATGGCGTTTCACCGTTTTAATTTCTAAAATATCATCTCTTTCTTGCAGAAAATCTAATTCATCTACGGATAATCTGGAGTAGCAGTATGGTTTGTGTCCTGTTTCGTCATGCCATAAAATTAATTTCTGTGATACTGGTTCGTAGAATTTTAACACTGCAGCTCTTGTTATGTTGTCATATGTTGCAGATACTAGCATTGATGGCGGCATTGATGTGATCTTTTCTGTTTCTTTAACGTTAATCTGCATGTGATCACTTAGATGGATTTTTCATATGTGCTAACTAATTCTTTTGCCCATTTGGTGATTCTGCTTTTGTCAAGCTGAACAACTTCAACACCAGCTTCTTTTAATAATTCAAAATCTGTTTCTGGATAAGAATCAAGACAGACAAATTTTCTAATTCCAATTGTAATTGCCATCTTTGTGCATTCTAAACATGGAACAAATGT
>Ga0209321_10003303_pt1 | contig 10809 bp, 10 predicted proteins | sample Rifsed16ft4_FD_184012 | JGI IMG/M metagenome (GOLD analysis project Ga0209321, IMG submission 184012) | Soil microbial communities from Rifle, Colorado, USA - sediment 16ft 4 - CSP-I_5_4 (version 2) | ecosystem: Environmental > Terrestrial > Deep subsurface > Rock core/Sediment | place: Rifle... | reverse complement strand
AAAGATGTAAAGTGGAGAATAAATGTTGGGAAGGAAAAAGGCGGATATATTCTTAGTTCGGCATGTTCTGTTGCACCCAAAACTCCACCGCAAAACATTAAGCTGCTCTCCGAGCTTGTCGAAACTTTCGGAAAATATTAATGAATGAGGCGTATCTAAAGAGATCTTTAATGCAATTTTGCTTTATGAATACAAACCTAATTCCAAATAATTTTACATTAGATGTACCTTTTTAGAGAAGACTCATGAATCCAGCAATCGAAGAACTTCTCCAAAAATTAGCCATATCTGTAATTGATGGGAAACATCTCGAAGCAGTTGAATTGACGAAACAGCTTCTTGCACTAAATTATACGCCGAAAGAAATTCTTGACAACGGTTTATTAGCCGGAATGAGTGTGGTCGGACAAAGATTTCGTGATAATATAATTTTCGTTCCCCAGGTTTTGATTTCAGCACGTGCTATGAAATTTTCATTAGCTATACTTGAACCTCTGCTTGCAGAAGCAAATATTCCGGTCATTGGAACAGTGATAATGGGAACAGTGAAAGGTGATATTCATGATATCGGAAAGAATATCGTTTCAATGATGCTTCGGGGAAATGGATTTAAGGTAGTGGATATTGGAATTGATGCTTCGTTCGAAAAATTCATAGGTGCTGTAAAAAAAGAAAATGCACAGATAGTCGGTATGTCTGCTTTATTGACTACAACAATGCTTTATATGAAAACCGTGATTGAAAAATTTAAATACGAAAATCTAAACGTAAAAATAATGATTGGCGGCGCTCCGGTTTCGAAAGCATTCGCAGAACAAATCGGTGCAGATGCATACGGAAAAAATGCTTCAGAAGCAGTTAGACTTGCGAGAGAGTTTGTAAACCGATGAATGGATTTTGTCATTCCGAATTTATTTCGGAATCTCTTTCTCATTATTTTTAGATGCTGAAATGAATTCAGCATGACATTTTCTGATTTTAATCAAAGATTACATAACCCATGAATAATTTTCTATCAACATTAAAGTCTAAAAAGGTTTTGCTCTGTGATGGAGCGATGGGAACTGAACTTCAAAGAAGAGGATTGAAAGTCGGTGACTGTCTGGAAGAGTACAATCTCTCCAATCCAAAAATGATTCAAGGAATTCACAAAGACTATTTTGATGCAGGTTCCGACATTGTAGAAACAAATACTTTTGGCGCTAACCGGTTGCGATTGAAATTTTACGGATTAGACAATAAAGTCGGAGAAATAAATTTAGCCGCAGTAAATAATGCTAAGGAAGTCCGTCCCAAAAATAAGTTCATTGCAGGTTCTATAGGTCCCTTGGGTGAACTTTTAGAACCATTGGGTAATATCTCAGAAGATTTTGCTTATGATATTTTTGGTGAACAGGCAAAAATACTTGAAGAAGCCGGAGTTGATATTATTTATATCGAAACTATGATGGCTATCGAGGAAGTGGCAATTGCCATGAAAGCCGCAAAAGAGAACGCTTCTCTCCCTGTTGCGGGTTCAATGACATTTGAATTAGGTAAGAGCGGATTAAAAACTCCATGGGGTGTTGATGTTCAAACTGCAGTAAATGAATTAACAAACGCCGGTGCAGATATTATTGGATCAAATTGCGGTAAAGGTTTTGATGAGATGATTCAAGTAATTAGAGAAATGAAAATGCTAACAACAAAACCGATTCTTGCTCAATCAAATGCCGGAATACCAGAACTAATTGATGGAAAATTATTTTACAAAGAAACTCCCGAAATGATTGCTCCGAAAGTGCAAGAGCTATTAAAATCCGGTGTGAATATTATAGGCGGATGCTGTGGTACAAATCCTTCTCACATAAAAAAAATGCGTGAAGTTTTGGATCTTTTCCTGAATTATTCCATCTAATTACTTGAACTTGTGCTATAGATAATTAATTCCTATCGGCATTATTAGTTTTTAATCCCGGAGGGATGAAATGTTTGTAGAAATAAACAGAACAAAAGAAATAGTAAAATCCCTTTAGGGATGACATATAGAACCATTATATAAAAATAAAATAGAATTATGAATCACGAAGTAAAAGATTTTTCAACTGATGTTTTACAGGCAAGCTTTAACAAACCAATCCTTGTTGACTTTTGGGCTGAATGGTGCGGACCCTGCAGAGTTTTAGGACCATCACTGGAACGACTTGCTGCCAAGAATAATGGCGAATGGAGTTTAGTAAAAGTTAACAGCGATGAGAATCCTGAACTTTCAGCAGAATACGGAATAAGAAGCATCCCCAACGTAAAATTATTTTATAAGGGAGAAGTCATAAATGAATTTGTCGGTGCACTCCCCGAACAGGCAATCATTGAATGGTTAAAGAAAAATATTCCCGGCAAACATCAAGATTTGCTTTCGAATGCTGAGACGCTTTTATCATCCGGTAATGAAATGGAAGCTCAACAAATTCTGGATGAATTGCTGAGGAAAGATCCCCGGAATAGTTCGGCAAAAATTTTATTAGCTAAAATTCTTTTATTTAAAGACAGCCAAAAGGCACTTGAACTTATCAGTGGTGAGGAAGAAACAAATGATACTGATGAGGTGATTAGTGCCATTAAAACAATCGCAGATTTACTTAATGAAAGTAAAAACTCAGCACTGGAAGATTCCCCCACAAAAAATCTTTATCTTGAAGCAGTAAACCACCTCAGAGAAAAACGGTTTGATTTATCTCTGGAAAAATTTATAGAGATAATACGAACAGATAGATTCTTTGGTGATGATATTGCAAGAAAATCATGTATTGCAATATTTAAGTACTTAGGAGAAGAAAATAAAATTACCGCAGCTTATCGAAAAGATTTTGGTCGTGCCCTCTATATTTAAATTTTAGGGCATTCTTATCTTACTGCTTTAATAGAAAAACTTTTTACTGCCTCATCTTTTGTTTTGTAGATTTCAAAAACCTTTATAGTTCCTGTTAGCTCAAGTAAAGCTTGTGCTTCCGAATGCACACCTACAAGCTTCAAGTTACCGCCAATTTTGCTCACCTTTTTTAAGGCAGTTACAATCGTGCTTAGAAAGGTTGAATCCATAAAATTACAATTTGAAAGGTCAACGATGATTTTAGAATGACCGTTATCAATATCTTTATCCAGAAGCTTTTTGAATTCCTCGGCCTCTTTGAAAGTAGCCCTGTTAATACCGATGACTTCAACTATGACATCTTTAATTTTTTCACTATAAAAAGACATTAATATTCCTTCTTTTATTTCGTTGATAATTATAATAAATCATTTGGTATTGGGCAAATAAAATTTTAAAGAGTGCCTTTTTTACTAAAAAATCTAACTTTTAATCGTCCAACTGCCCACTCAAATTCCTAAATTGTTCCAGGGATTCCGGATTAGCCAAAGCTTCCTTATTGTCCGCACTTTCGCCGTTGATCAACCTGGATACTACAATTTCAACTTTTTTCATGTTGATTGTATGCGGTATTTCAACTATCTGAATTATTTTTGCCGGAACATGGCGCAAGGTTAATTCTTTTTTTATTTCAGACTTAATTTTTTCTTTCAATTCCAGCGTTAAGTTTAAAGTATTCTTAAGAACCACGAATAAAATAATCCTCACATCATTTTTCCAATTCTGTCCAACTACAAGTGAGTCAGCTACTTCATCTATTTTTTCCACAACATTATAAATTTCAGCCGTACCAATTCTAACTCCTCCGGGATTAAGAGTTGAATCAGATCTTCCATAAACAATTATACTGCCTCTGTCTGTTAACATAATATAATCGCCATGGCGCCAAATTCCAGGATAATAATAAAAGTAGGAGGACTTATACTTTTGTTTATTGGGATCATTCCAAAAATAAATTGGCATTGAAGGAAAAGGAGAAGTACAAACTAATTCACCCTTCTGGTTTATTACCGACTTACCATTTTCATCGTAAACTTCTACTTTCATTCCTAATCCACGGCATTGTATTTCTTCGGAATAAACCGGCAGCAATGGATTTCCAAGCATGAAACAGGAGATAATATCAGTGCCACCAGAAATTGATGAAAGCAAAACATCAGCTTTAACATTTTGATAAACCCAATTGAAATTATCATTGGTCAAAGGAGAACCCGTCGAGAGAATTGTTTTTAATGATCTAAAATTATTTTGACTTTTGGGAATAAATTTTCTATCCTGGTTAATACTAAGAAACTTTGGACTTGTACCAAAAATAGTAATGTTATGTTCATCAATTAAATCCCATAGAGTTGATATCTTAGGATAGATGGGACTTCCATCATAGAGTAAAATAGTTGCTCCCACTTTCAGGGAGCTAACCAACCAATTCCACATCATCCATCCGCAGGTTGTATAAAAAGTAATCACATCGTCTTGCTTCAAATCCGTATGCAGGAACAATTCCTTAAAATGCTGAAGTAATGTACCTCCGGTTCCATGAACTATACACTTTGGTTTACCAGTCGTGCCTGAAGAATACATTATGTAAAGCGGATGATCAAACTCGACTTGCTCAAACTTAATTAAACTTGAGGTGTTGTGTTCCAACTTATTATAATTTATAAATTTATCAGAATTACTTTGCTTAACAGATAGTTGTGAAGAATTTTGATTAATAACAATTATCTTTTCAATATCTGGGATTGCATTACTGATTTGCATTATCTTTTCATTGCAATCAACTAATTTACCGTTGTAGGAGTAACCATCAACAGCAAATAATATTTTTGGTCGAATCTGTCCGAAGCGGTCAATCACCCCATGTAATCCAAAATCCGGGGAGCAAGATGACCAGATTGCACCGATACTTGCCGAAGCCAGCATTCCGATCACGGCTTCAGGAATGTTTGTGATAAAAGCTGCAACTCTATCCCCTTTTTTAACACCCAAGCTTCTTAGTAATTGCGCACATGAAGCTACATTTTTATACAATTCCTCAAAAGTAAGTTTTATGGTTGGAGAATTTTCTCTTATGCTTATTAAAGCAATTCTTGAGTCTCTGTGTCTTAAAAGATTTTCGGCAAAGTTTAGCTTAGCTCCGGAAAACCATTTCGCATCTAACATCCCGTTGCCTGAAATAATGTTGTCGTAATTCTTTGAATATTTTATATCTCCAAATTCCCAAATAGCTTTCCAGAAATTAGGAATTTCCGTTACGGACCAATTGTAAAGATCATCATAATTGTTTACCCGCTCATTAAATTTTGCTTTAACGTATTTAATGAAGGCGGAAAGGTTGGAATTATTTTTTCTTTCTTCTGATGGAATCCAGAGTGGTGTTTTAACAGTCATTTTATAGAGAGGGGCTGCAATAAATCGACGATTTACTTAGTATTAGAATAAAGAGCAGCTTTCCAGGCAAAGTCAGTGTCACCGCTTTCTAAAGCAATCTTTGCACATATTTCCAGCCGATGCTTAACAATAATTTTGTTTTGATTCTTTAAAGTAATCAGAGCTTTTAACATTTTTATGTACTCTTTATCTCTTTCATATCTTTTTATAGCTTCTTCCGAAATTTCAAAGTTCTCAAATTTTAACGATTCAATTTCACGAATAAACTTGGCAGCATCTTCTTCAGTTGGAATTGAGGTGACATTTGCAAACTTAGCAAGATTATTTGCAGAAAAAACATGTGACTGCTTCATGAAATTCGGCAGTTGGTCATAACTAATTCCCCTTTTCTGATTTGGTCTTTTAATAACAAATATTGAATCACCATTTGCTCTTGTGTAAAATTCACCGGACATTCTTGCTACTAAATTAATTAGATCAGGATGGATAATGCCCTCTCTAAAAATATCTTCAGCTATATGAAATTTAACAACTTCACAAACAGCTATGTTTGCTGAAGCTCCACCGTTTCCGTAACTAAAGATGTCTCTTAAAATGCATTCCATTTGAAATGGAGATTCCTTAACTCTTTTGGGTTTAACTAAATCAGATTCAATTGGTGTAAGCCCGCTCTTTTCAAACTCATTTACTTCCGGTGGATATTCGGTAGAGGCTAGATTGATTTGTTCAACCATTTCATAAGTCACGGCTTGCACAACACATTCAGGGGCTTCCTGGAGATTATTATATGTATCCTTCAAAGATCCATCCCGCCCTCGCCTTGAGGGAGAAAATGCAATTATCGGAGGATTTGCTCCAAACGCATTAAAGAATGAAAATGGACTGAGATTGAGTATTCCATTTTTAGATATTGTAGATACAAGAGCTATTGGACGAGGACCAACACCGCCTAACAATAATTTATGAACTTCAGGAACACTTAAATCTTTTGGTTCGTAATGAAACATTTTAAATATTTTTTTTCTTTCTAAGAATTGAATTTGATTCTGAAGATTTTACAATTTTGTTAACAAGCTTTCCAAGACCAGTGATTTCTAATTCAATTGTATCACCATTCCTCAACCAAACGGGAGTAAAACTTTCCCCTTTTGATTTTGCTTCGAGTACACTTGTGCCGTTAAGTTCTAAGTAGCAGCCCGTTCCAACAGTTCCGGATCCTATTACATCGCCGGGAAATAGCTCAACGCCATAAGATGCACGTTCTATCAATTCAGCAAATGTCCAATTCATGTCCTTCATGTTTCCCTGGGATACAATCTTGCCATTATGAATTGCTTTCATCTCCAAATCGTATTTATCACCGCGAGATGAGGAGATTCTATAATTTGCTAATTCGTCAAGTGTGACTAACCATGGTCCAAATGATGTTGCAAAATCTTTCCCTTTAGCAGGCCCGAGATTTAATTTCATTTCTTCCATTTGAAGAACTCTTGCCGAAAAATCATTCATTACCATGTAACCGGCAATATATTCGTCTGCTTTTTCAGCAGGAATGTTCTTCCCTCTCTTGCAGATGACGATTGCAGCTTCCAATTCGAAGTCTAAATTTTTTAAATGATCATCTTCAACCAAAATATCTCCGGGTCCAAAAACGGCATTATGATTGGTGAAATAAAAAATAGGATATTGATCGAATTCAGGAATCATTTCAACGCCGCGATTGCGTCTTGCCGCAGCTACATGCTGACGAAATGCATATCCATCCCGACATGAGGTTGGATGAGGAACCGGAGAAAGAAGTTTAACTTCAGAGATATTTATTCCGGTTTCTAAATCATTCTGCTCAATTTCACCAGAAAGTTTGTAAATATTTGTAATGTGCTCTTCCCAATTAATTAAAAGTTTTTTAATTTTTGAAGGGAACTTTACACCAAATAGTTCACCGCTTTTCTTCACATCATAAACTTTACCTTCGTGAAAAATTCCAACGCGCTCTTTCGAATTGTTCTTTAGGTATGAAACTAATTTCATTTTGAACTCAAATGCCTAATTAAATATATCGAAATATTAAAGCTATTTTTCAAGCCAAGAATGCTCATAATCTTCAACCATCGTTTTTTTTACGTTGATAGTAACTTTTAACGGAGTAAAAGTATCAATCATTATCGCATATTCATCGGTTTCCTTTTTACCAATTGATGCTTCTGTCTTGCCTGGTTGAGGTCCATGCGGAATTCCCATTGGATGAAGTGTAACTGATCCTTCATGTACGCCTGTCCGCGACATAAAATCTCCATGAACGTAATACAAAACTTCATCACTATCCACATTTGAATGATAATAAGGTGCAGGAATTGCATTGGGATGAAAATCGAAAAGGCGAGGTACAAAATTACAAATTACAAAATGCTCAGTAACAAAAGCTAAATGAATTGGCGGAGGCAAATGTATCTTTCCAACCTTTGGAGCATATTCTTTTAAATTAAATGTGTAGGGATATAAAAATCCATCCCATCCAATTACATCAAACGGATGATGAGGAAGTGAATATTCAAAATATCTATTCGCAACTTTTAGGATTAATTGAAAGCTGCCGAGTTTATCAATCGGTTCTATAAACTGGGGTGGTTTAAAATCCCTTTCGTAGTAAGGCGCATCCTCAGTTAATTGTCCATATTCATTTCTAAAATGTCTGGGAATATCAAACGGGGTATCGGATTCGATGATGAACATTTTTACGTTTTTATGATCCTTAAACTTAAGCTGATATGTAGTGCCTTTGGGAATTACAATATAATCCCACTGTTCAAATGGTAGTTTGCCATATTCCGAAAACATTTCACCTTCCCCATGATGAACGAATACAATTTCATGCGCATAGCTGTTTCGATAAAAAAGTTCGGTGTCTTCCGAAACATTTGCTGTGGATATAACGCAATATTCATTTTTCAAAAAAATATTTCGAGCGGTTAAAAAATTCCCGTTGCTTTGCTTTTTGTCGGTACTGAAATGATAATACTTCAAAGGCGCATCTGACCATTCCGGTGATCCTTCCATCTTTATTTCTTTAACACTCTCTACTTGGGGAGGCATATACAGGTGGTACTTGTTAGAGTAAATTCCCGAAAATCCTTTCGTGCTGAATAATTCTTCGCGGTAAAGGGATTTACCATCTTCTTTATAGAATGTCGTGTGCCTTTTAGGAGGAACTTTACCAACTTTAACATAATATGGCATTTTAACCTCTAAATTTTCTTAGATATTTTTTTTGTTTAATCTTTAAACCCACGACTAAAGTGGTGGGCTGCCAATCATTCTTTATCAAAATTTCCTCTTAGCTGTTGATCACGTTCAATTGATTCAAACAGCGATTGGAAATTTCCTTGTCCAAAACCTTCAGCACCTTTTCGTCTTTGAATTATTTCATAAAAAAATGTCGGGCGATCACCGATAGGTTTTGTAAAAAGCTGCAACAAATATCCCTTGCCTTCCGTATCGCAAAGAATTCCATACTTTCTCAAATCTTCGATATTTTCTGTTACTTCAAATCCCCGCTCTTTTAGTGAATCATAATAAGTATTTGGCACTGAAAGAAATTCAACTCCATTTTCTCTCATGGATTTAATAGTTGCGATTATATTATCTGTAGTGATTGCGATGTGTTGTATTCCTGAACCAAAATATTCATCAATGTATTCTTCGATCTGAGATTTTTTTAAGCCATCATAAGGTTCATTTATTGGGTTCTTAACCATGCTTCCTTCACGTGATCTTACAACTTTAGAAAGAAGCGCTGAGTATTGAGTAGAAATATCACCTGCACCAAACTCAATAAATGTTTCGAAGTTTAATGTTTTATTAAAATAATTTTCCCAGATATTAAGCTCATTGATTCTCACATTTCCGACAATATGGTCAACTTCAACAATGCCTGTTTCTTCCGATTTAATTTGGATATTCTGAATCGGCTTGCCAAATCCCGGTTTGAATATTCCTTTATAATTATCCCGATTTACAAAAACAATCTCAGCATCATCATAAAGTTTGATCGCAGCTTCTTCAATAAAGCCCAGTTCATTTTCAATTTTCTTAGGACTTCGAATCGGAATTCCTCCATTCTTAACTGCCTGATCAAAAGCCGCTTTTACGTTTTTTACTTTTAAGGACCATCTTTTAACACCATCTCCATGCTTTTGCGTAAAGTAAGAAACATCATAATTCGTTGGCTTAATTGCAGAAGTTAAAACAAACCGTAAATTATTTTTGGTAAGATAAAAGGAGACTCTATCTTTCACTCCTGTTTCCGGTCCGGAGTAACCGGTTACGTGCATTCCAAAAGCTTTAGCATGCCAATATGCCCACATCTTAGCGCTTCCAACATAGAATTCTACATAATCGTAACCTATTATGCCTAACTGTTCCGACATAAATTTTCTCCTAATAATTTTGTATAGATCTGTTTCAGCAAAGTTAAATTATTTTGGTTAGATAGCAAAAAATGTTAAGGGTAAATAGTGTGAACTGTGCTGTGTATCATTTAACTCATCAAAAAAGAACGATAAACAGCACACCAATAAACATTATTGTTGCGCCAAGAAGTCTTTCTTTAATATTTTGCTCTTTAAGGAAAAGATACCCGAGAATAACTGAGATCATTCCGGCTGTACGCTTAAGTGCAATTACATAAGATACAAGAGTCAACGATATTGCTGTCATGTGAACAAAGTATCCCATTGATGTAAGCGCACCCACAAAGAATAAATTTTTTCTTTCCAACCAAACTGACTGAAATGAAAATTTCCCTTTAGAAATCGAGAAGATTGTAGTTCCTATCGTAACAAATAAATTAATGAATAAAATATATTGAAGAATTGAGGATGCTTCTATTCCCTTTTTATCAAAGTTCGCAGAAATGCTCCAGATGAATGCAACAATTAACATGTACCGGGTTGCTTTATTTTTCATTAGAGATTTTATAGGAAATAAAATACCTTTTTCTTTTAGATTAACATTAAGCAAATAAGAACCGACAACTATTAAAATAATTCCGATCAAACCTTTCGCAGTTGGAAACTCCCCTACGATTAAGGGTGAAATAAATACAAGAAATAAAGGTGTAAAGCTTAACATAGGAACCACCACCGAAATATCACCCTTTGAAATTGCTCTGTGATAAAGAATGGTCGCCACTGTGTTAACTGTGCCGGATATCAATACTGCAATGAAGAATTGTAAATTAAATTTTAGTTCGATAAAAAAAAGTACAGGAAGATATAAAAGAAATGGTATAAAATTATTTATCCATGATACTACAAGAGAGTCTACATTCATGGATGCTTTTTTTGAAAAGACATTTCTTGAAGCATCAATAAATGGATTAAGAACAGCGTAAATTACCCACATCTATTAAACATTATCCAATAATAAAAAATCATTTTTTGTTACTTTGGAAATAGGAAGCATATTTTTTCCTTCATAAGTGCATATTTCGAGCAGCGGACAAATTGTAC
>Ga0209321_10003301_pt1 | contig 10810 bp, 27 predicted proteins | sample Rifsed16ft4_FD_184012 | JGI IMG/M metagenome (GOLD analysis project Ga0209321, IMG submission 184012) | Soil microbial communities from Rifle, Colorado, USA - sediment 16ft 4 - CSP-I_5_4 (version 2) | ecosystem: Environmental > Terrestrial > Deep subsurface > Rock core/Sediment | place: Rifle... | reverse complement strand
CGCGGTTGCTCGCTCCGGTTTCAGATCGGCAGGCGAAGGCATCTTGCTTTTCGTGTCGCGCCACTTCGCGGCCGACCGCTTGAGGTCGTGAAGGTGGAAGTGCTTCAGCGTTTCCCAGAACGCCCGCTTGCGCTCGTCAGTCGCCGGCCGGTCGTAAGCAGCGCACAGGTCGGCAATCACCACTGCGAAGGCTTCGAACTCGTCGCTACGCATGGCCGGCTACCTCGATCGGTGGATCGTCGTTTGGGTCTGGACGCCACCCTGCTACGGCTGGTTTCGCGATCTTCTCCGGCAACGTCCACGGCTGTTTCCACGGATCGTCAGGGGCACCGAAGAACGTCTGCGGGCTCATGACCTTCGACGTGTCGCTCACCCCTCCGGCCTTCACGTAGGCCGCATACCGCTTCACCGCGTCGACGAGCTGGTTCCACGTGCAACCTTCGTCGATTCGAACCCGGCACCAACCTTCGGCTTGAATCCAGTTCTGCCGTCCGGCAAAGGGCGGGTATGCCTTGCGGCACCGCTCGAACATGACGTGGTGCTCGGCTTCGTCGACTGGCGAAAGCTTCGCGCGCGGGGTGTGTGTCTCTTCTTTCTCTTCTGTTCTTATCTCTTCTGTTCTTATCTCTTCTGTTCTAGCATCGTTACGCGCGTTACCAGCCGTTACGTCACGCGTTACGTTGTGTGACTGCTTACGATGCCGGTACTCTGCTTGCCGTCGAGCGTTGTCTCGGCGTTGTTTCTCGGAGCTACCGTTATGCTCAACGAAGTCAGGAAGTTGTACGTGGTCCGCGTCGACGACCTTAAGCCAATCAGCGGGGAGTGCCTGCGCGAAACCGTCGATCCCCACGAGCTCGTTTATCTCGTCGAGCGTCATGCCGAGCGTGTCGTCGTCGTCGATATGCGTGTCGGCGTATGCCCAGAAACGGACCATGGCGCCGAGCACGATTGTGGTGTCGAGCGCATCGTCCCCGTCAGTAACGCTGCGTAACGCGTTACTCGCACGTAACTTGCGTACAACGCGGCGGAATCGAATCGAATCGATAAGGCCCTTGTCGACCTTCATCCAGAAGGTCATGCGAAGCACCTTTCGATGTACTCGTAGTACTCGCTTTCGGTCCTGGCGCTTCTCGAGCAGTTGCACCACGCGCATGACAGAACGAGATTGTCTGCGCCGTGAGATCCGCCACGGCCGACTGGCAGCAGATGGTCGATGTGATGATCGAAGATCGGCCACGAAGATGGTGCCCCTGAATCCAGTAGCGGCCACCTGATCGGCGCTTCCTCGTCGCACCAATAACACGGAGCCATGGCCGTCCCGCCGGGCTCGCACCCGTACTTCACCGCAAGCGCGCGGCGCTCTGCCCGTGGTACAGGCGTGCGTTTCACGGCCTCATCCAAAGCTCTCTAGCGCTGCCGGCCACCCTAGGTGTGGCGCTACACAATGGAGACAAATCCTTGTGCGCTCGGACGGCAGCCTGGAAAGCTCTGGCAATCACGGCCCCTCCTCGAAGTAGCAGTCCCCGCCCCTCTCGTGGGGCTGGTAAGGAGTCTTTATGCAGGGCTCGACTTCGGCTGTGGGTTCGGCGCGGTTCGTCACGTAGACGTACGCGGCGACGATGAGCGCCATCCCTATCGTGGCCGCGATCCCGTCGATGCTGCGCTGATCGGTGAGCAGCGCGAGAATGCGTGCCCTCATGCGGCCAGCCTCTCGAAATAGTCCTTGTGGCCGAGCCCGCGCTGAACTTCGCAAAGCCGTGTGATCTCGTCCACGACCCTCATGTATGCGTCGTCCGGGTACTCGTCGCGGAGCCGCTCACGCATGACGATGTACGACTCGATTAGGGCGTCGAGGTAGAGGCGTTTCACAACCACCCCGCCAGATTCCCGATCACGACCACAATCGCCGCGATGATCGCGATACCGAGCATCTGCAAGCCGCTGTCGTAGTCCTTGGGACGGTCGGTGGATCGGCGGTTTACCCCTAGATTTTGTGCTCGGTTTCCCATGCATCCCCGCCTTATGTCGGACTGCCAACAAACAGAAGGCCGAGCGGGTTAGGCTCGGCCTCTAAGAAAAACTAACTGGCCTTGCGGCGCTTTTCGGCGCGCAGGCCCTGGATCACGTCGTAATGCTTGAGAACCACTGCCGGGGGCATGCCCCGCGCTTTCCAGTTGTTGATCCGCTGGGGCCACCACTTCTCGCCGTCGATGCCGAGAATCCGGGCCAGCTCGCTAGGGCCACCGACCCTGGCGATGAGCGCCTTTGTTTCGTGTGCTGTGAGCATGGCTCGATTTAAACACAGGGTTTAAACAAATGCAAACCGTGCGTTTACACCATGCATCCACGAGCCGTGTAGCCTTCGGACTCGTGGCGAGAAAAACAAAAGACCGGCCGCCCGACACCCCGATAGAGCGAGCGCTCGCAAGAGCCAAGCAACTTGGGATGAGCCAAACTTCGCTCGCAGACGCCCTCGGCTTAGAAAACCCCCAGACCCTCAATAACTGGAGGCGGCGCGGAATGCCTCGCGCCGAGTTCTACAACGTCGCCAAGGTGCTCGAATGGACTATCGAGGAGCTCCTGGGAGACGGCCCGCCTAGCCCACCATCCGCCGAGTGGCCCTTCCCCGCTATTCCACCCGCCAGACTTGCCCGCCTTACCCCTGGGCAGCGTATGCGGCTCCAGGGCGTCCTAATGGACGAACTGGACCAGCTCAACAACCCGCCTACCCGATCCCTTCCTCGACGACGCCGAAAGCGCGCCTGACACGCCCCCGTTAGGCGGGCTTAGCACGCTGCTCCTGCTGCAAGCGGCGCAGCTCCCCCTAGGTCTGGTTAAAATCTTAAACGCCCTGTTGACACACGCATAAACCGCGTGTTTAAATGTCTCCCATCGACCTGGAGGCACGCATGGCAACCCGAACGACTGCTGCGACCCACTCTCCCACCGAAGGCTCATTCGTAGCGTTCGCGTGCTGGGGCTGCTGCTCGACGGTTCTCCCGGAAGCTGATCTGGACTTCGTGCCGACGTACTGCCCGGAGCACGGTTGTCCACTAGTCGCCAGCGCTTCACTAGAGGTTGTCGGCGCCGGTGCTCGGTACGGCATCCGGCCCAACACCGACGCAATCTTTGCGGCTGATCGCATTCAACGCTTCGCAAAGGAGTAGCCATGGCAACCCCGACCGAAACCAAGAGCGAGAGCGGAGCAGAGGCGAGCGTCATCCGTCCCGACATCGTTCGCGACGAGTATCTGGATTTCTTAGATCGCCTGAGAGAGTCCGGCGCTACCAACATGTTCGGTGCCGGACCGTGGCTCCGTCGCGCATTCGGCCTGAGCGAAAAGCAGTCACACGCCGTGCTCAGCTATTGGATGAAAACATTCCCGCGTGCGCCCTCCCCCACTCCAGTATCCCAGGAGTAGCCAAGTGACCACCCCGCGAAACATCCCCGAAGATTTCAGCGACACCGAGATCAACCGAATGATTGACGACGGCGCTCCCGAGCCCGGCCCTCTGACCAAGCTCTTTCGCGGAATGGGCTTCGACGACAAGTTGCCGCCCATTCCGAGCGTGAAGCCGGTCAGCATCGTGCCGGTCCGTATCTCGATCCCGGTCAGCAGAGAGACCGACGAGAGCGCGGTCTGCCCGACCTGCCGCTTGTTCGAGATCGAGTCCGGCTCCGAGTGGTGTCCTCGATGTACTCGCATCGCCGCGAATCGGGCGGTCGCTGCCCAGCGCCAACGCGAGCACGACGACGCCGTTCGCCGCGAGATCAACACGCACACCGCCTACATCCAAGACGAAGCCTACGCGATGAACTACGAGTACGCGCGCGGTGACGTTCTGCCGATCTGTTACTACCACCTTGGCTTCCGCATCGACGACCTCACCGACGACATCAAAGACGATCTGCTCGCCGACGCCTACGAGCAGGAGCGCGAGAACGCGGTGGATCACGGGAACGACGATGGCCGCTAGCAACGCCTCTGGCGCAGACACAAGCAACAAATGCACTTGCGGCCGCTGCCCGCAATCGCGGATCGAGCGCGGGCTGAAGTGCTTCAGCGAACTCTCCGGCAGCAACGAGCCCCGCGCCACTCGCGGCCGTGTTGGCTACTCGTTCGCGACCGGCGTCAGTTACGGCCGAGGCCGTGACCTGATGGCGAAGCGATGAGCGCCGACACCAACATCGAGGGCGAGGGCTGCCGTCGGTGCGACAGGCTCGAAGATCAGCTCGAAGCGGCCGAGAAACAAGTTAAAACCATGCGCGCCCAACTCCGTGAGAGCGGCGAATATCGCGACGGGCTAGCGGCCAAGATCATCGAGCTCGAAGGTCTGCTCAGGAATCAAGTCATGAGTGACGGCGAACAGAAAAGCACGGCCCTCGGCGTGACGCACTCCATCGACTCACACATCAAGAGCCGCAACACCTACGGCGAGGCTCTGCGGGATCTCGTGATGATCTACGAACACGTCGAACAACGGCTGGCGCACCTGAAAGAGTTTTACGTGCCGGAGTCCTCTGCCCCCTCTCTCACAAATCAGGAGTAAACGAGTGAGCCCCGAAGATCAGTTCATCGCAACCATCGTCAAGTACATCGCTTTGACATTCCTGAGCCTTGCCGCTCTGGGCATCGGCAGTTGCCAAGCGAGCAAGTACCAAATGCGCATGGTGCTCGAAGGCACCTCGACACCGATAGCCGCCAAGTGCGCTTTCCTTGGCGACACCACTTCGGGGTCGTGCTTGCTGTTGTATGCGGCTGAAGCCGAGAAGATGAGGAACTAGGCCAGTGTCTTCAAACAAGGGAGCAGTTTGATGGCCGTCGAGTTTGTCACGAAGGACGCCGCTGCGCTTAAGACCCTGCAAGGTATGTACGAGAACGCCAAGGACTTCAAGGGCAAGCGCTGGGCTGTGTTCGGGCAGGTGTACCTCCAGCCAGAAAACATTATGGCGGACAGCGTGCTCGTCCGAGCCGTGTTGATTGCTCCGTTTTGGGCCGAGCAGATCAACCGTGTCATGAAACGAATGATAGCCAATCAGGCCCGTGCAGCGAAGCGCAAATCCAAGGCGAGGAAACGCAAATGAGCGCGTCTTCTCAGCAGGCGGAAGGAATGATCGCGCTAGACAGCGAGCGCGGGCAGCAACTCGGATTCACGTCTGACCGCTTCGGCTTCGGCTCCTACCTTTGGGAGTCGGACGGCAGGATCACCGTGAGCTTCATCGCCAGTCGTGCCAAGGGCAACTTTAAGGGCCTCGTGGACGCGATTCTCGGCGAGGGGCGAGAAGTCGCTGTACCGACGCCGCTACCGCAGATGGAGCGCATCGTCCGCAAGTGCGGCTACACGCACACCGTCGAGCCCGGTGACTTAGGCGGGCAGGTCGATGTGTGGCTTTTGAAACCGCAGTCTCAGCAGGGGGAACGCACATGACCGCCGCCGACTCCGCCCTACGCAAGTCCGTGAAGGTCTACCGCGCGATGCTCACGAATCCAGCGCTGCGCAACAAAGCACCGGAGCACCCAGAGTGGCGCGCGGTGGCGAAATACGTCCGCGAGCTCTACCGCGAATACGGCCGCGCACGAGTTAGGGAATTTTTCAACCAACAGGAAACACCATGACGACCGCAGATTTCACCGACGACGAATTGCTCGACATCGGCAACGCGCTCGAAGCCGCCGCCAAGGCGACGGCGACCGAGCTGCAACTCGCGCGCGCCAAGCCCTACACGCGGGCGCTCGAATCGCAGCAGAAGCGCTACGAGGCATTGTACGTCCGTGTCGTCCGCGCGGTGGAGAAGCCGTGAGCGCACAACCGACCAAACAGCTCACCATCGTCGACGAGCCGCAGACTGGCCTAGTCGCGATGCTCGAGCGCCTGGCGACCAACCCGGACGTTCCGGTGGACAAGCTGGAACGGCTATTAGCGATGCAGGAGCGCATCCAGGGCAGGCAGGCCGAGACGGACTTCAACGCCTCGATGACCGCGGCGCAGTCCGAAGTCGGGCGCGTGGCGCCGGACGGCAACAACCCGCAGACCAAAAGCAAATACGCCACCTACGGCAAGCTCGACAAGATCCTGAGGCCAATCTACGTGCAGCACGGGTTCGCGCTGAGCTTCAACACTGGCGACGCGCCCACCGCTGACACCGTTCGCGTGATGTGCCGTGTGTCGCACCGTGGCGGGCACAGCGAGCTCTACAAGGTCGACATGCCGTCCGATGGCAAGGGAGCCAAAGGTGGCGACGTAATGACCAAGACGCACGCCACCGGGGCGGCGATGAGCTACGGGATGCGCTATCTGCTCAAGTTCATCTTCAACGTGGCGATCGGCGAGGACGACAACGACGGCAACGCTCCGAAGGGCGAGTCGATCAGCGACGAGCAGGCGGCGAACATCGAGGCGCTGCTCACTGAGGTTGGCGCGGATCGGGCGAAGTTTCTCGCTTGGGCCGGGGTCGCCAAAGTCGAGCACATCGCCGCGAAGCTCTACAAAACCTGCGTGGGCCAACTGGAAAAGAAGCGCAAGGCGAAGGCACAGTGATGGACACGGCGCTATCGCCAGAGATGATCGCCGCCCGCCTGGGCAAGCTCACGGCCTCTAGGATCGCCGACGCGACTGCCAAGACTGCCGGCGGCAAGTGGGGGGCCTCGAGGGCGAACTATATGGCCGAACTGATTGCAGAGCGCCTAACTGGTGTTCAGGCCGACCGGTTCGTGTCGAAGGAAATGCTCTGGGGCATCGAGACCGAGCCACAAGCTAGGGCCGCTTACGAGTTCTTGCACGACGCGACCGTGGCGCCGATGGGGTTCGTGGAGCATCCGGCTATCGCCATGAGCGGGGCCTCGCCGGATGGTGCCGTGGGTGCCGATGGGCTGCTCGAGATCAAGTGCCCGAACACCTCGACGCACATCGACTTCCTACTCAGCGACGAAGTCGATCTGAAGTACCGCAAGCAAATGCTCTGGCAAATGTCCTGCACGGGCCGGCGCTGGTGCGACTTCGCGAGCTTCGATCCACGGATGCCGACCGAGCTACAGCTCCGGGTTCGGCGGTTCGCGTGGGACGACAAGATCGTCGCCGAGCTCGAAGCCGATGCGAAACAGTTTCTCGCCGAGCTAGCGGCGCGTGAGTCAGCGTTACGAGCGCAGATGCAGCGGGAGGCAGCATGACCGAGTACGACAACACAAACACGGGCGCCCTGTTCAAGAACGACAAGAAGGGCAACGCCAACTGGCCCGACTACCGCGGCTCGATCAACGTCGGCGGTGAGGAGTTCTGGCTCAACGCGTGGCTCAAGACGAGCAAGAAGGGCGACAAGTACATGAGCCTTTCGGTCAAGCCGAAGGAGGATCAAGGGCAGACGCAGAAGCCGCGATCCGAACCGAAAGAGCCCGATCCTGACGATGATGTTCCGTTCTAGGAGGACTGATGGGCTATCACATGCGAGAGATCGTGAACACTTGCCAGACTGGCGGCTGCAAGCGCGATGCTCGCTATCGAGTGTACGGGCCGCGTAACGAGCCGTTTGGCGACTTTTGCCGCGAGCACGCGACGACCAAGGTTATCGACTTGGATCGGTACGAGCAGGCTCTCGACTACGCGACGCAAAAAGAACGGTCTATCTAGGACTGACCACCGTGAACGAACCGATCCAAGCCGGCAAGACATACGAGGTCGAGTGCCCGTATGTGCGGACCACTTACGACCACTATGAGCACGACGGCGAAAACTACAGCGCGACGAAGCGCGAGACGTGGAAGCCCGGAGTCGAGTTCGAGCAAATCCGCGAAGACGAGTCCCAAGCAGTTGCTGATGGCGTCGGCAAAGTGCTCTACACCGTCGTCAGCGTTCACCCGCTACCGAAGCCGTACAAGGCCCGCGTATTTTTCGTGCGCGAGTGGATCGACCCGGACGGCAAGCGGTTCGGCAAGAAGCTGCTTCGCATCATGGGTATCGGCGCGTTCCGCAGTCGCTTGAACGGCTACCGATTCGGCGGCTACGAGGACGGTTTTCAAATGCGCGCGTCGGGGTAGGACTGGAACATGGCAATCACTCAACGACCGCGAATGCTGGAAACCCTGATCGACCTTCGCACGCTGCTCATGGAAAACAACATAGACCCGGACATCCTGCCGTGCCTGGCGCTCCGTGTGAGCGCTGTACGTGAAGTCTACGAATACTGCTGCTCGGATCAGCCAATGCCGAAGGTCGGAGAGCAAATCACGCTCAGCGGCTTCGAAGCGGTAGTGGTCGCTGATGTTTCAAGAGCGCCTGGGTTGCGGACACATGCTTAGCGCTTCAGAAAACTTGATGACGTCAGTCCAATTTAGACTGCCGCCTACCTTGATACAAACGCGGCGCGTTGCTGTATATGGAATAGCTCCTTCAACTCTAGGAGCTTCCATGTGTCACGACGAAATCCCCGCGGACGACGCGGGCGACCGCCTCCCGATCACGGCCCGTACTTCTGCCCTTGGTGTCACCGACTTCAACGACTTGCTGTCCCGTCTCAAGTACGTTACTGCGAGTGTGGTTGGAGCCAGGCTTCGCAACAACCCATACACGCGAGAGTATTACAAGTCGAAGCGGGGCCGAGCGTCAGCCGGCTACTACCGGAGTCGAAATCGAATCAAGCGAAATGCATCGGCATTGCTGCGACGCACGATGATTCGAGACGGGATCAGCCGGCCGACACACTGTGACGAGTGCCGCAGGGAATGCCGCCCAGAAGGCCACCACGACGACTACTCGAAGCCGTTAGATGTCCGGTGGCTGTGCAGGCTTTGCCACAAGAAGTGGCACGCACAGCACGGTGAGGCACTCAATGGATAGCATCATCACCCAGGAACGGCTGATGGAGCTGACGAAGCTCCGGCAAAAAGCAGCGCTAAGGAAGGCGCTGCGCCGGGCCGGCATTCCCTACAAGGAGTGTGCTGGCGTAATCTTCACCACTCAGGGCGCGTTAGACGCCTCGATGGTGGGCCGTGCGAAGAACAACAACCGAGGGCCGAACCTTGACGCCATTACCGCCAAGAGTTCGGGTTAAGAACGGTGCGTACCACTACGACTGCGGCCGGGACGAGACGGGCAAGAGGCGCTGGAAAAAGCTCGCGCGGATTTCGGAAGGCGAACACGCATTGTACAAGGCTCTGGCTTCGGTCACGCGCCCCGCGGTCCGATGTCTTGATGATCTTTTCGACAAGTACCTCGCTTCGGAAACATTCCGAAGCCGTGCGCCAGCTACGCAACGAGATTATGCGGGTTACATTCGACGTACTCTCCGTCCGTGGGGTGGAGACTGCGAGCCGGACGGAATCACGCAAGGCGACGTCGCACAGCTCCTTCAGCGGCGACTCGAAGCGGGCTCGCCAGTGGTAGCCAACCGCGAAGTGGCGTGCCTCTCGACCGTCTACAACTACGGTATGCGCGCGGGCGAGTGCCAGACGAACCCCTGCAAAGGCGTGCGCCGCAACCCGCAGCCGCCCCGCACGCGGTACGTCGATCACGCCGAGCTCGAGGCCGCGATGGTCGGAGCGTCCGAGGAGTTCAAAGACTTCGTTGCAGCGCTCTACCTGACCGGGCTCCGGCAGGGCGAGATACGCACGCTGAAGAAGTCGCAGGTAACGGCCGAGCGGATCACGCTGCGCGAGCCCAAGACCGGGAAGCTCGTCGTGGTCGAGATCAGCGACCGTCTACGGGTTCACCTGATGCGCGCGATGTCACGAACGCCTGAGAGCCCCTACGTGTTCACGAACACTCAGGGAGGCCCGTGGACGGTCTGGGCGATACAGAGCCAAGCGCGGCGGATGACGAAAACAGATTGGACCCTGCACGACGTGCGGGGCAAAGCGGAGACGGATTCGGCAACCGGACTCGGGCTGCTGCCCTTGTACAAGCGAGCCCGTCGCATCACGGCATTGAGTTGAGGGAGACAACCGGCGATTTGGGAGACAGTAGGTAGAGCGGAAAGTGGTGGGCCGTGCTGGGATCGAACCAGCGACCAATGGATTAAAAGCCTCCCGCGCTTTCGTTCTGATTCAACGCTCTAAGCGTTAACTGTCTACCACATCGCTTGATTCTCTCCTGCGGTTTGCGCGGGCTTCGGCTCGCATGGGAGACACGAGTCTATGGTGGACGCAACCGAACAACGAGTGATAACGGCCGCGCTCAATTGGTGGTTCTCGAAACGTCCTGCCTTGCAGGATCAAGCGAAGCACCTGAGCAACCCCGAGATCAACTGCTCGACGCCGACCGAGGAATCGCTCGCTCGAGCCGCGGCTAAGTACATCAAGCAAAGAGATCGATGGTGAACATGAAGGCGAGCTCGAAAGAGGACTGGCGCAAGATCGTCGGCGTCGGCAAGAAAGCCCACCTGACGAAGCGATGGGAGGCGAACGAGTACTTCTACGTCTCACGGTGCGGCATCACTGCGTTCGCGTCGGGCGTTCAGTTCGCGTATCGCGAACATCACTGCAAGCGCTGCGAAAAAGCAGCGTTGAGGTAAGTCTCGTGCGACAAATGTGCAAGGCGATGGTCCCGCAGCGTTGGCATACGGCTGAGCACAAGTGCTCATTCGCCGCGATCGAGGAAGGGCTGTGCGGGAAGCACCTTCGCCAAGAACGCCGCGCCAGGGACCAGCGAGCGGCTCTGAAGTGCCGTTGGAGCGAGGACGGCGAAGGCAGCTTTTGGGCGACCGGCTGCGGCAACGCCTTCGAGTTCAACGATGGAACGCCGAAGCAAAACAGCTTCGCGTGGTGCCCATACTGCGGGCGAAGCCTAGAGCAGAGTTGAAGGTAGGGGAGGCATCAATG
>Ga0209321_10003298_pt1 | contig 10813 bp, 9 predicted proteins | sample Rifsed16ft4_FD_184012 | JGI IMG/M metagenome (GOLD analysis project Ga0209321, IMG submission 184012) | Soil microbial communities from Rifle, Colorado, USA - sediment 16ft 4 - CSP-I_5_4 (version 2) | ecosystem: Environmental > Terrestrial > Deep subsurface > Rock core/Sediment | place: Rifle... | reverse complement strand
AGTGTTGGTTGAAGCATTCGACGATGTTCTCTTCGCGGCCGTCTACTACTTCGAGGCCCAGTTCGAAGACTGGATCGTCGTCGACCTCTCGGCCGGTTCCATCGGATCACCGCTCTACCCGACGATGGTTCTGCTCGACGACAACGCCCAGACCCTCACCTACGCCGAGCCCGACATGGAGGGGGACCTCCAACTGGCCTACTCGATCCCCTCGGCCGGCCGCTACTACCTGCTCATCCTCAGCGGCGATCAAGGCTACGGCTCCGCAGAGGACTACTTCTTCGACGTCACTCTCACGCTCGGCACCCCACCCGAACCGGGAGGCGGCCCCATCGATATCGGTGAGACGGTGGAGGGCAACCTGCAGGCGACGATCCACGACGAGTGGACGTTCACGGCAGAGGCCGGCGAAACCGTCACGATTTCGATGACCAGCAGCGTCTTCGATACCTACCTCGAGCTCTACGATCCGGCAGGCGTCTCCATTGCCTACGACGACGACTCAGGCGGCGATCTCAACTCGCTCATTCGGAACTTGCGCCTCTCCGCCGCCGGCACCTACACCATCCGGGCCCGCTCCTACAGCGGCCGATCCTCCGGCCCCTACACTCTGAGCCTCAGCGCCGGTGCACCCGATACCGGCGCCGGAGGATCGATCTCGCCGGGTGAAACCGTTGAAGGCGATCTCCAGCGCGGTGGCCAGGACGAATGGACCTTTGAGGCAAGGTCGGGACAGGTGGTCACCATCGCCATGTGGAGCGATGAGATCGATCCCTATCTCATCCTTCTCGATCCGAATGGGATGGAGCTCACTCGTGACGACGACGGCGCCGGCTATCCCAATGCCCTGATCGACGCGTTCGAGCTCCCCGACACCGGCACCTACACGATCATCGCCCGCAGCTTCGGCGACAGCCGGGCCGGGGCCTACACCCTCGTTCTCGTGGGGTTGGTCGAGTAGAGCCGGTCACCCTCATGCTTCCGAATCACCGGGGCTGCCCTTCGAGGGCAGCCCCTTCGCGTCCGCCGCGGTGACCGTATGGCGAGGCGATGCCTCGGAGAAGGCTGAGGCGTCAGTAGCGGAGCAGCGCCGCGATCTTCCCGGCCCGCTCGAGCTGCGGGTTCCCGGAAACCACCTCCACATCCCCGCCGTCCACCATGACCTTCCGCACCGCAAGCTCGACCGCATCTTCGATCCGTCCGAAGTCGCGCCCGCAAAACGGACAGCTCGGCAGCTTCTGAGCGGTGAGGTAGCCACAGCCGCGGCAGCGGTACCCGGGCGCGCGGAAGCCCTCGCTGATCAGCAACGTCTGGATCTGCCCGGCGTGGGCGGCGCTGAGCGCCCCATCCAGACCGAGCACGCCCTCCTTGCCTTTCGCCGCCGCCGTCACCACGGCGTCGATCAGCTTTCGCTCCGTCTCTCGCTCGGCCTGACGGACGCTCTCCATGGCTTTGGCCCACACCTGGGGATGACCGGCCGTGCGCTTGATGGGGAAGGTGCCGACGACCAGGCTCTGCCACGCCTTCGGCAATTGCTGGCGAAAGAGGGCCACGTTCTCATCGGTGCCGCCGATCAACACCCGCCGCACCCGGCTTTCCTTGAAGAAACGAGCCGCCACGCGCGCCGCTTCCTTCAGGTTTCGCTCGGCAAGCTCTTCGACGTAGCGCGTCTGCCCGGCGGTGCCGCCGCGGCGACCTGGTGCCGTCGAGCCCCCGCCCCGTTTCGTCCGCCGCACTTCCTCGCCGCGCGAGCCCTCCTCCTCCCGAAGATCGCCGAGGTGAAAATAAAAGAGGCGCGCCCCCTCCTGGTCGACGAGGATCACGCCGTAGCCCCCGTAGTGATCCAGCAGGTCGGCCAGCGGTTTCACGTAGGGGCGGTCCATCCAGCGCGCCCGGCTGCGCACCGGGACACCCAGAGGAAAGGAGCGAAAGAAACCCTGCGCCGTGCAAGAGAAGAGCGCCAGACTGCGGCCGGACCAGTCAAACTCGTGCTCCAGATACCGCTCGAGCACCTCATGGTCCTTGGCGCTGCCTCCGTCGAGCTCTTTGAGCATCTGGCGCAGCCGGAGTTTGTGCGCGTCGGCGGTTCCCTGTGAGGGATCTACATTCAGGTAAACGCTCAGTACCGGTTGACCGGGCCGAAAGTCGATCAGTTCGTGCAGGTCGTGATCTGTCAACACGGCAGCCTCCTGACGCACGAGACGGCGGCGGGCTCGGCTAAGGCCGAGCGCCGATCGTCACCGGAACCTCGATCTCTTCTCCCTCCCGCAGAATCGTCAGCCTTACAACCTGGCCCACTTCGGTGTGGTTGACGAGGTAGCTGAGCAGGTCACCGAACTCCCGGACGGGGATCCCATCGATGAAGGTGATCAGGTCGCCGCCGGGCGCAAGGGCGACGAGGGTTTCCGAACGGGTTCCCCCTCTCACCCCGGCCTCATCCGCCGGGCTCCCCGGCGTGACACCCGTGACGTAGGCGCCCATAGCCTGCGGTAGGCCCAGTTCCTCGACCGTTTGGAGATCCAGGCTCCCCAGGCTGGAGATCCCCAGGTAGGGATACTCGTATACGCCCTCGGCGATCAGGGCCTCCACAACCCGCCGCACCAGGTTCGCCGGGATGGCGAACCCCACACCCGAGTTGGCCGGAGCGCCGACCACGGTGAAGCTCTCCGTGAGGATCGCTCGATTGACGCCGATCACCCGGCCTTGCAGATCCAAGAGCGGTCCCCCGGAATTGCCGGGGTTGATGGCAGCATCGGTCTGGATGATATCTCCGGACGAGAAGAACCCTCCGCCGGGGGCTGCGCTTTCCGAGTCGAGCGTCCGGCCCAGCCCGGAGACGATCCCCACCGTCATCGTTCCCGCCAGGCCGAACGGATTGCCGATGGCCACCACGGTCTCGCCCACGCGCACCTGGCTTGAATCTCCCAAGAGGAGCGGGGCCAGGTCCTCGGCCGGGAGATCGACGCGCAACACGGCGAGATCGGCGTTGCTGTCCGACCCAACCACCTCCGCCCACACTTTCAATCCGGAGGGGAAGTCCACCTCCACCTCGTCGGCCTGGGCCACGACGTGCTGATTGGTGACAATGTGCCCGTCGCTGTCGATCACGAAGCCCGAGCCCCGGGAGACACCGTCTTGGACGTAGGCCTGGATGGCCACCACGCCCGGGCTGACGCGTTCGTAGAGCTCCACCAGATCGGAGGAATCGCCGACAGCCCCGCTCGGGCCGGCCGGGTTGGCCTCAGCTGCCTGCGAGGCCGGGACGATCGGCGTGCGAACGGACGTCGCCGATTCAAAGAGCGGAGATTGCACACACGCCGAGGCGACGACCGCCAGGGCCAAAGGGAGAATCAGAGTCCGCCTCACCACTGGGCCTCACCTCTCCTCGGCAGGGCCTGCCAGCCCATCCGATCCGGCAGCCCTAACGCCGTTTCTTGGACGCAAGCTCCTCGAAAAGCTCTCGTTCTCGCTTCGTGAGATGGCGGGGGATTTCCACCTTGAGCCGCGCATAGAGATCGCCGTTACGCTCGTGTTCCCGAAGTCGGGGCATGCCGCGCCCGCTCAGCCGCATCAGTTGCCCGGGCTGGCTTCCGGCGGGAATGGTCAGGACCACCGTCCCCCCCGGAGTGGGGACCTTCGCCTCGCCGCCCAGGACGGCGGTGTAGAGGTCAACCGGCACATCCACGTACAGGTCGTCCCCTCGTCGTTCGAATTGCGGGTCTGGCTCGACCTCCACCACGAGGTAGAGGTCGCCAGGCTTGCCGCGCGCCGTCTCCCCACGTTCGGGAATTCGGACTCTGGTTCCGGTGTGCGCTCCCGCCGGGATCTTCACCTCGAGCCGCCGACCGTCCACACGCACGGTTCGCGTCGTTCCCTGGAAGGCCTCCTGCAGGCTGATGCGAACGGCCTGCTCGACGTCGCGGCCCCGCGATCGGCCCCCCGTCTCGACGCGTCCGCCGGCCATGCCCCCGAAGATGGAGTTGAAGAACTCGGAGAACCCTCCTCCGAACATTTCCCCCAAGTCACCCACCTCCACCCGAACGCCACCCGGCGCACCTGCCATCCATTGCGACCAATCGAACTCTCCCGGCCCGGCACCTGACCGCCGATACGCGCGGTAGGAGGCTCCCAGTTGGTCGTAGCGGGCGCGCTTGGAGGCATCCCCAAGGACCTCGTAGGCTTCGTTGATGTCCTTGAAGCGGTCCTCGGCCTGCTTGTCGCCCGGATTCCTGTCGGGGTGGTGTTTGAGGGCCAGCTTGCGATAGGCTCGCCGGATTTCATTGGCGTCCGCACCGCGCGCAACGCCCAGGGTCTTGTAGTAGTCCTTGTAATCCATACAAGTCTCTTTCCTTCGCGATTCTAAGGGCGTGCAGGAATACCCGTCAAGCCGAGTTCTCTGGCCTCGGCGCGGGACGGGCCGGGCGCTCCACGGTTCCGCCTTCGCAGCCGGATTCCCTAACCCGACTCGGGCTCGCGCCGGCGCCGGGTGGCCCGGTCGAGGGCCTCTGCTTCCTCGGGCCCCATCTCCCACCCCAATGCGCCCGCGTTCTCCCGCGCCTGACTCCGATTCTTTGCCCCCGGAATGACGACAACCTCCGGCCAACGGAGCAGCCAGTTGAGCGCCGCCTGGGAGGGCGTTTTCGAATGGGCGCGGCCAATCTCCTTCAGCAGGCCGATCACCTGCGAGAGAGCCTCCGGCCGCCAGGCGCGCAGATAGCGCCCAAGCCGCAGCGGATGCCGCCTGCCGTCCGGCCCATACTTGCCGGTGAGGAGACCCCTGGCCAGCGGGCTGTAGGCAATCAATGGCACGCCGAGCTCACGGCAGGCGCGCAGCACACCGTCTCCTTCGGGAGGGCGGTGAAGCAGGCTGTACTCCACCTGGTTGCCGGCCAGTCGCACCTCGCGGCGGCCCAGCACGTCATACGCGCGCCGCATCTGGTCGGCGCTGAAGTTGCTCACTCCCACCGCCCTGGCCTTACCCGAGAGCGCCGCCTCCGCCAACGCCTCCAGCAGCGGTTCGAGGCGGACGAAGAACGGGGGAAAGTGGATCTGGTAGAGGTCAACGGCCTTCACCTGCAAGCGCGCCAGGCTCCCATCCAGCGCACGGAGCAGCGACCGAGAGGTAAGGCGGAACGGAGCAAACTTGGTGGCGATTAGGATCGGCCGCCCTGCTTCCTGACGCAGCTCGCCGAGGATCCTCTCGGAAGTTCCCCAGCCGTACACCTCGGCCGTGTCAAAGAAGGTGATCCCGGCGTCCAGGCTGGCTCGAAAAGCCTCTCCCACCTCGGCGCGACCGTAGGCCCGGCTGTAACCCCAGGTGTGTCGATCCCCCCAGGCCCAGGTCCCCACGCCCAGGCGGGGCCAACTGGGCGGCCCCGGCAAGTCTGCATTCATCTCTCAACTCCACGCGGCAACCTCGATTGTACCTCCACGCCCCCGGCCGGCCTCCCGCTGACTTACATCCGCCTTACATTCTCCCCTCCTTCGCCGGGCCGCCCCCTATAATGAGTGCGCAAGGGGAAGGGACGGCGACCCCAACCCCCCGGTGCCAGGCAGGTGTTCAGGAGGTGACTATCTGAGGGTGCAGCCTTTCCTCCTGCTGCTCTCCGCGAGCAGCGAGTGAAAAGCGAGGCGCCTCTGCCGCTGCCTCGCTTTTCTCTGTTCCCTCTCTGCCGGTATAATTCCTCTTCGGTTGGGCCTCTCTGCTCGGATCCTATCCCGTATGACCCCGACGAAACCGGGCTCCAAGTATCACGGTCTCTACCTGCACTTGCGCGGGCGCGCCGATCCCAGCGTGCATCTCACGTTCCGCGAAATCGAGGCTTTGCTGGCAAGCCCCCTTCCCGCCTCGGCCCGCTCCAGTCGGGCCTTCTGGAGCAACCGGACGCGCACCGGGCTCCAGGCCTCGGCTTGGCTCGACGCCAGCTATCGCGTGGCCGATGCCGATCTTGGGAGGGAGACCGTCACGTTCGTCCGCAAGAAGCTTCGCTACGACGTTCGGCGTGAGGCGGGCCGTGTCCTCTGGGATCCGGAGCTCATTCGCGCACTACGGGAGCATCTGGGCGTCAACCAGGCCGGCTTGGCGCAGGTCCTCGGCGTACGCCAGCAAACCGTGAGCGAATGGGAGCGGGGGAGCTATGCGCCCACCCGGGCCACCGAGCATCACCTCACCCTTGTCGCCGAGCGCGCCGGGTTTGATCTGAAGGAAGAATAGCGACGCTCCCCGGTAGCCCTGCCAGCCGCCCCGCTGGATTCTCTGCTCCACCTATTGACACACCACCCGTTACCGTGTATGATGTCACTGCAATAGCTCTGAGCAGCAGAGGTCAAAGCGGTCGCCGCGACGTCACAGGTTCTAGCGCTAGGGCCGTGGGGGCGACCGGAAGCGCCCGGGGAAGCCGGAGGGGGTGTGCATGCAGGCGAGTGGGGATTCACCCAGGGCGCTTTTCCTTTCCGACGAGGGCAAGGTCTTCCCCGATTCGGTGGTCTGCGCCGGGCTTGTTCCCGGGCGGGAGATGGGGGCGCACTGCCCGTACTCCGATGCCGGGCGGATGCCCCTCCCCCGGCGTATCGAGGCTCGGGCCGCCCACATTGCCCCAGGTCGGGGCCGCCCGGGGCATCTCGCCCCTCCCTGCGCTGTCCAGGCGCTTGGCAGCCTGGCTCTCTTTCTGGGGGCCCGGGCGGCGAGTTTCGGCCCGGAGCTGCAGCCTTTGCGAGTTTTCAAGTGCCGCCTGATGTACCTGCTCGTCGTGCCCGGCCTGAGGGATGAGAGGCCAGGAGAGATCCAGGCGCCGGACGGCTAGGCTCCTGGTTCGGGGGCTATGTCTTCTCAGCGATGTCCGGCATTCTGCGCAAGTATGATAAGCTGTCATACCGGAGGCGAGTAGGGCATCCGAGAAGGTGGCGATCACCATCGATCGTGAGCTTCTGCGAAGGCTGGCCCGGCTCGTTGCGGAAAGGCGTTTTCCGAACCGAAGTCGGGCGATCCAAGAGGCCGTCCAGGAGTAACTTGAGAGAGTAGAGCGGTCGCGCCTAGCGCGAGAAGCGGCCAAACTCGATAGGGGCTTTGAGCAGAGGCTGGCCGACGAGGGGCTGGCCGGGGATGCCTCAGAATGGCCCGAAGACTGAGGGGCGACGTCGTCTGGGCCAACCTATACCCGGCGCGCGGCCATGAACAGGCGGGATTGCGGCCGGTCATCGTTGTGAGCCACGAAGTCTTCAATGAGAGATCGGGGACAGTGATCGCCATGGCAATCACGAGCCAGGAGCAGCGGGCTGCCTATCCCCTGGCCCTTGAACTCCCCGAGGATGCAGGGCTACCCAAGCGATCCTGGGTGAAGATTAGCCAAGCGCGCACGCCATCGGTGGAACGTTTGGGGAAGATGCTAGGGAGACTGCCGCCGGAGACCGTGGATTTGCTCGTCGACGGATTGAACGAAATCATCGCCGCCTAATAGCTATTACAGTTCGGCGTCGCCAGGCTGCTTGCAACCCCGGTCGCTTAGGGTAGAATCACTGAAGTGGAACAACCGCCTGCTTCGGCCCGGCTTGACAAGTCTGCCCTCTCTGTCAGCCACTCCTTCGATGATGCTGAGCTGCTAGCTTTCTGGCACGCTCAGACTCCGGAGGTCCGCCTTCGTCAGGTTGAAAAGCTGCGGCGGTTGAACTATGGACATCGAGCTACCTCCAGACTTCAAAGAATTCTTGAGATTTCTCGACGCTGAGCGCGTCGAGTATCTCCTCATCGGCGGCTACGCCGTTGCCTTCCACGGCTACCCGCGGACAACGGAGGATATGGATATCTGGGTTGCCTCCAATCCGGAGAACGCCCGTCGAATTGTCAATGCCCTCAGAGAGTTCGGGTTTGACCTCCCAGAGCTCACACCTGAGATGTTCCTCAAGCCAGACAGCATCGTCCGATTGGGGGTTTCTCCCCTCCGCATTGACCTAGCCACGACCATCTCCGGTGTCGACTTCACTCAGTGCTACCAGGCGCGCATCACCGAATCCATTGACGGTACCCCGGTAAGTTTCATTAGCCTCGACCACCTCAAGCAGAACAAGAAAGCCAGCGGTAGGCATCGAGATCTTGATGATCTCGAGCACCTTCCCTAGCCCGGAATTCGGCGCCGCCGAACAACTCGACAGAGCCGACCCGGCCAGCCGGGTCGGCTCTGTTTGTGCGATACCAGGCTTCGGCTGGCCGGGCGGCTCATCTCGAGGCCGACTGGCGGCCCGTCATCGATCGCAGGCCGATCGACCATCCAACGGGTCCAGCAGCACCAAAGCTCGATGATTTGCTCCGGCGCGTCCGGAAGAGCAATCTTCACGGTGAGGCCGACACCGGGCCGGCCCTGGGCAAAGAGACGTGGTAGGTATGGCCAGTGTGCCCGATCGGGGAGACGTAGTCGGGATCTCGATGAATCCGCATTCGGGCCACGAGCAGGCTGGCCGGCGAAAGGCCCTGGTTCTATCCCCAGGCGCATACAACGGGAAATTCGGATTAGCGATCCTGTGCCTCTGACAAACCAGGAGAAGGGAGATCCATTCGAAGTCAAGGTCCCGGATGGCTTGCCAGTAGGGGGAGTAGTCTTGTCCGACCAGGCCAAGAGCCTAGACTGGAAAGCCAGGAGGGCCGAGTTCATCTGCAAACTGCGCCATGATACGGTGACAGAAGCGTTGCAGAAGCTCGGTGCTCTGCTTGCGTCGTAGCGACGTCATTCGGCCGTCGACGGCCTCCCTGGAGTGGGCGCCGCGCAGTGGGCCGAATCGGCGCAAGGGGAGGGATCGCCGTGAGGTGGAGGGTCGGCGCTGCGCAGCTCAATCATCCAGACGACAAGGATCGCGTCCGGGGTTGGACCAGTAACTTCCCCACGTCGAGGCCCGCAACCGACGGGAGCCAGACACCATGGGGCTTGCCTCTCTACTGCCCTGGCGCCCTGAACTCGATGAGGACGGTTTCCTCTCCGGTGTTCAAGTCCACCGACCGGACCAGCCCGATCCCCCGGGCGTAGAACTTGTGTTCCTCAACACCCGGCTCGAGCGGGGTGTAGTCCCTCGTCTGGACCACGCCGGTGAACGAGCCGTACGGCACGGTGACACTTTCCGAAACGCTCAATAGGTCGGCCATGTCCTCCGCTTCCCCCGCGTAGTATTCCTGGCGGTACGTCTCGCCGAGGTGGGCCGCCGGATCGGCGTACATGACGATCCCCGGCAACGCGCCGTCCACGCCAGCCTCCCACGAGCCGGCGTGATCCACCAGCTCTCCGTTCTCGTAGTTGCTCACGTCTTCACCTAGATACCAGACGTTGCCCTGCAGATCTTGAGCGTACCAATCGAACGTGTCCTCAATCATCTGGCCGTCGAGATAGACGGTATCCCGCACCACGGTCGCGGTGACGCCCATGACTTCGCGGGATTCCGAGAGCACCTCAACTTCGGTTCGCTCTATTCCCCCTACCGTTTGGCCCTCGTACACAAACCGGGACCCCGGGGCCAGCGGGAAGTAGGGGTTGTCCACAGAATCGACGAAGTCCCCGGGGCCGATTTCGGGGCGGTAGGGCGTCTCGGCCAAAGACGGAGTCGTGGCCGCCCTCGGGGAGCAACTCACCAGAAAGGAAACGAGAATCAATCCTGGCCAACGACCAACTCCACGCGCCATGGCTTCCCTCCGACGGCTGCCAGAAACCGGCATCTCTGGCAAGTCCAGCGATGATGGGTTTTAGCGGGTCTCAGGGGCACCGAACACCGACCCTGGATTCCCGCCTGCAAGCGGGCTTCGCGCTCGAGGGGACTCGTCGGGCGTGGTCGTCCCCGTGACCATCCGGCTGACCGCCCCAGGCTTGCTGTGCTCCAACAAGAAGTATTCGAACGTCCGCCATTCGACGACCGTTTGGGCGCTCACGACATGAGGCCCCGGACAACCAGCTCTAGAAGCTCACTGAGGATGTCGCCGGCAGGTTAGGCTTCGGCCCTTTCCCTCAGCATGCGACGCAGGACCATAGGAAGGATCCCACCGTGGCGGTAGGTCTCGATCTCGGAGGGAGTGTCGATGCGAACGCGGGCGCCAAACTCGACGCCTGTTCCATCAGCCCGCACCGCCCGAAGGCGGGCCTCCGCTCCCGGGGAGAGGCTCGCCTCCAGGCCCTCGACGGTGTAGAGCTCGTCTCCCCGGAGCCCCAGCGGGCCGGCGCCCTCCCCGGGGGCAAACTCGAGCGGCAATACTCCCATCCCGACCAGGTTCGAACGGTGAATTCGCTCGAACGACTCGGCAAGCACCGCCCGCACTCCCAGGAGCAGTGTCCCCTTGGCCGCCCAGTCGCGCGAGGAGCCGGCACCATACTCCTTCCCCGCAATCACAAGCAGCGGGACGCCTTCCTGGCGAAACTCCATCGCCGCCTCGTAGATGCTCATCCGCTCGCCACCGGGGAAGTGCGCGGTCACCCCGCCTTCCACCCCCGGCACGAGGAGATTCTTCAGCCGGATGTTCCCGAAGGTCCCCCGGGTCATGACGCGGTCGTTTCCGCGCCGAGACCCGAAGGAGTTGAAGTCACGCGGCTGGACCCCCCGCGAGAGGAGATAGCGTCCGGCCGGTCCCTCGGCGGGGATCGCCCCGGCCGGCGAAATGTGATCGGTCGTGACCGAGTCGCCGAGCAGAGCCAGCACTCGGGCGTTGCGAATTTCCTCGATCACCGGCGTTTCGTCGGTCAGGTCAAGGAAGAAGGGAGGCTCCTGGATGTAGGTCGAGTCCGGGTCCCAGCGGTAGAGGTCGCCGCCGGCTACCGGGACGGCGTTCCAGGTCTCGTTGCCGGTG
>Ga0209321_10003297_pt1 | contig 10813 bp, 11 predicted proteins | sample Rifsed16ft4_FD_184012 | JGI IMG/M metagenome (GOLD analysis project Ga0209321, IMG submission 184012) | Soil microbial communities from Rifle, Colorado, USA - sediment 16ft 4 - CSP-I_5_4 (version 2) | ecosystem: Environmental > Terrestrial > Deep subsurface > Rock core/Sediment | place: Rifle... | reverse complement strand
CATGAGGCATCTCCAGTTTGTTTCTACAAAACCCGAAGTGATTGTGCTGAATATAGGAGGGAATGATCTAAATACAGAAAAGGCGGCCAATTTACAGAAAGACGCTGAAGGATATTTCAATTCTAAGGGAATGACAAAGACATCAAAGGTTGTAACCCTATGTGGCAGGATAGAGATGGAAATTGCCCAGATGTCAACGGAAGATGCAAGGGCATTTCTTGACGAGTTTGGCATACAGGAGCCAGCGCTTAATAAACTTATTAATGTAAGTTATAACCTTTTAGGGTTAATATCCTTTTTTACGGTAGGTAAAGACGAGGTCAGGGCATGGACAATAACAAAAGGTACCAATGCTCAGAATGCTGCTGGCAGGATTCATTCAGACATTCAGAAGGGATTCATCAGGGCAGAGGTGGTAGGTTATGATGATTTCATCTCAAGCGGTGATATGCCTGTTGCGAAATATAAAGATCTCACCAGGCTTGAAGGTAAGGCATATGAGGTGAAAGATGGGGATATCACAAATTTCAGATTCAATGTATAAATGATGTTAGAGCGCAGGATTGGACACAATATCTCCCCCTACCCAATCTCCGCCAGCTTTTGTCCTGCTTCAACGGTGTCCCCTTTCTTTACAAGAATACCCTTAATAATTCCATCCCCATTTGTCCTGATCTCATTTTCCATCTTCATAGCTTCAATAACTATCACTCCCTGATTTTTCTCTACCTTTTCGCCCCTCTCTTTCAGAATCCTCACCACCCTGCCAGGCATTGGCGCTGTGAGCACTTGTTTTCCTGAAATCTTTGCCTGCCCACCTATGCTGCGGAGTTTTTTCCTTCTCTCGTCAATAACTGAAACAGCGTGTCTCTCCCCGTCAATATCCACAATAAAATTCTCCCCATCTGCGGATATGTCAACCTCGTATGATTTTCCGTCAATCAGGATAGAATATACGCATGCCTCTGTCCGGTGCGCGTCAACAAACTTAGCCTTCCTGTTGATCATAACCCTGTACTGGAAACGGCCTGTTTCCTCAATGCTAACAGGCAGGATCTTACCGTTTACCGTAATCTCGTATTTCATCCCTTGCAAGCTCCTCCATTCTCCCGGCAATCTTCCATGTTGAGGCTTTTCCCGCGAGCGCCCCGTTGAGTTTTAAAACCCCGGCTGCTGTCTCCTTATCCTTTCTGAATGCTGATATTACCGCAGATATAATTGCAACCTCTTCGTGAGAATAAGTGCTCTTGAGCGAATCAGGGGTAAATTCCTCATCAATAAAATGTGTATCAAAGTCCCCCTTGATAAATCTCGGATGATTCATAACCCACTGATGAAATGGCACATTTACCTTTATGCCCTTTATCTTATATTCTTTCAGTGCCCTACGCATCCTTAAAATTGCCTCGTCCCTTGATTGCGCCCAGACAATAAGTTTTGAGAGGAGGGAATCATAAAATAACGGGACATCCCAGCCATCGTAGATTCCACTGTCATTCCTGATTCCGAAGCCTCCGGCCAGGCGCAACTGTTCAATTTTTCCCGGCGAAGGAATGAAATTGTTCTCCGGATCCTCCGCGCAGATCCTGCATTCAATGGCATGTCCTTTTTGTATTATATCCTTCTGTTTAAATCTCAATTTATCCCCTGCGGCAATCTCCATCATGGCCTTCACCACATCAACACCGGTAACCCTTTCCGTAATCGGATGTTCAACCTGCAATCTGGTGTTTACCTCCATGAAGTAGAAATTCTTATCCGCATCAATCAGAAACTCCATTGTGCCCGCGCAGGTGTATTTTGCCGCTTTTGCGCCTTTAACAGCGACAGCGCAGATCCTCTCCCGCGTTTTTTTATCAATTGCCGGAGAAGGGGTTTCTTCAATCAGTTTCTGGTGTTTCCTTTGTATTGAGCATTCCCTCTCAAAAAGATGGATCACATTCCCTGAATGGTCTCCGAGCAGCTGAACCTCTACATGCCTTGGTTTTATCAGAAGTTTCTCAATATAAACGGAATCGTTGCCAAATGAAGAAACTGCCTCGGATCTCGCCATGGCAAGCGAGCTTTCCAGTTCGGATTCATTCAGAACCCTTCTCATGCCCTTGCCACCGCCGCCTGCCGCTGCTTTCAGCATTATTGGATAACCGATCTTTTTTGCTATTTTTTTTGCCTCTTTCAGATCTGCTATTGCTTCCTCTGTCCCCGGAACAATCGGCACACCTGCAGATAACATTGTCCTGCGGGCCTCTATTTTGTTGCCGAGCTTTATCATTGCTTCAGGAGAAGGTCCGATGAAGACAATTCCCGCCCTAGCACACTGCTTTGCAAATTCCGGATTCTCCGCGAGAAACCCGTAGCCGGGGTGGATTGCCTCTGTCTTTGATTTCTTAGCGACCTCAATTATCCTGTTAATATTAAGATAACTCTCTTTTGCTGGCGAGGGACCTATAAAGTAAGCCTCATCGGCATTCCTGACATGGAGGGAATGCCTGTCCGCATCGGAAAATATTGCCACCGCTTCAATGTTCATTTCGTGGCAGGCGCGTATAACCCTGATTGCAATCTCGCCGCGATTAGCTATGAGGATTTTTTTGAACATATATTCTATCTCGCGTCAGCCATCGGATATGTGCGGTGGAGGTGGCCGAAGCGGGTGCCCATGAGTAACGCAATTGGCTGCGCAGGACAGTCCCTCCCAATGCATATAATCTTTACTACGATGGCTAACGCGTAGTATATCTATATTGAGATTGAACACTTTTTCACCTCACAGCGGTATATTACCGTGCTTCTTTGGCGGGTTTCTGTCCTTCTTGTTTCTGAGCATTTCCAAGGCATTGATAATCTTAGACCGTGTTTCCTCGGGCTTTATCACCTCATCCACATAACCTAATTCTGCCGCCTTCCAGGGGGATGCAAACTTTGCTCTGTAATCCTTTACCAGCTGCGACCGCAATTCCTCAGGGCTGCCTGGTTTTTCGAGTTCCTTGCGAAATACAATATTTACCGCGCCATCTGGTCCCATAACCGCAATCTCCGCTGTCGGATATGCGAAATTAATATCCGCACGGATGTGTCTGCTGCTCATAACGTCGTATGCGCCTCCGTACGCCTTTCGGGTGATTATTGTAATCTTGGGCACGGTTGCTTCAGCAAAAGCATAAAGCAATTTTGCGCCGTGTTTGATTATTCCGCCGTACTCCTGTGCAGTTCCCGGAAGATACCCGGGCACATCCACGAAGGTAATCAACGGGATATTGAAACAATCGCAGAACCGGATAAATCTCGCACCCTTTACGCTTGCGTCAATATCAAGGCAGCCGGCAAGATGCGCTGGCTGATTGGCAACAATTCCAATACTCCGCCCATTCATCCTCGCAAATCCAACGACCATGTTTTTCGCATAACCTGCATGAATTTCAAGAAATTCCCCGTTATCCACCACAAGGTTGATTATATCCTTAATATCGTAAGGTTTATTGGGATTATCAGGAACAATTTCATTCAGCCTTGGATCCCTGCGATTAGGGCTATCCTCGCACGGAACCTGAGGCGGATCCTCCATGTTATTGCCGGGCAAATATTTCAGAAGTTCGCGCACCAACTGCAGGCACTGTTCGTCGTTTTCTGCTACGAGATGAGAAACGCCGCTCTTTGCCGCGTGAACCTCTGCGCCGCCAAGAGCTTCCTTGGTAACCAACTCATGCGTAACTTCCTTTATAACCTCAGGCCCTGTTATGAACATATAACTTGTTCCCCTTGTCATTATTATAAAATCAGTTATCGCCGGCGAATAGACCGCTCCACCCGCGCATGGACCCATCACTGCGGAGATCTGGGGCACAACCCCGGAGGCAAGGACATTCCGGAGAAATATATCGGCATAGCCTGCAAGACTTACAACCCCTTCCTGGATCCTTGCGCCGCCGGAATCATTCAATCCGATAACCGGTGCGCCGTTTTTCATTGCCAGGTCCATTATTTTGCAGACTTTTTCAGCAAAGGCTCCTGAAAGCGAACCGCCGAACACTGTAAAATCCTGTGAAAATACATAAACAAGCCTGCCATCAATCGTGCCATAACCTGTTACCACTGCATCCCCCGGCACCTTCTGCTTCTCCATATCAAAATCGTAACAGCGGTGGGTGACGAATTTTCCCATTTCCACGAAACTCCCCTTATCAAGAAGCAGATCTACCCGCTCCCTTGCTGTAAGTTTACCGGATTTATGCTGCTTTTCAATGCGATCTTTTCCGCCGCCCTGTTCCGCCTCACGGTTCAGATTTTCAAGATTCTTAAGCCTTTCCTCTATTCCCATAACACCTCCAGAATGGGTTCTACCGTTAAGCTATAACCGCAAGCACCCTTGCCGCCTGCGTGCCATGCGAGAGCAATCGGTGCTCAACACGGGAGTCAAAATAAACGCTGTCCCCCTCTTTCAGATGGATTTTCTCATCACCGTAAACCAGCACAACACGTCCCTTCAGCACCATCAGGAACTCCTCCCCCTCATGGTTATAAACCGATTTTTCGTCACCGCCCTTTGTCCTGACTGTAAGCAGGAATGGCTCCATTTTCCGCTCTTTCAGTTTGTACGCCAGGGTCTCATAAGAGTATCCATGTTTTACTCCGGAACTGGATATAACCCTGCGCACCTTCTTCCCCCGCCCCCTGCGCACCACTTCTACCTTTTTATCATCGGAGGACTCAGCAAAAAAATATCCCATGTTTACCTTAAGCACGCCGGCAATTCTTGAGAGCGTAGCAATTGGCGGAGAGACATTCTCGGATTCTATCAGGGAAATCAGGGATGCCGAAAAGCCCGTTGCCGTTGCAACATCCTGCAGTGTAAAATTGCGTTCCCTCCGGAGTTCCCTTAATTTTTTGCCTATATTAAAATCGGCCATCCTGCTAAAGATACCATATGTTTTTATCAGGAGTCAAGGAGTTTTAAATATTGTTAAAATTATTTGAGTGTGATTTAAAAAATAATCCTTTATTGCTTCCATGGCCGGCATACCCTGCATGCCCTTTTGCCTGCTTTTGTTGCATCTTCTCTGCTTCCGAAGCATTGCCTGTTCCAGGGCTTGATTTTTTTTGCCCACTCGCAATACGGTTTGTGGAATATATCGCCCACCTTGCTGATAACAAAATTGCACTCTTTGGACGATTCGCGAATCACCCCTGCATTTTGGGCGGGGCAATCCCTGCCATTACAATTCCACAACCCGCGTTTGTTATCCCTTGCCACTCGCTGGAGTTTTAAAAATAATTCCTGGTATCTGACATTGGGCGGGATGGTCATGACCTGGGCATACCCGTTTTCAACAAGCAGAGCGTTTAGAAACCGGCCATCAGCCAGATAAACATAAGCGAGCAATCGCCCATATTTATCCCTTAACTGTATGTCAAATTCAATTCTGATTGTGTCTCCGGCTTTCAGAATCCCTTCAACAAATCGTTTTGCCTCATATCCGTAGGGCTCAATGCCTTTTTCGGGATGGTGTATCTCGGGCGTATTAATACCAATCAATCTCGCCTTTTCTTTTCTGCCCTGATAATCAATAACAATAGTATCACCATCAATAATGTGTTTAACGGCAGCAGTATGCCCGGTCAAATTTTCTGCAAAATTTAATTTCTTCAGCGTTCTTAATGTTAAAATAGAAACCACAATTAATGATATGAGCAGAACTAAACGGCTTCTTTTCATTAAAAATATTTTATCACATATCCAATATTCTTGACTATTTCGCTTTAATTATCTAAATTAAAAATAACAATGGGAAACGCAAGTTTATGGGCAATTGTCGGGAATGCAGGCTGGATGGTGAAATTTGTGCTTCTTCTCCTGCTCGGAACATCAGTCTATGCCTGGGCGATAATACTCTTTAAATACCTCTCGTTCCGCAGGACAAACAGGGATTCTGAAATATTTCTTGAACTCTTCTGGGAAGACAGGCGGTTTGAGAATATCTACGAAAAATCAAAAACCCTCCTCAAAAGCCCTCTGGCGCAGATATTTATCTCGGCATACGAAGAGATAATGAAATATAAAAAATCGTCAAATCCTGACCCAAAAGAAGACTTTTCGGTTAACGGAATTGAGAATATTGAGCGTTGCATTGCCTCAGTTAAGGCTGAGGAGGAAGCACGGCTTGAATCGCACCTTACATTTCTGGCATCCACAGCGAGCGCAGCTCCCTTTGTAGGGCTTTTCGGAACCGTCTGGGGAATAATGGAAGCCTTTCACAGCATTGGGCATGCCGGATCTGCAAGCCTCAGTGTTGTTGCTCCGGGAATCTCAGAGGCCCTTATCGCAACAGCGATGGGTCTGTTTGCAGCCATACCAGCGGTTGTGGCATACAATTTTTTTCTGAACCGCATCAGGGTATTCATATCTCAGATGGATGCTTTTTCTGCAGAATTTCTTAATATAACACAGAGGCATATTTTCTGAAAATGTAAAAATGTCCCGATGCAATTAAAATGATAGTCCCGAATAGAAAATCAAGATCCGGCATGGCAGAGATAAACGTTACACCCTTTGTGGATGTAATGCTCGTGCTGCTCATTATCTTCATGGTGACGGCCCCGCTGATGCAGGAAGGCATCAATGTCGATCTCCCGAAAGTATCCGCAAAATCAATGGAGAACACCGAGGAGACATTCATTCTGACCATCTCGAAAAAGGAAGAGATTTATATCAACTCAACAAAGATCCCCATTGACAACCTTGCCGAAAAGCTTTCCGCAATAATTAAGACAAGAAAAAACAAGGAAGTTTATGTAAAGGCTGACAGCGGAGCCCGGTATGGCTTTGTTATGAAGGTCCTTGGAGAAGTCCGGCTTGCTGGAATTGTAGATGTGGGACTTATAACCTTACCGCCCGAAAAGGCAAGGAAATAATATTGAGACATGTCAGTGTGTTAAGATTGGAATCCGGTTTCAAAAAATACATCCAGGTATCAATTATAATACATATAGCATTTCTGTTTCTGGTACTGTTCTCTTCTCCAAACAACAGGGGGACTTATCCCGAAGGCATCTACAGGGTTAGCCTCAGGTCCATTCCTATTCCGCCCCAAAAATCTCGGGATTCCAAAGTAGAACCGGAAGAAAAGATTATCCCACTTCCGGCGCCGGCAGCGGAGAAAACCAAGGGAAAAACAGTCTCAGAAAAAAAGGAGAAAACCGCAACAAAAGATAAGGCGGCAAAGAAGGAAAAAAACAAAACAACAAAGACAGAAACAAAGAAAACAGGCGCAGAGGATGGCGGGGAGATCCTTGCAATGCTGAAAAATGTAAGGAAGGAACTATCGTCAACCTCATCCGGCGCGCAGTCTGCCGGGGCATCCGATGATATTGTGACAGGGGCAACACTATCAGGTGCATCCAAAAGGTATTACGATGATGTGGAGAAACGGATAAAGGACGCCTGGGTGCTTCCTGAATCTATGGTTCTTGAGGCAAAAAAATTAAGAACAATCATTGGAATAAAAGTTAACAGGGATGGAAATATTGAAAAGGTCTGGACCGAACAGAGTTCAGGGAACATATACTACGACCGGACAGCTCTAAGGGCTGTGAATAAAGCAAATCCACTTCCCGCTATGCCGTCTGAGATGCCCGATAAGACCCTGGAGATAGGAATAATATTCTGATGGAGTTCTTTCATTTTACACGAAAAATATGTGGAGGAAAGTTAACACCGTTGTTTGTCGCATTTTTTTCATTTCTCTCCATTTTTGCCATTGCCAAGGTTTACATTGACATTGAATCGCCGGAGGCAAAAAGAATCGCCATTGCAGTCCAGTCTCCCATTCAGATGTCAGAGGGGTCTGAAGACAGCGATTCTGTAAAATTTTATCTTGACACGCTCAGGAACGATCTGGACCTGAGCGGGCTTTTTGCGCAGATTGATGAGAAGGCTTTTCTTGAACAGCCATCTCAAGAGTTAATGCAGAGGGAAAATATCAATTTCACGCAGTGGTCCGTAATCGGCTCTGAGGCGCTCCTTAAAACCGGGTACTGGGTTACCGGGACAGATATGAAGGTGCTGGTTAGGCTTTTTGACGTTCTGAACGGAGAACTCCTCCTTGGCAAAACATACGAATGTCCCCTCTCAAGCGCAAAATATCTTGCACACAGGATAGCAAATGATGTAATAAAAGCGTTTACAGGCACAGATAGCTTCATGGAGACAAAAATAGCTTTTATCTCAAATGCTGCCGGAAAAAAGGAAATGTATATAATGGACATTGACGGGACAAACATCCGCAGAATTACAAACCACCGTTCCGCTGTTGTATCTCCTTCCTGGAATCCAGGAGGAACGCAGATTTTGTTCACATCTTATCTGAGAAGAAATCCCGATCTCTATCTCTATGATTTTATAAATGGGAAAATGTTTACAGTTTCCAAAAGGGAGGGGCTGAATATAAGCGGTGTTTTTGCTCCTGATGGAAAGAGAATCGCCCTCACGCTCAGCCAGAACGGAAACCCGGAGATCTATATAATGGACATCGGATCCGGAAGCCTTACTCAGATAACCCACTCGTGGGGGATTGATGTTTCTCCGGCTTTTTCCCCTGATGGCAAACAGGTTGCGTTTGTTTCAGACCGCTCCGGCACACCACAGGTGTTTGTGATGAATTCTGACGGAAGCAATGTAAAGAGGCTTACCTTTGAGGGCAAGTATAATGCTTCTCCCCGCTGGTCCCCTGACGGGAAGAGGATCGTCTTCAGTCGCATGGCGGCAGATAATATCAATTTCAAGATATTCGCGATGAAGCCGGATGGCAGCGAATCGTTTCAGATTACAAACGGGCCGGGAAGCGACGAAAATCCATCCTGGGCACCGGACAGCAGGCACATCCTCTTCAACTCCACCAGGGACGGCAATTCAGAACTTTACATCACATCAATAACCGGTAAATATCTCAGGAGGCTGACAAAAACCCCCTATGACGAAACAGGCCCTGCATGGTCTCCTGTTATTGAATTTAAAATAAGTACGAGATAGAATATCTACAGGAGGTGAAAACATGAAGAGAAACAAATTGTTATTTGAGTTCTTGCTGATAATGGTTGCCGCCGTAATTTTTACCGGGTGTCCAAAGAGACCCGGCAAGGAGATTGATGCCGCAAAAGAGGCAATTAATGCTGCAAAAGCTGCAGAAGCTCCGACTTATGCGCCTGATGAATTCCAAAGCGCAGAAGAGATGCTTGCCAAGGCAATTGCCCAGTCGGAGGAAAAAAAGTTCAAGGATTCAAAACAATCTGCTATCTCTGCAAAGGAGCGCGCGGATCTTGCAAGGGAGCTGGCGCTCAAAAGAAAAACTCAAAAACAAAAAGAAACTCCGCCAGCGCAGGAGGAAGTGAGGTTCAAGGAACCAAGTCTAACCGAGATTCCTGAAGAGGAAAAAACAGGGGAGAAAGGAGCGCTTGGGGAAGGTATAAAAGTAAAAAGCCTCAAGGTGATACATTTTAATTTTGACAGTTATATTCTTACACAGGATGCAAAAGATATATTGAAAGAAAATGCCGAATGGCTGGAAGAAATGCAGAAAATTCATGTGCTCATTGAGGGGCATTGCGATGAGCGCGGAACGGAAGAATACAACCTTGCGCTGGGTTCAAGGCGGGCTGAGAACATAAAAAGTTATCTCGTGCAGATGGGAATAGCCCCAGAGAGGCTTTCTACTATAAGTTATGGCGAGGAATTCCCGGTTGACGCACAGCAGAGCGAAGAAGCCTGGGCTAAAAACAGAAGGGCTGAATTTGTTATTATTGAAAAATGACATGAAGATATCGCATACCTGGTTATTGGTTTTTTCTATAATATCATCATTCACTTCCTGCGCTACGGTGTGGGAGGTGCAGAAATTGCGCCGTGATATAAAAGATGCAAACGAAAGCGTTGCCGCACTTAAGGAGAATGAGCTGAAGGCCCTCGGTGGCGAGACTGAGAAGGGGTTAGAAGACCTCAGAACAAACCAGGCAGATTTGCTGATGAATCTTGAGGAAACAAAAGCGAAAATTATGCAGCTTCAGGGAGAAATAGAAGAACTTGGGCATGCTGATGAGGCGACAAAAAAGGAACTTGAAGCTGTCAAGGATATACTAAGCTCAATCCAGGACGACCTCAAAAAAGCTCAGGAAAAACCACCGGACGAAGAGTCTATCTACAAACAGGGATTGACCGCGTATAATTCAAAAGATTACCAGAAGGCGAAGGAAACATTTAAATCCATAATTGAAACCTTTCCAAACGGCAAATATATAGATAATGCTCATTACTGGGCAGGCGAATGCTATTATTCTGAAGGGAATTACCTCGCTGCTATTGATGAATATGGCATTGTAATAGAAAAATATCCGTCCAGTCCCAAGAGGCCGGCAGCATTGTTAAAAGCAGGCATGGCTTTTCTTGAACTGAAGAGAAAAAAGGAGTCAAAAGTATTCTTCCAGCGTGTCGTTAATGAATATCCTAAATCCGAACAGGCACATATGGCAAAACGAAAGCTGGCGCAGTTGAAATAAATGAAAATACTCGGCATTGAGACATCCTGTGATGAGACTGCGGCGGCAGTGGTTGAGAATGGGAAGAGCGTCCTCTCAAACATCGTCTCCTCTCAGGCTGAATTACATTCCAGATACGGAGGCGTGATACCTGAGATCGCCTCCAGGAAACAGCTCGAGGTGATACAACCGGTTGTAGAATCCGCAATGAAGGATGCCGCCGTAACTCCGGAAGAGATTGACGGAATTGCTGTGGTAAACGGTCCCGGACTCATTGGCTCCATTTTCG
>Ga0209321_10003295_pt1 | contig 10816 bp, 13 predicted proteins | sample Rifsed16ft4_FD_184012 | JGI IMG/M metagenome (GOLD analysis project Ga0209321, IMG submission 184012) | Soil microbial communities from Rifle, Colorado, USA - sediment 16ft 4 - CSP-I_5_4 (version 2) | ecosystem: Environmental > Terrestrial > Deep subsurface > Rock core/Sediment | place: Rifle... | reverse complement strand
GTTAGAGGTGGAGAGCCCTCGTTCAGGGCCAGGACCCTGAAAAACATGAGTGGATAACGTTCCGACGGGGCCTTCGCTAGGCTAAGGAACCTGAGAACCTATAGGTATGTGTCACGAAAATGCCCCTGCCTGCGCCCTCCAGCGCCTGCGGCCCCCGGCTAGACGCGGTCTATTTCGCCCAGAAAAACAGTCTCACGCCTGAAAAATCGTCCAAAATGCGCCCTTTTTCACGAAACAAGCCCATGATTCTGGGCCCCGGGGTTCCACGCGGGCAACCTCCACCATGTTTATACCAGTCGACACCCGTCACGAAAATGTTCCAAGCCCGTTTCAGCCCACAAACCGGAAAAAATCGCCCGTTTCAAGCCCGCACAGAAACCGACCCTCCAAAACAGGGGAGTCTGACTGCGAAATCCTGCGCCGCAAGACCGTGGCCAGCCAAAAAACCCGGCTCACCGCATGATCGTCACGATGTCCCTGTCGTACGGGACATGGTCCAGGCTGACCCGCTGGCCCGGAAACCTGATACTCGACCCCCAGACAAAAGCATACTTCGCCCCCTCACTAAACCGTGGATGAATCCTCCTAGCAACATCCAGAAGCGTCGACCCCGCCGGCAGAATCAACGGCTTCTCCAAGTCCGCATCCCCATCAGGCCGCTTCAAGTAGACACGTATGAAGTTAAGCCGCTCCCACAGCTTCTGAGCCAGAAGGTCAATGTGCAACCCCTTCTCCGCAGACACCGCGACAAAATCATCCCCAAGCTTCTTCCTCACAGCCTCAAGATACTGGGCATTGACAAGGTCCACCTTGTTCAGCACCACCATCGCCGGAACATACCTCCTGTTCCCAGCCAAAACATCAATCAGCTCATCGTCCTTGATATCCTCCCGAATGATGATGCTGCCATTGGACACCCCGTAGACCTCCATTATTCCCTTGATGGTCTTTTCAGAAAGCTTCGTCAGCCTACACGTCGTCGTCACGGACAGCCCACCCTTGGTGGCTCTAGTGATCACTACATCCAGCGGCCTCTGGTTCATCCGCACGCCCATAGCGTACATTTCCTGTTCCAGGGTCTTCAACTGGTCAGGTTGAAACACGTCAACAATCAGCATTACGAGGTCGGCGTTTCGGGCGACTGAGAGAACCCTCTTTCCCCGTCCCTTCCCGGTGGCCGCGCCGCTGATGATTCCCGGCAGGTCAAGGACCTGTATGTCTGCGCCATTGTGCCGCATTATTCCCGGGACAACTGTCAGCGTCGTGAATGCGTAGGCCGCAACCTTCGACCTCGCATTAGTCAACCGGTTCAGAATAGTAGACTTGCCAACGCTCGGAAGCCCGATCAGGACGACCGTCGCGTCCCCGCCCTTACGGACCTCAAACGATGGTCCGCCGCCCTTGGACCCCTGCTTCTCCACCTCCGCCCGGAGCCTGGCAAGCTTCGCCTTGAGGAGGCCGATATGGTGCTCAGTGTGCTTGTGAACCTGGGTCTTCTTCATCTCCTCCTCTATTTCACGAATCTTCTCCGGAATACCCAACCTAGACGTCCCGCGGCTTTCATGCGGCCGGCGAGACCATGTAAACTTCTCGCCGTGAAGCTTCTCCAAGCGGCACAGAACAAGCGTTAGATCATGTCTCAGTGCGGTCGTAGCTTAGAAGCTCGTAGAGCTTCTCGTAACGTAGGACGGTTTCCAAGTTGTCAGTCCATATGCTACTGGTCCAGCCAGAATCCAAGTTCCTGTAAACGTAGTGCTTCGCCGAGGGGAAACGGCCCGCAGGCACGTCAACCGGTTGATCCTTAAGCCTCTGGTATGACTGCCGGACCATTCTAGTTCGAAAACTGTCCTGAAGGGCAACGGGGAAAATGTAAGCGACCTCGATCATCCGAGACTCGCCGCGCCGCAGCCGCAGCCGGTGAAAAGTGACCGTGTTGAACACGAGGGAGAGATAGTCGAACTCAGTCGACTCTGACACAGGAATCGAGTATTGTTCCACGCTCTCGTCTCGGCTGACCGCAAACCCGAACCTCCCACCGTCCACGGTTCCCTCAAAGGCCTCGCTCCGGCCTTCGCCGACCGAGCTGATTCTGATGCTCTTGATACGCCACTTTCTCGGAACCGCGGTAAGCCTCAACTCTTCCTTGTGCGGAAACGGAACCTTCTTGTCGATGGTCGAGTTCCAGCGAATCTCCTCAGAGGTTTCTTCCAGCCTCCACTTTTCCGTCCCGACAGGGGCCTCTCCACCCTTAACCAGGCTCCATACGCCCGACAGGACAGTCAAACCTAGGACCTTGGCTTAGCTCGTGGTTCTGCGGCTTTTATCAAGCGTTTGAAAAGGGCCTGATAGCATGTCGGACAGCTGGGCCGACGAACGGGACAAGGGCGTACTAGACTCTCTCTACTACTGCGAGACCTGCAACATCATCATCGAACCGGGCGACGTAGACGTTGCACGCCACAAGAAAGAGCTAGCCCACCACAAAATGCGACGCGTCATGATTCTACGCTGCAGCCGCTGCGGAAACGTGGTAACAGACTCTTACGCGGAGTACAGCCCGGAACGGAACCAGTTCTGGTGCAAGAACTGCATCGGAGAGGCAGGCGTCCAAGCCTTCCACGCGCCCTAACACCATGCTCGCATTCTCGCGTCTCGGAATACCCTATGGAATCTCTGACAGTAACAGCAACCTATTCTGCAGAAGCTTTTGCGCCATAGTCAGGTCTGAGTCCTTGGGCAAGAAGCCGCTGGAAAAGACAGTCCTAGCTGAGGCTCCGTCTATCAGAGAGGGCGAGGTCTTTAAGGCTACACTGAGAGGGCTTCAAAGGGTCCGTACGCAACAGCTTCGTGGAGGCGGGAAACACCACAAGATCGACGAGTTGCCATACTGGCGAATCTCGTCCTTAAGCTACGAAGAAAAAGTGTTGAGGAAGGGGAGCCACTTACTGGCCATGGCCGGAATAGTCACGGCGCTATTCGGTCTTGGAATGCCTGTTGCACTTAGCCTCACTACGATACAATCGTTCCTCGCCACTCTTGTCTCGTCTACCGAGCTCATCGGGATAAGGAACGCTCTCCTTGTACCCAACATCGCCATGCTTCTCGCCGGAACCTTTCTAGTTGGCGCCACGTTTCCCCGTACGAGGAGGGAGGGATGGTGGCAGCTCAAAGGACTGACAGGCAATGAGCTATTCGGATGGCAGGTTGCGGCAAACGCAAGAGGAGTCAAAGAATTCATCAACGTGGTAAAGCGAGGCATAGCCCTGTCCGAGTTACCCGAAGAAGGCAAGCGCTGAGAGTCGAAGCGAATCCAACTTTACTAAAATCGCCTAACAGCAAGCCTTCCCAGCCTCCGAAACAATGCCCCGAGGCAAAGCGACTCGGTTGAGCGCGGGACTAGGTTTTTCCCTGCGCCTTTATACTCCCTAACCAGATAGTCACCCCACCACCTCTCCGAGGGTGTCCACTTGAACATAGACCTCGTCCGAAAAGAAATACCTGTTACGTCCCGCCGAGCCTACTTTGACAACGCGGGAACAGGCCCCCCGCCCATCGCAGTCATCAACGCGCTAAACCAGTTCCTCACTGAATGGCGCGAATACGGAGAGAACTGGGAAGAATGGCTGCCGATGATCATAGACGCGCGTCGCCTTTTCGGAAAACTCATCGGTGCAGGCCTCGACGAGGTCGCGTGTCTCCCCAGTGTCACCTCGGGACTGACAGCGCTCGCCAGCAGCATCAAGTACAAGCCCGACGGCAACATCGTAGTCAGCAGCCTCAACTTTCCAACCAACATCTACATCTGGCATTTGCAGAGGAAGCACGGCCGGGCCCGAGAGGTCCGCCTGCTACGCCCGAACCCGGACGGAGTCATTCCCTTGGAACAGTGGGAGAAGGCCATCGACGACAAAACCACCCTCGTCTCGGTTGACTATGTCTCCTGGACCAACGGCTGTCGCGAGAAGATTCGCGAAATCGCAAAGATTGCTCACGAGCACGACGCATTCGTCATAGCCGACTCGTTCCATGCTCTCGGCGTGTATCCGATCAGTGCCCGGCAGGACGGCGTTGACGCCCTCGCATGCGGGATGTACAAGTGGCTTCAGGCACCACACGGCACAGCTTTCATGTACATTCGACGGGACAGGCTGGGCGAGCTGGACCCTAACTACATCGGCTGGCACGGCGTCAAGGACAACGTTGTCAGCCGGCTCTCCACGAACCAGGACTTGTTCGGGAAGCCTTTCAACATAGAGGACGCGGAGCCTGCGCCTGACGCTACGAAGTTTGAGGGCGGCAGCTGGGGAGTACTGAGCGTTATCGGAGCCCGAGCCGCGCTAGAATACGCGTTACGGCACGACCACCAGGAAAGGTTCAGGCAGGTCTTGAAGGTGACCGAGCGCCTGATCGAGGGTCTAAAGAAGAAGGAGCGTAAGATACTCTCGCCGTTACAGCCGGAGCGTCGTAGCGGCATAGTGGTGTTCGAGGACCCGGACCCCGCGGCCACTTTTGCCAAGCTAAAGTCTCTCAACATAACAGTCGCCAGTAGGGTCAAGTCTTTACGGGCGTCTCCCCACTACTACAACACGGTCGACGAGATCGACAAGCTACTGACAGCGCTGTGAAACGTCCAATTGCGCCTAGTGCTGGTCAACAATTACAAAGAAGCTAACAAGAAGCAGGAGGTTCTCCGCAACCTAACAAGGTGCACCGGCCAGAAAGTGGACCTGGTCGACTATGACCTTCCGGACCTCGCAGTGCGCGTGTTGGAGATGGACCCTGAGCTTGTCTTTCTGAGCGGCTCCGGCTATCTGCTGACAAGGCCTGGAACTAGGGAACGGTTTCAGCCGGAGATGGACATGATTAGAAGAGCCAGCTTTCCAATCCTCGGAATATGCTATGGACACCAACTGGTCGGGACGGCCTTTGGAGCCAGCATGACCGACCTGGGCCAGATGGTGAGAAGGTTTGAAGATGTCAAGATAATAGACCATCACCCGGTATTCAACGGGCTCCCTTCAAGGGTACAAGTTGCAGAGTCTCACCGTCAGGTCCTAGACCAGGTCCCTGACGGTTTCGTACGGCTAGCTGAATCACAGACTTCTCATGTCGAAGCAATGTGCCACGAAACAAGGCCAATCTACGGCTTCCAGTTTCACGCGGAGAGAGCGGACGACGCGCACAGTCACGGCCGTACGATTCTAGGGAACTTGCTGAAGCTCGCTAGGAACTAGGCCTCATCCTCAGCTGACGAGTAGGATAGAGTCGAGGACCATTGCGAGGAAGACGATGGCAAGGTATGGGCTGGAGAACTTGAAGGCGGTCCACGCCTGAGACCTTGTCGGGTTGAAAGCCAGCTTCACATCCACCAGAATCAGCCCCAGGCCCAGCACGCCAGCGATTGTAAGGTAGGCTAGTCCAAACATTCCTAATGGAACGAACACCAGCGACAATGGGACGAGGAGAAACGTGTTCAGCGCGATATACTGAGCTGCCTTTTTCTCACCAACAACAACAGGGAGCATGGGTATTCCCACCTTGGAATAGTCGCCTGCGGCTCTCATTGCCAATCCCCAGAAATGGCTCGGGGTCCAGACGAAGACCAGCAATGCCATCAGCCATGCCGCAAGGCCTGCCTGGCCGGTAGCGGCGGCCCAGCCTGCTAAGGGCGCGCAGCTTCCAGCAGACCCTCCCAGAACAATGTTGAGGGTGGTCCGGGGTTTGAGGTAGGCCGTGTAGAACAAAACGTAGATGCCCGCGCCGAGCATGATGAAGAACGTGGCAAGAAGCGGTAGAAGCAGGAGGGAAACAACAAGACCCGCTATCACTAAGCCGAGGCCAAAGACGAGCGCCTGTTCCGGGGACACCTCACCCCTTGGTATCGGCCTCTGGCTTGTGCGTCCCATTTTCCGGTCGATTTCCCGGTCGATGTAGCTGTTCAACGCACCCGCCCCGCCAGACGCGAGGGTCCCGGCTAGAAGGACAGACACTAACCTCACAAGGTCTACGCGGGACCCGGCCGCGACAAGAAACGCGGCCACGGCGGTAAGGTCCAGAAGCAGAATGATCTTGGGCTTCGTGAGAGTGACGTAGCTCTGGAAGCTCCTGGAGGACAAGATTCTGCAAGGAGCGGGACCGGAAACCCGCGGTAAAAGGGTTTAGCGTGAAAGGCCCTTACACGCGACAGTGGAACGAGGAATAACAATGCATAGTTAGGAACTTCTGAAATAGAGCCTGGACCGTTCCAGTCCTGCCGACAGGGTCCTTGAGAATAAACTACCTGATCATACTCGCTTGTATCGGGGCCAGTTTCTGGGCCTGGACACAAGTGACAGACGCTGTCTTTGCACAGGAGAACCTCGTCTTCAGCTACGAAAACCTCGTAGCTGGGCGTGTCTGGACCCTTGTCACCGCCCTGTTCATACACGCCAGCACCCTCCACCTCTTTGGAAACATGCTCTTCCTCTTCGTGTTCGGAAACACTCTCGAAAAGATGATTGGTAGAAACAACCACTTGTTGGTGTTCTTTGTCGGGGGGCTCACTGCTTTCCTCCTCAGCCTTCCCTTCTTCCCACCCGACACAGGAATGCTAGGTGCGTCCGCTGCCATCTTCACAACGGCCGCGGGCGTGATGCTGATGAAACCGTTGAAGTTCTCATGGATCTTCATGATGCCGCAGGGCCTGGTCGCTATCGTCTATTTCGTCTACAACGTCGTCATCGTCTACGACCCCAGCAGCGTACCAGGCTTCGACGCTAATGTGGGCTACATAGCCCACATCATAGGGTTCGTGGTCGGAGTACCCTTCGGTATTGTGTGGTCTACGCAATGGAAGAAGAACCTTCTCATTACTGTCGTACTCTTCGGCGTATACCTTGGGCTTGTAGCGGCCTTCGCGGTCCTATTCGGGCCGCAGTCGCCGATAAGCACGTTCTCGTTTGGCTCGGTGTTCGGACAGAGCCCGTTCCATGTCTAGTATCGACTAGAAGTCTACCGGTGGAACATCAGCCTTCAACACCGTTCCCGAGCTTCCGTCGACTAGGGCATTGTACGTTCGTCCCTTGTACTCGTACTGTCCAAACCATAGCGGCGCGTGAATGTATGTTGGTGTGTCGATCTTGAACTCTGTCGAGAAGGAGAGGATCCTGTCGACCGCCTGTTTCGCAAGAAACCTCTGGTGGTCGTCCACGTCATCTCTAGCCTCCTGAACAGCCTCGGCACTAGACAGTTCGCTGTTGAGGAACTGGGCTGACGAGTCTATCTTGGTGAAGTCGAAAGGAATCTTGCCTGCAACGGGAACCTTGTAGTCGCGGGTCGGAAACTTGGTCCCGCGTCGCCCCAGGACCAGCCAGTCGTAGGTGTTCTCAACCGTCCCTTTCCGGGACATGGGGGGAGAGATGCGCTCGATTATTCCCTCGTAGGCACTCGTGGCTTTCATGGGTATCAGCCAGAAGGGCAGGTAGCGAAGTCCGAGGGAGAGGATTCTGCCCTTCCGGGCCAGGTCGGGGGGTTTCATGAACCCGCTTCCCATCCAGTCCTGTAGAACGTCAGCAATAGAAGCCTCCGTGTAGTTGTTGAGGATGAGGCTGTGTTCGAGCTGAAACGGTACGCTTGCGCCGACCACTTGGGTGAAACCGCAGTAGCGGCAGGTGGAGACCAGTTCGCCAGGCCTTAGGTTCAGCGGGGCGCCGCAGTTGTCGCATCGAATTTCTGAGACTATGTCCGACATCTGCAAAGGGTCCCTGCTCTGGGTCTATCGGCTAAGGGTTTAAACAAAGGAGAAGATAAGGCCATTAAAACTAGAGCATACCTTGGCCGGACTAAGCGCCCTCAAACGCACGATGGGTTTCACAATAATCCTCATCTTCGCCATATTCCTCGGACTCTTAACAATCATTTCCTACGCGTTCTTCCTCGACCCGTTCAGCTCGCTCGTGCTTGGCCTTCTCGGCGGCCTTTTCATCGTGCTTCTCCAGTTCTTGATCGGACCTGCGATCGTCAAAGCGTCAACAGGCCTCCGCTACCTAAACCCGGGCGAAAACATGTGGCTTGAGTCAAAGGTAAGCAACCTCGCCTCCAAGTCTGGAGTACCTATGCCGCGACTGGCAATCGTCCCGAACCGTACTCCTAACGCGTTCGTCTTCGGCAGAAGCCAGAATGGTGCCACACTAGCTGTTCACCAGGGTCTTTTGGAGCGTCTGAACGAGGAGGAGGTTGAGGGCGTAATAGCCCACGAACTCGGACATATCAAACACCGAGACTTCATAGTTGTCACGCTGATATCGGCTATTCCCTTGGTGGCATACCTTATTGCACGGACAGTCTTCTGGACCGGAGCAACGTCACGTTCCAGGCGGGATTCGAGAGAAGGCGGTGGAGCACTTCTCCTAGCCGCAGCCATAGGTGCATACGTTGTCTACATACTGACGACCATCTTAGCCCTGAGGCTGACACGTTTACGAGAGCACTATGCAGACGCTTACTCCGCCTATCTAACTAGCAAACCGCGTGCTTTGCAGAGTGGCTTGACGAAGATCGCGTATGGGCTGTCTATGGCCCCTGACGAGCCTAACGGCGCCCGTGCCTTCTACATCGAGGACCCGGCCCAGGCTAAACGCGATGTTGCGAACATCGTCGAGCAAAAGTCGCGCTATGACCTTGACAGGGACGGCGTTCTGAGCGAGAGCGAGCTTCACTTGGCAATGGAGGAGGAAGCCAAGTCCAACTGGAGAAAGGCCAACGAGCTCTTCTCAACCCATCCGCCGGTCTACAAAAGGATCATGCTGCTGCGCGAGATTGAGGAGGACCTCAGGTCCGGGACGTTCCAGCAGAGCGACATTTACCGCCACGTCTGACCCGGAGATCTTTCAGGCCCGAAACCGCTTAGGCCTCTAGGCTTTGAAGTGTAGCTCTTTGCGAAGCACATCGTATGCTACGTGGCCGTCGGCTTCCTTGACGACTATGATGATGTCTCCATGGCCCAAGAAGGCATCGATGATGTTTATTCCGTTCCGGTACAGTAGCTCTGTAATGTAAGATGCTATTCCGGGAGTGTTCCAGATGTCAAGCGGGAGGTACAGGGAAAGTTTCGCGACATCCTCCCGTACTTCGACGGGACTGAGATTGCGCAGTTTGGCGCGGAGCAAGTCATAGTCGTGGGTGTGGAGTATAATCTTGACGGAGTTGGTCAGCGGGAAGATGTGAGGGAATTCCGAGAGTTCCGCTCCTAGGTCGGAGAGTTCTCTGACTATCTTGGGGACGTCGGGTTTTCGGACTTTCAGGGTGAGGTCTGTTACTCCGCTGGTGAGTGAGATCCGGAGGTTTTCCAGAACTTTGACCGCGTCAGGGGTCTTGGACTGTTCAAGGGTGTCGGAGAACCTCTTGATAGCTACAACGAGCGTGTTGATGGTTGTTTTTCGTCCTGTTAGCTCTTGAACTTGGGGCTGTATGTGTTCCGCGACGGAGTGAAAGTTGGTCAGTTTCATCTTGAGGCATTGGTAGATCGGGTAGCTCTGAGTGAGAATCTGGCGTACAACTTCCGGTACAGTGATGCTGTTGGGGTGTACTGCCAGCGCCTGCTTCCTCCTCCTGTAATAGGAGAGGGTTCGACAATAAAAGGTTTATATATAATGTAATAACTGTTACTCAATTGCAATAGGATGATACCTATGCAGAACCAAAACTATCCCGCCTACGTCTTCGCGACCGTTAACCCCGGTCAAGCGAAGAAAGTGGTCGAGGAGCTAAGGAACACCCAGAACATCGACTTAGTCGCACCAGTAACAGGCAGATTCGACCTCGTGCTACGCATCAAGCCAACGACCCCAGAGCAAATCTACGAGACCGTCGCCAACGTCCGCAAGCTACAAGGCATCCAGCAGACCCAGACATACTTCGGCTTCCACGGCGTCCAGAACGGATCAGCCATTCAGAACCAGATGCCCTTCGGCATCAGCCTCTTCAACGTAACATCGCCAATCGAGAACGTCATCAGCCAGCTCAAGAGCTTCCCAGGGCTCGTCGAGGCCTGGACCGTACCGGGTCCCTTCGACATCGTCGCCCTATGGCAGGCAAGGACAACTGACGAGATCGTAAAGTCGGCGTTCGAGAAGTTCCCAACCCTACACGGCATTGCACGCAGCGAGACCCTTCTCGCTCACGCACCCATCTTCAAAGCATAAGACGAACAGTTAGCTCCGAGACCGTTCCCCCTTTTTCTTTTCGCTCCGAAAGGCTACCCCGCTAGACGAGAATTGTCTACCGCGCATTGTTCGGAGTTCATCGACACAACTATAAGCGAAGCAATAGCGACGTTTCTCGCTCTGACATGACGCAGGTTACGTCTGTAACGGTCAACCTTGGGATTTTCCTAATCATTCTCGGGGGACTAATGTTGACTTCGTTCACAGGGATTTCACCTCTCGACTCGATTCGGTCGTTTTCGGTCGTCATGATCGGCTTTGGAATCTGGCTGGCAATTGTCTCGGCCGTCATGCCTACCCCGGCTACGTCTTATGCAGCAACTCGTTCCATGTTCCTCGGCTGGGCAGGAATTCTGACTGGTATTGGGAGCCTATGGCTATCGACCTACTACCCAGGACTCTTTCTGGTAGTCCTTGCAGTCCTATTGATAGTCGCGGGTATTGGCGCAGTAGGTTACGCTCTAATGAAGGGTCAGGCTAAGAAGGCCCCACCGCCAGTTGCGTAGTCCGTGCGGGACTACAAAGCCCACTACGTTCGCAGCCTGTTCTCGGGAATCCCGGCAGAGTACGATTCCCTGCTAGGACTATTGACCCTCGGCCAGGATAGACGCTGG
>Ga0209321_10003279_pt1 | contig 10828 bp, 9 predicted proteins | sample Rifsed16ft4_FD_184012 | JGI IMG/M metagenome (GOLD analysis project Ga0209321, IMG submission 184012) | Soil microbial communities from Rifle, Colorado, USA - sediment 16ft 4 - CSP-I_5_4 (version 2) | ecosystem: Environmental > Terrestrial > Deep subsurface > Rock core/Sediment | place: Rifle... | reverse complement strand
TAGGATATCTGCCCCTGTAGTAATTCAGAGGGGAGAGGTTAATTTGTCCGATTACTTTCTTGACTGCGGGATGCGACAAAAAACTGTCCATTTCCTTTGATGTAACATCTCTTCCAGCAATGTTCAATATGATATGGTCGCCCTTTGGAGTTATTGCGCCAAACTCCACGCCTTTCAAATCAGGAAGCAGGAACGCATGTATGCGGTTCCCAATCTTATTCTCAATTATGGAGCTATCAACATGGAGCTTTGTAATAATGGTATCCAGCGCCCGCTGCGGTCTTATATATCCAAAGAAGGCTGCGCTCGCTTTTTCAAGCACATCCGCAAATCCCTCCCCAAGCCCGAAAGCTCCGACCACAGAATCAACCCTTAAAAATCTGCTGTCGCTGTAAATCCTGACCTCGTCATAATGAAATTCAATGCCCGTAACACTGGAATCTATAACCTCTGCGCCGGCATTTTTTGCTGTCTCCAGCATGAATCTGTCAAGGAGAATCCTTCTTGTGGCATATGTACCTTTGCCATGCACCAGATCCAATGAATTCCCCCTTGACGAATGGAGTGTATAACCGGTTATTTCCCTCTTTATCAGATGTTGAGGAAATGGAATGCCGGCTGTTTTTTCAAAAATGTCCTCCACAGGGGGAGAAAGCACGCCCGCGCACTGGTTGTAATGCGCTGTAAAATCCTTGGGTTCAAAAATATAAACCTTTATGTTCAGATTTTTCTTTTTTGCTTCGCTAAGCAGCATGAATGCCGAGGTGCATCCCGCAGGACCTCCTCCGATAACAGCAATGCTTGAACCGTTTACTATTTTTAAATTATCTCCACGCATTTTTAATCATCCTCAGGGCTTTCCAAATCATAAATGTCTTCCCGAATATTTTCCTGTAGGGTTTATCCCCTGCAAAAAGATGCCATAATATATCCATCATCCAGTACTTTTTTTTAGGGTCCTGAGATTCCAGCTTCAAGACGCTAATGCATATCCTGGAAAAAAATTTATTTGACGAAGTTACCCTGTATAGAAAGAACATGACCCTTCCATACCGGTTGTCCCTTGTTAAAAAACTATGGAATTGGGGGCGGTAATTCCTATGGAATGAGTCCCTGTCAATACCGTGAACAATAGCTGACTCCGCTGCCCATTGGGAAGTGAAGAGGGCTGATTCTATCCCGTTTTTTAAATACCTTGATACGCATGCATCGCCAACCATCACCAGCCTGTGATAATAGGGGTTCCGCGCGGTTGTTACAGGTATTCTCGGATGGCAGTGGCATGAGATTTTTAAATCCGTATTAAATAATTTTTTAATCTGGAGCACAGTCAGTTCATCAAGCAAATCCTGGAATTTAACCCACTTTCCGATACCGGTAATGGTCATAAATCTGCCCTTTGGTGTAACTGCGGTGAAAAGAAACAGAGAATTCCGACGGGAGAAGATATGAATAAACCTGGAGAGGGATTCATTCCTTGCCGGCAGATCAATCTCCCCCTGGCAGGTATGCCAGAATGATGGCGGGACATAGCCAAAATTAAACGATCTGGTCAGCGCAGAATTAACCCCGCAGGCAATCACAACGAGGTCAGCTTTTTCCTCTATTTCATTGCCGCCTTCATCAGTGTAAATCACATTATGTGATTCATTTATATTCCTGCCGAGTTTTATGCTCCGCACAACCGCCTTTCTGAACCCTACACCCATATCAATGGTCTTCTTGAGCATAAAGGCATCAAGGCCCACGAATTCTTCGCCTGTCCTTGCGCTTGTTGGCCCGAGCCCCCTGAAGACGGTGAAAACCCTGTCGCTGTCGCGTTTTTTAACCTCTGCGTTCATCCCATCAAGATATATCCGGAAACCCTCGACATCCTGTCTTATGACTCTTGAGTCTATTTCCACCCCTAACCCTGTTATTCCATCCACGACCCTGCCGCCGATAATCCCAGCGCACATATTGCATCCCTTTGGTCCTGCAACAGAGAAATCGCGCTGTTCAAGAATTTTGATATTAAACCGCAATCCCCGTTCCTTCATCAGACGAAGGACTTTGAGGGCAAAAAAACAGCCTGCGGGTCCGCCCCCAACAATGATAATGTTAGAATTTTCCCTGAGCATGGTTCCAGGCATAGATATTATTATAACCCAATTATGGGTTGATTGTTCAGTTATTGTAAAATATTCTGCGATAAGATATACTTTTTAACATGTCCAAACTAATTGCGATTGTGGATGACGAGCCGGATATAATTGAACTTGTTTCCATACACCTGACAAAAAGCGGGTTTATTACAAAGGGATTTTCAGATGGAAGCGCTTTCCTGAAGTCTCTTGATAAACAGATTCCTGATTTGGTAATTCTTGACCTTATGCTGCCCGACACAGACGGACTGGAGATATGCAAATACCTGAGAAAAGAAGATAGATTTGCCGGAACTTCCGTAATACTGCTGACAGCCAAGGGGGACGAAACAGACAAGGTCCTCGGCCTGGAATTAGGAGCTGACGATTACATTACCAAGCCATTTTCTCCAAGGGAGCTTGTTGCAAGGGTAAGGGCTGTGTTGAGAAGAAAAGATAAGGCAGAGACAACGGAAAAAATTGAAATCGACGGCATTCTCAGCATTGATCCTCAAAAATACGAGGTTGTTGTTAAAGGAAAAAACATAAATTTGACTTCTACTGAATTCAGGATTTTAAAAATCCTGATAGAAAAAAGGGGCAGGGTTTTTACCCGCGACCAGATCCTGGATAACCTCTGGGGCAATGAAAAAACCGTCGTTGACAGAACAGTGGATGTGCATATAAAGAATCTGCGCGAAAAACTCGGACCAGCCGGCGATCTTATCAAAAATGTGAGGGGGGTTGGGTACCAATTCAGGGGATGAAAAGATCAATTTTCCTAAAGATTGCCGGGGGATACGCTGCTGTAATCTTAATCCTTGTGTTTCTTATTTTGATCTTCTCATTTAGAACACTGAAAGATTTCTACATTGAAACTTCGGCTAATAACCTTAAAAATCTGGGGCTTGTTTTATCACCAGAGGTTTCAAGGCTTCTGAATAACGGCAGGACAAATGAACTTGACGGATTAGCTAAAAGCGTAGGACCTAAGATAAATATCAGAATTACGGTTATTGATCCGGATGGCAGGGTTCTTGCGGATTCAGAAAAATCTCCTGAGACAATGGAAAACCATTCAACCCGGCCGGAGATATTTGATGCCATGAGGGGGAAAATAGGGGAATCCATCAGATTCAGCACCACTGTTGAACAGGATATGCTCTACATTGCAATCCCGTTGACTGATGAAAATGCAGGCACTGCCGGCGTTTTAAGGTTGAGTCTTTTTTTAAAAGATATAAATTCCCTGATAACAAATTTAAAGACAAAAGTCCTTCAGATCGCATTTATTATTACAGCATTCTTTATGCTAATGGCATTGTTGCTGTCCAGAACCTTATCTAAACCAATCCGGGATTTAGCCAGTGCAGCGAGAAACGTTGCCCAGGGAAATTTCGGCATGAAGATCTTTACAAAAAACAGGGATGAATTAAAAGAACTTGCGGATAGCTTTAATTATATGACAACGCAGATCAAGAAATACTTTGAAGAATTATCCCGGCAGAAGGAGGAAGTTGACACAATAATATCCTCCATTCAGGAAGGGCTGTTGCTGCTGGACAGTCAAGGCAAAATTATATTCTGCAACGATAGCATTAAAGGCCTTCTTAAAGTGGACAATCTAACTGAAAAACCATACTGGCAGATAATAAGAATTCCTGAATTGAATGAACTAATAAAATCTGTCCGGGCAGAAAAGAAAAATTTTACTAACAAGATTGAATTTGACGAAAAAACTTTTCTCTGCAGCGCAACCTTTCTGAACCCGGGGGAAAGGATTGTAATTGTATTTAATAACATAACCGGGATAAAGCATCTTGAAAGGATTAAAAAGGATCTTGTTATCAATGTATCGCATGAATTGAAAACCCCCCTGACAGCAATAAAGGGTTTTATTGAAACGCTGGAAGGAGAAAATCTTGGCAGTAATAGCAGGCATTATGTTGACACTATAAAAACACATGTTGACAGGCTGATAAACATCGTCCAGGACCTGCTTGCAATATCTGAACTGGAAGACAGGGGTGCAAGACTTGAATTAGTCAATGTGAACCTGAAGTCCCTGTTGGAAAATACGCTTAAGATTTTTGACCAGAAAGTAAACGAAAAGGGCTTGCGTGTTACGCTCATCGCAGAAAATAATCTTCCTGAGATAAAAGGGGATTCCTACAGGTTGGAGCAGATGCTCATCAATCTCATAGACAATGCCATAAAATATTCAGAAAAAGGCGAAATAAGAATATCCCTGCAACATCATGGGAAAGGAGTGGAGATAGAAATCAGGGATACCGGGATCGGCATTCCAAGGGAGCATATCCCACTGATATTTGAGAGGTTCTATGTGGTGGATAAATCGCGTTCAAGGAAACTCGGAGGAACTGGCCTTGGGTTATCCATTGTAAAGCACATTGTGCTTCTGCATAATGGGGAGATAAATGTTGAGAGCGCTCCGGGGGTGGGGACGAAATTTACTATCACTTTGCCTCTCAATCCCTAAATTTCATTATTAACCAAAATTTAACAAAAAATTTATACTGCGTTAATAATATGGTTATAAATTGGGGGAAAAGGAGGTAATACAAATGAAATTAATCAAAAGTAACAAAATTATGGGAATTCTGCTGACATTGTTCGTATCCGGCGTTATATTTGCCGATGAAGAGGCTCAGATTGCGACCTCTTACGGGAAGCACGGATTAACATTCAAGACCGGTGATTCCAAGTTTTCCTTATCCCTCGGCAGCAGACTGCAGTTCCGTTATACCTTTGAGGATTTTGATAAGGAATCCGGACAGGATGACCAGAGTTCGTTTCAGGTAAAGAGGGCAAAGGTCTTTCTTCAGGGTAACGCCTTTTCTGAAGACCTGACCTACAAGGTGCAGGTAAATGCGGCTGGAAGCGCAGTGAGCCTTGAGGACTTTTATATGAACTACAAACTTGCTAAAGTGCTCCGCGTAAGGGCAGGGCAGTATAAGGTCCCATTTAACAGGCAGGAATTGACCTCGTCGGGAAATCAGCAGTTTGTTGACAGGGCAATTACAAATGGGGTATTTGCGCTAAACAGGGATCAGGGCGTAACGATTTATTCTTTTGCGCTGAATGATTATCTTGAGTATGCTGCCGGCATATTTAACGGAAATGGAAAGAATAAATCTGCGAATGAAAACAATGGGCATCTCTACGCAGGCAGGATTGCCATCTATCCGTTGGGAAAATTCAATATGTATTCCGAATCTGATACAGATTCTACTGAAAGTCTAAAGGCGGGAATTGCTTTTGCAGGCGCTTATAACCGCAGGGTTACATTTAAGGATGACGAAGAAGACTTCACAAAGGATGTAACCGGCATCACAGCAGACGGAATAGTTAAATGGCATGGGGCATCGGTAGTTGGAGATTACTTCTGGAAAAGAGAAGATATCCGAAATCTTACAGATGTTGCAAGCCAGGGGTTAAACATCCAGGCTGGCATGTTCATTATCCCCAAAAATATTGAGATAGCAGTCCGTTTTGCCGTGGTTGATCCGGATCAGGATACAGGGAACGATAAAACGCAGGAGATTGCCGGGACAGCAAATTACTTTATCCAGTCGCACAAACTGAAGATACAGACAGACTATGCACAACTTACAGAGGAACAGGGAAACAAGGATAACAGAATAAGAATGCAGTTCCAGATCATTTTTTAAAAGGAGGAAAAAACATGAATAAAAAAATCTATTTAACAATTATCGCATTAACATTACTCACAGGGATGATTATAATACCAGAGAATACTTTTGGAGAAAAAACCGAGTTGCTCGGTGCAGGCGCGACCTTTCCTTATCCATTATATTCAAAGATGTTTGATATTTATAATAAAGAATATGGCATAAAGGTAAACTATCAGTCCATCGGCTCTGGCGGGGGACAGCGTCAGCTTTTGAATAAAACCATTGATTTTGGCGCATCCGATGCTTACATGACCGATGAACAACTCCAGGACGCGGCTTCTAAAATTTTGCACATACCGACAGCTCTTGGCGCGGTTATCCTGACATATAACCTTCCGGGCAATCCGGTTCTTAAGTTTACACCGGTGACTATCGCAGACATATTTTTGGGCAAGATTACAAAATGGAATGCGCCGGAGATTAAAGATAACAATCCGGGGGTGAAACTTCCTGATAGTAATATAATTGTGGTCCACCGCTCAGATGGAAGCGGGACAACATTTATTTTCGTAGATTATCTATCCAAGATCAGCAAGGAGTGGGAAGAAAAGGTAAGCAAAGGCACAGTGGTCAACTGGCCTGCAGGAATTGGCGGGAAAGGGAATGAAGGAGTGGCGGGACTCGTTAAACAGATCCCTGGAAGTATAGGGTATACGGAACTGATCTATGCCTTGCAGAATAAGATGCCGGCAGGCATTGTGAAAAACAAGAGCGGGAATTTTATAACACCCACCATTGAATCTACAAGCAGCGCAGCAAATATAAATATTCCCGATGATACAAGAGTATCTATTACTAATACAGATTCCCCGGATGGATACCCTGTAAGCGGTTTCACATGGATACTTGTGTACAAGGAGCAGAACTATGAAGGTCGCAAAGAAGGAAAGGCAGGCGGACTGGTAAACTTGTTATGGTGGATGACCCATCAAGGACAGAAATATTCAGCGCCCCTTAAGTATGCGCCCTTGTCCGGGGAAGCGGTTAAAAAAGCAGAGGAAGTAATCCGGTCAATTACATATAACGGAAAACAGATAATGGGCGAAAGAAGCAGTCCGTAATTTAATTATCTCGCGATTTCTGCTATTATGTGTAAATTGAGATCGGAAACAGTCTTTAACAAAGTTCTTTACTTCTCTGCAATCACCATAGTCGTGTTGCTTGTCTCTATATTTTTAACACTGATCCTGGGATCTCTTCCATCCATTAAAGCCTTTGGAATCTATTTTTTGTTTGGGAAAACATGGGACCCTGTATTTAGTAAATTTGGGGCGTTTCCATTCCTTTTTGGAACGCTCCTGACCTCTTTTCTCGCGCTCGCGATCTCAATTCCCTTTTCCACAAGCATTTCAATATTTTTAGGAGAGTATTTCAAAGAAGGCTCTCTCTCCTCTGTTATCAAAAACATGGTAGAATTATTAGCGGGTATTCCTTCAATAATCTATGGGTTTTGGGGGTTGTTTATTCTTGTGCCCATAGTTCGCTTTATAGAAATTAAATTGGATGTGCCGCCTTATGGTGTTGGTATTTTCACCGCAGCATTGATACTTGCGATCATGATAATACCGTATTCCGCATCATTAGGCAGAGAAGTAATAGCGTTAGTTCCTTCTGATATCAAAGAGGCTGCATATTCCCTGGGAGCAACAAGATATGAAGTTATCAGAAAGGTTATGCTTCCTTATGCACGATCAGGAATCTTTGCTGGAATATTTCTTTCGCTCGGCAGGGCTATCGGCGAAACAATGGCTGTTACTGTGGTAATCGGCAATACAAATTTTTTCCCGAAGAGCATTTTTGATCCATCAAACACAATGGCAAGCATAATTGCCAATGAATTTACAGAAGCAACAGGGGAATTATATTTATCCTCCCTGATTGAGATTGGGCTTTTACTTTTTGTGGTTACCGCAATTATAAACATCATCGGAAGATACATAACAAAAAGGATTGGGGTCAAAATCTAAGATGCAGATTGATTCAAAAACAGGGATTTCTTCAAGAATAATCAAGGACAGATTTTTTAAGGCATTGGTGGTATCCTTGTCCTTTTTTGTCACAATTCCCTTCTTTTTTATTTTATTTTACATATTCAAAAATGGCATAGCATCCATAAGCTGGGAATTTATAGTTAACCTGCCCAAACCCGTTGGAGAAACTGGCGGGGGAATAGCGAATGCAATAGCAGGGACTGTCCTTTTGATAGCGCTTTCGTGCGCTACCGCTGTACCTCTGGGGGTTGCAGCAGGTGTTTTTCTATCAGAATATAAAAACAGTAAACTGGCAGAGTGGCTAATATTATGCGTAGCGGTTCTGCAGGGAATACCCTCAATTGTTATTGGAATTATTGCCTACACATGGATAGTAATACCAATGAGGCATTTTTCCGGGCTTGCGGGCGCAATTGCATTAGGAATAATGATGCTGCCGGTAATAATAAAATCAACAGAGGAAACCCTTAAGCTAATCCCGGATACCCTAAAAGAAGCCTCGTTAGCCCTGGGAGTGCCATATCACAAGACCATTCTCATGGTTATTCTGCCCGCTGGCTTAAGCGGAATCGTCACGGGAATTCTCTTGAGCATCGCCCGGATTGCCGGGGAGACTGCACCGTTGCTGTTTACTGCCTTTGGAAGTCAATTTATGAGCCTTAACGTTTTAAAACCAATAAATGCGCTGCCGCTTCTGATTTTCAATTATGCCAACAGTCCATACAGTGAGTGGCATTCCTTAGCATGGGGAGCCTCTTTTGTATTGATAACATTGGTCCTGGTATTAAATCTGACTGCAAGGTTGGTGACAAAAAAATGGAAGGTACAGTTCTAAAAATAGAAAAACTTCATGCCTATTATGGCATGAATGCGGTTTTGACCGACATAAACCTGTCTGTTCCCAAAAACATGGTAACAGCAATTATAGGCCCATCGGGTTGCGGCAAAACAACCCTTATACGCTGCATCAACAGGATGCACGAACTTATGCCCGATACAAGGGTCTCCGGTAAAATCCTTCTTTATGATGAAGACATTTATCAAATGAATCCCATTATCGTTAGAAGAAAAATAGGCATGGTCTTTCAGCGGCCAAATCCATTCCCCACCATGAGCATACATGAAAATGTGATTGCAGGATTTAAGCTAACCGGAGTAAAATTAAGCAGAATTGAACAGGACGGGATTGTTGAGGAATCTTTGAGAAAAGCAGCGTTGTGGAATGAGGTTAAGGATCATCTGCACAGAAAAGGATCCTTTTTGTCGGGAGGACAACAACAGAGGCTCTGCATCGCAAGAACTATTGCAGTTAAGCCGGAGGTAATACTGTTTGATGAACCATGCTCCGCTTTGGACCCTGTTTCCACAGCAAAGATTGAAGAGTTGATTGAGCAGTTGAAAAAGGATTATACCGTAGTGATAGTAACACACAATCTCCAGCAGGCGGCAAGAGTTTCCGAATACACCGCATTTCTTTATCTGGGGAAATTGATTGAGTTTGGACACACAGAGAAGTTATTTACTGTGCCGGAGCACAAAAAAACAGAGGAGTACCTGACAGGGAAATTTGGATAGGAGGAAATGATGCTGCAGAATAAAATAACCGATTTGAAAAGGCGGCTGGTTGAATATGCCACGCTTGTTGAAAGTATGATAGAAAAAAGCATAAAAGGATTATTGAAAAAAGAGAAAGCGGTTCTTGCTGAGGTGATTGAGAAGGACGAAGCAAGCGCAAATGCCATTGAGATTGAGATTGACGACCTCTGCGCAACCATGATTGCAAAATTTGAACCCAAGGCTGTTGATCTGAGAACAATATTAATGGTTATGAAGATGAACAACGATATAGAGAGAATGGGCGATCATGCTGTCAATATTGCAGAGAGCGCGCTGTTCCTGATAGAAAGACCTTCCGTCAAACCGCTTATAGATACCCCAAGAATGGCTGAGGAAACGGTTAATATGCTGAAAAACAGCATAAATGCTTTTATCAATGAGGATTCAAAATTAGCAAAGAGCGTATGCAAAAGCGACGATATCATTGATGGTCTCAGGGCGCAAATACTGCGAGAACTGCTCACTTTTATGAGCACTGATCCGTCTACGATAGAACGATCCTTCCATCTGATAAGAATTTCGCAAAACCTGGAGCGAATAGCGGATTTATCAACAAACATTTGCGAGGACATAATATACATGGTGGATGGCCGGGTTATAAAACATCATAAAACAGAGTAACTATTAAAAGATATTTTGACATGCCCCAGGATATGGTTATAATAAACAGATACCTGGAAAAACAGATTATACACTTGAGGAGGTGGAGGGTATGAAGGATATAAAAGGAAAAATAGTTTTAATCACAGGCGGCGCTATGGGAATAGGCAGGGAATTTGCAATTCGTTTCGCCCTTGATGGAGCAAGGATTGTTCTTGTAGATATTAATAAGGATAGCCTGGATAAAACAGTTAAAGAATTAAAGGATTCTGGCGCAGACGCCTATTCGTATATATGCGATGTCACAAACAGAAAGAATGTTTATGAAATGGCTGAAAGGGTTAAGAAAGAAGTCGGGACAGTGGATATAATTGTTAACAATGCCGGAGTTCTGTTCGGTTATGATTTTTTGGAATGTCCGGATGAACTTCTTCAAAAAACCGTGGATGTAAACCTGAATGGAATCATGTGGGTCACAAAAGCATTCCTCCCCGACATTGTAGCCAAGAAAAAAGGTCACATTATAAATATGGCATCGGCCGCAGGAATAATAGGCGTTCCCAGACTTGCGGTTTACTCTGCAACCAAGCACGCAGTCATCGGGCTCAGCGAATCTATCCGGCTTGAGATGAAGAAAAAGAACCTTAATGACATCAAATTTACCATTGTGTGCCCGAGTTATGTTGATACCGGTATGGTTAAGGGGGTAAAGGCCCCACTGGGGACCAAACTTCTGGATACAAAAACAGTGGTGGATAAAGCATATAAAGCAATGAAGAAG
>Ga0209321_10003276_pt1 | contig 10829 bp, 10 predicted proteins | sample Rifsed16ft4_FD_184012 | JGI IMG/M metagenome (GOLD analysis project Ga0209321, IMG submission 184012) | Soil microbial communities from Rifle, Colorado, USA - sediment 16ft 4 - CSP-I_5_4 (version 2) | ecosystem: Environmental > Terrestrial > Deep subsurface > Rock core/Sediment | place: Rifle... | reverse complement strand
GGGTCCGATCCAGGGGAACCGCCGGAATGCGATTCCGGTTGCGCCTGGCGACACAGACCGGGACTGAGCGTGTCGCGGCCTCCATCCCGACGCTCGGGCGGCTGTCCGTCCATAACGCGCTCGCCGGGGCGGCCGTCGGACTGGCCGCGGGGATGGCCCCGGATGCGATCGCCGCCGCGCTCGACGCCGGCTGGTCCGCCCCGCATCGCGGGCAGCTCCTGGCCGCCGGCGGCGTGACCATCGTCGACGACAGTTACAACGCCTCTCCGGCGTCCATGATCGCAGCCCTCCAGATGCTGGCCGACTTGCCCGGGCGCCGCATCGCCGTCCTCGGCGAGATGCTGGAGCTCGGGGAGGGCGCGTCGGCCGGCCATCGGGACGTGGGCATCGCTGCGGCATCGACATGCGCCCTGCTCGTGACGGTCGGTGAAGGAGCGGCAGCGCTGGCGGCCGGTGCCCGCGAGGCCGGTCTGGATGCGGCCGCGGTCATCGAGACTCGGGATCGGGCCGGGGCGCTGGCCGTTCTGCGGGAGCGCCTCGTGCGCGGCGATGTCGTCCTCGTCAAGGCGTCCCGGGGACTCGAGCTGGACCGGCTTGCCGATGACCTCCTGGCGGGCCTGGCATGACGGTGGAACTGATCCAGGGCCTGCTCCTGGCCTTCGCCCTCGTGGTCATCCTCATGCCGTCCTACATCCGGCTGCTTAGAGCGGCCGGGATGGGCAAGAGGATCCGCGCCGAGGGGCCCGAGGCTCACCTGTCGAAGGGCGGTACGCCCACGATGGGCGGACTGCTGGTGATCCTCGTCGTGATCGGGCTGTTCTACCTGCTGCGCGGCTTCCCACAGCGCGCCATCATCGCCCCGCTCGCCACGCTCCTGCTGGTGGGCGGCCTGGGCGCCGTGGACGACTTCCTCAACGCCCGGACCGGGGAGGGGATCCGCGCTCGGCACAAGATGCTCTGGCTGGTCGTGGTCGCCGCCGTCGTGGCGTTCCAGATCCAGTCCACCTACTCGATCGACGAGGTTGCCGTGCCGTTCATCGGCGCGGTGGGGATTGCCCCGTGGGTATTCGTGGTCTTCGCCGCGTTCGCCATCATCGCCTCCAGCAACGGCGTGAATCTGACCGATGGACTCGATGGGTTGGCGGGCGGCACGCTGATCTTCGCGTTCGTGGCCTTCCTCCTCATCGCCCTCCTCAATGTCGTTCCCCAGCCCGACGGCACGCTCGGCAACCAGCCCAACCTCGCCTTCCTGTGTGCGCTGATCGTCGGGGCGCTCCTGGGATTCCTGTGGTTCAACGTGCATCCGGCCCAGATCTTCATGGGCGACTCCGGGTCGCTGGCGCTCGGCGCCACACTGGCGGTCATCGCCCTGATTTCCGGCCAGATCCTGGTCCTGCCGCTGATCGGGCTCGTGTTCGTCATCGAGACCGCGTCGGACATCATCCAGATCGGCGTGTACAAGATCACCAAGGGCCGGCGCGTGTTCAAGATGGCGCCGCTGCACCACCACTTCGAACTGTCCGGCTGGGACGAGGAGAAGATCACGCTCCGGTTCTGGATCGTGGGGATCCTGGCGGGCCTGCTGGGCGTCACGCTGTTCCTCGCCTCGATCGACCAGCTGCAGTGAGCCCGATGACGATGGAGGCGTCGGGTACGGCTGGAACCATCGATCCGAACGAGCTGTCCATGGAAGCGATCCGGGCAGGCGCCCTGCGCGACCGTCCCGTGACTGTTCTGGGGTTCGCCCGAAGCGGGATCGCCGCGACCAGGTTCCTCGTCGACAGCGGCGCCATCGTCACCATCTACGACGGCCGGCCCGCTTCGGAGCTCGCGACCGCCTTGGCGGCGCTTGAGGGCCGCTCCGCGACCCTCGCCCTGGGCCCCGAGATCGAGCCGTCGGCCGCCTGGGCGGGCGCGGCCCTGGTCGTGACCTCGCCCTCGATTTCACCCGACTTCCCGACCACAGAACCACGACTTCGTGGGGCGCTCGGGCAGCTCGTGGCGGCGCGCGCGGCCGGAGACCCTGTTGCCCCCGCCTTGATCTCGGAGCCCGATCTGTTCCTGCGCCTCTGCCCGGCGCCCACGATCGGCGTGACCGGCACGAAGGGCAAGACGACCACGGCCTCGTTCACGGCGGCAGTCCTCGCCGGCGACCCGTCCCATCCGGTCCTCCTCGGCGGGAACATCGGCATCCCGCTGGTCGAGCGGCTTCCCGAGCTGTCGCCGAATCACCGGGTCGTCATCGAGCTGTCCGAGCTCCAGCTGCCGACGCTGTCACGCGGCACGACGGTCGCGCTGTACACGAACGTGACGGCCGATCACCTGGATCGTCACGGATCCGTTGCGGCGTACCGGCGGGTGAAGCGGCTGCTCGCCGAACTCGTCGATCCGGACGGCGCCCTGGTCCTGAATGCCGAGGATCCCGTGGTTGGCGCCTATGCGGGACTCGGCACGGCGCCGGCCGTGCTGTACCGGCTGGAGCGGCCGGTCCCAGGCGGCGTCGGGATCGTCGACGGCTGGATCGTGGCGGCCGGTGTCCAGCGACTGCCGATCGTCGGTGGCGGGCCGGCAGCGACCGGACCGGGCGGCCGGATCATGCCCCTGGACGAGCTGGCGATTCCCGGTCGCCACAACCTCCGCAACGCCCTCGCCGGAGTCGCGACCGCGCTGCTCTTCGGGGTCGCTCCTGACGCGATCCGGCGGGAGGCGGCCGCCTTCCGTGGCGTGGAGCATCGGCTCGAGACGGTCGCCGTGATCGACGGGATCAGGTTCGTCAACGACTCGCAGGGAACGCAGCCCGATGCGGTCATCGCCGCGCTCGAAGCGTTCCCGCCGCCGGTCATCCTCATCGCCGGCGGGCGCGACAAGGGCGTCGATCTCGGGTCGCTCGCGCGCGTCGTGGCTGCGCGCGCCTCGGCGGCCGTGCTCATCGGCGAATCGGCGGCTGCAATGGCGGAGCTCTTTGGTGCGGCCGGGCTCGGGCACATCGAGCGAGCCGGCTCGCTCTCGGAGGCCGTTGAGCAGGCCGCGACGCTGGCACGAGGCGCGCTGGCGCGGACGGGAGAGCAGGGGAGTGGCCCGACTGGGCCGATCGCAACCGTCCTCCTGTCGCCGGCCGCCGCGAGCTTCGACATGTTCGTCGACTACGCCGCCCGCGGCCGGGCGTTCAAGGACGCCGTTGCGCGCCTTGCGGCCGCCCCGCGATCCGCCCCGGTCGGTGAGCCCGCTCCGGATGGAGCGCGCTGATGGGACTCATTGGTCGCTCGCTGCCGCGGCTGACGGACGCACCGGCCCCTCGCGACCTCGAGCGTAAGAGGCCCATGAATGACCGCGCCACGACCCGCCCCGGCGCGCGTCGACCGGCCGCTCGTGCGAAGTCCAACGTCCTGCAGCGTGAGCGCCATCAACCGGACTGGTCGATCCTCGTGGCGGTCGTGGCGCTGTCCGCGATCGGCATCCTGATGGTCTACTCGTCGTCGGCCATGCGGGCCTACATTCAAGAGGACGACACGCTGGCGATCGTGGGCCCGCAGATCCTGTGGGCCGCGCTCGGTCTGGTCGCGATGCTGGTGACGATGCGGATCGACTATCGGCTCCTGCGCCTGGTGTCGCTGCCCGGCTACGTCATCGCGGTCGCGCTGCTGATCCTCGTCTTCGTCCCGAGCCTGAACCGGGTCGTGGGCGGCAGCGCCCGCTGGCTGGCGATCGCCCCCCTCCCGGCGATCCATCCGGCGGAGATCGCGAAGCTGGCGCTCGTCGTCTACCTCGCCCATTGGATGGCGTCGCGCGGCACGAGGATCACGAGCATCCGGTCCGGCACGCTCCCGTTCCTGCTCATCGCGCTGCCGGTCATCGGCCTCGTGTTCAAGGAGCCGGATCTCGGGACGACCACCGTGATTGCGGCAACCGCCTTCACGATGTTCTTCGTGGCCGGGGCCAGGCTGTGGCAGTTCGGGGCGATGGCGTTGCTGGGCGTGCTCGCGGCGATCGTGGTCGGGCTCAAGGACTACCAGATCACCCGGATCCGCACGTTCCTCGATCCGTGGCAGGACCCGCTCGGGGCCGGCTTCCACACGATCCAGGGTCTCCTCGCCCTGGGCCTCGGCGGGCTGTTCGGGGCGGGCCTCGGCGAATCGAAGCTCGCCGGAGGCCTCTACCTGCCGAATGCCTGGAACGACTTCATCTTCGCCATCATTGGTGAGGAGTTCGGGCTGGTCGGCGCCGGGACCGTGGTCCTCCTGTTCCTCGTCCTCGCCTACGCTGGCATCCGGACGGCCATGCGGGCGCCCGACTCGTTCGGTGCACTGCTTGCCACCGGGATCACCGCCTGGCTGTGCATCCAGGCGTTCATCAACATCGGCGTCGTCGTCGCCCTCCTGCCGGTGACCGGGATCACGCTCCCGTTCATCAGCGCCGGCGGGTCGTCGCTGATCATCAGTTTCGCCGCCGTCGGGATCCTCGTATCGATCTCGCGTGAGACGGTGGAGAAACGTACCCAGGAGCCAGATGCACCTGCTGATCGCGGGCGGGGGAACGGGGGGACACATCTACCCGGCCCTCGCCGTCGTGGACGCGCTGCGCCGCCGACCGAATCCGCCTGACGTCCGCTGGCTCGGCGGCCATCGCGGCCTCGAGGATCGGATTGTCCCCGGGGCGGGGATCGCGCTGCGCCGGCTCGCCCTGCGCTCCCTTCGGACCGTGGATCGTGACGTCCACCTGGTCCTGGACCCGCTTCGGCTCGGCCTCTCGCTGCCCCAGGCCCTCGTGATCCTGGCCCGGGAGCGGCCGGCCGCGATCTTCACGACCGGCGGATACGTGGCCATTCCGGTGCTTCTCGCGGCACGGCTCCTGGGGATCCCCACGCTCCTGTGGGAGGGCAACATCGTGCCCGGCCGGAGCGTCCGGGCGACGGCCGGCCTGGCCAGCGCGGTGGCCGTGTCGTTCACGGCTACCTGCGAGGCTCTCGGCCTGGCAGGAGCCGGCCAGGCTGAACCCGGATCGGCCCGGCCATGCCTCGAGACGGGAACCCCGATCCGGGAGACGCGCACGATCGATCGCCTGGCCGCGCGCGAGCGGCTTGGGGTTGCCGCCGGGGAGCAGCTCGTCCTCGTGTTCGGCGGCTCACAGGCCGTGCGCCGTCTCAACGATGCGGTGGCTGAAGTCCTGCCCCGACTCGCGGAACGCGTCCACCTGATCCACGTCACCGGCGACGCCGGTTACGCCGCCGCGCTGGCCGCCCGGGAGAGACTGAGCGACACTCAGCGCCCTCGATATCGGCCGGCGCCGTTCCTCCGCGACGACATGCTCGAGGCACTCGCGGCCGCCGATCTCGTCGTCGGGCGGGCCGGCTCATCCACGCTCGCCGAGGTGACCGCGATGAGCCTGCCCATGGTCGTGGTCCCGTATCCCCACGCCGGCGGCCACCAGACGGCCAACGCGGCCGTCCTGTCCGAGGCGGGTGCGGCCCGCCTGGTGGACGACGCCGCGTTCGACGGCCCGGCGCTGCTCGAAGCGCTCCGGATCCTCGATGATCCCTCGACCCACGCGCGGATGGGCGCGGCCGCCCGCGCCCTTGGCCGCCCGGGCGCTGCGGAGGCCGTGGCGACCATGCTCCTCGCCCTCGCCGACCGTCGCCCGATCCCGGACGCACAGGCCATCGCGCGGATAGCCCGGGGCGACGTCGCGTGACCGACCAGCCTGCCGTGCTCGACAGCGTGGCCCTGGCAGCCGAGATTGCCCGCCGCATCGGCGTCCGCGCCGAGCGAGACGCACCGATGGCGCGGCTGACCACCATGCGTGTCGGGGGCGCCGCGGACCTGCTGGCGACGGCGCACAACGCCTTCGAGCTGCGCGGACTCATTCGGTTTGCCCAGACCCGTGGCCTGCCGCTCCTGGTCCTTGGCCGCGGCAGCAACCTGGTCGTGTCCGATCGCGGCGTGCGCGGTCTGGTGGTCCGCGTGCGCGGCGAGCAGAGCCGCCTGGACGGCGATCGCTACGTGGCAGCCGCCGGCGTGCCCATGGCGCGCGCCGCCACCGAGACCCAGAAGGCGGGCCTGTCCGGCCTCGAGTTCGGCCTGGCGATCCCGGGCACCGTCGGCGGCGCGATCTGGGCGAATGCGGGGGCGCATGGCTCGGACGTGGCGAGTGTCCTGGAAACAGCCGACATCCTTCGTCCGGACGGGACCGAAGTGAAGGTGCCAGCCTCGGACCTCGGCTTCGACTACCGCGACAGCCGGTTCAAGCATCAGGAGGACGCGGGGACACGCGAGCTCATCCTGGGCGGGACGTTCCATCTCAGCCCGGCGGCGCCCGAGGTGCTCCGTGGGCGGCTCGATGAGATCCGTCACTGGCGCCAGGCCCACCAGCCCGTGGGCCAGCCGTCGGCCGGCAGCGTGTTCCGGAACCCGGCGGACGGCCGATCTGCCGGTCAGATGATCGACGAGGCCGGCCTGAAGGGCCTCCGCGTCGGGGGTGCGAGCGTGTCCGAGAAGCATGCCAACTTCATCATCGCGGACCGGACCGCGACGGCCGCCGACGTGCGCCGACTCGCCGATCGCGTCCATGCGACGATCCACAAGTCCGACGGCATCGATCTCAGGTTCGAGGTCGAGTTCGTCGGTGACTGGACCGGCTGGCCCTGGCCGGTCGACGAGCCCGGAGGCGCGGACGCAGCATGAACGGCCCAGCCGCCCCGTACCCGCCCGTCGTCGTCCTCCTTGGCGGGCCGTCCGCCGAGCACGATGTGTCGATCGTGTCCGGAACGGCGATCGCCGCCGCTCTCCTCGCCGATGGACTGACCGTGCGGCAGGTCCTCATCGACCTCGACGGTGGTTGGTGGTGGCTGCCGCCAGATCACGCGCGCGGTGCTCGTGCTGCCGCTGACTACGACGACCCGATTACCCTGGGCGCCGATGGCCCCCTTCGGCCGGGCGCCGCCCTCGACCGACTCGGCGAGGAGCGCCCCGCGCCCGTGGTCTTCGTGGCGCTCCATGGACCGTTCGGGGAGGACGGGACCGTGCAGGGGCTCCTCGAGGCCGGTGGCCTTGCCTACACAGGATCCGGAGTCCTCGGCTCGGCGATTGGCATGGACAAGGCGGTCCAGAAGCGAATCTGGCGCGGCCTCGGGCTGCCGGTCCTGGACTGGCGGGAGGTCCGGGCCGCGCACTGGGGCCTGGAACGGGACGCCGTCCTCGGGGAGCTGGATGCGTTTGCCGCTGGGGAGGGCGACCCGCGGCTCATGATCAAGCCCGGACGGCTCGGCAGCTCGGTCGGCATGACCCTCGCCCACGATGCCCGCGAACGAGCGCCCGGGCTCGATCTCGCATTCCGCTACGACACGCTGGCGGTCGTGGAGCCGTACCTGGCAGGTGCCCGTGACCTTGAGGTCTCGATCATCGGAACGGAACCGCCGCTCGGCGTTTACGGCCCGGGCGAGATCGTGGCCGGTCGCGAGTTCTATGACTACGCGGCGAAGTACACGCCCGGCCTGTCCGAATCCTCAACGCACGCCGAGATCCCGGACGGGCTGCGGACGACGATGCACAAGCTTGCCCGCGATGCGTACCGGTCGACCGGGGCCGAGGGCTTCGCCCGGGTGGACTTCCTCGTCCGCGGCGACGCGGTCTATCTGTCCGAGCTCAACACGATCCCCGGCTTCACGCCGATCAGCCTCTTCCCGACCATGCCCGCCGAGGGCGGTCTGGACTTCGCGGCAGTCTGCCGGCGGATCCTGGATCTTGCGATCCAGCGCCATTCGAACCGGGCAGCGGCTCGCCTGACCAAGTCCGACCTGCCCCGGTGAGGGGAGTCGTGTGAGGCTCGGTCGCCGAGGCCGCGGGGATGTCGCCGGCCGTCCGATCGCTCAGGGCCCGAGAGATCGCCGCCCGGCGCGACACAGCGGTGCTGCTCATCCGCTCGGTCGCCGAGGCCGAGGATTCGGCCGATTCCTCACGCGAGCCCGGCTCTCTCCGCCGCGCGCAGCAGCGCTCCTGGGGCTTCTCGCCTCCGCGGGCGCCCTGTACGGTCTCGCGCTGACGCCCGCCTTCACCCTCGCCAGGACGGACATCCCGGAGTTGCGCTGGACGACGCGGGAAGCCGCCGCGAGTGCGATCGCCACGCCCTTCGGCGTGAACCTGTTTCGCCTGCGGACCGCGCCCATCGAGGCGCGGCTCCGGGCCCTGCCCGGCGTTGCCGACGCCCATGTGTCGGTGAGCCTGCCCGATACCCTCGTGGTCGAGATCCAGGAGCGCGAGGCCATCCTCGACTGGGCGGTCGGCGACGTCCGGTTCCTCGTCGACCGGACCGGGGTTCTGTTCGCCCTGGCGCCGGCAGACGGGACGGCGGCGGGGCTCCCGGCGATCACCGACTCCCGTGCCACGTCCGCCCGCCTGGCGGTCGGGTCCAGGCTGGATCCGGTGGACATGGACGCGGCCACGCGCCTCGGCTCGCTCGTCCCGATTGATCTCGAGAGCAGCGCGACCTCTCTGGTCGTCGCCGTGACGGATGCCAACGGATTCGTGGTGGGAACCGTCCCGCGCAGCTGGATCGCCGTCTTTGGCCTGTACACGCCCAGTCTTCGGACGCCCGCCATCATCCCGGGCCAGGTTCGCCTGCTCCGGAGTCTGCTGGCGGGCCGCGAGGAGACGATCGAGCGGGTGATCCTGGCCGATGAGGACAGTGGTACGTTCATTCCCAGGGCGACGGCCGTCCCGTGATCCGGCAGCCCGATGTCGGCTCGGGTTGCCCGGGTCCGTCGCGGTCGAGTAGCCTTGCCGAAACGGACCGCACTGAGGACGAGACAACGTGTTGCTCCCCCTGGCAGGCCTCATCGTGGGCGTCCTGCTTGGGCTCGTCCTCAATGTCAACGTCAGCTTCGAGTTCAGTCGATACTCGGCCGTGGCGATTCTCGCCGCGCTCGACTCGGTCCTCGGGGCAGTCAGGGCGGAACTCGATGGCGTCTACGACAATCGGATCTTCATCTCGGGCTTCGTCACGAACGCGGTGGTCGCCGTGGTCCTCACGTTCATCGGCGACCGGCTCAGCCTGGACCTGTACCTGGTCGCACTCATCAATTTCGGGTTCCGGATCTTCAATAACGTCGCCTTGATCCGGCGGCACTTCATCTGACCCGGGAAGCCGGGAGGGAGCAGGCGATACTGTGGTGGAAGGCGTCCTCGTCGGGATCGACGTCGGCACGAGCAAGGTCTGTGCGCTCATCGGCGAGGTCGGCCGCGATGGCCGGGTGACCGTCATCGGGCATGGCACCGTGCCGTCGTCCGGTCTCAAGAAGGGCGCGGTCGTCAATATCGACCAGACCGTCCGGTCCATCGGCGATGCCGTCGAGAAGGCCGAGCGCCTGTCCGGCTGGAAGATCGACAAGGCCTTCGTGGGTGTCGGCGGCGCCCAGGTCGAGAGCCTGAACTCCACCGGCCAGGTCGCCGTGTCCGCCCACGACCGCGAGGTCAGCCGCGAGGACATCCTGCGGGCGATCGAGGTCGCCCGGGCCGTGGCGATCCCGTCCAACCGCGAGGTCCTCCACGTGGAGCGACGCGGCTTCATCGTGGACGGGCAGGAGGGCGTCAAGGATCCCCTGGGCATGAGCGCCCTCCGCCTTGAGGTCGAGACCCACATCGTCACCGCGCCAGCGACGGCGGTCCAGAACCTCACCAAGTGCGTTGCCGCGGCGGGCGTGAAGATCGACGAGCGCGTCGCGAACGCCCTGGCGGCCGCCGATGCCGTCGCCTCGGAGACGGAGAAGGAGCTGGGTGTCGCGATCGCCGACATCGGGGCGGGCACGATCGACCTCGCGATGTTCAACGAGGGGTCGCCCTTCCACACCAGCGTCCTGCCGGTCGGCGGCAATCTCGTGACCAGCGATGTCGCGATCGGGATCAAGACCTCGCTGCATGTCGCCGAGGAACTCAAGATCGTGCACGGGACCTGTGACCTGCGCGGCGTGGGCGAGGACGAGCAGATCAGCGTCTCGGTCCTCGGCGAAGAAGCCGGTCGATCGATCAGCCGCCTCGAGCTGTGCCAGATCATCGAAGCGCGGATGCGTGAGACGTTCGAGTTCCTCGGGGCCGAGATGCGCTCGGCCGGCGCGGGCATGCTGCCGGCCGGGTTGATCCTGACCGGCGGGGCATCGCAGCTATCCGGTCTCGCCGAACTCGGTCGTGAGGTGCTCCAGATGCCGGTCCGGGTCGTCGCCCCGACCGGGGTCAGCGGACTCACCGATTCCATCCTGAGCCCGGCCTACGCGACCGCGATCGGGCTCCTCCAGTGGGGCGCCCGTTCACTCGCCGAGGGCGAACCCACGCGCTACGAATCCGCCCCTGCCTTCGGGATCCTCGGCCGGTTCCGCGATGCGCTGCGGAGCATCTTCCCGTAACTCCCGGCGGCGAGGCGCGGCGACTCCGGCAGATGCTGCCGGTTCTCACGGATCTGCCCGGTTATCCACCGTCCTCGGAGGAATCGGGGGGTCACGCCGGCGGCTGCCGATGGTAGACTCGGCGGACGATCCCGAGCCCGCCTCCAGACGGCTTCGGATCGCCAATCCAGACGGTTCAGCCCCGGCCCCGGGAGGCCATTGGAGGAGTACGGTGGCGTTGCGTTCCGATTCGGAGAACTTCGCACTCATCCGCGTGATCGGTGTCGGCGGCGGTGGCAGCAACGCCGTGAACCGGATGATCCGGGCGGAGATGATGGGCGTCGAGTTCATCGCGCTCAACACGGACGCGCAGGCGCTCCTCCAGTCGGATGCGCCGCACAAGATCCGGATCGGCGACAAGATCACCCGCGGCCTCGGCGCCGGAGGCGATGCGTCGATCGGC
>Ga0209321_10003267_pt1 | contig 10844 bp, 5 predicted proteins | sample Rifsed16ft4_FD_184012 | JGI IMG/M metagenome (GOLD analysis project Ga0209321, IMG submission 184012) | Soil microbial communities from Rifle, Colorado, USA - sediment 16ft 4 - CSP-I_5_4 (version 2) | ecosystem: Environmental > Terrestrial > Deep subsurface > Rock core/Sediment | place: Rifle... | reverse complement strand
ACAATTGGTTGTGCAGATTTCGGATGCTGCTTTACAAAGTTGTAAATACCAGTTAAATAACTTTTTTCAATTTTATTCCGGTATTTTACCTCAACAGGTAAATAGCGTTTAGGAGCAACATGAATAATGAAGTCAACCTCCCCATTACGCTCCCGGTAATAATCCATCTGAATAGTTCCGCGCCATTTTTTTAGAGCGAGAAAGACAAGGTTTTCAGCATATAAGCCGAGCATTGTTTCATCATCAAGCAAAGTATCTGTTAACCTAAGCACAGCATTGCGCAAAGCAAGATCAACAAGATAAAATTTCATCATGCCTTTTCTAACCCGCAAAGCACCAGAACGAAACTTTGAAATTTTATACACGAGGTCTGTCATCTCAAGCAGTGGAATGTACTTATCAATTTGTGCTGATTTCACTTCAGTTTCTTGAGAAATAGACTGAACGGCTATTTCACGTCCGGGCATTTCAAGAAGCGATATATAAAAACGTTTAAGCAATTCTGGTTTTCTAAACTCAGCGGCAAGGATTAAATCTTCATAAATAACTTTCTTAACCTGGTTATCGTAAAGATATTCTTGTTTAGAAACCCACGTGGGGAGAGTCCATACTTCAGGAAAACCCCCTTCAAGAAAGTAACGGTTTAGAAGTGTATTAAGTTCGGATTTTAATTCAGATGAAGGATTACTAAGAGAAACAGTATTGGTTAGAATTTGAGGATCACCGGTAAACATGCCTTGAGCTATTTTACCTTGTTCATGAATCAAGTTTATCTCAGAAAGAAAAGATGGCTTATTCTGAAATGAATAGAGAGCAAATTCACGAAATGAAAAAGGAAGAAGATGATAATCTTTCACCCTGCCAAGTAAACTTTCTCTGGTCTTTTTAAAAATTGGCGAAGAAGCTGAACCAGAAATAATAATTCTGACAGGAAATTTGAGGTCATAATATTTTTTAAGATAAAGTTCCCATCGTTCAAGCCGTTGTATTTCATCTAGGAATAGATATGTAACTCCCATATCTAGTTTATGTGAAGCAGTTTTAAAAAGGTAAGCAATGAGATCGTCAAGTTTAACCTTACTCGAAATAAGAGCCGGGTCATCAAACGAATAATAAACTAAATGTCTCGGATCAACTTCATCATTAAGCAGCTTTTGAATAATTTGCTGAAGAAGTGTCGATTTACCAATTCTACGTGGACCAGTAATAGCAAGAATTTGAGGTATCGTATTCAGATCTTCAATTAGGGTTGTGAAGAGTGGTCTTTTAAATGAAGGAATATTTGGGAAAGGCGAATCTCTTTTTGTCCACCACGGATTATAAGGAAGCAATATCTGATCTAAGTTGTTCATTTTTAATTAATTCTAAATTATCATGGTTATAATATGCATAATTTGCAGTATAACCGCAAGTTATTACAGGTAAATGGATTGTAGTTCTTCATTTCCTCTCCCAGTGCCAGTGCCATGGTTCAAATGCAACGCCATAGGGATTGTCCCTCGGATACGACAAATAGAAATTAAATTGATTAGCATTCTTCATCAGCCAATCAAACTCTGGTAATGCCTCAAAATCTTTTGCAGATTGTCCATCGCTAAAACCGTTGATTCCGTTTTCGCTTGTGAAGTCAATTGCATTATTAATTGGATTTCCATGCTCGCTGTAACCCGGCATTGCAATCCACTTAGCATTTTCTTTAAGAGAATAGTCACTACTTGAAGTTAAATAATAAAATACTAAATATGCCTGTCTGCCCGGCGATCTGTACCCACTATCTATATACAAAATCTTACCAATATCCTTCTTCATCTGCTCAATCATAAGTAAATAATCTGCATATGATTGTTCGGGACAATATTGTATCCCCGTCTCCCGTTCACCAACTTTCACCGATTCAACTTTTATAAGTTTCCCGGGTTTTTCCTTCGAATAATATGGACCTTTAAATCCTAATTCTTTGGGATCAATCTTAAATATTCTTTCTGCAAAACTTTTCTCATAAAAATTTAATTGACTCATCAGAGTATCATAATCAACGATTGATCTTCTATCTTTTGGAATGCTTGATAAATAATTCTCCCAAGAATCAATCACACTCCTTGCAATTTTTCTATGAATAAAATTTAACTTGTCTAAATTGATCTCGGAGTTAAATAGATAAATGCTATAAATAATCAGCGCAGCGGCTGCTAGTGTAAGGATTAAAACTAATTTTTTCATACAGTCATTATTTTAATTGTAAGAAATTATTCGATTATTTGTTCAATTTTACCAAATGGAAGAACCAACAATGTGAATTTACGAATAATTTGAATTTACGCATTGGCATATCTATTATTTTTAATCATTAAAACTCTTATGGCCGACCCTAGTTATGAAGAAGAAATTGATCATATCAATGAAGATTTCGTTTTGCTCAACATTTTTGCACTGTATTGCTTATTTTAATTATGTTCTTTTAGGGAAAGACCACATGTGTGCCTTTTAATGATTTTGAGAAATAATAAAAAAAGAAAGTATAAAACTGATAGGCGAATTAAAAAATTTAAATTTATCTAAAATTTTTAATGCAGATACTTATTCATTCAATATTTGACCTCGATTTAACACAGTCCATTTTTTTATTAGCAACATTATTAGCTGCTGTTGGGCTTATTATTATTATTTATTCCAGAAACCGTGAATCAATTAAGAGCCGTTTGTTCATCCTTATTTTATTGCTGGTAATTGGATATTTAATATCTCACGCATTTCATTTTTTAATAATGCATTCGGCAGATGTTACAATATTAGATAGGTCCTGCCATTCATTTCTATTAATGATTATGGTAACCATCACATTTTTTACCTGGAATTTCCCTGTTCCCCATAAAATTGGTTTGCTTCGAAGTCTATTAATTATATTACCATCAGTTGTACTATTGGGATTTTTGTGGAGCGGATATTTCATTGAAGAATCTCACGCGCATAATCTTATGTTTGATGTCAGTTATTCTTCAACCTATCCGATATTCCTATTATGGTATGCTTTTCTGGTTGCATTTAACTTTTATTGGTTATTTAAAAAGTATTATGGTGAATCTGACCCAACTCAACATAAACAAATACTTTTATTATTTATTGGTTTGATAATTACAAATCTTGCTTCTTTTATCTTCGGTTTGTTTCTTCCCTGGTATCTTGGCTTCTACTATTTGGTAGAAATTAGTCCTCTTTCTTTTCTGGTTGGTGTAATTCTCTTTACTACAGTTGCTGTAAACAGGTATGATATGTTCCAGTATTCGATGAAAAGGATCCACAGTTTTAGTATCTCAAAAAAAATCATTTTAAGTTCTCTTATCCTTGTCCCCATAATAATCTTGTTGGTGCAGATTCCCTTGATCAGGTTTATTTTTCAACCTGAAAGTAACAGAGAGCTTTACAGATTTTTTGCAATAAGCGTATTTGGCGGGTTAATAGTAAGCATAAGTATCGCCTTTGTGATAGTAAAAATTATTTCAAATCCATTAAATAAACTGAAGAATAATGCTATCGAAATAGAAAAAGGCAACTATGGAACAAAGATTGATTTTTCATCTAGTGATGAATTTGGTGAATTGACAAAAGCTTTTAATCATATGTCGGAAACCCTGCAAAATAATTCAGCCGAATTGAAAAAAAGAGAAAATAGAATTTCCCTTTTACTGAATGCCTTCGAAGAATCATCCGCTGCAATTGCAATAGTTGATGAAGACTTTCGAATTATTGAATCTAATCCTCAATTTTCAGTTATAGTTGGAAAAGACAGAAGTGAAATATTAAACAAGAGTATAGTGGACGTTCAGTTTAAAAATGATTTAAATGAATATTTTAACATGATTAAAAATGAACTTCAGTTGTATTCAAAATTCAGAGGGGAAATAAATTATGACAAAAAAGTTCTTTTAATGTACGTTACTCCTTCTTCAACCGGTAATAAATTCAACGGGTTTTTATTTATTGAGGTTGATATAACCGAACAAAAAAAACTGGAAGAGCAATTAGTTAAATCGGAAAAGCTTGCAGCTCTTGGTAAAATGGCTGCAGTACTTGCACACGAAGTAAAAACTCCTTTAACGTCTATTAAAATGAATGCTGATATTATTGCAGAAGAATTGCAGTTAAATGAAGCTGAAAAAGAAAACCTGGCGATTATTCAAACCGAAATAAATAGATTAAATAATTTGGTTAAGGATGTTCTACAATTTTCAAGGCAAATGGAATTAGATTACTCGGTATTTAATCTATTCGAATTAATAGATAATATAAAATCTCAACTTCTTAATAAACTAAAAACTAAGAGCATTTCTTTTATTAATAATGTAGATAAAATTGAATTGAATGCAGACAAGCATAAATTGATGCAAGTCTTCTTAAATTTAATTGATAATTCAATTGAAGCGGTAAACAGCAATGGCAGAATAGAATCAACATCAGTTATCAACGAAGAACAAAATAATATTAAAATTTTGGTTATAGACAACGGTAATGGAATAAGCGCTGATACAAAAATTTTTGAACCATTCTTTACAACCAAATCCTCCGGCACCGGGCTGGGCTTACTAATAGCACAAAAAATCATTGAACAGCATAAAGGAACAATTCGGCTGGTATCCTCCGAACCAGGGAAAACAATTTTCGAAATTATAATACCAATAAATGGTTCCAGAAATATTGGTAGAACAAGTAAGTTGCAGAAGGAAGAAAATTTTGAGTGAAATAAAACCAAAAAACGAAGAAAATAAAATTTTAGTAATTGATGATGATAAATCAATACTAAAAACCCTTTCGAGCTATCTTAAAAAATTAAATTATGAAGTTTATTCGGCAGAGAATGGTCTTGAGGGAATTGAAACCGCCAAAAAGGAAATTCCCGATTTGGTGATAACTGATATTAAAATGCCCGGAGCAGATGGATTTGAAGTATTGGAAAGAATCAAAGAAATAAATAATCATATTCACGTTATAATGATTACCGCTTTTGATGATATGCATAGCACAGTTAAAGCAATGCAGCGAGGCGCCTATGATTATATTGAAAAACCACTCGAGATAGATAAACTAAAAATCACCATAAACCGCGCTCTCGAAAATAAAAGAATGAGTGAAAAGCTCTCTTCTTTTATTTCTGATGAAGCTGATAAATACCAGTTAGAAAACACCTTAATTGGCAAAGCTCCATCAATGAAAGAGGTTTATAAAAAAATTGGACAGACATCATCAAGCCGTGTTACTGTTCTTATTGAAGGTGAAAGCGGAACCGGAAAAGAATTGGTTGCAAGAGCAATTCATTACAGCGGAATTACAAAAGATAATCCCTTTATTCCTGTTAACTGCACAGCACTAACTGAATCTTTATTAGAAAGCGAATTATTCGGCCATGTTAAAGGTTCTTTTACCGGTTCAATAAGAGATAAAAAAGGAAAGTTCGAGTTAGCTGAAAAAGGAACCATTTTTCTTGATGAAATTTCCGAAATATCTCCCAACCTTCAAGTGCAATTGCTTAGGGTGCTGCAGCAGAAAGAATTTGAACGTGTGGGAGGTGAAACTTTAATTCCAATGAAAGCAAGAATTATTGCCGCTACAAATAAAGATTTGCACCAGCTTGTCCAGGAAGGAAAATTTAGGGAAGATTTATATTTCCGGTTAAAAGTAGTATCAATAAATCTACCTCCTCTTCGCGAAAGACCTGAAGATATTCCTCTTTTAGTCAGTCATTTTCTTATAAAAATTAATAACGAACTTCACAAAAATGTTACTAAAGTTCCTGACGAAGTTATGGATATGCTACAAAATCATTACTGGGTTGGAAATGTTCGCGAACTAGAAAATACTTTAATGCAGGCAGTTGTGCTTTCCAGCGATGATATTTTAAATAAAGAAAATGTATTGCTAAGAAAACCGGAACCCGGTGAAATAACAGATGTGGGGGTTAAATTTATTACGCTGGCAGAAAATGAACGAAATCATATAAAAGGTATTCTTGATGCTGTTCAATGGGATAAGAATAAAGCACATAAAATTCTCGGTATATCATTGCCAACTTTATATAGCAAGATTGAAACTTATAAACTTTCACCGTTTGAGGAGAAAACGGAATAGTTTACATCTGTTCTCAAATTAAGCCTCGCTTACTTCTTTTTAAGAATTTTAAAAATATTTAAACTCCTTAAAAGCTCATCCTTAAAATCAAACCTAAAAAATTCTATTTCATTTCATTAATACAACATTTCTCTTTGGCATTATAGTTTCATAGGAGTATGCAAAATTGGATAGTGATATTATTAAAATGTTAGAAAATGGTTTTATATGGCTAGTGTGTTACTTAATATTTACAGCAATTTTGGCTAAGATATTTATTGTAATTCTTAAAAAAAATAAATGAATGCTGACTATATCAATTTGGTTCAAAATGGTTTCTTCACACCTTTGAGAAATAACAGTATGACCTTAATACTTATTATTTTATTTTTATATCAGTCAGTTCGATTAAACAAATTCTTTATGGAGATAAAATGAATTTTTTTTTGAGATTTTTTACTTTGTTAATTCTATTCACGTTTATTGCCTATCCTCAGACTAAAAACTACATTAGTCTGGATGAGTTGATAAAAGAGACTCTTCAAAACAATCCACAATTAAAAGCTGCACGTAATACAACCAATGCTGCAAGAACAAAAATTGATCAATCATCATCCTGGGATGCTCCGCAAGTTGGAATTGAATTTTTTCAACTTCCAGTTCAATCATTCCCTAATCCAATAAAAAATAATATGGAAACCGATTACTTCGTTCAGCAGATGTTTCCTTTTCCCGGCAAGATAAATGCAATGACAACAGCAGCTTCAAACAATGCTAACATGGTTGAGCAGCAATACTTTGCATTAGAAAAACAAATTATCAAACAATTAAAAAATTATTATTACGAGTTGTATCTGGTGCAAAAGAAAATAGAAATCAATCTGGAGAACCAGGATTTATTAAGGCAGTTTTTAGAGATTGCAAGAAAGCAATACGAAGTGGGAATGGGTAAACAACCGGATATCTTAAGAGCCCAAACGGAACTTTCTGTCTTGATTAACGAGGGGGTCAATCTTGAAAAGGAAAAAACCGATATTCAAACAATGATAAATACAATTTTAAGCCGACCCGCTAATGATCAATTAGGTTATGTTCCCGAACCGGCTGATACATTACCACGATGGAATTTTGATCAGTTGTTTCAACTGGCGGTTGAAAATCGCCCCGAATTAAAAAGCATGAATTACAATATTGATATGTATAAATCAGAATTGGATGCTTCTAAATTAGAATACTACCCGGATATTATGGCAAGATTGATGTATAAAGATATGACTGAAACTACCAAAGATTTCTGGTCATTCATGGTTGGAGTAAATGTACCGCTTGCATTTTGGTCAAGTTCCAAATACACAGGTAAAGTTGAAGAGAACGAACTTAATATTAAAACTGCCGAAGAACAGTATAATCTTATGAAAAATATGGTAGCTTCTGATGTTCAGAACTCTTTAGTAAATATTGAAACTAATAGAAACTTAACCGAGCTGTATAAAAACTCTGTTATTCCTCAAGCCGAACAGACACTACAATCCACTATTGCTGCATATCAAACAGGTAAAACAGAATTCTTAATGCTCATTGATGCTTATAGAATGCTCCTGATGTCTGAACTTGATTATTACATGTCTAAAATGAATTTTCTTCAAAGCCAGGCACAGCTTGAACAGGCCGTTGGTTTAACTCTTGAACAAGTAAATGATAATTTAAAATAGTCCTATTTATTGGAGATCAAATGAAAAAAATAATTATTAGCGGAATCATCTTTTTAATCGTTGGCTTAGCAATTGGAAAATTTTTCCTTGGCGGAACGGGCTCATCTTCAGATGATAAAGAAAGAAAAATTCTTTATTATCAAGATCCAATGAACCCTGCAAATACTTCCCCCACCCCGAAAAAAGCGCCAGACGGAATGGACTTTGTTCCCGTCTATGAAGAGCAAAAAGGTGAAAGCGGTCAAAAGAAAATTGCTTACTACCAGGACCCTATGCACCCATGGTTTACTTCAGATAAACCCGGAACTGCGCCCGACTGCGGGATGGATTTAGTACCTGTTTATGAGGGTGATGAAAATGTCGAAGGCATTAAGATTGATCCCGTCACTGTACAGAATATTGGAGTAAAAACAGAAATAGTAAAAAAACAAAAGCTTAATAAGGTAATCAGGACATCCGGAAAAATTGAATACGACGAAAGAAAAGTTACTACCGTTACTACAAAAATTATGGGCTGGGTAGAAAAATTGTTTGTTGATTACACCGGCAAGTATATAAGCAAAGGACAGCCGCTGTTCGAAATCTACAGTCCGGAACTTGTTAGTACACAGGAAGAATTTCTTCAAGCTATACGTTATGTAAAGAAGGTCTCGAACAGTTCGGAAGAGATAAAAAACGGTGCGCAGGAATTAGTCGGCAGCGCTAAACGAAGATTGCTGTATTGGGATATTTCGGAAAAAGATATTGATGAAATTGAAAAAAATAATTCACCTAAGAAGACACTTACAATTTATTCGCCTGTAAATGGAACGGTTGTAGAAAAAATGGTATTTGAGGGACAGCAAATTATGGCTGGAATGGAACTCTATAAAGTAGCCGATCTTTCAAATGTTTGGGTGATGGCGGATGTCTATCAAGTTGATTTACCCTGGATCAAACTCGGTCAAAAAGTTGATTTGGAGCTTTCCTATCTGCCGGGCAAAACTTATAAAGGAATAGTAACGTACATCTATCCCTACCTAAATGAAGAAACTAAAACGGTAAAAATAAGAACGGAAGTGAAGAACACTTCGAATTACGATTTCAAGCCGGGAATGTTTGCAACAGTAAAACTTGTTTCGCCAATTTCAGTTGAAGCAGTTGTTGTGCCGGATCAAGCAATCATCCGTTCAGGTGAAAGGACAATTGCTGTAATGTCCCTCGGCGGTGGTTACTTCGACCCGAGAGATGTTAAGTTAGGTGTTGCCTCCGATGGATTGGTTCAAGTGCTCGAAGGAATTAAAGAAGGCGAAAAAATCGTTGTCTCCTCACAGTTCCTAATTGATTCGGAAAGCAATCTTAAAGCAGCGATTCAACAGATGAGAGGTCACGAAGGAATGGATATGAGTTTACCTACCGGTACGACAGGCAAACCGATGGATGAACAAAAACCGAATGAGCAAACCAAGTCGAATTCGGATGAAAAAGATATTATGAACAAGAACGAAAAAACAAAATCAAATAAAACTGAAATGAACCATGAGGGTCATACCATTGTGCGTGAAGGTGTAATCGACTTAAACGCAATAGACGAGAATAAAGATGGAAAAGTTTTCCAAGATCAAATGGATTGGAATGTTATATCAGATAAACCCGGAAAATGCCCCATTTGCGGGATGACTTTGAAAGAATCATCACTGAACGAAGCGAAAGAAAATCTGATTAAGCATGGCTTTAAGGTAAACTGACTTTGATGAATTCGTTCACATATAAAATTTTGTTGGAGAAAAAATGTTAGAAAAAATAATAGAGTTTTCAATTAGAAATAAGTTCATGGTGATCCTTGCGACTTTATTTTTAATTGGTGTCGGAATCTACTCAATGCTAAGCACACCGGTAGATGCCATACCGGATTTAAGCGATGTTCAGGTAATTATTTATACACAATATTCCGGACAATCACCAAGGATAGTTGAAGACCAGGTAACATATCCGCTTACAACAGCGATGGTTTCAGTACCGGGTTCTAAAGTAGTGCGCGGATATTCCTTCTTTGGTTATTCGTTAGTTTATGTAATCTTCGAAGACGGAACTGATATCTATTGGGCAAGAAGCAGAGTGCTTGAGTATTTAAACTATGCACAGCAGCGGCTGCCGCAGAATATAGTTCCTACACTTGGACCAGATGCCACGGGTGTCGGCTGGGTTTACGAATATCAACTTACTTCAGATACAAGATCGCTTCAGGAACTACGCTCAATACAGGATTGGTATCTCAAATATGCTCTGTCATCCGTAGATGGAGTTTCAGAAGTTGCAAGCATCGGCGGATATGTTAAACAATATCAAGTTACTGTTGACCCGGCAAAATTACTTGCCTATAACATTCCACTTTCAATGATTGATATGGCTATTAAAAAATCCAATAACGACGTTGGCGGCGAAGTAATTGAAATGGGTGAAATGGAATTTATGGTGCGCGGACTTGGGTACATTAAATCTGTGGAGGATATCCAAAACATTCCTTTGATGGTTGATAAAATGACTAACACCCCCGTTTATTTGAAGGATGTTGCGGATGTTACGCTTGGTCCTTTGATGCGAAGAGGATTGGCTGAATCAAATGGTGAAGGTGAAGTGGTGGGTGGAATTATTGTTATGAGGTATGGGCAGAACGCACTTAAAGTAATTGAACAAGTAAAACAAAAATTGGAAGAACTAAAACCAGGTCTTCCTTCTGATGTAAAAATTGAATCTGTTTATGATCGTTCGGGTTTAATTGAACGGGCTATAGACACTTTAAAAGAAAAACTTTTAGAGGAAATTTTATTTGTAGCGTTAATATGTATTTTATTTTTGCTTCATGCTCGAAGCGCTTTTGTGGCAATCATTACCTTACCTACAGCAATACTCATGGCATTTATCGTTATGCGCTGGCAGGGTATTAACGCCAACATAATGTCTTTGAGTGGAATTGCAATTGCAATAGGTGCAATGGTGGATGCGGCAATTATTATGATTGAAAACGCGCACAAACATATAGAACATGATATG
>Ga0209321_10003262_pt1 | contig 10859 bp, 7 predicted proteins | sample Rifsed16ft4_FD_184012 | JGI IMG/M metagenome (GOLD analysis project Ga0209321, IMG submission 184012) | Soil microbial communities from Rifle, Colorado, USA - sediment 16ft 4 - CSP-I_5_4 (version 2) | ecosystem: Environmental > Terrestrial > Deep subsurface > Rock core/Sediment | place: Rifle... | reverse complement strand
GTCGGGGTGCAGATGGGCCCCGGGATGAGGCCTCGATTCTGGTAGGTCTGGTAGCCCTGCAGATCGTCGCTGACCTGGATGCTGGCGAGGCCGCCCTCGGGGACGCTCCAGAAGAAGTAGTTCTGCCACTCGTCGAACGGCAGGTCTCGGAGCTGCATCGTGTCGGCGGCGTAGAGGACCGTCGGGTCGGCGTTGAGGATCGTCTTGGAGCCGCCCTTGCCGTCGAGGCGGTTCTGGTAGGCGCCCGCGATCAGCGGCCGTTCCTCGTCGAGGACGGCTTCGCGCTCCACGATCGAGGCCAGCGCGAGGATCTCGAAGAACGTCAGCCCCCGGGCTTCCGGGATGTTCATCCGCGTCTCGCCGACCGCATTATGGAACTTGTCGAGCATCATCCGGACCAGTCTGTCGGCCGTCGTGACTTCGAACGGCCCGCCGTTCGCAGCGGTCACCAGCGTGTAGGTCGCCGGGTACAGGAAGCCCTCCAGGCTGGCGCCCTCGGGCAGCTGGAGCCAGGGATAATCGGCGAGGAGGCCGGCCGTCGGCTTCGAGGCCAGCTCATGGAAGGCCAGTGGGTCCACACCGGATGCCACGGTCTGGAGTTTCGCGACGATCTGCTCAAGGCGGAGCCCCTCACGCAATGTCACGTCCACGGTCGCGATGACGACCTTCGCGTCGACCAGGGCCGTGACGACCTCCGAGGGCGTCATGTCACCGCGCAGCAGGAACAGGCCGGCCTGAAGATCGTCGGCGAGTTTCGCCTCGATGGCCGTAAACAGGAAGGCGCGCTCGGATTCAATGAAGCCACCCTCCTGGAGTCGCGGTGCCAGGAGCGCGACCGTCTCACCGGACAACACCTCGAACACGACTTCGTCATGCGTGCCGGCGGCCGGCTCGGTGAGAACCGGTCCCAGGTCCTCCCGGATGAAGTCGGCGACGAAGGACACGCGGAGCGAGCCCGGGTTGTCCCACGCCCAACCGACGACCGCCGCCCGAACGAGCGGCCGAAGGGCGGTCAACCCTGCGATGACGACGACCGCGCCCAGGATTCCGGTGAACAGCAGGAACCGGACGATCCCCGGCACGCCACGACGCTCGCCCGGTCGACGAGCCGGTCTACGACCTGGGGGCGGACCGCCGCGGCCGTCGGAGGCGCGCCACGCCGGCATGTCGGCGCCCTCATACGCACCCGGATCCATCGGTCGCGCCTGATCGCGCGGGTTTCGGCCACGGCGGACGCTCACTTGATCGGCTCCACGGACCTGGGTGAGTCGACACCCGGCGTGTCGGACACGCGGCTACCCTCGTCACGGGCATCGAGTTCGTCCTGGAGGATGATCGCGGCGGCCTCACGGTCCACCCGGGCACGATACCGGTCGCGCACCGTCCGGGACGGAGGGCCTCCGGAACGGCCACGCGGCATTGGCCCGAGGCGACGCTCCGCCAGATGGCTGGTCAGGCGCTCGTCACGCATGCGCATCGGGATCGCAAGCTCCCTCGACACGGCCTCCGCCCAGGCGCGCGCAGCCGCGGCCATGGTCCCCTCCGCGCCGCTCGCCTCGAGCGGCAGGCCCACGATGAGCTCGGTGATGCGCTGCTCGCGAACGATCGCGCCGAGGCGAGCAGCATCGCTCGCAAGATCGGGGCCGCGTGGGATCGTGACGTGCGCGAGGGCTGGTTCGCGGCCGGGTTCCGCGATCGCAAGCCCGACCCGGCGCTCACCGAGGTCGATCCCGAGGAGCCTGCTCACGGCGTCGCTCCCGCACTTCCCGTGGGCGCCGGCGAACCCGACGTGTCGGATGGCGGCACGACGGTGAACGTCACCCGTGACTCGCTGTCGGGGATCGTCGTGACCCAGTCCGGCCAGACGGAGATCGTGACCTCGCCATAGTCACCCAGGACGGTCCGAGCCTGGGGCAGCCCGAGGCCGCGGACCTTGGCCAGGAGCGCGGCCGCATCGACCTCCCGGGTTTGTGTCGCGCGGACGCTCACGGGAAACGTGACGACGGAGCCGGCGACGATCGGATCACCGACCGTGATGGTGACCGAGGCTTCGTCGAGCCGAAACCCCTCGTCCACGGCGGCCCGCAACCTGGCTTCCGCGATGGCCGAAACCGGTCCGGGATCCACGCCCAGCACGGATCCCTGGGCGCGGAGGCTCATCTCGAACTGGCCCACCTCGGCGCCGACGAGGGTCACGGGGTCGGGATCGGGCGTGGAAGGCCCGAGGACCTTTGTCTCCGGGAAGAGCGTCGTGCCGGTCGGGACCCCGGTGGCGCCGGCGATCCGCTCGTCGAAACTCGCGGAGATCGCGGCCCCGAGCTCGAGCAGGGCCGTATCGACATCGATCTGCCGGACCTGCGAGCTCTCGGTGCGACTGCCGCCGGTCGTGGGGGCATCGTTCTTGACGATCGTCCGCAGGGAGTTCTCGCCCTCAGGCACGACGACGATCGCACCGGCCGCCACGTTTCCGGACTCACCGCTCGCCACCGCCTCAATCCCGACCTTGCGTGTCGAGGGGATGATCACGAACTTGCCGTCCACGATCCCGATCTGGGCGGGCGGCAGGGTGACGCTGCCGATGGTCCGGAACTCGGTCCCAGACTCCGTCTTGACGATCGAGCCGGCCCCGATCACGTTTGAGTTGCCGGTATTCAGACTCGAGAAGGTGACCTCCCCCGTCGCCATCGTCTCGGCCACCAGCACGCCGGTGGCAAGGAAGTTATCCGATGCGTCCAGGTCGAAGGTGAACTGCGTCGCCGGAACCAGCAGGCCCACGGGATCCGGTCGGGTGACGCCGGGCTGGGCGGTGACGCTGAATTGCATGGGTCCGATCCTGTCGGTCGTGGGGACGAGGCTGATGGCCGCGCTCGGCAGCAGCTCGAAGCCGGCAACCCCGGCGCCCGCGAGGACGGCGACGATGACGAGGAAGACGGCCAGCCGTCGACCCTGCGAACGGGGCGCCGGGCGCCGGCCAACCCGTGCGGGCGGCGTTGCGGCCTTCGGATAGGCGATGGTTGGCACGGAGATCAGGGCAATCGTGGGGCTCTCGGCCGAGGAGCCCGTTGGCCCACCCCCGCCTTCCGCCGCCGGACCCTCCCCCGGGCTCGCGGTGCCAATGCCCCGAGGGCCTCCGCCGCTGCCGGCGGCCGGGCGGGCCTCGAACGCGGCGACTGATACGTGGGTCGGCAGCCCGGCCGACGCGGCGAGAGCCCGGGCCGAGGGATCCCCCGTCACGATCTCGAGCGTCTTGCTGCGCGCCTCGGCCTCGCGGGCCAGCAGCCGGAAGTTGATCCGCGATGTGGCGAGCCGGGATCCCGGGGGCAGGACCAGGGCGATGCGGCGCTCCTCGAGGGCCCGGAGGCGCGCGGCCGCCGACGTGATCTCGTCGTCGATGTCCAGGTAGACGATCGCGGCCATCGTCAGATCCGGAGCTGCCGGACGACGCGCCGGAGCGTGCCGTCGAGGGTTCCGGCCGTCAGGCCCAACTCGATCGCCTGATAGGCCAGCCCCATCGGGGTAACGTCCTGCTGATCCACGAGCAGCTTCGTCTCGTCGGCGATGGCCTCGACCTGGTCGGGCGACATGATCGTCACCTCGGGCGGCCGTGAGAACGGCAAGTTGCGCGAGAACCGCGCATCGGCGAGCGCCGCGCGGATCTCGGGGAGTCGCGAGCCGCCGCCGCACAGGTAGATCCGTCCGGGCAGCAGGTCTCCGGCCGCGAGCTCCTCCATGACGAGCTCGACGCCGGCAGCCCACACGGCAACGTCATCGGCCACGATCGCGCTCACGTCGGCGGCCGCATCACCGGCGATGCCTCTCGCGTAGTCGACCTTGAGGGACTCTGCTCGCGGGAACGGCAGCTCCAGGCGGTCCGCGATCGACTTCGTGAACGCGCGCCCGCCGAGCGCGAACATCCGGGTGCCCTCGATCCCGCCCTGCCGGACGAGCGCCACGTCGGTCGTTCCCCCGCCGACATCGATGAACAGCGCGCCACCCTGTCGGATCTGTTCGCTGTTGAGTGCCCGCGCCACCGCGTACGGTTCCGCGACGACCTCCAGGAGCTCGAGCTCCAGCTGCTGGGCGACGCTCTGAAGGGCGCCGAGATGAACGAGCGGGGCGAACGCGTTGAAGACCGAGATCTTGACGTGACGGCCCTTGAAGCCGATGGGGTTGGACACGGCGTACCCGTCGATCCACGCACCGACGACAGCCGCATGGACGAGCCGCACGTCCACGTTCGCGAGGCCGGTCTCCCAGGTGATCGATCGCTCTGCCTCGCGCAGCGCCTCGCGCTGGACGCCCTCGATGAGCTTCTGGAGCTCGGACTCGACGATCTGGATCTCCGGCCGGAGGCGTTCCTGCGAGTGCGCGGTGGTGAAGCCCTTGACCAGCTCACCGGCGATCCCGATGACGACCTGGGACGGCCGGAAGCCGGCCATCTCCTCCGCTTCCTGGAGCGCCACGGAGCAGTTGTCCACGACGGCGGCGATATCCGCGACGGTGCCGGACTGCATGTGCGACAGCCCCTGGCGCTTCCGCCCGACGCCCCGAACCACGCCTCGGCCGCCGTCCTCGATGTCGAACACGAGGGCCTTGGCAAACTCCGTCCCGATGTCGAGCGCGGTGCACGCGGTGAGGGCCTCGGACTCACCCTCGCGCGCCCACAGCCGTCGAAGGAATGCCATGGTGCCGGTTACCCGGCGTTCTCCTTGACGGCCGCCGCGATCGCCTCGAGGGCGGCTCCCAGGCCGTCACGATTCGTGCCGCGACCCTGCGCCATCTCCGGGCTTCCGCCGCCCTTGCCCTCGATCGCGCCCAGCGCGGCACGAACCAGGTCGCCGGCCGCGATGCCCTTCGCGACCAGGTCATCCGAGACGCTGACGAACACCTGTGGCTCGTCCGCTTCAAGACCCAGGGCGATGATGCCGCTGCCGAGCGCCGATCGGACGTCCTTCGCGAATGCCTTCATTTCCTGGGTGCTTTGGAACGGCGCAGCGAGTGCGGCCAGGCGAACCCCGGGCTTCGGTTCGGTCGCCGCCGCGACGAGGTCAGCGGGTCGCGGGGTCGAACCGGAGGACTCGCCGCCGGCCTTCAGCCGCCGCTTCGCGTCCTTCAGTTCTTCCTGGAGCGCGGCGATCCTGGCCGGGATCCCCTCGACCGTCTGCGCCCCCACCGTGGCCATGAGCGCTTCCAGGGTCTCAGCTCGGGTCCGCAGATGAGCGTCCGCGCCGGCTCCCGTGAGCGCTTCGATACGTCGCATCCCGGAGCCGATGCTCCGGTCCGACGTGATCACGAAGCTCCCGATCTGGCCGGTTGCGCCACAGTGCGTCCCGCCACACAACTCGAAGCTGTAGTCCTCGACCCGGATCGTGCGGACGGTCTCCCCGTACTTCTCGTCGAAGAACGCGTCCGCGCCCGCGTCGATCGCCTCCTGCATGCTCATGAACGCGATGGACACCGGCCGGTCCTCGCGGATGATGCCGCGGACCTCGTCCTCGATCCGGCGGCGCTCGTCTTCGGTGAGCGCGCGATCTGCCGCGTAGTCGAAGCGCAGGTAGTCGGGCGTCACGAGCGAGCCCGCCTGTCGGGCACGTTCGCCGACGACATTCCGAAGGGCTCGATGCAACAGGTGTGTTCCGGTGTGATTGCGCATGGTGTGGGCCCGACGATCCGCGTCAACCTCGGCGGTCACCGCCTCGCCCACCACGAGACGGCCGCGGAGCGTGCCGTGGTGGACGACCATGCCGCCGACCGGCTTCTGCGTGTCATCGACCTCGAACAGGGTCTCGCCCGCGGCGTCGCGGATGACGCCACGATCGCCGATCTGGCCGCCGCTCTCGGCGTAGAAGGGCGTCCGGTCGAGGATCACCTGGGCCGCGGCGCCGGCCTCCGTGCGCAGTTCCTCGTCGCCCTTTGCCTCGAGGGACTCGTACTCGATGCCGTCGCGCAGGATGGCCAGGACATGGACCCCATCGTCGACGCGCGTCGCGTCGTAGCCGAGGAAGGCGGTGTCACCGGCGCGACCCTGGATCGACTGGTAGAGGGAATTCAACTCCGCATGCCGGAGGAGCTCGGCCCTCTTGCCGGATCGGGAACGGTCGCGCTGTTCGGCGAGCGCAAGGTCGAAGCCCTCGCGATCCACGCCGACCCCGTACTCCGCGGCGAGCTCTACGGTCAGGTCGATCGGGAAGCCGAACGTGTCGTGCAGCTTGAACGCCACCGCGCCGGGCAGTTTCGGCGCGTCGGGCGGAAGGTCCTCGGGCCGCTGTCCGACGCTCCGGTCGTTGGAGGTCAGCGGGATGAGAGCCTCCTCGAGAATGTTCGTGCCGGCCTCGAGCGTGCGCACGAACTGCGCCTCCTCCCGGGCGATCGCTCCGAGAATCTCCGCCCGACGCTCCTCGAGATGCGGGTAGGCCTCGGCCATCGTGTCGATGACGACGCTTGCCGTGTCGGTCATGAACGGCTCCCGGCGGCCGAGCAGCCGGCCGTGGCGGACGGCGCGGCGCAGGATCCGGCGCAGGACGTAGCCGCGGCCCTCATTCGAGGGCAGGACCCCGTCGCCGATGAGGAACGTCACGGCCCGAGAGTGATCGGCGATCACCTGGTAGCTGAAGCGCTCGGCCTCGAAGTCACCCGGATCATGGCCCAGGAGCTCCCGCATCCGCGCGTGGATCGGCGCGAACAGGTCCGTGTCGTAGTTCGTCGGAACCCCCTGGAGGACGCTGGCCAGCCGTTCGAGGCCAAGGCCGGTGTCGACACCCGGCGCCGCGAGCGGCGTCAGCGATCGATCCAGCGCGAGCTCGAATTCCATGAACACGAGGTTCCAGATCTCGAGCCATCGAGGGCAATGCTCGGAGTGGTCCGGCGTACAGAAGTCGCCCTCGCTGAACTGGACTCCTCGATCGAAGTGGATCTCGGAGCACGGGCCGGCCGGGCCGGTGTCCGCCATGCGCCAGAAGTTCTTCTCGTCGCCTCGCTCCCAGTCGCCCCAGCGCGCGACGCGCTCCGGGGGCAGGCCGATTTCCGTCCGCCACACGTCGTAGGCGACATCGTCGGTCGAGTAGACCGTCGCCGCCAGGCGATCCTCCGGGATACCCAGGTCACGGGTCAGGAAGTCCCACGCCCAATGGATCGCCTCGCGCTTGAAGTAGTCGCCGAAGCTCCAGTTGCCGAGCATTTCGAACAGCGTGTGGTGGCGCGGCGTTCGGCCGACCTCCTCGAAGTCGTTGTGCTTGCCGGCCACGCGGAGGCAGCGCTGGTAATCAACCGCGCGGACGTAACTGCGCTTCTCGGCGCCGGTCAGTGCGTCCTTGAACTGGACCATCCCGGAGTTGGTGAACAGGAGCGTGGCATCGCCCGCGGGCACCAGGCTGGCGCTCGGGACCACCGTGTGTCCGTGTTCCGCGAAGTACTCGATGAACCGGCGGCGGATCTCGGCGGCAGGCAGCGGCGTGATCCGTGGATCGTGCTGAAACGTGGGGGTCGCCATCGGCGGCAATGGTAACGGAGCGGGACCCGCGGGCCGCCCCGCCCGACCATCGCCCGACCTGGGCATCGAGGCTCGGCGAGTCGTCAGGGCATCCCGGTGTCTCTGCCCTTCGACGGCGCTGCTGTCTCGTCCGCGCGATTGCGGCGAGCCCGGTGACGATCCCAGATCGTGGAGCCGGCGATTGCCGCGCCGACCAGCGCACCGAGGGACAGGCCTCGGAGGAAGACCGAGTGCTGCTGATGTCCACTCACGATCACGGCATCGCGGGCCGGTTCCGGATGCAGCGTGCGCCGGACGTTGGGCCGCCTCACGGCATCGCCTCCGGATCCGACGGCCGCGGCGACGGCCCCAGCACGGCGATGATCGCGACCGCGGCAATCCCCACCCAGGCCAGGATGGAAGCCCCAATCAGGTGGAAGTCACCGATCCGCACCGGGTCCAGCTCGAGGCGTCCGGCGAGCGCATCACCGGCCCAGGCTCCGAGGAACGCCGCGCCCATGAGCCATGGAAGACGCTGGCCGGCCGATCCCCGAATCAGGACGTAGATGGACACGTGGACGATCCCGACGAGCAGGGCCAGGATCGGTGCCGGCCCCAGGGTCACGAGACGGCAGCTCCAGCGGTTGCGGGTGCCCGGACCACCGCCGGGGTGATATGGGCGACGGGCATGCGCGCGATTCGTCCGCCTCCGAGGCAGGCATCTCCGTCGTACAGGACCGCCGCCTGGCCGGGGGCGATCGCCCAGACCGGTGTGTCCGTGTCCACCACCCAGCTACCGCCGCGTGACGGCTCGAGGTGCGTGGCCGGGCGGACCGTGGCAGGCACCGGCTCCGCGCGGTGGCGGATCCGGACGGCCGCCCGGAATGGCGCCGGCGGCGGGTCGTCGCTGATGAATCGGACATCCTCGATCGTGAACGTCGAGGTCTCGAGGTCCTCGCGCCGACCGAGCGTGATCGTGTTCGTGACGGGGTCCACCCTCGACACGTAGCGCGGACTCCCGAGCGCTATGCCAAGGCCCTGACGCTGTCCCGGCGTGTAGCCGGCGGCCCCCGCATGCGCCCCCACGCGGCTCCCATCGCTGTCGAGGACGGCGCCCGGTTCCGGTACCCAGCCCGTGCGAGCCCGCAACGCCGACCGGACGTCGCCGCCCGGAATGAAGCAGATGCCCTGGCTCTCGGCCTTGTCCGCGGTCGCGAGGCCCAGGCCCCGCGCGACCTCACGGACCTCCGGTTTCGTCAGCTCACCAAGCGGAAACCGAGCATCCCGCACCTGCTCCTGACGGAGCCCGTACAGGAAGTAGGTCTGGTCCTTGTCCTCGTCGCGAGCCCGCAGAAGCCGCGCCTTGCCATCCGGGCCAACCGCGCGGCGTGCGTAGTGGCCCGTTGCCACCGCTTCGCAGTCGTACAGGTGGCGGGCCTGTCCGAGCAGCGCCCCGAACTTGACGGTCGTGTTGCAGTCGATGCACGGGCTGGGTGTCGTGCCGTCGAGGTAGCCGCCGAGGAATGGCGCCAGCACGCCGTCCGCGAACTCGCGCTCCAGGTTCAGGACGTAGAACGGGATATCCAGCTGGGCAGCAACGCGCCGCGCATCCTCCGCCGCATCCAGTGAGCAGCAGCTCTTCTTGAATTCGGAGGCAGAGTCCGCGACGTCGTGGAGGCGCATCCAGACGCCGACCACGTCGTGGCCCTCGGCCGCCAGGAGCGCTGCGGCGACGGACGAATCGACCCCGCCGGACATCGCCACGAGGATCCGGCTCATCGGACCAACCCGGTCCCGACTTGGGTCGAGCCGTCTGCCTCGGGGGCGCCGTCGCCCGCGCGCTCGGCAACGATCCGGCGCGCCCCCTCGCGGGCTCCGGCCACGACCCGCGGAACGATCTCCAGGGCGGCCGCCACGTCCGATTCGGTCGTCGCCCGGCCGAGCGACAGTCGGAGGGACCCGCGGGCCTCCTCGTCCGGATAGGCCATCGCGCGGAGCACGTGAGACGGCTCCGCAGACCCGGTCGTGCAGGCTGATCCCACGGACGCGGCAACCCCGTCCAGGTCCAGGCGCAGGACGATGGACGCGCCCTCCGCGTCCCGGACGATGACGGACACGAGCCCGGGCAGGCGATCGACCGGGTGGCCGGTAGTCTCGACACCCTCGATCGCCGTGAGCGCGGCCATCAGGCGCTCGCGGGCTCGACGCAGGCGTCGGGCTGTCGCCTCGCGCTCCGCGACCGCCAGCTCAAACGCCACGCCCATGCCGACGGCGCCGGCGACATCCTCCGTTCCGGCGCGCCGGAAGCGTTCCTGGGAGCCGCCCTGCTGCAGGCTGAGGATGTGCGTGCCGGCCCGCAGGTACAGCGCGCCGGCCCCCTTCGGGCCGCCGAACTTGTGCCCGGCGATGGCCAGCAGGTCGCAGCCCAGTGCCTCGACGTCGATGGCGAGATGCGGCGCCGATGCAACCGCGTCGACCGCAATGAGACAACCACGAGGGCCATCCGTCCGAACCCTGGCAATCAGGTCACCGAGTTGCTGGATCGTCCCGACTTCGTTGTTGGCGTGGCCGAGGGCCACGAGGATCGTCCGATCCGTAAGCGCCGCGGCCAGGACATCGGGGTCCAGGCGTCCGTAGCGATCGACCGGGAGCTCGATGACCTCGAACCCGAACTTCTGGAGCTGCTGCAGCGGATGGAGCACAGCGTGGTGTTCGACGGCGGTCGTGACGATCTGGTTGCCCCCCGCCTTGCCCGCCCAGGCCGCTCCCTTGAGCGCCAGGTTGAGGGCCTCGGTGCCTCCGCTCGTGAACACGATCTCCCGCGGATTCGCGCCGAGCCCGGCGGCTACGCGTTCGTGCGCCTCATCGAGTGCGGCCCTGGCCCGGCGCCCCCAGGAGTGCGGCGAACTCGGGTTCCCGAACTGCTCGCCGAGGTATGGCAGCATCGCGTCCAGGGCCTCGTGACGCAGCGGCGTCGTCGCGGCGTGGTCCAGATAGATCGACATTTCGGGGATTGTAGGCCGGGAGCGCTCCGGGCCCAGCCTGGGGGCCGGAGCCGGGCGCCTCGGAACGGGTCGGCTTGCCGATTGCATGGCTATTGGCCGGCCCGGGAGCACTGCGCGGGATGTCGCACCCGAATCAGCCGTCGAGAGGCGGTTTCGAGCATCTCCAGCCCCAGGATTCATATCTACCGCTCCGTGGTGGAGCGGTAGCCATGGAATTCCGCCCCCTGTGGACTCGCGACCAGGACAGTGCTCCGCCCGGGAGCATTGACCATGAAAGGCCCGCGTGCCCGGCGGGAGCGTGCCGGCGGGAGCGTGCCCGGCGGGAGCGTGCCGGCGGGAGCGTGCCGGCGGGAGCGTGCCGGCGGGAGCGTGCCGGCGGGAGCGTG
>Ga0209321_10003258_pt1 | contig 10866 bp, 8 predicted proteins | sample Rifsed16ft4_FD_184012 | JGI IMG/M metagenome (GOLD analysis project Ga0209321, IMG submission 184012) | Soil microbial communities from Rifle, Colorado, USA - sediment 16ft 4 - CSP-I_5_4 (version 2) | ecosystem: Environmental > Terrestrial > Deep subsurface > Rock core/Sediment | place: Rifle... | reverse complement strand
CGCCGGAACGCGATGATTCCCACGACGACGGTCATCGGCCTGTCCTTCGGTGGCCTCCTCGGGGGGGCCGTCCTCACGGAGACGATCTTCGACTGGCCCGGGCTTGGCCAATGGTCCGCGCTCGCGATTGTCCAGTTCGACTACGCGGCGATTATGGGCTTCACCCTGCTCGCCGCGATTATCTACGTGCTCGCGAACCTCGTCGTCGACATCCTCTACGCGTACCTCGATCCCCGGATCCGGTTGGGGGAGTAGACGTGGCGGGCACGAGTGGGTCCAGGGCCGCGAGCGGGTCCCTGTCGGCCCCGCCCGAGCAGCCCATACCCGGCTTGTTCAAACTCTCACCGGGGCCTCGGGGGCCTTGGGCGACGGGAGGATCCCTGTCCTTTCTGCTCGAAGAGCTCCGGCCCCGGGCGAAGGAGTTGCGATACAGTCTGCACCTCCTCCGGAAGAGCCTCCTCGCGATGCTCGGGCTCGCGATCGTGGCCTCGTTCATCTTCCTCGCGTTCGCAGGTCCGTTCCTCGCGCCCTATCCGTTCTCGTATCACAACGACGAGAAGAACGGCCCGCCGGCGGGCCGCCCCGTGGTGTCGCGGAACGAGAGCGCGCTCGACTTCTCTGGGTATGGTTGGGCCTATGTCCGACAGGGTCAGGAATTTCCGCTGGTGAGTAACCAGAATCTCGCCCGCCAGACGTTGGCTACGGACGACGACTTGCGCGCTCTCAGCGGCCACCTCGGGGATTCAGTAATCTTCCGGCGGTTCCAGCTCCGGGTATATACCGACGAGATACGCGCCGTAATCGTCACGCTGCAGTACAACAGCTCGGATGAGCAGCCCGGGAGTTTGTTGGACATCGCGGTGAGCTGGGACAACGGGAACACTTGGTCGGGGGTCATCAAGACGCCTTTGAGGTTCTCGGACGAGGACCAGTCCTGGTTCACCCTCGACTTCTCGAATGCCACCGCATGGAACGCCTGGAAATTGGCCGACTTAAACTTCGTGGTTCGAATTGTCCACGATTTCGACCCCTCGCTACCCTTTCCAGCGAAAGGGGTCGGAATGGGGCTCGACGCCCTTCGCGTTATCGTATTGTTCAACGGTGACTACCACGTCCTCGGGACCACCGTGGACGGCGAGGACGTGATTTCGGGTCTCCTCTTGGGCGCCGCGATCTCGATCCGGATCGGCCTCATCGTCGTTGTGATCGGGACCCTCATCGGGTCCGTGCTGGGCGCCGTGGCGGGATACACGGGTGGGCCCCTCGACGAACTGATCATGCGGATCACGGACATCTTCCTCTCGATTCCGGGCCTGATCCTCGCGATGGCCGTCGCGGCGGCGATCGGGCGCAGCCTCGACACCGTGATGTACGCGCTGATCGTCGTGTGGTGGCCTCCGTACACCCGTCTCGTCCGGGGGCAGACCCTGTCCGTGCGGGAGAACACGTACATCGAGGCGGCCCGCGCATCCGGCGGGAGCGAGATGCGGGTCGTGGGCCGGCACATCCTCCCGAACACCCTGTCGCCGATCCTGGTCCAGGCGTCCCTGGACGTCGGCTCCGTCGTCCTCGTCGCGGCGGGCCTGAGCTACCTCGGGCTCGGGGCCCAGGCCGGCACCCCGGAGTGGGGGCTGATGGTCTCGAAGGGCTTCACGTACTTCCCGCCCGCGGGGAACAACTGGTGGCAGGTCGGGTTCGCAGGCCTCATGATCTTCCTCTTCGTCCTCGGGTTCAACCTCCTCGGGGATGGCGTGCGGGACATCCTCGATCCGCGGCTCCGGAGGTGAGCCCCTGGCGAACGCGATCCTCCGGGTCCGGAACCTGAAGACGAACTTCTACACGTACGCGGGCGTGGTGAAGGCGCTCGACGGCGTGGACTTCGACCTCGCCGAGGGCGAGACGCTGGGCCTGGTCGGGGAGACGGGGTGCGGGAAGAGCGTGACCGCGCTCTCGCTCCTCCGGCTCATCCCGCAGCCGCCCGGGAAGATCGAGGAGGGCGAGGCCCTCTTCGATGTCCCGCCGGACGCCGTCGCGAGGATCGAGGCCCTCGAGGCCCAGGTCCGCAAGGCACTCCCGCGGGTCTTCGGGGAACGGGAGGCGGCGAACCCGCCGGACCTCAGCGCGCGGAGGCTCCGGACCCTGTGGACCGCGGCCCAGAAGGCGGCCCCGAAGGGCTCCGCGGACCTCGAGGCGTTGCGGGCGGCGTCCGCCGCCCTCATCAAGGTGAAGGAGAAGTACGACCTCTTCCTGAAGTCCGACGCGGAGATGCGGGCGATCCGCGGCAACAAGATCGCGATGATCTTCCAGGAGCCGATGCAGGCCCTGAACCCCGTGTTCCCGATCGGTGACCAGATCTCCGAGAACATCGTGCTGCACCAGCGGCCCGCGGTCGTGAAGGCCCTCGTGGACAAGATGGAGCTCGAGGCGGAGCGGGACGCGCTCGCGAAGCGGCTTCGGTCGAGGGACCCGCGCGGGGAGGCGGCTCCCGGGCGGGCCCCCGTCTCGGCCCCGCCGCGACCGCGGTGGGTGGCCCTCTGCGCCCTCCTCTGGTTCGCCCTCTCTGGAGTAACCCTCGGGCTCTACGGGCTCGCCCTGCTGGTCCCGCTCGCCCTCCCGTACCCGGGGACGTACGCCGGCCTCGTGGTGGGCTCCGGCCTCGCGGTCCTCGCGATTCCGGTCGCCGCGGGGCTCTTCCAGACAGATCCCCGCGCCCGGATGCTGGGCATCGCGGTCGCCGCGCTCGAGATACTCTCTCGCCTCACCCTGCTCGTCTTCCCGTTCGGGCCCGTGCTCCGCTTCTTCCTGCTGTTCGCGTTCCTGGGAGACCTCGCGATCGTGTTCTTCCTTACGCGCCCCGCGGTCGGGGGCAGCTTCACCGGGCGCCCGGTGGGCCTGGAGGCCGCCCTCCTCAGGGCCGAGGGGGACGCGAACCGGCTCATCGACGTCCGGGACGCCGTGGCCGCCTCCCGGATCCCGGAGGCGGAGCGGGAGGCCCTGATGGCGGGGGTCGACCGCGTGATCGAGCGGGCGAACCGCCTCCTCGACGCGGACGAGGCGATCACGGGCCACCTGCACCCGGGCCTCCCCCGCAGGTTCCAGACGGGTTTCTACCGCCGGCTGCGGGACTCGCCGAAGGACTTCCTCGTCCGGACCCTCCAGCGGTTGCCCATCGTACGGCGGCCGGTCATGCGCCCCCTCCAGGAGGAGGGCCTCCGCTGGGCGGTCGCGATGCTGCGGAAGGTGAAGATCTCGGACCCCGTCCGGATCGCGGGCCAGTACCCGTACGAGCTCAGCGGCGGGATGCAGCAGCGCGCGCTCATCGCGATCGCGCTGTCGTGCAACCCCCGGCTGCTGATCGCGGACGAGCCGACGACCGCGCTCGACGTCACGATCCAGGCCCAGATCCTGGAGCTCATCCGCGAGCTCAAGACGACGTTCGGCTCGACGGTCCTGATCATCACCCACGACCTCGGGATCATCGCGGAGATGTGCAACCGGGTGTGCGTGATGTACGCGGGGCTGATCGCGGAAGACGCCCCTGTCCGCACGGTCTTCAAGGTCCCGCTCCACCCGTACACGCAGGGGCTGATGAAGGCGGTCCCCTCCCACACGGTCCGCAGGGAGGAGCTCGAGATCATCCGCGGGTCCGTGCCGAACCTGATCCACCCGCCCGGGGGATGCCGCTTCCACCCCCGGTGCCCGATGGCGATGCCCCAGTGCAAGGTCCGGAAGCCTCCCGTGTTCGAACCGGAGCCCGGTCACAAGGTGACGTGCCTCCTGTACGAGGAGCCGCTCCAGGCGGCCGTCGCGGGAGGCGGTCCGGGTGGCTGACGTCCTCGTCGCCGTCCGCGGGCTGAGGAAGTACTTCCCGATCCGCGGGGGCCTCCTCCGGCGGGAGATGGGCGCGGTGCGGGCGGTCGACGGGGTCGACTTCGAGATCCGGCGGGGGGAGACCCTGGGCCTCGTCGGGGAGAGCGGGTGCGGGAAGACGACGGTGGGCCGGACGATCCTGAACCTCACGCGGCCGACGGAGGGCTCGATCGTGTACTGGTTCCCCTCGATCGGCGCCGACGAGCGGGCGATGTACCGCGTGATCCCGCAGGGGATCCGCCCCCTCAGCCTCACCGTCTTCTGCCTCCTCTTCCTGGCGGGCGGGCTCGGGAGCCTCGTGTTCGGCCTGCTGATCCTGCTCGCGTCCTCGTTCGTGCCGACGGCGTACCTCCTCGCGTTCGGGCTGTTCGCGGGATACCCCGGGCCCTTCGCCGGATACCTGATGGCCGGGGGGACCCTGTCGGTGGTCCTCGCGAGCTCCCTGTGGGACCTCCGCTGGTGGTCCCGCGTCCTAGCAATCGCGGCCCTCGGAGTGTTCCTGTTCGTGAACCTCCTCGGCCTCCCCGCGGGCCTCGTCGGGTCCGTCGCCGACCTCGCGATGATTGGGTTCCTCACGCGGGCGAACGTGAAGGCCTCGTTCCGGTCCCGGGGGCCGGCGAGCCGTGCGGGGGTGCCGGCCCTCCTCGACGGGGGCGCTGCGGACCCGGAGCCCGCCCCGGCCGCGGGCGGGATCCCGGTCGCGAAGATCAGTCCGCAGGCGATGCGCCATCTTCGGCGGCGGATGCAGATCGTGTTCCAGGACCCGTTCTCCTCGATGAACCCGCGGATGCTCGTGAAGGACATCGTCGGCGAGCCCCTGAAGGTGCACCGGATTTCGCGGTGGTTCTGCCGGACGTGCCGGACGAGCCCCCTGGTGGAGTCGAAGACGATCAAACTCTCCCGCCAGTTCACGGACCCGACGGGAGCCCCGGGGCGGTGCGAGACGTGCGGCGGCGAGCTCTCGTGGACCGCGCGCCCGTTCACGTACCGGGAGATCCGCTCCCGCGTCGGAACGCTCCTCGAGCGCGTCGGCCTGAACGTGGAGCACCTGTACCGTTTCCCCCACGAGTTCAGCGGCGGGCAGCGGCAGCGGATCGGGATCGCGAGGGCCCTCGCCCTGAACCCCGAGTTCATCGTCCTGGACGAGCCCACGTCCGCCCTGGACGTGAGCGTGCAGGCCCAGATCCTGAACCTCCTGAAGGACCTGCAGCGGGAGCTGGGCCTCACGTACCTGTTCATCTCCCATCACCTCGCGGTGATCCACCACATCTGCAACCGGGTCAGCGTGATGTACGTCGGGGAGATCGTGGAGTCCGCGTCCACGGACGAGCTGTTCCGGGAGCCCCTCCACCCGTATACGCGGGCCCTGCTGTCCGCGATCCCCGTCCCGGACCCGGAGGTGACGATGGAGCGGATCCTCCTTCGGGGGGACGTCCCGAGCCCCGCGAACCCGCCCGCGGGATGCCGGTTCCACCCGCGGTGTCCGCAGGCATTCGAGGTGTGCGGGTGGTCCGCGCGGGAGGTGATCGACGCGCTCGACGCGTCGTTCTCGGCCCACCAGGCGCGGGGGGCGCGCGAGCCGACCCTCATCCAGCAAATCGAGGTGGAGGACGACCGGACGTTCCGCATGGTGCTCACGCCGGGCACCGCGGCGGACATGAGGAGGTTCGTCGAGACCGTCGTCCGGGAGGACGCGGAGACGAACCGGGGGCTGAAGGGCATCGAGCGGATCGAGGCCGCAGGGGACGCGCTGACGGTCACCCTCCACGAAGGGAAGGCCCCCGTCCTGCGGGAGATCCGGCCGGATCACCCGGTCGCGTGCCATCTCTACTGAGGTGCGGATGCGGGGGCAACCTCTTTCCGAGCGCGCCGCGCGGGTCGTGCGGGAGGCGGTCGACCGGGATCGCAAACTCCAACGCCACAGGGACGCGGGCTGGCCGGAGTGGGCCCTCCGGGAGCTCCTCCGGTACTTCTACGGCGTTGGGGTCCTCGCCCTCGTGGTGATCGGGTCCCTCCAGATTGGCGCGATGGCGCCCCCGTCGGGCGGCCCGGAGGGAGTCCCCCTCCCCGCGGTCGCCCTCATCGCGCTCGTGTTCGTCGTGGGGGCCACGTACCTCGCGGCCCGCGTGTACCTGTTCCTGTGGGCGAAGGGGGGCTGGGTGGAGCGGTTCCTCGTCCGCCGGGGGCGCGCGCCGCCGCACGAGGAGGATCCCGGGAGGGACCCATGAGCGGACGAGCCCCGTCGCCCCGGACGGGGTCTTGCGGGAGGGCGCGGACCTTCCTCCGTCTGGCCTGTCTGTCCGTCGTGGCCGTCCTCCTGGTCCTCGTCGTCCTGCCCCCCCAGCCGACGGCCCGGGCGGGACCCGAGCCCCCGTCCGCCCTCGCGACCGCGTACAACACGCAGAGGAAGCTCGTCCGCGCCGGCGACGGCACCCTGTACGCGGCGGTGGCCGTGAACGCGAGCGGACACCCGGAGGCCCGCGTGCTGTCCACGCGGGACGGCGCGTCGTGGACTCCGCTGCCGCCCCCGACGACCGGGAACGCCTCGGACCGGACCGCGGTCGCGGTCGACTCCCGCGGCCGACTCCACCTCGCGTGGACCGAGCTCACCCCGGGCGACCGCCAGGTCTTCTATGCGCGGTTCCAGGACGGTGCCTGGACGCCCGCGGAGCAGCTCAGCAGCAGCCCCGCCTACGCCGGCTTCCCCGCGATCGCCGTGGACGCGTCCGACCGGGCGCACACCGTGTGGTACGGGTTCGACGGCGCCTTCTACCAGATCTACTACCGCCGCCTCGACCCGACGGGGTGGACCCCGGAGCGGGCCCTGACGAACGAGGCCGTGGACGCGACGAACCCGTCGATCGCCCTGGGCCCCGAGGGCCACGTGCACGTCGTCTGGTTCCGCCTGAACCGGAACGCGACGTGGAACGAGATCGCGTACCTGCGCCTCGAGGGCGACACGGTCGCGGAGCTCCGCCCGATCTCCGCCGCGGGGGTGGACTCGACGGACCCCAGCATCGCGGTGGGCCCGGACGGCCGGGTCCACGTCGTATGGAGCGCGCGGCCGGGGGGCGTGGACCGCATCGAGCACGCGGAGCGGGCGGGGACGTGGTCCGCGCCGGAGGCCGTCTCCCCCACGGCGGTCGGGGCGATGCACCCGTCCCTCGCGCTCGACGGGAGCGCCCGCCTCCGGGTCGTGTGGGAATCCGTGGGCGGGGGGATCTTCGCGCAGGTCCGCGACGGGGCGTGGTCCGCGCCGACCCTCGTCAGCACGCCCTCCGGGAACCGGTACCCGAGCCTCCGGTGGAGCCAGGACCACAACCCCCTGTGCGGGGGGAACGCGGTCGTCGATGCGGTGTGGACCCACCAGGAGGCGGGGGTCCTCTCCCTCGCGTATCGGGGGATCGAGGCGCCCGCCGACTGCCCCGCCCCGTCTCCCAGCCCGTGGCCGTGGGTGCTCGGGGCCTCGATCCTGGGGATCGCGGTGCTCGCGGTCGCGGCCCTGGTCTGGCGCCGCCGGCGGTGGTATCCGAAGCCCCCGGCGGGTCCGCCGTGACCCGGCGCCGGGCCCGGATCCCGGTTTGTCAACGTGGCGGACGTTCGTCTGACAACTTTTATATATCGCGCGCCCGATTCGCGCGACAACTTTGCGGGATGGGATGACCTGCAAGTTTCCCCATAGGTGACCGTATGAAATCAATGCTAGAGGAAGCCATCGCCCGGGACGGCGCCGGGCCCGTGATCGAGGACTCCCGCGTCGACGCGGAGCTGGAGGAGCTGCTCAGCAAGATGCGGACGAACATCAAGATCGTCGGCGTCGGCGGCGGCGGGACGAACACGATCGCCCGGATCTACGAGGAGGGCATCATGGGCGCGGAGCTGTACGCGGCGAACACGGACGCGCAGCACCTGCTCGCGATCAAGGCCCCGAAGAAGATCCTCCTGGGCCGGCGGACCACGAAGGGCCTCGGCGCCGGGGCGCTCCCGCAGATCGGCGAGGAGGCCGCGCGGGAGGCGGAGGAGGAGCTGAAGGCGGTCCTCCACGGGAGCGACATCCTGTTCGTGACGTGCGGCCTCGGGGGCGGCACGGGCACGGGCGGGGCGGGGTACATCGCCCGCATCGGCAAGGAGATGGGCGCCCTCACGGTCGCGGTCGTCACCCTCCCGTTCCGCGGCGAGGGGAAGATGCGGATGGAGTCCGCGGAGTGGGGCCTGGAGCGGCTCCGGAACGCCGCAGACACGGTGATCACGATCCCGAACGACCGGCTCTTGGAGCTCGTCCCGCGGATGTCCCTGAACGTCGCGTTCAAGTTCGCGGACGAGACCCTGATGCGATCCATCAAGGGGCTCACGGAGATCATCACGAAGCCCGGCCTCGTGAACCTGGACTTCAACGACGTGAAGACGATCATGAAGGGCGGCGGGGTCGCGATGATCGGGATGGGCGAGAGCCAGGCCGTCGGCGACGAGCGTGCGACGGAGGCGATCCAGGAGGCGATCTCGTCCCCGCTCCTCGAGGTCGACATCACGACCGCCCACGGCGTGCTCGTGAACGTCACGGGCGGGACGGACATGACGATCGGCGAGGCGGAGCGGTGCGCGGAGGTCGTCCAGCAGAAGGTCGCGCCGACCGCGCGGATCATCTGGGGCGCGACCGTGGACCCGACCCTGGAGCACACGCTCCGTGTGATGCTCGTCGCGACCGGGGTGAAGTCGAAGCAGATCCTCGGGCGCCAGGACCCCGCGGAGGCGCGGGCCCGGTTCGGGGTCGACGCGATCAAGTGAGGGCGCGCCCTCGCGATTGCCTGCCGCACCCCGGCGGTCCGTGCTCGATCGAGCCGAGGCCACGAGAGCGGGTCTCCGCGTCCGTGGCGAGTCCAGATTGGAGCAGTATCACCCACCCCTCGCGAAGGTTCAAGAGGCCCGGCGTGTTACCTCTACTTAGAGGTAACAACATGGAGATCGGGTGCGGCGCGCGCGTGCGCGAGATCCGTGGCCATCGGTACTTCTACTTCTGGCATTACAAGCGCCTGGCCGGGCGGTCCGTGCGGAAGGAGGACTACGTCGGCCCCGTGGGCGACGAGGGGGCCCGCCGGGAGCTCCTGGAGAAGATGGCGGCCTACCACGGGAGGGCGGAGCAGGAGTTCGCCCGCCGGCGCGACCGGATCGAGCGCCTCGTCGCGCGGGCGGCGATTACCTCTACTTAGAGGTAACACGCCCCGACGAGCCGCGGGCCGTCGACGGCGGTCACAGCCCCGCCTTTCCCGGGTTCAGCCGTCCCTCCGGGTCGAGGGCCTCCTTCACCCGCCGGTACACCTCCAGGCCCGTCCCGAGCTCCTCCCCCATCAGGTGGGCGAGCTTGACCCCGACCCCGTGCACGTACTCCATCGAGCCACCCGTGGCATGGGCCCGCCGGACGATCCCGTCGACGGCCTCCGCCACCGCCGCCCGCGCCCGCGCGCGGTCGCCGCGGAGGGGGCGCATCATCTCGATCGACACGAGCTCCGGCTGGGTCCACAGCCCGACGCCCAGGGGGAAGACGCCGTGGCGGCGAAGGACCGCCAGCGCGGACCGGCGGAACGGGAGCACGCGGGCCCGCGGCAGCGCGACGTGGACGTAGTCGAAGACGACGTCCTTGAGGAACACGTCCGCCCCCGTGACCCCCGGCGCGACCTCGTCCATCCGGTAGATGATGTCGTGGCGGCCCCTCCAGTACGCGCGCGCCTCACGGTCCGGGAGCGGCCGCGCGCCCGCCCCGCGCAGCACCGCGCCAGCCACCCGCCACGAAGCGCCGACGACCTCTGCGGCCCCGCAGAACCCGAGGAACAGCTCCGGCGGGCCCGACTCCGTGGGCCACGGGCCGCCCGGAACGGCGAACGCCTCCTCGAGGTCCATCACGTACGGGAAGAGGCCGTCGTCGTAGAGGCGCGAGACCGCCTCGAATCCAGCCGAGAAGTCCGGGAGTTGGAACGCGTGGATCTCCTCCCGCTCCGGGAGCGGGAGCGCGCGGATCGTCGCGGCCGTCACGATCCCGAGCGTGCCCTCCGTGCCGATGAACAGCCGCTTCAGGTCCAGCCCCGTCGTCGACCGGGCCGCGGCCCGCGTCCGGAGGACGGTGCCGTCCGAGAGGACGACCTCGAGGCCGAGGACCTGGTCCCCCATCGAGCCCCGCAGGTACCCCGCGTATCCCAGGCCGTTCGTCGCGATCGCACCGCCGAGGGTCGCGCGGGGCCGGGACCACGGGTCGTGGCCCAGGGCCATGCGGGCGCGGCGGAGCCGCCGGTCGAGGTCCTCGAGGACGATCCCCGCCTCCGCCGTGGCGGTGCGGGAGGCGACGTCGACGGACCGGACGCGGCGCATCCCCCGCAGGTCCAGGACGACGGCGTCGGGCGTGGGCCTCGCGCCGCCCATGAGGCCGGTCCCGCCGCCCCACGCGATGACCGCGGCCCCGTGCCGGTCCGCGATCCGCACCGCCGCGGAGACCTCCGACGTGGAGCCGGGGAGCACGACCGCGGCGGGCGCCTCCCCCTCCTCCGGGAGCCGGGACCCGCGGTGCGCGCGGAGCGCGTCCAGGCGATACCGTAGCGGGATCCGGTCGCCGGCGAGGACCCGGCGCGGGCCGAGGGCCCTCGAGAGCGCCCTTCCGATCAATCGCGCGCCGCGTGCGGGCATGCGGCGCCCATGGCGGACGGCCTATATCTCCCGCACGCACAGCCGTCCCCTCCCCCGGCGCGGTTCGGGCTGCGTCCCACAGGTTCGGTCAGGTTGCTTTTGCACACCCAACTCCACTCCGCTCGGCTCCTCCCGTGCGCCTCCTCCTCCTCGGAGCAGGTCGTAGAGGGGACTCACCACGTCATGGCGGAGGGCACCGGGCTGGAACCGTACAGCCCTTGCCAAGGCCTCATGGGAGGCCAAGGCGGTCTTCAGGATGTTCAGCGCCGCGTTGTGCTGCCGGTCCATCTCCCAGTCGCACACGAGGCACACGAAGTCCTTGCC
>Ga0209321_10003256_pt1 | contig 10868 bp, 8 predicted proteins | sample Rifsed16ft4_FD_184012 | JGI IMG/M metagenome (GOLD analysis project Ga0209321, IMG submission 184012) | Soil microbial communities from Rifle, Colorado, USA - sediment 16ft 4 - CSP-I_5_4 (version 2) | ecosystem: Environmental > Terrestrial > Deep subsurface > Rock core/Sediment | place: Rifle... | reverse complement strand
CCGCCTCGCCGACAACGGCGCCTGCCCGATCCGCGCCGGAACACCCCCCCGCGCAGGCCCCGGGCGCGCCTGGCCCCGCCCGGCGGTCTGCTTCGCCGCGCGCCCGGCGCCGCGCACGCCTGGAAGGCATTGATCTGTCCTTGGTTACGGGGAGCGGCCCAGGCGGACGCATCGCCGAGCGCGACGTGGCGGCCCATCTGGCCCGAGGGCGGCCAGCGACGCTCCAGGCTCAGCCGCCAAAGGCCACCCCGCTGGCCCAGCGGGCCGCAAAGCAGCTCCACGTCGACCTGGCGACCTCCACGGGCAGCGGGCCGGGCGGGCGGATCACCCGGCAAGATGTCGAGCGGACGGCAGCGGCCAAGCCGCAGGCCCCCGGCCTCTTGCCGCTGAGTCGCGCCCGCAGGCTGGCCGCCGAGCGGATGACGGCCAGCTTCACCAGCGCGCCCCACTTCTACTTGCACGCCGACGTCGACGTCCGGCGGCTGGCCGCCCTGCGCTCAAGCCTGATCCCTCGGATCGAAACGGCCGCCGGCGTGCGGCTGACCTACACCGATCTGCTCGTCAAACTGTGTGCGATGGCCCTGGTCAAGCATCCGCACGCCATGGCTCACTGGACTCCCGAAGGGCTCCAGCCTGCTCCGGGTGCCAACATCGGTGTGGCGGTTGATACCCCTTCCGGCCTGATCGTTCCGGTGATCCGCAATGCGGATGGGCTCAGCCTGGCCGACATCGCCCGAGCGCGCACTGATCTTGCCGAACGCGGCCGCACCGGCAAGCTGACCCCGGCCGACCTGGAAGCAGGCGTGTTCACGCTCAGCAACCTGGGCATGTTTCGCGTCGACTTCTTCGACGCCATCCTCAATCCTCCCCAGGCGGCCATCCTGGCCGTGGGCCGGATCGCTGAGCGGCCGACGGTCGACAATGGACAGGTGATCGCTGCGCCGCGCATGACCTTGAGCCTGTCGGTGGATCACCGCGTCCTGGACGGCGCGGCCGCGGCCCGGTTTCTGGGCGACCTGGTCGAGTCGATCGAGAATCCGGATCCGGGGCTGGCGTGACAGAGGAGGCAGAGCCGAATGGCCGACCTGCTGGCGTTCATCCACACGGTCCCGTCCCTGGTGGGGTTGTTCACCTCTCTGGCGCAGGAGATCCTTCCCGCCGATGTCGAAGTGCTCCACATCGCCGATGAAATCCTTCTGAAAGTTGTCCTGGCAAAGGGCGGCCTGACCCCGTTCATCTTCCAGCGGGTCGCAGACCATGTGATCGCCTGCGAACGCGCCGGTGCGGACGCTGTCCAGCTGACGTGTTCATCCATCTCGCCGTGCGCCGAGCCGGCCGCCCGTCTGGTGGAAATCCCTGTTCTGAAAGTCGACGAGCCCATGGTCGACCAGGCGCTGCTTCTCGGCCAGCGGATTGGGGTCGCGGCCACGGCCCCGACCACCCTCCAGCCCACAACCGAATTGGTGCGCCAGCGCGCCGCCGCGGCAGGGCGGACGGTCGAGGTCGACGCGCTCGTGTGCCACGGTGCCTACGAGGCTCTCTTCGCCGGCGCGACGGAAACCCACGATCGCATCGTGCGCGAGCACCTGCGGACCTTGATGAGCCGCAACGAGGTTGTGATCCTGGCGCAGGCCTCCATGGCGCGCGTCCTCGAAACGCTGCCGACCGCGGAGAGGCGTGTCCCCATACTTTCCAGCCCCCGCTTGGCGGTGGAGCGGCTACGGCAGATCCTGGCTGGTGGGGCCGGCGCCTAGGCCCGGCGGTTCGGGCAAGCTGGGCTGGAGGGGCCGGAATCCACTTGGAGCTGGAAGGCGTCGGCTCGCCGCCGACCGCCAAGCTCGGCCTTTCGGCCTCCGGGTTACGGTTCTGGAGGATCCCTCCCCAGGCATAGACGACGCCCAAGAACGCACGCCCCCGCCAGGGATATCCCCGGAATCGGCGTGAAGGGCTCACTTCTGTCGTGTTCGTGGAAAGCTGGGACTTGACGTTGCCGGGCGAATTGGTATACTGGTACTACCACAGGGTGGCTGTGCCACTTTGCACTTGAGCAAGTCTCACGCAGGCGTCTGCGTGGCCCAAGTGCTCCCCCTGGTATCCCGCAAAGCCAGCTCAAGATCGCCGGCGTGCGCTTCGCGCCGGATCGCCGCCCTCAGCACCCAGACACCGCGGAGGCGGATCGATGAAGGAAGGGCTACCGGGGGGGATGCTCAACCTGCTCCCCGATGTTGAACTCGAACGCATTCACCTCGCTTCTTTCGCCCTGCTCGAAGACCATGGTTTGTATAGCGAATCGGACCTAATACTCGACCTCTTCGCCAAGGGCGGAGCCATGGTCGATCGCCAGGCGCGCATGATCCGCCTGCCACGCTCGCTGGTCGAGGCGGCGTTGCAGTCGGCGCCCAAGTCCTTCGTGTTCTACGGACGCGATCCCCAATACGACCTGGACTTGCGGCCGGGGCGCTCGTTCTTTGGCATGGGGGGGACATCGGAACCACTCTACTGGGACTACGACGTGGGCCGCTCACGTCCACCGACCAAGGCCGACATGGTCGCCTGCACGCGTGTCGGCCAGGCGCTGCCCCACGTGGACTTCGTCATGGCCCTGTGCTCGGCCGGAGACGTGCCCGGGGACGTGATGTTCCTGCACGAGTACGATGCCATCTTCCGCAACACCACCAAGCCGGTGCTCTACACCTCGCCCGGCCGGTGGTTCACGGCCAAGTTCATCGAGATGGCCGCGGCCGCTTGCGGCGGCGAGGCCCAGTTCCGCCAACGTCCCTGCATCATGCTCTTCACCCAGACGGTCTCACCGTTGAAGATCAGCCACTACAGCGAGGGCATGCTGGAGGCGGCCGAGTTCGGCGTGCCAATCCTGTGTTCGCCCGGGCCAATGATGGGCGCCACCAGTCCGGCCACCCTGGCCGGCAACCTGGTCCAGGTCAACGCCGAGGCCCTCTTCAGCATCGTCATGGCGCAACTCATCAAGCCGGGGACGCCGGTCGTCTACGGTCCGCATGTGGCCGTGATGGACATGGTCACGGCCCAGTGCACCTACGGCAGCGCCGAGCAGACCCTGGGCAGGACAGCCGTCGCGCAGCTCGGCCGTTTCTACAATCTGCCGAGCTTCGGACTCGGCGGCGGAGTGGAAGCCAAGCTGCCCGACGCCGAGGCGGCGGCCCAGGCGATGATGGGCATGCTCCTCAATGCTCTATCGGGGCTCACCCTTACCCAGTGCCTGGGCACCCTGGCCAGCGGAATGTACGGCGCCCCCGAGATGGCCATGATCTGCGATGAGATCGTCCATATGCTGCGGCGCGTCCTGGGAGGCATCACCGTCTCCGAGGAGACGCTGGCGGTGGAGGTGATCAAACAGGTGGGCCACGGTGGGAACTTCATGGCCGAGGAGCACACGGCCCGGATGTTCCGCAAGGAGCTCTTCTTCCCAGTGTTGTTCCGGCGCCAGTCCATCGACCAGTGGCTTGCCGACGGGGCCCGGCCGATCGTCGCCGTCGCCCACGAGCGCGTCCAGCAGATCTTGGCCAGCGCCGGCCCGGTCCCCCTCGCCCCGGGGGCCGGCGAGGCCCTGGAACAGTCGTTGGAATCGGCGGTGGCCGAGGCCACGGCCCTCAAGCAAGTATCGTGACCCGACGGGCAGGACAGGCTGGCCCGTGCTGAGCTCAAGCCTACGACGGGAGGTCAGGGCATGCAGGATTGGGGAACCCCTTGCTTCGACCGCGTGCTGACGGCGCTTCAGCGCCAGGAGCCCGATCGGGTCCCTCCGGCCGAGATCTGGGTGGACCAGGAAGTCCGGGACGCCTTCATGGGTCGACCCGTTCGAAGCGTACAAGACGAGGTCGAGTTCTGGAGCGCCGCCGGTTACGACTTCGTGGCCTTGGACTCGGACGTCTGGGCCACTCCCCAAATCCAGGGCAGCATCACCCGCCCGCTGGCCGACACCGCCGGGGTCTATGACCAGGGGCGGGAGCACCGAGGCTGGGTGGCAACCGAGTCGGGCGAAGTTCGGACCTGGGCCGACGTTGAGAGCTTCCCCTGGCCCAAGGCCCAGGACCTTGACTACTCTCGCCTGGAGCAGATCGGGGAATTCCTGCCGCCGGGGATGAAAGTCATCGTGACCTTCGGGCACATCTTCACCGCCGCCTGGCACCTGATGGGCTTCAACCACTTCTGCCTGAGCCTATACGACGACGCGGCGCTGGTGGCCGAGGTGATGAAGCGATTGGGCGAGGAAGTCATCCGGCAGGTCGATCACCTGCTGTCGTTCGAGGCCGTCGGCGCCCTGTGTTTTCAGGACGACATTGCCTACACCAGCGGCATGATCATCTCCCTGGAATGGGTGCGCAAGATGTTCTCACCCTGGTTGGTTGAGATCACCAGGCTGTGCCACGCTCGCGGGCGACCGCTGATCTATCACTCCGATGGCAAGATGGACGACTACCTGCCGGAGATGGTGGCCGCCGGCGTGGACTGCTTCCAGGCGGTCGAGCCCAAGTCGATGGATATCGTCGCCGTCAAGCGTGAGTACGGCGGGCGACTGGCTCTGATGGGCAACGTTGACCTCGGATTCACCCTGACGCGCGGCACTCCCCAGGATGTTGACGAGGCCGTCAGGCACTTGATCAGGACCGTCGCCCCGGGCGGTGGCTTCCTACTCGGCTCGACCAATTCGATCACCAACTATGTCCCGCTGGCGAACTACAAGGCGCTGCTTGCGTCGACCCTCAAGCACGGGTGGTATCCGATCTCTCTCTGACGTTGCAGGAGTTGCAGTCATGGGGAAGCTTCTCGACTCTGGACAGAAACTGCATCCGCGTGTTGGCGTCGTGGTCACAACCTGGTCTCACGAGAGCGGAGCGGATTACGCCCGCGGGCTGGTGGATCTATTCTCCCAGACCGCAGCGGGCGCTGAGGTGCAGGTCGTCTCCTGCCCGCGGCTTCTCGAGAGTGAGGGCGACATCGCACCGATCCAGTCGTACTTGGCCGACCAGCAGCTTGATGCGGTGTGCCTGATTTGCGGTAACTTCACCCTCGATCACGTCATGCCCCTGCTGGCCCAGGCCATCCGGCTGCCGGCTCTCCTTTGGGCTCTGCCCGGGCGGGAGGCGTGGGGCGCGTTGGTCGCCATCCAACAGACGCTCTTCCCATTCAAGGAGCTCGGCCTGCCGTACAAGTTTGTCACTGGCCGACTGGGTGACGCACGGGTCTGGGCGCGGGCCCTGCCCTTCCTGCGCGCTTGTGCCATTGTGCGTCGCCTTCAGGGCCTGCGGCTGGGGGTGATGGGCTGGCGGGCGGAAGGCATGTCGGACGTCGTCTTCGATGAGATTGCCCTGCGCAAGACCTTCGGGGTCCAACTGGTCAACCTGGGGCTGACCCGCTACACGCGCACGCTGCAGGAGATTCCCGAAGATGAAGTGGAGGTCGCCTGGCGCGAGATCAGCCCTAGCTTCGACACCACTCTGCTGCCGGAGAAAGTCGGACGCTACGGGGCCCGCTCCTACCTGGCCCTCAAGCGTCTGACCGCCGAAGAGAATCTGCAGGCCGTCACCCTGGAGTGCTTTCACGACCATCTGGGCGGGCCCTGCATGGGCTTCTGCCTGATGAACGACCAGGGCATCCCGGCCCCCTGCGAGAACGATGTCCACGCCGCTATTCTGATGGCGGCCGGCCAGTTGCTCAGCGGCGAGCCGACGTTCCACGCCGACATCGTGGAAGCCGATTACGACCGGAATACCGCCGTGATGCACCACTGCGGCAACCTTCCTCTGCGCCTGGCCAGCACGGAACCCAAACCCGCTTTGAAGCCGATCCGTGAGACTGTGGGACCGGGCGCCTTCGGGCCGACGATCCAGGCCTGGATGAAGGCCGGGCCGGTCACGGCCATCAACCTGGTCGGCGGAGCCCTCGGGCTGCGCGTCGCTGCACTGGAGGGAGAGATCCTGGCCGAGAAGGTGGATCTGCCCGGATCCGGCGCCCTGATGGCCTTCCCCTACGATCTGGCCGCCTCTCTGGAGAAGATGGGCAACGCCGGCTACGGGCATCATTTCGTTATCGTCCCTGGGCACCTTGGAGTCGAGCTGGCCGAGTGGTGTGCGCTGTCCGGCGTCGCTTACCTCCAGCCTGAGGTCTCATCCCATTGATCCTTGAAAGGCACAGGAGAATTCGAATGGATCCTGTCTTGCAGTCGATGTTCGAGGCCGTGGTCGCCGGCAAGAAGGCGGAGGTCGAAGCCCAGGTCAGACAGGCCCAAGAGGCCAAGGTGGACCCGGGGGCGATTCTCAACCAAGGGCTGATCGCGGCGATGATGGAGGTCGGCCGGCGCTTCGAGGCCGGGGAGTACTACGTCCCCGAGATGCTGATCGCCGCCCGCGCCATGCAGGCCGGCCTGACCATCCTCAGGCCGCAGCTGGTGGCAAGCGGGATCAAGACCGCCGGTAAGGTCGTCATGGGTACAGTCAGGGGAGACTTGCACGACATCGGAAAGAACCTAGTGGCGATGATGCTCGAGGGCGCGGGCTACGAGGTCGTGGACCTGGGAACGGACGTCTCGCCGGAGAAGTTTGCCGCCGCGGTCCGCGAGCACAATCCGCAGATCGTCGGGATGTCGGCGCTCTTGACGACCACCATGCAGAACATGAAATCCACCATCGAGGCAATCGATGATTTGGGATTACGCGAGAAGGTCAAGATCATGGTGGGAGGGGCGCCCGTGACCGAGGCCTTCGCCAAGCAGGTCGGCGCCGATGGCTTCGCCCCCGACGCCAGCCGGGCCGTGGCGCTGGCCAAGCAGCTGGCCTGATCCGCGCCGCGACGAGATCCGAGGGCTCCCATGAAGCTGGCGCTGGCCACGCAGACATCCGAAGTAGGCTCCCCGGCCGCGGTCTCACTGCTGAGCGGCACCTTCGAAGAGAGGGCCGCGAAGGCAGCCGCGTGGGGGGCGGCCGGGCTCGAGCTCCTGCCCATAGATCCGGCTGCCCTCGACCCGCAGGCCATCCGCCAGATCCTGCAGCGCAATGGCCTGGAAGCGGCGGCCATCGGCAGCGTGTTGCTCGGGTTCGCCGGCCTGACGCTCCTGCATTCCGATCCCGAGAAAGCGGCCCAGGCTGAAAGCCGGCTGCATGCCCTGATCGACTTCGCCGCGGCCGTGGGGGCGCCTCTGGTCGGGCTGGGCGGCCACCGGGGCCGAATCGCCTCCGTCGGAGCCGAGGAAGGCCCCGGCCGCCTGATCGCCGTCCTGCGCCGGGCCGCCGAATACGCCGCCTCTCGCCGCGTCCGTGTGGCGCTCGAACCGATCAACCGTTACCAGACGGATTTCGTCACCAACACCGACGAAGGATTGGGACTGGCCGAGAAGGTCGGCCATCCTGCCCTGGGCCTGCTGCTCGACACCTGCCATATGAACATGGAGGAGAGTTCGTGGGCCGGCGCCTTCCAGCGCGCGATGTCTGCCGGTCGGTTGTGGCATGTGCACGTGGCGGATAGCAACCGACTGGCGCCAGGCCAGGGCTTAATCGACTTCCAGGCGGTGGTCGACGCCCTCCGGCAAGCCGGCTACAGCGGCTATCTCTCGGCCGAGATCTTCGCGCAGCCCGACCCGGACACGGCCGCCCGGGCTACCCTCACCCATATGCTCCCGCTCCTGGGTGTCCCTGCAGGCGAGCGGTCGCAGCCATGATCCAACCAACCGGGGGCCGCGCCATGAGTGAGACAAGTCCGATTCAGTTGAAGGCCGTCCGGCACATTCGGCTGAGCGAGGAGATCGTAGGGCAGATCGAACGCCTGATCCTCAACCACGAGCTCCCGATCGGAGCCGCGCTGCCGTCTGAACGGCAGTTGGCGGCACAGCTCGGGGTAAGCCGCAACATCCTGCGCGAGGCCGTCCGCATGCTGGTGCAGAGGGGGCTTTTGGAGGTCCGCCCCGGCTCCGGGACCTATGTTGCCCGGCCCGGGGCCGAGTTCCTTCAGGACTTCCTCGATCTGTTCGTCCGCACGAGCGAGTTCGGCCTCTTCGACCTGGTCGAAGCCCGTCAGGCGCTGGAGGTGCAGATTGCCGAACTTGCCGCCCAGCGGGCGACCGAAGACGATTGCCGCTTGATCGACCAGTATCTAGGGGAGCTGGAGGAGGCCGCCGACGACCCGGAGCGCTACATCGAGGCAGACATCAGTTTCCATGCCGCTTTGGGCAGGGCGGCCCGCAATGAGATCTTGCAGCAGCTCATGAAATCGATCCGCGGCGCCATGCGGGAGAACATCCGGATCGTGGTCACCCATCGGCCCGCGGCTGTGGAAGAAGCCATCTTGGCCCATCGCCGCATCGCGCTGGCGGTTCGAACGCGCGCCAGCGGCGAAGCGCGCCTTGCCATGCAGGACCACCTGCAAGGGATCCAGCGCCACCTGCAAGACATGCAGCGCCGGGACCCCGTTCCCAGCGACTCGGCCCCCGATCGAAGAAGGGACGAATAGATGTCGGCCACACCATGGCACACCGACCAGTGGTTCGTCAGCCCCTGGAACTACCTGCCTGAGGTCAGCGGCTCTCTTCAGTTCCCGGCCAGGATCGAGATCCACGACCTGACGTTGCGGGACGGGGAGCAGCAGGCGGGGATTCTGTTCCGGAAGGACGAGAAGGTGCGTATCGCCGAGGCCCTGGCGGAGTTGGGCGTCCACCGCATCGAGGCCGGGACGCCGGCCGTCTCCAAGGAAGACGAACTGGCCGTCCGCGAAATCGCCCGACGGCGCCTGGGCCCCAAGATCTTCGCCCTGGCGCGCTGCCTGGTCGACGACGTGAAACGGGTGGCCGACTGCGGCGTGGATGGGGCGATCGTCGAGATACCTTCCAGTGAGCACATGCTCGAGCATGCCTACCGCTGGCCGTTGCAGAAGGCCATCGACCTGTCCGTCGCCGCCACGCGCTGCGCCCACGAACAGGGCTTGTACGTCGTGTTCTTTCCTATCGACTCGACCCGCTCCGACATCGACTGGTACCTGACGCTGATCGAGCGCGTGGCGTCAGAAGGCTGGATGGACGCCCTGGCGCTGGTCGACACGGCTGGCGCGCTCTCGGCCCACGCCGTGCCGTTCATGGTCCGCCGCGCCCAGGAGCGCATCCACAAGCCTCTCGAACTCCACCTGCACAACGATTTCGGGCACGGCGCAGTGGGCACGATTGCCGGCCTGGCCGCCGGCGCCAGCGTTGCCCACGTGACCATCTCAGGGATTGGCGAGCGCGCGGGGAACACCCCGCTCGAGGAGACGGTTATCTCGCTCCTGACGCAGTACGGTGTAGACGTCGGCCTTCACTACGAGAAACTCTACCCGACGGCCCAGCTCGTCCGCCAGTTGGGCGGGTTCGTTGTACCCGACAATCGCCCGGTCACCGGCGACCGGCTCTTCCATGTGGAGTCCGGCATCATCACCGACTGGTGGCACAACTGCGGCGAGGATCACATGCTCGAGATCTTCCCGTACCGCTGGGATCTGGTGGGGCAGCCGCCGCCGAGAATGGTCTTCGGCAAACTGGGGGGCACCGCGACGATCATCATGACCCTGGAGAAGCACGGGCTGTCCGCCAGCGAAGGACAGATCGGCGAGATGGTTGCCCGGATGAAGCAGCGGGCGATCGAGACCAAGTCTGAGCTGGCCGAAGCCGACATGGAGGCCATCATCCATCAGGTCCTTGCCCGTTAGCCAGGGCTGCGCTGGCAGAAAGGAGGGCGGTCGGATACGACCATTGGAGCCCCCGTCTGGGACGAACGACTGCCGAGAGCACAACATCGCAATCACAAGCGAAACTCCTGTATGGAGTGAGGAGAACATGAGCATGCACAGCCGCCCTTCGATTTCTCGACGCGAATTCCTGAAGCTGACCGGCGCCGGGCTGACCGCGGCGAGTATCTCGCCGCTGCTCAGCGCGTGTGGCGGCCGACCAGAGAACTTGAAGATGTGGTGGTGGGGGGAGCAGGAGGCCGCCGGGCTGGAAGGCTGGGTCAATGAGAGCATTCGGCTCTACCAGGAGGAGAGCGGGAACATCATCGAGCCGACGCTGCAGGACACCGCGGTGGTGGTCTCCGAGTTCCAAACGGCTTCGGCGGCCAACAACGCACCCGATATCCAGTTCTTCTGGAACGGCATCTACCACATGGAGAGCGTCTGGCTCGGTCACGTCGAGCCGCTCAACAACCTGATCGACGCCGAGGGGCTCGCCAACTCGGGCGCTACCGCGCTCAGCATCTACCAGGGTCAACAGTACCGCATGGGCTGGTACGCCCTGCCGACCCTGTGGGTCTACAACAAAGAGATGTTCAGCCAGGCGGGGCTCGACCCAGAGGCGCCGCCGACTACCTGGGACGCGTTCCTTGGCGCCTGCGACAATCTTAAGACCGCCGGGTTCACCCCGATGTCGGCCGGCCTCAAGGACGGCTTCTGGGGTGAATGGTGGATGGGGCTCGTCCTCGTGCAGGCGCTCGACTCCTTCTCCCAGTCGGTCGACCTGTTCGTGGGCGATCTGGACTGGCGCGATCCGAAGTACCACGGCCTGTGGGACCGCCAGGGCGAGCTCTGGCAGGCCGGGTATCTCAACAATGACGTCATGTCGCTGGATCTGTATCCCGGTATCGAGCTGTTTGGCACCGGGCAGGCCGCCATGACGCAGATCATGGGCTCGATCGTCAGCAGCCAGGCCGCGCTCCTCGGCGAGGAAAAGGTCGGGCAGATGCTTGTCCCAGTGTTGAGCGACGGGGCCTTGGCCGGCCGGCCGGTCGGCGACGCGCAGGGGCTGGGGATCTCCTCCCAGAGCCAGCACAAGGAGGTGGCGGCCGAGTTCCTGACCTTCCTGCACCAGAAGGAGCGGCTCG